>Ga0129302_1001949_pt1 | contig 15026 bp, 13 predicted proteins | sample BlaSprsedimmetaG_FD_94476 | JGI IMG/M metagenome (GOLD analysis project Ga0129302, IMG submission 94476) | Hot spring sediment bacterial and archeal communities from California, USA to study Microbial Dark Matter (Phase II) - Blank Spring... | ecosystem: Environmental > Aquatic > Thermal springs... | reverse complement strand
TTTTATAACAGGAAACGGAGCCATTCATTTCTTGACTATATGAGCCCGGAAGAGTATGAGTTTCATAATGCCTGTACTCAAAATATCGCTTAACGTAGTGTCCGCAAAATCGGGGCAGGCTCAACCAGAGCGAAAACCTGTTGGTCTCCTTCTCACGAAAACCCCCTCAGGGGGTGGCCGGCAGGCCGCTTACTCCCGATCGCTCCTGTAAATCCTCCCGTCCGCCTCCACGCCGAACCAGCCCAGGAGTTTCGCCGTCCTTCCCTTCAGGTCTTCGGCGATGTGGTAGAAACTCGGTATCAGTATAAGGGTGATGAAGGTGGCGAAGATGAGGCCGTACCCGAAGGAGAGCGACAACGGCGCCACGAAATAGTCCTTCCCCCCGATGCCGTAAATGGTGGGGAAGAGGGCAAGCACCGTGGTGCCGGTGGTGAGAAGCACCGGGCGCAGGCGTATGACGCCGGCCTCCAGCAGGGCCTCCTTCAGTGGAAGGCCTTCATCGCGCTTATTGTTGATGAACTGGACCAGCACCAGGGTGTTGCTCACGATGACCCCGGCGAGGCTGAAAACCCCCAGGGTGCTCATGAACGAGAGGGGCTGGCCGTGGGCGCCCAGGGCCAGTATCACACCCACCAGCGCGAATGGTATGGCGCTCATCACCACGACAGGTATGATGAGAGAGTTAAAAAACACCGCAAGAACTATATAGATCACCAGCAGGGCGAAAAGAAACAGCACTCCCAGCTCGCCCATGCGTTCCTCGGTGTCTTCCTGCTCACCGCCGTAGCTGATGGCGTAGCCGGGATACCGTTTTTCGATGTCCCTGAACTTTTCGGCCAGCAGGCGGTTTGCCTCAATCGAGGTAATGACGCCGGTGTCCACCTGGGCCTGCACCTGCACGATACGCTTGTAATTGAGCCGGTTTATCTGGGTGTATTCCGGCTGCATCGTCACGGACGTCACGACGTCAAGGGGGACCAGACCGCCGCTGCGGTTCGCGATCATCACTTCGTGCAGGCTCCCGCGCTGCTTGCGGGCCCATTCCGGAAAACGCACCCGTATGTCGATGTCTTCCTCTCCTTCGCGCACGCTGGTGGCGACGGCCCCTTCGAAAGACGCGTTAAGCGCCATTGCCACGTCCCTCACCGAGACGCCCGTCCGCGACGCCATGACCTCGTTTATCCGGTAGCGGTATTCCTGCTTGCCCTCCTCCAGGTCCATGGTGATGTCGGTCACCCCTTTCATGGCGCGCAGGTAATCCATATATTCACCGGCGATCCTCTTAAGCATGTCGAAATCCTTTCCCCGTATCTCGACGTTGACCGGTTTCCCCACCGGCGGGCCGTTGGCGTCCACCTCAATCTCGAACTGCATCGCCGCGGATATCTCGCCCCTGTCCCTGGCTTCCCTGAGATCCTTTCGCAACTGCGCGGCGATCTGTGTCGCGCCGCGCTTGCGTTTCTTTTCGGGGAAAAGGTGCACCAGGATGGTGGACTTATGGGTCCCCTCTCCCGGCTTCGGGTCCAGCGTACCGGACCCTTCAATGCCGACCCGGCTGTGAAGCGCGTCCAGTTCATTTTTCGGGAGCTTCAAGATGATCTGTTCGACCACCCTTATTTCCCTTAAATTGGCCTCCAGGTTCGTTTCCTGGGGCATGCGGGTCTTTATGGTGATGCCCTCCTCGCCGCCGCTGGGGGCGAAGACAAAGCCCAGGGTGGCCGAAAGCGCCAGGGAGCCCGCCAGCATAACCAGCAGCACCCCCAGGGTCAGGTAGCGGTGGTCCAGGGCGAGGCCCAGGAAGCGTTTGTACACCCGCTGCACTTTTCCAAAAGCGCCCCGTTCATAGTTCGGGTCTTCGCTTTTAAGCCCGTCATCACAGCGGTCCACCGGCGCCGATTTCGTGAAGATATTGAGGTACGTGGGAATGATGAACATGGCGATGAGCCATGAGGCGACCAGGCACATCATCAGGACGACGGGAATGCCCATGATGAACTTGCCCATGATGCCCGACACCAGCAGCAGCGGGGCGAAGGCCGCGCAGATGCACAAGAGCGTCACGGTGACCGGCCAGAACACCTCGCTGACTCCTTTTTCAATGGCTTCGAGCCTGCCGCAGCCCATCTCAAGATACCGGTGGCTGTTCTCCGAAACCACGATGGCGAAGTCGACGATCATCCCCAGCACCATTATCATGCCGAAGAGGCTGATGACATTGAGGGTGATGTTTCCCATCTTCATGCCGAAAAAGGCCGCCATAAAGGCGATGGGGATGCTGGTGGTAACGATGGCCGACATGCGCAGGCCCAGAAGCAGTAGCAGAATCGCCGCCAGCAGGGCGAAGCCCATCATGGCATTGGTCTGTACCTGGTTGAGGCTGTTGCGGGTGTAACGGCTGGTATCGTTGAAGAATTTCAACTCGACATTGTCCCCATGAAGAGGCTTATACCCGGCGAATTCTTTTCTGATCCGGTCCACCAGCCGTATTTCATCGGCGGAACGCTTTTTCCACACCGTGAATATGACGGCCTTGCGGCCGTTAAAGCGCTCGTACACGTCGGGATCTTCAAAGGTGTCCGTGACCCTGGCGAGGTCCTTAATACGGGTTACGTAGAACAGGTCGTTGGACATGATGACAGTATTGCGTATTTCCTCAGCGCTGCGGTACTGCCCCTTGGTGCGAAGCACGTACTCCCTGTCTCCCAGCTTGAGGGTGCCGCCGGGAAAATCCAGGTTGCGGGCCGCCAGGGTGTCGATGACCGTGTTCATGCCGATACGGTATTTATCCATTGCCCGCGGGTCCACCTCCACGAGGTATTCCCTGTCGAAGAAGCCGGTCTTTTCCACCTCGGCGACGCCGTCGATGTCGTACAGCAAATCTTCGATCTCGTCCGCCGCCTCGCGAATTTCACGGTAGGACACGCCGGCGCGTTTCCCGAAGATGGCGATATCGATGGCGGGGGTCTTGTCAAACTTGATCTCCTCCACCACCGGCTTCTCGGCCTTGGACGGAAGGTTTTCCACCAGCTCGACGGTGTCCTTGATGTCCTGCACCACCGCCGTGCGGTCGGGGGCCCTGTCGTCGATGAACACCACCACCACCGACACGTTTTCTATATTATAGGTCCTTACCTTGTCAATGCCCCCGATTTCCCTGAGTTTTTTTTCCACCGGGATGGATATGAGCTGTTCACACTCCTCGGGGGAGCCGCCGGGATAAACGGTTTTTATGGAAACCATGTCGAAGTTCACTTCGGGGTACGCCTCGCGGTTGGTGTTGAACGCGACGTAAAGGCCCGCGAACAAAAGCAGAATGACCGTCAGGTTCACCAGCAGTTTCTGGCGTATGAGATACTTGATGACACTAATCATAGTTCCGCTCCATTTCCGTTGTTCACCCGTTGAGGTTCATAAACACTTCCGTACAGTGATATCACCGCTTTTTTTTCCGGCGCCCCCGCCCGGGATCAGGGTTTCTTTCCGTTTCCGGGCACATACTCGTCAACAACAACGCCGTATTTTTCGAAGAGGCCGTTCTTCGCCACTTCCATCTGTAAAAGCGAGAGATTAAACTGGATCAAGGCCTGCCGTTCCTGTTGCCGGCTTTCCACCATTGCCACCAGGCCGTCCTTCACGATGGAAGCCCTCAGCCGCCCGCGCCGCAGGTTCCCCAGCAGCCCCTGGTAGTACCGTTCGGCCTGGAGGCGCGCCTCCCTGGCCTTTTCGTACACCAGGTGGTAGGTGCCCACGTGTTCGATGCTGCGGCTTATATCATCGCGCACCAGCCGGCGGTATTTATCAACCTGTATCTTCGCCTGCTCTACCCTGTAGCGGGCGTCCCGCTCGTTGGTTTTCTGTTCACGGTCGTCCAGCGGGTAGGTGACTTTCACCCTCGCCTCCAGGGAAGGATAGGCCGCCGCCGCCGCGTCCCCATAGGCGGGGGGAACATCAACCCGCTGGGCCAGTGAGGAGAGGTTCAGCTCGGCGACGACCCTGGGTAGCGCGTCGTTCTCGTGAATCTCAAGCTGCTTCTTCGCGCTGGTCAGGGAAAGAAGAGCGCCCTGGTAATCGGCCCGTTTGCCGTAGGCGTACTTCAGGGCGGACTCTTCGTTTATTTCGGGCAGCCGGTCCGAGAGGACGGCCTTTTCGGAGATTTCCGTATCTTCGGGCAGGTTGAGGGTCGCCAGCAGGGTTTTCACGGCGTCACGGTATTGCTGAAGTGAGGAGGCCGTTTTCGCCTCGGCCCCGGCCACCAGGGTGTTGTAGAAGTTCAGCTCATAGGCCTCGGAAAGCCCCAGCCGCACGTTTACCGCGGTGATGTCCCTGACCCTGCGGGTTTCCTGAAGCTCAAGCCGGGCGTTTTCCACCGCGGAACTGTGCATCACCACGGTCCAGTATTCCACTACGGCCCCCACCACCAGTCCCGAGAGCTGGTAGATGATCATCTCCCGCTGCATTTTCGCGGCGTTTTTGAGGATTTCCTGCTGCCGGCGGTCGTTGTAACCGAAGGCGTTGCGCAGCAGTTCCTGCTGGATGCTTACGAACATCACCGGCTGGTGGTACTCGGCGCTGGCTAGATTAAAGGAACCCATGCCCGGTATAACGATAGGCCGCAGATCGCTTTTATTATACAGGTGCTTCAGCCCCGCCGATACGGTCGTGCCGCTGGAAAACATCTTGGCCACAGCCGCCGCAATGTCCCAACTTTTGTCGCTGTTCGGCACCAGGGGGCCCATCTGGGTCGGGTACTCGGTATAGCCGGCGCCGCCCTCGAGGCTCAGGTAGGGAGAATACTTCGCCTGGTATTTGCGTTGGAGCGAGTCGGTCATGGCCACGTCGTAGGCCCCCGAAAGGGTATCGCGGTTTTTTTCGAGCACCAGCCGTATGGCGTCGCCCAGGGTAAACCGGGCCCCTCCCACCATAAAGGCGGGCTCCCCGGCCAGTTCAATGGTGACGGGCTTAAGGGCGGCGGCGGCTTTTTCGCGGGCATAGAGCCCGGCGGTGGGCGAGACTATAAGCAGGGCAGTTAAGAGGGAAACAGTTTTCCTTTTCATCGGGCGTTCCTCATGAATGTTTGTTTACCGGCGCGCGGGGCGGACGGTTTTCCGGCCGGGCGAATCTTCCCCGCTTCCGGCGGCGGCGATTTCATCGATAAGCACCCGCAGTGACGCCGCCATATCTTCAGGCAGGGAGGTGCTGAGACCGACGCCCACCGGCGCGATTGACTTGCAGGCGCTTTCAAGCACGAAATGAAACACCGCTTCACGGCTCTTTCGGCCGTAAAGCTTTCCGTGAAATTTCGTTCCACTGAAAATCTCACGCATCGAGTCGTAGCCGTGGAAAAACGACACGATGTGTATCATCGATAGGGTCGGGTCCGGGGTCGCGAATTCACCTGCCGCGACGCCCCGCTTTATGATTCCCTCGAGCTTTTCGAGCCACGGCAGCACGAACTCCCGCACCAGCGGGAAGAACCTGGTCTCGTGGTCCAGGTATTCCCTGAACATGATGCGCTCCATTTCCGGATCGTAGGTGGACATGGTGCCGAAGCTCATGAAGTATAGCATCACGTAAAGCTCCTGCGAAGGCGTCAGGGGCCTGCCCGCGATAAACCGTTCCAGGCTGCGCAGTTCGGTCACGCCAAACAGCCGGCGCAGCAGGCTTTCATAGAGCTTCTCCTTGCTCTCAAAGTAATAATGCACCAGGGCCTGGTTGACGCCGGCCCGTTTCGCGATGGACCCGATGCGGGAGCCGCGGAACCCCCGCTCGGCGAACTCGGTTTTGGCGGCCATGAGTATTTTATGCCGGGTGGTGGGGGCTTCCTCGCTGCCCGCCTCCGGAACCGCGGCCCGCTCGGGAGGTTTATTCATGGTTTTTCCTTTCACCGTTCAGCGGCAGAAATGCAAACAAGTGTTTTAATTAAATAGTTAATTTAACCATCTAATTAATCAACCCGCGCCGTCAAGAAAAAAAAGGGGCCCGGAACGCGTACAGCAAACCGGAAAAAGTGCTGGAAAATAGTCCTGTTTGTTATACCATGCCATTGTGAGCATCATACCAATTCGCCATCACCATTCAGCAGAGGTAAATTCCATGGCCCCGGTCGACTATATGAAGGTAATCGACATTATCTCCAAGACATTCAACGCCGACAAGACCGTCGATCTTGAGGCGAGCCACGACAAGGTCGACATCTTTGACGTTACCGCCACCCTGAGCAGCGGCGCGAAACTGAAGTACCGCATACTGATGCACAACTACGAGCTCGATATCGTCATTCCCATCAGGGCCTTCGGGGACATGAAATTCAGCAAATGGCTGTCCCTTTTTGAATACGAACTGGAGCAGTCGTTCATGCGGAATATAAAGATCGAGACGCAGGAAGGCCCCGGGGAATATCGAATCAGGACCTCGTTTTAAACACCGGCGTCCGGCCCCGTTTTTTTATATTGTATTGAATTGAAAGGTTTATAATTCGCATCAGTTCAGTTACATAACCACATGGAGGACGCTGTGGTGCAAAATGACAGACCCAGACTGGCCAGCATGATAAAATCAGACTATCTCGCCGGCCTGGCGGTGAAGATTCCCGCCATCTTCTGGATAATAATAGCTGTGGGGGTGGTGATGAACCTCGCGGGCGCTGGCGGAGGGGGGCTCGTTTCCTTCGACCAGGAGTCGGCCCGGTCCCTGCCCTTTCTGGCCGTCGGGTCCACCGCCCTGGCGGTGCCGCTCCTTTACTGGCGCTACCGCTATTTCTCCGGCCTGTTCGCCTCGGGCATATGCTATACCGGTACAGTAACCGCCGTGGCGTTCCGAAGAAGACGCGGATACGTGGAATACGCATTCAAACACGAAGGGGAGGAATACCGGGGTTTTAACTCGGTGTTCAAAAACGCCCTGACCGAAATCCTGAAGGTCAACGACAAAGTTACCGTGCTCATGGACGAAAAGAACAAAAAGAAGACCTTCATAAAAGAACTGTTTGCCTGAACGTGCTATCCAGGAAAGAACGGTCAGAAAGCGCGGACGGCCCGCACCTGAAATACGAAGTCCTTGCGGTAGCTGGTCTTCAATCCGTCATGAAAATTCTGAAACCACGCGCCATAATCGCCGCTCTGGGTGGAACTCCAGTAGATGTCGTCATCGAAACCGGTCGCCCCGGCCTTATATAAGTTTTCATACATCGCGCCCAGCTCGTCCGCCGACGGCAGAAACCAGTCGCTCTTCCCGCCGCCACGGTAGGCCGCCGCTTTCTTCGCCGCGGTATTGGGCTCCCGGCAGTTTTTTATGATGATGGATGTGTTAATTTTGCCGCGGCCGATGGCTTTCCCATCGGTTGGGTCGTGACCGGCCATTTTCGCGTTGACGCCTTTTATAAAACTCAAATAGCACCCCCACCGCGCCGGGCCCTGGCTTACCGGCGCCGCCTCCAGATACCTCCAGCCGCCGGCGTAATTGCCCTTGTCATAGAACACCAGGCCGCCGGCGGGCCCGCGGGCCCCAATTATGTAGGCCCTGCCCTGAGCGCTGCCGTCGCCGGACACGAATAAAACCGCGCCTGAAAACAGCGCCAGGAAGACTGCCATGCCCGTTATGACGGAATTTCTCATATCACCTCTTCGTGTTACACGGTAAAATTATCGAAACAGCTTGGCGGTTTCGCGGGGAATGCCCTGCGTCCGCCCGGCATACTTTCAGTCCTTTCGCCAGAGCACGCCCCTGCTGTAATAAGAAAGTTCTGAAGCCTTGACCGGCTCCCATTTAACACAGACAATTTTTTCCTCTCGCACCGGTGTCATATGCTTAGAGCCGGGATGAAGGTACCGTTGCGTGTCTACTATTTTGCGCTCGTGCTTGATGCACTTTCCCGCCATAGTATAGTTTCTCGCTTTTTTAATGTTGTTATCCAGCACTTTCAGCAGGTGGGCCCCTCTTTTCTTCGACTCCTTATACAGGCGGTCGATCGAGCTCATGTCATGGGTGTAGGTCTCACAGGTTTTCACGCACTTGGAATAAATGAGGGTGACATGCATAACGCCGATCTGACGATACCCCTGCCGCTTCAAGACCTCGTCCGGAAGCGTCGTTGTCCTCATCCCATCACTTGAAGAATAGCTCTTCTTCACGAAAGGCTTGTAATATAAATCTTCCGATGTGGACGCGCAGGAACAGCAGACAAGCATTAACGCGCACAACAGGCCGCCGAGCGCCATCCGTGGCCGCATGAGGCCCGGCGCGCGCGGACTGTTTCGCGGGAGTCTTAAAAGTTTCATAGGGGGTCCCTGTTTCCCGGCGGGCCGCCGTGACGCGGCGGCCTTATATTGACAGAATATTTTTAATGCATAGCTTAATATCAAAAAACATTTTTCATGATATTTGTCAATAGTAATTCCCGGCGGGACCGTCCTGGTGTTATTTCATGCCGTCCAGGGTCGTACGGTAATGAAGGGCTACCGGCCCTTTTTTAAACAGCGGATTTAACGGGAACGCGGGCCGCCAGGAGGGAAGCGGGGCCCGCGCGGGCGAGAAGCCTACCGGCGTTTCCCCTTCCTGCCGCTTTTCGTTAGCCGCCGCAGGATGGACTCGCTCTGGTTGATATAGTCGTAAATACGCTTTCCGGTGGGTTTCAGGCCCTCCCGTTCCATCAGGACCATGGCCATGTTGTACTTTCTGCGGTAATGCTGAATGGAGGGGATGGAGGTTCTAAAGTGCTTCGCCAGCTCAAAGTCCTTGTGTTCGTAGCGTCCCCGTTCGTCTTTTTTGTTCATGGCGATAAATTCCATGACCGCGTCCCGGTCCCAGTCCAGCTTGAGGTTGGAGCTGTAGTCATGCTCCATCCTTCTCTGCTCGTTGCGTTCATAACTGCCCTGCATCTTGCGGGACTTCCAGTACGGGTGGCGGTTCCGGGCGTACTGGATGTCCTCGATGGAATAATTTTTTTTCTTTTCCAGCCAGAGTTTGGTAATATGGGCCTTTCTCCCCGGGGAAAGTTTTACTTTCAGGGAATTATCAATATATTCGTGGGGTGTTTTTGAATTAAAAAGCTTCTGTTCTTCCTTGTTCATATTTCCTCCATCAAAAGGGCGTTTATACTCAACGGTGCCGGTTAACTCAGGGTTTCCGGGGGATTTCCAGTAATCGCTACTTTCCATAAATGTAACCACAATCGGCGAAAAACGCCAATAAAAAATATCGATAAAATAATCATTTACAGAAACCGGCGCATCCTGTAACGCTACCCGCAACCGGGTGAAACCGGGAAGAAAGAGGCCTGCCCGTCAATGAACACCCAAGCGGCTAACAGAAGATCAGTTAAAAGAGACCTTGTCCTTTTCTCGGCGGCGGTCGCCCTCTATGGGTTCTCCCAGAGCATCGTCGAGTCCACCCTGAACAACTTCCTGGACGAGACCTTTTCCATTACCGACATCCAGCGGGGCATACTGGAGCTTCCCCGGGAAATGCCAGGTTTTCTGGTTGTGTTCATGGGGGCGCTGTTCTTCTTCCTCTGCGCCCGCCGCCTGGGCGCCCTGGCCCATCTTTTTGCCGCCGCGGGGATACTCATGATGGGCCTTTTTTCCCCCAGCTTCCCGGTCATGCTGGTATGGCTTTTTATCTACAGCACCGGCATCCACATTTTCCTGCCGATGATATCCAGCATCGGCATGGAGTTCGCCGAAAAAGGTAAAACCGGCAGCCGGCTGGGGCAGTTAAACGGCGTCATGAACTTCGCGGCCATCGCGGGCAGTTTCATCGTTTTTCTGGGCTTCCGGTTCCTTGATTTCACCTTCACCCTTTCCTTCGCTCTCTCAGCCGCGGGTTTTCTCGCCGCCTCGGCGCTCATGGGGGCCATGAAGCCCGACCGGCCCCGGCCGGCGATGGAAAAGTTCATTCTGAGGAAAGAGTACCGGCTCTTTTACTGGCTCAACATTCTCTTCGGCACCCGCAAGCAGATTTTTATTACCTTCGCGCCATGGGTGCTGGTGACGGTCTACGCCCAGAAGACCCAGACCGTCGCCACCCTGCTGACCATCGGCGGTATAATCGGCATATTCTTCAAACCCATGCTGGGCAGGGCCATCGACCGGCTGGGTGAGCGCGCCATACTCATGGCCGAGGCGGCGGTACTGGTGTTTGTGTGCGCCGGCTACGGCCTGTCCCGCCGGTTTTCTGGGGCGGACACCGCGCTTTATATCGCCTGCGCCTGTTTCGTCATTGACCATCTGCTCATCTCGGCCTCCATGGCCCGGGCCACCTACCTGGGCAGGATCGCCCTGCGCCCCGGAGACATTTCACCGACCCTGGCCATGGGGGTAAGCATCGATCATGCTTTCTCCATCGGTATTGCCCTGGCGGGGGGCCTGCTGTGGCACCTGCTCGGTTACGAATATGTCTTTCTCCTGGGCGCGCTTATCGCCCTGGTGAACCTGGCGTCGGCCTCAAGGATCAGGGTCCCTTCAAACAGCGCCCCCGCCCTTCCCCTGGAGGGGCCCCCGCCGGTGACATAAACTGTTCATAAACGCCGAATGCACGGTTATAAGCAGTCCCGAAGCCGCCTTTTTTTATTTTGACAGAACCGTGCCGCTGATATCTATTGATATGATAGACCTAAACGGGACGCGGGGGCAAAATTTAAACGCCTTCCCCAGGATATTTATGCCGGCGCGCGGGAATCTCCCCGTTTCCCGGCAGGGAGCCGGCACGCCATGAGTGATACCACCATCCGCGACAGCGCCGAAACACCGCTTCGGCAGGGCATTATCGGGAAAGTCCTGAACTTTTTTCTTTTCAGGTATGATAACGCCGATTTTGTCACCCGGCAGCGGGCCCGGGTGCTTTTCGCCATTTACGTGAGCATTCTGCTCATCATCACGCCGCTTTTGACTATATCACTCTCCCTGCATACCGTCAGTTTGCGATCTATGATACCGCCGCTTTCCGCGGGCTTTCTGATCATCGTACTCATCGCCCTCTTCCAGCGAGGCCATCTGGCGGTCTCGGCCCATTCGTTCTTCATTGTCTCCCTGGCCGGCATATGGATGGCCATTCTCTCGGCCAACTACCGGGGGCACCCGGTGGAGCGCACCGACACCATCGTACTGGTACTGGCCCTGCTGACTCTGACCCCCCTCATCGTGGGGAAAAGAAAAGCGGCCGTGGCAGGGTATTTTGTCGTCAACGGCGCGCTTGTTCTGCTTTTTATCAACAGAATTCACACCTATATGGATTTACCCGGAGTCATTGTCATTGAATATTTGATCGATGTCGGCGTGGCGTTTATTCTCATCGGGGTCGTGTCATACCAGATATTTTCCATAAACACACGTGCCCTGGACAGGGCGGTCAGTGAAATCGAGAATAACGCCCGGTTGAACATCAGCTTAAGCCGCAGCGAGGCCCGGTTCAGGGCCCTCACGGAAAACAGCGCCGACCTGACGGCCATTATTGGCCCCGACGGACACTGCCTTTACGCCAGCCCCTCGGTCGGGAAGTTATACGGTTACCGGCCCGAAGATCTGGAAGGGAACTCCTTCTTGCGGTTCCTGCGCCCGGACGACGAGGCGCCCCTGCGCTCCCTGATAGACGCCGCCCGGGCCCGCGAAGGCGAACCCCTGCCGGTGGAATGCGCTTTCCGGCACGGCAACGGCGCCTGGCTATGTATGGAAGGGACCATCACTTCCCTGATCGACTCCCCGGGTGTCGGGGGACTGGTGCTGGCCCTGCGGGACGTGACCGAAAGAAAAAAAGACCGTCTGCGCACGGAGAGTTCCCTCAAGGAAAAGGAGACCCTTTTAAGAGAAATACACCACCGGGTGAAGAACAACTTCCAGATCATCACCAGCCTTTTGAACCTCCAGTCCCGGCAGATCAGCGACCCGGCTTTTAAAAACGTCTTCCGGGACTCCCAGAACCGCATACGGGCCATGGCCCTGATCCACGAGAAGCTCTACGGCTCGGGCGAACTGGCCTTCATCGATATCGGGTCATACGCCGAAAGCCTCTGCGCCGAGCTCTTCCATCTATACCGGCCGTCCCCGGCGAACGTGCGGGTCAGCACCGTATCGGATAAAATACTCATGGACATCACCCAGGCCATTCCCTGCGGGCTCATCCTTAACGAGCTGGTCAGCAACGCCCTCAAGCACGCCTTCCCGGCCGGCTACGAGGGAGAAGGGCTCATTGAAATTTCACTGCGGGAAAACGGAGGAGGCTCGACGACCATGACGGTGAGGGACAACGGCGTGGGCATGAAGGACGGGGACGGAAGCGGCGCCGGCACAACCCTGGGGCTGCAACTGCTCACGCTGCTGGCGGAAGGCCAGTTGAAGGGGACCATCGAGCGCACGGTGGAAAACGGCACAGCCTACGTCATACAGATACCCCCGGCCGGGGGCCCGGCTTCACAGTGACCGGGGGCGCGAATCACGCCTCCGGCGCGGCGGCCCCGAGGGCCGTTTCGACCAACTCCCGGTGCCGGTCGTGGTTCTCCAGGCAGTCCTGCCTGATGGCCTGAAAATATTCCCGTATACTGCCGGGGCTTTCGTCGATAAGCGCGATGCCCTCTTCCAGAGTGTACGACCCCGACGCGATATAACAGCATTCCTCCTCCCCCGGCTCATAGATTATCCCGCCGCGATGGTCCACCCAGAAGGGGTAAATTTTACAGACGACGGGGCGCCGGGGCCCAAGCAGGCAGCCCTTTCCCTCCTCTAAAAAGACGCAGGCCCCGTCCTCCCTTTTCTTCGTCGTGAGCCGGTACAGCCGCCCGCCGACCCCGGTCACGCTGTCACGCCACCAGTCCTCATCGTCTACCAGGTACTCGGCGAAATATTCGCTCGCCTGCACGGCGCCGGCGAGATCGTACCCGAGTTCCCTGATCGCGTCCACGTCGCGCAGGGTGAGGGGGACGTAACTGCCCACGCAGCAGTTCTCCGATTTGTCGGGGCAGGAGAGGCAGCCGGTGGCGATGAAAGGTTTTTCGGAAAGGGGAACAGGTACGCAGTGGTCGGCCATGGGAACGGTCCTTGGTTACGGGGTATACCCTGAATTTCACGGTGTCGCGGATGGCGCGGCGCGCTTAACGGCCACCCCCGACGGTGTGATGAGAAACGCACCGCCTCGATAATTGCAACTCTTTTTCAGGAAAAACCGCGCCGCTACATGGCCTGTTTCAGGGGCGAGCGGTATTCATGCACCCGTTCCATGAAAAGTTTAAAAGGCCGGTACATCACGGGGTTTTCCTTCGCCATCTTTTCCGGGTGGAACTGGACGCCCATGACAAACCGGCCGCCCGTGGCCTCGATGGCCTCGACCGAACCGTCCAGGGACCGGGCGCTCACGCGGAAGCCCGGCGCGAGGCGCTTCACCGCCTGATGGTGATAGGTGTTCACCTTCAGAATGTCTGTCTCCATAATGGCGCGCAGCATGGTTCCGGGCTCGATTGTCACCTCATGGAAGCAGGCAACGGCGGTTTTGTACACGAGGTAGTCTTTACTCTTCCGGTGCCGCACCGGCGAGGGGCTTTTGTATCTGGACGGGATGTCCTGGTAGAGGGAGCCGCCGAAATACACATTGATAAACTGGTGGCCCCGGCAAATCCCCAGCACCGGTAGCTTTCTGGTACGGGCATGGTCCATCACTTTTTTTTCGAGGGCGTCCAGGGCGTCGTCCACCGCCTCGAGTTTTTCGTCGGGTTTCTCGCCGTACAGGGACGGGTTCACGTCGTAACCGCCGGGGAGGAGGATGCCGTCGCAGGCCTCCAGTTTTTTCATGAGGGCCCCCTCGTCGTCCCTGACCGAAAGCAGCACCGGGTGCCCGCCGGTTTTTTTCACCGCGTCCCGGTAGGCGCCGTTGACATCGATGCCGAAACGGTACAGCTTCATCTGGATGGTGCCGTAGGTAATGCCCACCCGGGGCCCCTCCGGGGGAATGGCGTCTTTCGCGCAGGCTGTCAGGAACAGCAATAAAGCAGGCAAAAGCGGCAGCAGTCTCTTCATCTCACAACCTCCAGGGCGATCGTCGGTATTTCAGAGCTGTTTATTCGAAAAAACAGCCGTTGTCAAGCCTGAATCATAAGGGAGCGTCCGATAGTGCGGGAAAATTGGACATGCGGGAAGAGGGAGAAAAACCGCCTTGACCCGTCCATCGACCCCTCCCGGTGCTTGACAGCCCGCGCCGGGGCGGTACTATGGTACCTGTCGCGAAAAAGGCAGGATTAAATATGAAAAGCAAACCCTTTCCCCTGGAGCTGAAGGGCCCCGAGGAGCCCATGCGGCTGTCGAAGTTTTTGTCCCTGTCCGGGGTATGCTCGCGCCGGGAGGCCGACCATTATATTGAAAAGGGCCTTGTCCGCGTAAACGGCCGGCCGGCTGAACTGGGCGACCGGGTATCGGCGGACGACCGCATACTGCTGGACAGCGCCATTCGGGACAGGGACAGGACGACCATTATCATCAACAAGCCGGTGGGCTATGTATCGGGGCACGCGGAGCCCGGTTACCGCCCCGTGCACGTCCTTCTGACCGCGGAGAACATGGTGCGCGCTTCCGACGGCGACGCCCCGCCCCCCTTCTCCCTGAGGGCGCGCCTGGCCCCGGCCGGCAGGCTCGACATCGACTCGAAGGGGCTGCTTATCCTCTCCCGGGACGGGGCCTTCGTGAAGAAAATAATCGGGCCCGGCTCGACCGTGGAAAAGGAATACCTGGCGGCGGTCGCCGGCGAGATAACCGAAGAAAAGATGTCCCTGCTGCGCCACGGACTGAGCCTGGACGGGAAAGCGCTCAAACCGGCCCTCGTCACCCGGGCGGGCAAAGGGGCCCTGCGCTTTGTGCTCATCGAGGGAAGAAAGCGGCAGATACGCCGGATGTGCGAGGCCGTGGACCTGACGGTCCGTTCCCTCACGCGGGTGCGCATCGGCCACATGCGGCTGGGCGGCCTCAAGCCGCGCCAGTGGAAATACCTCAACCCCGATACCGATTAATCCACCACCCGACGGCCATTACAAAAAAAGTCGGGCACACTTTTAG
>Ga0129302_1001941_pt1 | contig 15061 bp, 15 predicted proteins | sample BlaSprsedimmetaG_FD_94476 | JGI IMG/M metagenome (GOLD analysis project Ga0129302, IMG submission 94476) | Hot spring sediment bacterial and archeal communities from California, USA to study Microbial Dark Matter (Phase II) - Blank Spring... | ecosystem: Environmental > Aquatic > Thermal springs... | reverse complement strand
TCCTCCGGCGTCCATCGGCGATTGCTTCCGGCCCTGGATTTCGCGACGGCGTACCTCGGCGGCTTGCCGGCACGAACTCAGCTTCACCGACCTTCGCTTTCCCTTGACATTTCAACCGGGAGACGCTAAGCTTCCGTATATGGGGCGAATAGCTTCGCTTGAGGAATCCGAACCGATAGCCGAACGGAATCGCGTCCGTTCGGCCTTGCGTCTAACAGCCCTTAACCAACTGGAGGTACTATGCAGAGAAAGCTGATCGTACTACTGGTCCTCACCGCCCTGGCGGTGCCGCTGGCCTACGCCGACCCGGCGCTGGGCGGCGGCCGCGGCCTGTGGCGGGTGCAGGACGCCCGCGTTGAGGAGGACGGCGCACTCGTCTTCGCCAACCGCTGGATGTTCACCCGCGGTGCCGTCGGCGACAGCGCCACCTACCGCGGCCCGCTCTTCGGGTTCGAAATGAGCTATGCGCCGTTCCCGTTCGTCGAAGTGTTCGGCAGTCTCGTCGGCGTGACCGACTACACGACGAAGCCGAGCCAGCTCTACTACGACTGGCAGGGCCAGCAGTTCGGCGCGAAGCTGTCGCTGTCTTTCCTGCCCGTCCTGAAGCTGGCCGGCGTCGGCCACATGATGATGGAGCGGGACGAGTATGAGTTCCAGGACGATGGTTTCCTGGACGGGTTGTTCACCACCGGCCGGAGCTGGCGCGGCGTCGCTGCCCTGCGCCTGGCCGACCTGTACAAGACCCTGCCCACCCTGATGTTCAACTACGGCCAGAGCCTCGAGGACAATGGCGACCAGTTCGCCGGCGCGGGCATCGAGTTCCATTCCGACGCCGTGGACGTGTTCGTCGAGGCGTTCTCCGAAGTCCCGAAGACCGAGGACCACATGGCGCTCATCGGCCGCGACTACACCCCGAGGGCACGCGTCTCCCCCGGCGTCCGCATTCGGATTCCGTACTTCCACATCACCGGCGGCGTGGAAATCGGCCTGACCGACGAGGTGCCGGACTACCAGGCGATTCTCGGCTTCAACTTCGTCTCTCCGTTCCCGAAGCCGCCGCCGCGTCCGTTCGGCCGGCTTGCAGGCAAGGTCGCTGACGCCCGCTCGGGGATGCCCCTCGCCGGCGCGACCGTCAGCTCACCGAACCGCCGCTTCCGGACCCAGCGCGCGGACGACAACGGCATCTTCTTCCTCCAGCGCTCGCCGGTCGGAGTGGTCATCGTCGAGGCTTCGGCCGACGGCTACATCTCCGACGCGGTGCCGCTGGTCATCGTGGACCAGGGCTACGCCAACCACACCTTCATGCTGAACCCGCTCGTGCCCTACGGCACCGTCACCGGCCGGGTCTTCGACTCCTACTCGAACCTGCCGCTGGAAGCGGAAATCCAGTTCGTCGGCACCGGCGTCGAGCCGGTCACCTCGAACGACATCACCGGCTTCTTCCGGGCCGACAACGTACCCGCCGGGCTGGTCGGCGTCCGGGTCGAGAAGGACGGATACTTCCCCGAGGAGCGGGTCATCGATGTCGAGGACGGCGGGCTGGCCAAGCTCAACGTCGGACTCGCACCGCTGGATATGAAGGGTGCCTTCTCCGGCAAGGTCGTGGACAAGCAGTCCGGAGACGGCCTCGCCGCGACCATCAGCTTCACCGACGCCCGGCGCGCCTCGATCGGTACCGACCCGGGCACCGGCGAGTTCTCGGTCGAACTGCCGGTCGCCGGCTACGAGGTGAAGGTCGAGGCCGAGGGTTACCTGCCGGTGACCAGCACCTTCCCGGTCGAGAAGGGCCAGACGACGACCCGGGTCTACGAGCTGGTCAGCCGGGGTATGGTGCTGACCCTGCGCGGCGTCTACTTCGAGTTCGCCAAGGCCGACCTGCGCACCGAGTCCTACCCGGCCCTGCTCGAAGCCGCCCAGGTGATGAAGGATAACCCGGATATCACCGTCGAAATCCAGGGGCACACCGACAACATCGGCAGTGCCGAGGCGAACCAGCGGCTCTCCGAGCGGCGCGCCTACGCGGTGGTCAACTTCCTGGTCCAGCACGGCGGCATCGAGCCCAAGCGGCTCACCGCCAAGGGCTATGGGCTGACCAAGCCGATCGCCCCGAACGATACCGATGAAGGCCGCCAGCTCAACCGGCGCGTGGAGTTCGTAATCCAGCGCTGAGCGAAAGCGGCTCAAGACCAAAGGCGGGCGCCCCGGGGCGCCCGCCTCTTTCGTGTTGACGGGCTTTCAGCCGCGCAGGTAGCCGAGGTACCAGGCCGCGATGGCCGAGCCGAAGAAGAGCCCGACCAGCGCGCCGATGGCCAGGAACGGCCCGAATGGGATGTGCTGGCCCTTGCCGGAACGGCCGGCGTGGCGCAGTATCAGCCCGACCACCACGCCCGACGCGACCGAGGCCGCCAGCGCGACCAGCGTGGCGGCAGAACCGAGGAAGGCGCCGATGAGCGCCGCAAAGGGCAGGTCGCCGCCGCCCATCCCCTCGCGCTGGTCCACTCCGAAGCGGCGGAAGACCGGCGCGAGCAGGAACCGCCAGAGCGCCCACGACGCGAGCACGAACGCCGCGCCCGCCGCCGCGCCCCACAGGGCGTCGGCGATGCCGATGGTGCCGGGCAGGAACGCGGTCCCGAGCCCGGCCGCCAGCCCGGGCAGGCTGAGCCGGAAGGGTAGGATCGTGTGCTCCAAGTCAACCAGCGCCAGCACGACGAGCAGGCCGACAAAGAGCATCGCGCGCAGGGCCTCCCAGCCCGGCCCGAACCGCGCCCAGCAGGCGACGAAGAGCAGGCCGGTGAGGAGTTCGACCGCCGGGTAACGGACCGGTATCGGCTTGCCGCAATCGCGGCACCGGCCGCGCAGAAGGAACCAGCTCAGCACCGGGATGTTGTCCCAGGGCCGGATGCGCCGGCGACAGCGCGGGCAGTGGGAAGGCGGGGTGATGATGGACTGCCCCCGGGGCAGGCGATGAATGCAGACGTTGAAGAAACTGCCCAGCATCAGGCCGAGCAGGCCGACCAGCGCCCAGGTCACCGCTGGCCGTCGGGACCGGGCAACTCGGTCGGGGCGAAGAGCTTCCGGTCCGTGGCCGCGGCGTGGGCGGCTTCGAGGGTAATCAGGTTGCGCCGGACCAGGTCCGCCAGCGACTGGTCCAGCGTCTGCATGCCGTGCTCGGACCCGGTCTGGACGAGCGAGAAGACCTGGTGCGACTTGGCATCCCGAAGCATATTGCGGACCGCAGGCGTGGCAATCAGCGTCTCCATCGCTGCGACCCGGCCTCGCCCGTCCTTGCGCGGGAGCAACTGCTGGGAGATGATGCCGCGGATGACGTTGGCGAATATCTGCCGGACGTACTCGTGCTGGTCGGCCGGGAAGACGTCTATCACCCGGTCCACCGTCTGGGCGACGTTGTTGGTGTGGAGCGTCGAGAGCACGAGGTGGCCGGTCTCGGCCGCGGTCAGCGCGAGCCGGATCGTCTCGAGGTCGCGCATCTCGCCGACGAGCAGGACGTCCGGGTCCTCGCGCAGGGTGGCACGCAGGGCCGCGGCGAAGGAATGCGAATGGGTACCGATTTCGCGCTGGCTGATGAGGCAGTTCCGGCCCTTGAAGATGTACTCGATCGGGTCTTCGATGGTGATGATCCGCGCCGAACGTTCCTCGTCAATGCGGTCAACCATACTCGCCAGCGTCGTGGACTTGCCGCAGCCGGTCGGGCCGGTGACCAGCACCAGGCCCGATACGCACCGGGTGAGCTCCGCCACCGAAGGCGGGGCGGGCAGTTCATCCAGCGTCCGGATTGCGGCCGGGATGATCCGGAAGGCCGCGCCGACGCCGGTCAGGTCGAGGAAGACGTTGACCCGGGCCCGGATCCGGTCCGCGGTGACGTACTCAAGCCCGATGCTGTCCGGCTCGGCCTGGCCGCTGACCGTGCCCCAAGTGTAGGAAAGGTCCACCTCGCGACGCCGCCCGACCGCGGCCCGCTGGTCCTCGGTGAGGATAGAGAAGACCAGCGCTTCCGCGTCGGCCGGCGTAAGCGCTGGTCCCGGAATCGGCTTCAGCCGCCCATTGACCCGGACGATGGGCGGGTTGCCAACGGTTATGTGAAGGTCAGATGCACCGTACTTCGCCGAGTAGCGAAGCAGTTCATCAATGTCCATTCACCGCCAGCCTTCACGGGCTAACTCTCCATCGGCAGGACGTGCGGGATGATGAAGATCATCAGGTCATTCTGCTCGCGCCGGACCGAGGTCTTCTTGAACAGATGACCCAGCACCGGGATGTCGCCGAGCAGGGGAATCTTGCCGATCGTGCGGGTTTCCTCTTCCTTGACCAGCCCGCCGATGACCACAACTTCACCGTCGGAGACGGTAACTTGGGTCTCGGCCTCGCGCTTGGCCACGATCGGCTGCTGGTCGTCGGCCGAGCCGACCCAGCCCGTTATCGCTTCGACACTGGGCTTGACGTGCATCGTTACCTTGCCGTCCGAGGTAACGTAGGGCGTGACCTCGAGCTGGATAGGAATCGAACGCGTGCGCCAGGTGTAGGTTATCTCGCCGGTGTTGCCGTCCTTGTTGATTTCACGCAGGGGCACGTTTACGCCCATGCTGACCGTCGCTTTCTGGTTGCTGAGCGTCATCGTCCGGGGATTCGCCAGCACCCGCGAGTTGCCGCGGGTCGCGAGCAGGTCGAGCGACGCGTTCATCTGGTCGAGCGAAATCTTGCCCAGCACCATCTGGTCGAAGACGATCGGGATGCCGAAATCGCGTGACGCGTCCCAGCCCCCGGTCGAGGCGCTGGCACGGATCTGCCAGTCAATACCGTAACGGTCCTCGGAACTCCGGGTCGTCTCGATGAACTTGGCCTCGATCGCGACCTGAGGCACCGGCCGGTCGAGCACGGCCAGGAACTCGGCCACCCGGCGGTGCGCCTCGGGGATGTCGGTGACGATGAGGAGGCCGCTCCGGTCCGAACCACTGCCGTCGTCCACGCGCCGGTACGAAACCTCCGCCTTGCCTTCAGGAGAGAGCGCTTCCTTCACCGCCTTGGCCGCGTCATCGGCTTCGACGTAATCAAGAGTGTACAGCCGGGTGTGCAGCTCACCGTATATCTCCTGGCGCACCGGCTTGACAACGTAGATGCCGTTGTCCTGCTCGACCATGTTGCAGAGCGCGGCCTTGAGCAGAGCGTCAATGCCGTCACGCAGGGGGACTTCGTTGACGCGGACCGTCACCTGCTGTTTGACGTCCTGTGTCATCAGGATGTTAAGATCGAACTGGCTCGCCACCATCCGCAGAACGTCGCTGACCTGGGCGTCCTTGACCAGGAGGGTCAGAATCTTGCCGGCAAACGGATCGGCCGGCGGCGGCGCGGCCGGCGGCGGCAGGGGTACGATACCGAGCTCGATGACGACGAGGTTGCCCTCCTGGGTGACCCGGCTCTTGACCATATCGCGCAGGCGCACGGCGACGCGGTAGCCGGTGGTCGCTTCGCTGGCCTGCATCGTCACCGCGGTGACCGGATAGTGGGCAGATTCGAACCGCTCCCGCCCGGTGCCGTTGACCGCGTCCATCAGGTCAATGACGATGGCGGCCGGCTGGGCCGAAACGAATGAACTGACGTTGGGCGGCCGGTCGCAGGCGATGGTGACGCGCACCCCGTCCAGCAGCCGGTCAACCGTAATGTCCCGGATGGTTGCCTGTTCGCCGGCGATGAGCACGGACCCCACGCCGAGGACAAACAGCAGTGCGAACGCAAGTGTTTTCTTCATGCTTACTCCCCGAGCATCAGGATGAACGAACGCCCACCCTGCTCAAGTATGACCTTGTCGCTCTCAATCGCGGCGATCCGCTTGCCGCCGATCGCATCGCCTTGCTCCAGTATCTGGTCGTTGATAAGGACGAACGCCTTGTCCCCGCCCTTCGTGATGGCCTTGAGATTGAGTTCGGCCAGTTCGTCGGTCAGTACCCAGTCGCGAACGAAGGGGTCGCTTCCCCAGGTCACCGGTTCCGACGCCTCACCGGGCTTCGCCTCGGCGGGCGCCGGCCGGGGCTCGGCGGCACCGGCCTCACCGGCAGTCTCCTCGCCGTCCGGTGCGGCCCGCGTCGCCAGCAGGCGACCCGGGCTGTCCGCCAGGATGTCACCTTCGCGCCACCCGCCCGCGGAACCGAAGAGCAGGGTGTACATGACCAGCAGTCCGACCGCCAGTCCCATGATGGTCAAAACCCGTTTTCTCAAGATGCTCCTTTCCTGGTTTCCGGCCGCCAGTAGTAAGTAGCGGTGCTCATCGTCTGCTTCTCCTGGTGCTGAACGTCAGCGGCACGACGCTCTGCCCGACCCGCACCGTCGAACGTCGGCCGAATGCTTCGACGACGACACGGTCGGGTTGAATTTCGACAATCCGGCGGCCCATGATGACGTCGCCGACCGCCACGCGGCGACCGTCCACCAGCGCGTAGCTGTCACTGCCGAGCGAAACAATGGCGCTGACGACATGGAGCTGGCCCTTGCTCCCCCGCCGACCCGACCGGCTGCGCAGCCGCCGCGTCCCGCGCCGACTGCGCGATGCCCGCAACTGGCGTCGCCGCTCACGCTCGCGCCGCTTGGCCTCGCGCTTGCGCTTACGTTCCTCTTTGCGCGCCAGCTTGCGCTCCGCCTTGATGTCGGCCTTGGAGCGGGTCCTGACCCGGCCGGAAACCCGGCCCCGCCCGCGGGCGGACTGGGGCTTTGCCTCGCCGTTCTCCTCGTCTGCGGTCCGCGCCCGGCTCGCCTTGCCGCTGGAGGCGGCCTTGGGCTTGGGTTTCAACAGGAAGAACCCGGCCACGCCGGTGACAACCACCAGCGCGATTATCAGTACTATCCGCTTCAAAGCTCTTCCCCGCTCAGGCTCGAAGTGTAGAAGTTGAGCAACAGCTTGACTTCGACCTCGGGCCTGAGGTCCTGCCGCGCGACGACCTCGAAGTCCGGCACCCGGATGAAGTAGGGGAAGCGGTCCAGGCTCTCGACGTAGCGCCCGACATCGTTGTAGCGCCCCCGGAGGGTGATGTAGAAGGGCACGTTGCGCACCGGCCGGGACGCGCTCTCTTCCTCAAGCAGGGTGTCGAGTCCCGGAGGGCTGACCTCCAGAAACCGGACCCGCTGGGCCTGGGCCATACCCGCCAACTGCTTCATCATATCGAGCATCTCTTCGCGGGGCATGACCCGGGCCGCGAACGCCGCGCTGGCTTCCTCGAGTTCGACGACCCGGGCGCGCAGTCGGCCGATGCCCCGGATCTGGGCTCGCGTCTGCTCTAGTTCCTTCTCGAGTTCGGCGGTCTGGCGGTCACTCTGCCGGCTGGACTCCATCTGGGGCTGGTAGAGCACAAACCAGGCGAAAACCCCCAGCAGGATGAAGACCACAATCGCAATCAGAAGGACGCGTCTTTCAAGTAGTGCCATTTCTCACTCCATCGCGCTCTGAACTTCGAACTCGAGAACCGCCTCGCCCTGCAGGGAGGTACGGCTCTTGCTCACCAGCTTGACGTTCTTGAACAGGTTGTCGCGCTCGAGGTCCATCAGGAATCGGGAGAGGTCCAGGTCGAGGAAGTGAGGCTCGCCCGACACCACCCCGGTCAGCTTGACGTCGGTCTGCCCGGTGAGCGCGAAGGTGTTGAGCTGGATGTTGCCGGGCACGACCCGGGTCAGCCGGGCCATCAACGGCACGGTCACGAACCGCTCGCCGACGATCCCGCTCAGGGTCTTCTGACGGGCTTCGAGGTCACTCACCTTCTTCTCGAGCACGAAGTACTCGCGGCTCTCTTCCTTGAGCTGGGCCAGCTCCCGGTCCAGCCGGGCGACCTGGCGGGCCTTTGCCGCCGCCGCACCGGCCAGCACGACGTAACCGGCCGCCAGCACCGCGACCCAGAGCACGCCGATGATGACGGCAATCTGGACGTCCCGGGACTGGGACTTGCCGCTCCTCAACTCGCCCGGCAGGAGGTCCACCGAGGCGTGGTCGTAGAGCAGGCCGAGTGCGGTCACGAACCGGAACCCGAGCTGGTCCTCGGGCTTCTCGTCGCCCTTGTAGAGACTCGCGCTCCGGAACGGGTCGAAGAGCTCGGTCGGGATGCCGAGGTTGGACTGGATGTACTCCTTCAGCCCGTGCAGGGCCGCGGTCCCGCCGCAGATGAGCAGGCGGTCAATCTTGGTCTCACCATACTCGCGGCGGTAGTAGTCAATCGAACGGTTGATTTCGGCCACGAACCGCTCGAGCGCCGGCCGCTGGAGCGTCGCCAGCCTCTTGACCATGATGCCCGAGGACAGCTTCTCGTCGCTGTCTTCGTCCGGGATGCCGTACTGCCGCTTGAGCTTCTCGGCATCGTAGGCGTCCAGCGCGAGCTGGCCCTCCTCGGTCGTAATCGCCACCGTCATCGCCTCGGTGATGGCGTTGCCGGCGGTGGTGATGACCCGGGCCAGGTCCAGCCGCTCGCCCTTCATGAACACGATATCGGTGAACTCGGCGCCGATGTCGAGCAGGCAGACGGTCTCGTCCGGCCGGACATTGCCGAACTTCTTGGCCGCCGCCTGGAGGGCGAAGGGGATGACGCTGATCGCGGTCGGTTCGAGGCCGGCCTTCTTCAGGGTCGAGATGTGGTCGGATACGACGTCTTTGCGCGCCGCGACGACCATGACGTTGTCCTTGATGGCGCCGGCTTCGCGCACCGGGCCCAGGGTCTTGAAGTCGAGAATCGCCTCGTCGAGGGTGAAGGGCGAGTACTTCTCGAGGCGGAGCATGATCGCGTCCTTGAGCTCGCGCCGGTTCATCTTCGGGAACGGCGCCTGCCGGACGCTGACCGAAGGCCCCGAGACGAAGCTGAAGACTTCCTTGGGCTTGTAGTCCTTTATCAGCTCGCGCAGGATTGAAGGTACGTCGAACGCTTCGCCGATTTCCTTGAGGCCGTAATCGGCAACGCGGCCCCCTTCCATCTTGACAAACTTGACGGAATTGGAACCTATGTCAATACAGAGGGTGCCCTTGCCACCCCCCTTGAACGTACTTCCGAACGCACTGCTTGCCAAATACTCCTCCTTATGTCAGTCGTCAGCTACGGCATGCTGTCAGGTAAGGTGAAGCTGATTTCCGAGCCTTCACTGAATCTGAGGCGAACGTTCACGCTGTAAGGCGGGACAGGGTTGCCGCCGCCAAGCAGGCTGTCCCGGCAATCCGCAAAGCCGAGCGATACCTGCTCGGACATGTTGCCCTGAATGGTCCGTTCGTACAATGGGTTCAGACGGTCCAGATGCATCGTGTCGCCCTGCTTGAAGCCCGGTTCGCCATCGGGAACAGGATAGTTGGGCAACATGACCCCGTTCCAGGTCAGCGCACGGAAGTAGGCAGTGTCCTTCTCGAACCGGATGAGAGTGATACTGCGCACCGGCACCTCAAGCTCGTGGGTATTGACTATCGTAATCTTGAACCCGGCCGAGAGCGAATCCCAGTCCACCACCGGTTCGCCGACCATCCGCAGGAAATCGCGGAAGGGCTTGCTGAACCGGAAGTCCACGACATTGCGACTGCGGGGTGCGACCGAGACCCAGCGGGTAATCGAATCGTAAAGCTGGTAGGCGACGAGCCGGTGCGTACCGATGGGCACGCCGTTGAAGGAGTAGTAGCCGCCCTCGTCCACGTCAGCGATGACCTGCGCGCCGCCGCTCAGATAGAGACGGACGACCGGCGAGGTGAACTCACCGGGCGGATTGTTGTCCACATCCGAAATCGTGCCGACGATGCTGTTGCCGGTCAGGTGGGGCAGGGTATCCACGACCCGCACCGTCATCGGGTGCTTGCCGTCGCCGATGGTGGATATCACGCCGGTGGCTTGGTCGTAGGTGTAAGGGTTGCCCCAGGCGTCGGAGAGGTAGCCGATGCTGTCACCGAGGAAGTCGCGCCGCAGGTACGGCCCCTGCCAGAGCGGGTTGCCGGGGTTGGTGACCAGGTCGCGGAGGTCCTGCGGCAGTTCGCCCAGGTCCCCGTAGTAGCCGAAGTCAATGCGGCGGCCGTCGAGGATGATGTCCGGGTTGCCGGTTATCCCGTAGACCAGCTCCTGCATCTCCGCCGCGGTCTGGTCGAACAGGGCCCGGCCCCGGGTGGCCTCAATCGTCCGGACCGCCACCGTGCCGAGCACGCCGATGATGAGCAGGACAACCAGCAGTTCCATCAGCGTGACACCGGCCGAAATCCCGGGTCTGCGCACCCGATGCGGGTCAAGCCTGCAAGTGCCTGTCGTCATGGCGCCGTCCAATCCGTGTTCAACCGCAGTTGGATATCCCGCGCGCCCCGGCCGGGATAAACCGTGATCGTCTTCCTGGCTTCAACCGAGTCCAGCGGCGGGCGGACAAACTTGAAAACGGCCCGGAGTTCGTGGAGATTCCCCTGCGGCACGTTGGTGATCTCGAACTGGCCGTCGTTCAGCAGGAAGACCGGGAAGTCCTGCATCAGACCGCCCTGGGGCCCGCTGAACTCGACCCGGACATCCACGCCGTTGAAGATCTCGTTGGGCGGCGGAATGCCGCGCACGTCGAGCACCACACCCGAAACGGTGTTGTTGAGCAGGGCATCGCGGGTGTAGCCGAGCGTCCGCGTCAGCCAGCGGTCCTGCTCGACCAGGCCCCGGCCGCCGTAACTGCGGAGGAAGAGGCTGTCCGTGTTGTATATGAGCGAATCGCCCCAACCGTCGGTTCGATACCCGGTCGGCGACTCGCTGAAAGTCGAGCGGATGTAAGGCCCGCGCCAGGTCCCGCTTTCCGGGAAGCCGACCGGCCGCCGGACCAGGTCGTCCAGTACCTGGGGCAGGGCGCCGACGTCACCGACATAGCCGAAGTCAACCCGGTTGCCGCTGACGATGTAATCCGGGTTGCCGACGATGACCTCGGAAATCTGGTTGAGCTTGCGCCGGGTCGTCTCGAAACGACTGCGCTCGAGCGTGACGTCCCAGGTCTTGACCGCCGCGGTGAGAATCAGGCTCAGCACCATCATCACCACCAGCAGTTCCAGCAGGGTGACACCCCGGGATATCCTGCGCGTGTTCATATCTAGAACCTTATCCTTATGTCGTCATCCACCACCGCCCCGGGCTGTCCGAAGAAGAGCCCGTCCGGGCCCGCACTCTCGAGGCCGATGGTGTCGGAGCCGTCAACCCAGAACCGGTAGGGCACGCCCCAGATGTCCTCGGTGTAGCTGAGCTTGCCGTCCTCGCGGATGTAGGGGCCGTTCCAGCCGCGCTTGCTGTAGGGGTTCCAGCCCGGCAGGGTCTCCTTGCCGACGTACTGAACCGGGGCGTAGATGTCCTCGAAAGGATTGCGCGTCGCCAGTTCGACCAGGTGCCGGGGCAGTCGGCCGACATCGTTCTTGAACCCGGTCGCCACCAGCTCGCCCCCGACCGTCACGTCGGGGTTGCCGACAATTGCCTCGCGCAGAACCTGCAGTTCCTGCCGGACGGCTACGGTGCGCGCGTGGGTGGTGATGCGGCTGACGATCGGCGGGACGAAGAAAGCGATGAGAATACCGAGAATCGAGATGACGACCAGTAACTCGACCAGGCTCCACCCGTGGTTGCGACCGGCACTTGGTCTCATACGCCAGATTCTAGAAGCCCCTTTCGATGCTGTCAAGCGTGGATGACAGGTTATCATTGATCAGTTATGAAGCACGAAGATGGCGACTTCACCCTCCGCGTCAAACGACCGCAGTGAAATGCCCGCGCTCTGGATACCGACCAGGCCATACTGCGTCGGCGTGACCACCCCGGGCGGGTCGTAGGTCAGATAGATAATCTGGCCCGGATAGTAACCGTAGACGTCGTTCGGGCCGTACTCGAGGGTATTGGCGTGGTCGCCGTCGTTGTCGTAGAACTCGACCTCGAAGTCGTCCGGGTCCATTTCCTGACCGGTCCAGGGGTTGGTCGGCAGTCGCCCGGACTCCTCGTCAAGCTGCCCACCGGGGAAGTAAGCGCCGTACTCGTCCTCGTAGAAATCATCGGCGTAGTAGCCCTGCTCCATGTGGAACGCTTCGATAACCACCTGGACGTTGTGGCAGTTCATCTTCATTGCGGCCTGGCGGGCCTGCTCGCGGGCGCCGCGCATGTTCGGCATCATCATCGCCATCAGTATCCCGATAATCAGGATGACAACCAGCAACTCGACGATTGTGAACCCTCTTTCGCTCCGCATAGTTTTTCTCCTCAGTTCTGTCCCGGGCGTTTCATCTCGACCACGAAACCATCAATCACGCCTCCTCGGCTAGTCCCGCTCCCGGGCCGGGGTCGAACTCCGGACCCGGTCGGCCTCCAGGTAGTAACGTCCACCATAGGGCTCTTCCGGTAACGAGACAGTATAGCCGGCTCGAACCAACTCGGCAAGCCCAACCGGCAGGCGGCCGCGGTCCTCCCGGAACCGATTGACCGCTTCCTGGAGCCGGGCCGTATCCTGGCTGACCTTCACCGCCCGTAACTGCCGCACCGCCAACTCGCGAATCCTCCGGTTTTCGGTGCCCTGGTAGATCTCCAGCCACATATCCCGCGCAACCTCGAAACTTCCCGCCCGGCCCGCCGCGACCGCGGCCCAGCGTTGCGTGACGTGCCAGGCCCCGGGCAGCTCCGCGGCAATCCGGAAGTACCGCGCCGCCATCTCGTAGTCGCGGGTCAGCATGTAGGTGATGAAGCCGGCATCGAAGGGGAGTTGCCAGCTGGTGGGATTGCGCCTCATTCCCAGTCGCAGGAGCTGGAGCGCCTCGTCCGGGTTGTTCGCGTCCCAGGCCAGCGTCAGTGCACCGAAGTGGTAGGCGCCGATGAAGCGCGGGTCGAGCTCGGTCAGGATCTCGAAGATGTGCCCGAGCCACTCGTACTTCCGGTCGGTCATCAGGTGGTAGCCGTAATACTGCACCGCCCGCAGCCAGACGATATCCGCCGCCAGCACCTGGTACTCGATGGACGCCGGCCGCATGAACCGCCCGGACGGGAAGTACATCATCTCCTCGACCGCCTTCTCCCGCTGGCGCGCCTGCCCGCCCGCGTCAATGGCCAGCTGCAACAGGTACACCGCCACGAAGCCCCAGATGACCACGACCAGCGGCAACAGACCGACCAGCGGACCGGGACGCACCGGGCCGGGCGGGCGGGGAGTCAACTCCTCGACCAACCTAGAAGTCCCTTCGGCTGAACGCCGCCACCGCCACCAGCAACAGCGTCGCCGCGTAGACCAGCGCGTAGAGCGCCGACAGCACCAACGCACCCGGGTCGAGCGCGACGCCGTGGACGACCTCGCCCCGGACGTTGAAGTTGCTCAGGTTCGGCAGAACGTAGTAGAGAAACTGACTGAGAGCCTTGATCACCGGCGAGGGACTCATCGCCGCGAGCAATCGCAGGTCCCGGGTCAGGTGACCGACCAAGTAGACCGCAAAGGTGAAGACCGCGCTCGCAATCGGCGTGACGAAGGTCGAGAAAAGAATTGCCACCGCGGTAAGGATGGCAAGCTGGAACACCGTCATCACCATCGCAATCAGCGGGTAAGCGGACAAAGGCACCCCGGTCAGGAGCAGGATGGCGTAGAACGCGGCCCCCATCACCGCCACGCTCGCCGCCAGCACCGTCATCAGGCCGAAGTACTTGCCGACGATGAACTCCCAGCGCCGGACCGGCTTGGCCAGCACGATGTATATCGTCCGCTTCTCGACCTCCTTGTAGACCAGCCGCCCGCCCACCAGCACCGCGATGAGCACGCAGAAAAGGGTCAGCGCGGCAAGGCCAAGGTCCTGGACGACCTTCTGCTCTTCCCCCAGCGCCAGCGGCTGGATGACCTTGGCGCTGGCCATGACCAGCACCGCGAAGACAATCAGCGTCAGCAGCACCTTGTCCCGGATTGCCTCGCGGAAAGTATTGAGCGCGATGGCGCGGATGCGGCCGATCAACTGACCCCCTCGTCCTGCTTCTGGACGTACTGCATGAAGTGGTCCTCCAGCGTCCGCCGCCGCGGCACCAGCGACTGGATGCGCGCGCCCGCTTCCCGGGCAATCGCCATCACCCTGTCCACCTCCTCCTCGTTGCGGACGGTGACGAGCAGGGTCTCGCCCGAGCGGATTACCTGCCGCCCGACCCGCTCGAACGCCTTGCGGTACTTGCCGGTGACACCGTCAACCGCGACCTCGTAGGACTCGACCTCGCGGGTCAGGATTTCGCTCAGCCGGCCGACGTTCACCAGCCGGCCGGCGATGATGATGCCGACGCGGTCGCAGATCATCTCGACATCGGACAGGATGTGGGTCGAGAAGAAGACCGTCTTGCCCCGCTCGCGCAGGTTGTAGATGATGTCGCGGAACTCCTTGCGTCCGACCGGGTCCAGCCCGCCCATCGGCTCGTCGAGAACAATGAACTCCGGGTCGGCAATCAGCGCCTGGGCGATCCCGATGCGCTGAAGCATCCCCCGCGAGTAGCCGCGCATCTGCAGGTCCGCGGCGTCTTCCATCCCGACCAGCCGAAGCAGGCTCTGCGCCCGGTCACCGGCTTCACCGTCCGGTACGTTCGTCAGCCGGGCCGCCAGCCGCAGGAACTCGCGGGCGGTCAGGTACTCGTAGAAGTAAGGAGATTCAGGCAGGAACCCGACCCGGCTCTTCGTCGCCGCGTCGCGCGGCGGCCGGCCGAAGACGGTGACCTCGCCCGACGTCGGTCGGGACAGGCCCATCAGGATCTTGATGAGCGACGTCTTGCCGGCGCCGTTGGGGCCGAGGAACCCGAAAACCTCACCCGACTCGATTTCCAGGTCAAGGTCAATGAGAGCCGGGACGAGTTTTACGCCGAACCCGGACCGGTAGACCCGATTCAGTCGGCGCGTCTCGACAACCGGCGCATCAAGGGTTGACATTATCGTGCGATTATATGAGCTTGGCCGATGCTGTCAAGCACGGCCGGTCCGGATGTGGATGCAACGCGATAATGTCATAGCTAACTACAACGCGAAAATGTCATACCTGCCTGCTTGGACAGTGTTACCGGGTAGACTGGCTATATGTTGCAGGAACCAGTCTTCACCGAGGCCG
>Ga0129302_1001928_pt1 | contig 15137 bp, 13 predicted proteins | sample BlaSprsedimmetaG_FD_94476 | JGI IMG/M metagenome (GOLD analysis project Ga0129302, IMG submission 94476) | Hot spring sediment bacterial and archeal communities from California, USA to study Microbial Dark Matter (Phase II) - Blank Spring... | ecosystem: Environmental > Aquatic > Thermal springs... | reverse complement strand
GGTGACTCCTACCCCAACCGGTTCACCCCCACGGGCGTGGGGATAGCGTAAGTGTCATGCTGATTTTTCTCCTTTTGTCTAGGTTCACCCCCACGGGCGTGGGGATAGCGCATTGGGTTACGTGTCGAGCACAAGCGTTAAAACGGTTCACCCCCACGGGCGTGGGGATAGCTTGGCGATGGCGATGGCGACATGCAGTGTGTCCGGTTCACCCCCACGGGCGTGGGGATAGCTCGATCCACTCGACGACCTCGACGGCCTCAGCCCCGGTTCACCCCCACGGGCGTGGGGATAGCGTGACATGGAAACCGCATCGGCAATGTGGCTCTCGGTTCACCCCCACGGGCGTGGGGATAGCACTTAAGTACCCGCATTTTGCGCGTTTTTGTGATATACACTTGTTAATGTGCATTGTACACGATATGCCGGATTTGACCAGCGTGCTCCGGTCTATGTTATGCCGGATCGGGCGTTTTGTGTGGAATACGGATGAGGTGCAGGCCCTCGAAGTCGACGATTTCGCGTGTGGTGTCGCCCGCGGTCCGTATGGCGAAGCGCTGCTCGGTATTCGTGCTCCAAATCTGGGTCACGCCGCCCATACCTTTGGCCTTGAGGCACTTTTCCCACAATTTGTCGCGCACCCGCGCCGAGACGTGCCCCACAAAGATACCGGTCTTGGGTTCGAGTAACCAATGGGTCAACTCACCACGCAATCGCGCCGGAACTTTTTCCAGGATCATCACCAGCATACCTTACTCTCTTTCCTGTATCTTGCATCCTGTGTCATGACAGCCGCCGTGTGTTTGCACATCCCCAGCTCATTTTTGGCGAAGTCGGGGCAGGTGCACTCCCAATGCCCGGCGTGATGTTTGACCGTGTATCCGGGTGTAGCGGGACGGGTGATGACGTGCCATTCCGATTCGGCGACCGGTTCGACCGTCCAGCCGCTCTGCAGACCCTCTATCGCCCGTTGCCATCGTTGCTGCACGGCAGGTTCGGCCTGGCTGATGTCAGGAAGGCTTGGCGTTGCGTTGGGTGGACGTGCGAGGTCTGGCGCGCTGGATGACGACCACGAATCCGTGCTGTGTGCCTCCGGGCGCACATCCAAAGCTACGCTATCGGCCATCCACAACGGTTCGGGCCGGGCGGGGTCGTCGTCCGCCCCGGCGCCGGCCAAAAGGACGTCTTGCGGGATATCCAACAAAGTTTCGATGTCGGGCAAGATGCGTTGGAGTAGTTTGGCCTCTTTGAATGCCTGGCGGCACGCTTCACGCACGCGTGGCTCGACGCGCTGCGACGATTCCTGCACGATGCGAAACGCCGTGGGGATGGTGATCTCCACTTTGTACAAATCGGCGATGTCGTAGACGAAGCTGAGTTGTTTGCCGGTGTGGATGAAGCCGAGTGCGGGCGAGTAGCCGCCGCTGACGATGGCGGCGTGGCACAGGCCGTTGAGCAAAGCGTTGGCGGCGGAGAGTGCGCGGTTGGCCGGGTCGCTGTTCCCCCAACTGGCGCGGTCGTAGCTGCGCCCGTGCCAGGGGATTTTGTAGGTGATGCTGGCGTGCGCGTAGGCGCTGCGCACGCGCGCGCCCTCCATCCCGCGTAGTTGTTCGATGGTCAGCAGTGGGTCGAGGTCTTGTTGCTTGAAGCGCATCCGGTACATCCGTTTACAGACTTCGAGGCGCAGCACGGGATCGCTCACCAGGCGCGCCTGGTGCAGGAGATGATAGGCTTTGCGGGTCTCGCCGCCACCGTGGGCGTAACAGCGCGTGCCATCTGCGCCCACCCAAACGATAGCGCAGCCGCTATCCGCCAGCGCCTTGACGGCGGCGTGGGTGATGCGCGTCCCCGGCCCCAAGAGTAACACGCTCAACGCGGCGGTGGGCACGAGCGTCGCGCCATCCTTGTCGAACAGTTCGATGGCCTTCGCTTTCTGTTCGACGATGACGTGCTCGGCGTACAGGTACGTGAGACTGTCGGCCAGTTTGGGTAGTTCGTGCAGGTCGCGCATGGTTCACCTCGATACCGGTTGCTGGTTACTCTTCACTTCGGTGCGGTGGAGCGAGAGAAAGCAAGCCGAAGCCCAATCCCTTGCCGGGACCGATGCCTTGTTGCACCGTCTCCCACAGTTTGGCCGGATCGGTCACTTGCAGGAGCCCCTCGAAGCGCACGGCGTAGAGGGTGAGACGGCGTCTCTTGGGACCTTTCTCTTGCTCTGTTTCCTCGGCTGTTTTCTTTACCGGTTGTTGCCCATAGCTGTTGCCCTCTTTCAGCACGGCGACACGAACGAGGCGGAATCCGCCGGCCGCCGCCTTGCGCTCCAGCCACTTGAGTTGGTCTTCCTCGCGGTAGAGTGGGTCGCGGCGCCCCTGGCGTTGCCCCGGCGCAGAATGTTTGACGGTCGGATTGGCGCGTAGATGAAAGGCGAGCGTTTGCCCCGGTGTGAAGCTGAGTTCAAAAGGCTTGGACTCCGGCGCGCGCAGCAGGTAGCCGTTGGCGCGCGGATCGCCAAGCCAGGCCCAGTCCGGCGCGGTGTGCGATTGCAGCAACACGGTCGGGACGCCGGTGCGGTCGTCCACGTCCACGCGGAAGAGGACGCGCTCGCCGGCCGGGAGTTTCTCCGGGAAGGCGGACATCAACGTGCGGTGCAGTTCGTAGGGGTTGGCGAGTTCGCGCTGCACGCGGCGATTACGGGGGTTGAGGGTCAGGCGGGAGAGGTACATAGTTCACCTCCTTCGGGTAGACGGTAGCCAGTAGAAAGTAGACGGGAAGGGATTGGGGTCATAGTTCACCTCCGGGTGTTTCCAGACCTGTCAGGTTTTCGAAACCTGACAGGTCTATGAAGCTCGTCGTCACGCGGCGGGGGGCGAAGGTGCGCTCGGCGAAGGAGAGCGGTTGGTCGGGGCGCACTTCGTTGCCGTTCTCATCTTCCAATACCAGCCGCAGGCGATCCGGCGGTTTCTGGCCGGGGCGCGGATGCCAGGGATAGGTTTCCAGCGCGGCGCAGAGTTTGGTGTCTTCGCGCAAGCCATCTTCCAACCACAATGGCTCGCCCGGTACGAAGGCTTTGCGGCCCAGGTAGAGCGGCCAGACGGGGTCGCGGAGCGCGGCGTGGAGCGCGCGGAGCAAGTCCAGGTCGTCGCCTGCAAGGCCGACGAGGAAGGCGGCGTCGGCGAGGTAGTAGCGATTGGAGGGTTCGGTGTTTTTGATGCCGCCGCCGGCCTTGAGAACCTGCTGCGCGGTGTGAAAATCGCGCGCCATGATACCCTCCCGGTCCGCGCGGACGCCGAGCCGCAGCGCGGCTAAATCTGCAATGGGCGCGGAGCGTGGTCGGCCTAACGCAGCGCAGAGCAGGCCCACCACGCCACTTTTGGAGGGTTCTAGCCCCGTGTCGCGCACGCTGAAGCGGCTTTGCACGCCCCAGGATTGCAGGGGGCCGGCGAGACACAGTAGTAGCGTGTGCATATCACGCCTCCTTGGGCAGCGACTCCATCATAGCGCCGATCCAGCTTTCGAGGTCGTTGACGCGCGTTTCTGCGAGCGCCGTCAAGTCCAGTCCCGGCGCGAGTGCAACGGCTCGTTTGACGGAATCTTTCCCGTAGACGCCAAGCAACTGCTCGTCCCAATAGGTCTCCACTGCCGTGACCGAAGGCCCAACCAAGCCGGAATCGCGGCGCGGTTGCACAGGTTTCTCGAAGGCATTAGCCAGCGACCAGGCGAAGCCGCCCGCGCGCGCCACTGCCAGCCGGAAGCTCGGCGGGTTGTGCGCGGCAAAGGAGTTTTGCTTGCCGGTGGGGATGGCTTCTACCGCGCGTAAAAACGCCTCGACCGTGCGCCGCGCCAATCCCACGTCGCCATCCAGATTCTCGAGCAGTTGTCCCCAATCCAGGCGGGCGTAGCGATAAAAGCACGCGCTATCGAAACCGGTGAAGCCCATCATCGCTGAACCGGCAGTATCTTCAGGACGCAGGTCATCTACGGCAGTGTAGAAGTCCATTTCCATCGTTATCCGATGGGTAGAAAGCGCGTGTGCCACCTGGCAGGCCGCGTCGATGTTCAGTTCGGGCTTCTCGGCCAGCATCCGGCCAAAGAGTGCGATATCGGGTGCACTGGTGCGATTTTTGTATTCTTTGACCAAGCTCTTGCTTAGCTTGCCGATAGCCGCTGCGCGCTGCTTTTCATCGGCCACGGCGACATCGTCCCAATTGGCGAGCAGCACATCCACCATCCCCTGCAACTCCGCCGGACTGAAGTAGAGGAGTACGGCGGTCAGGTTGTTGTCTTTGCTGTCCAATTTGCTGGCAAAATTCTCGATGAATTTGGCGACGACCGGTTGCGCCTGCTCTGCTGGTTTCCCGGCTTTTTCCAGCATAGCGACCAGCTTACCGATGAAGCGTTTGGTCCGTTCGCCCGTCGGGACCTGGGTTGTTTCGCCAAAGACCGGCGCGTGGCGGATGGCGCGTTTGAGGCTTTGCGACGAGATGCGCGCGCGCCGCGCGCCGCCGAACTCGCAATCTTTGGGGTTGCCGGTGTCGTCCCGGTTCAGATTCGACGGAGCAAAGTTCTGCAACAGATGAATTTCGATATACAAGGTTTTCTTGGACATGGTTTTTCTCTCCTGTTTTGAAATGAGTTATGGGTAATTAGTAATTCAGTAATCAGTGATCGGGGATTGGGGATTGGGGATTGGCAGGCTCCCACTGATTCACTGATTCTCTGATTCGCCTTCTTTTCCCTCACCGCTGCTGCCCCAAAATTTGTAGGCCCATTGCTTTTGTGCATAGCTGTATTGCCATTTCAGAACGTCATCGAAGAGTTGTTGCCAATCGATGGCGACGTCTTTGGCTTTGAGGAAGCTGACGGCCTGGCGCAAGTAGAAGTGCAGGTCAGCGGTGTCGGCGGCCAGCAGTGCGGTGAACCGGCGCTCGATAGCGGTGGTATCGCTCTCTCCTTGCGCGGCCCGCTTGAAGGCGGCTCCCAGATTGCCCGTACCGCCTTCTTTGGGGTGGTAGGCAAAGAGCGAAGCGATCAAGTACAACGTTGCCTCGTACCAGCGTGTGCTGTCCTCCGCCACCCACCGCGCGATGTAAGGGAACATCGCCGGTTCTGTGCCAGGGTCGCGTCCCAGGCCACGCCGCAGGGCGGCGAAGGCCGCGCGCTCGTCTTTCGAGCCGCGCAGGGATTCCAGATAGGTGATAAAGGGATATTGTTTGTCCATACGTTCCTCCTAGACTGAAAAACTGTTAGCGATTTATGATCGTGTGTTGTGCTATACCGCGCAATCCTCCATATTCCGTGCCATAATACAGATAATGTGAATTCTGGACGGCAGATGCCCGGTTGGCGCGCGCGTTGCAAGGGCGTTATTCCTGGGTGCGTGTGCTTCAAGGTTGATCTACCTCCTGCGCGCCGTTATCCTGCGGTAACGCTTTCTTCAGACCTCCGGCTAACTGCCGCTGCGCTTTGACATACGCCTTCAGCGCGCGCGGATCGTTGGCCAGGTCTTCGGCGATGCTGTCAAAGGCGCTCCACGCTGCGCGGCGCAAGGTCTGCTGCCAGTCGGCCAGGGCGGTGTCCTTGTCGCATGGCACGAATTCCAGCGTGCGCCGGAAGGGGATTTCCAGCCGCGACCAGTAGCGGCGTTTCACGTCCCATTGTCTGGTGATGGCATTGATGTCATCGGGATGCGGTTGGTGCGCGCCTTCGAGATCGGATTCTGGACATAACAGCAGTTGCGCCAATGTCCGCATCGCGCCCCATAGTTGACTGGAAACATTCTCCGCTGTCTGTGTAATCTCTTTCAGCGCCTCCACCAGCACCGGCCCGGTCTCCTCGTCCAGATAGACCAGCGGCAACGGCCATTGCTCGCTGCGATAGAACTCCACTTTGGCCTTATTGTTCGCCATTCCCAGGGCCAGCATCCGCTGTTGGTCGGCTTTGTTCAGTGAGGTGTACTTTTGCAATTGGCCCAACCATTGCAGGGTCAATGGCGGGTGATAATCGTTGCCCCGTAGCTCGAAGATTGCCGCGCTATCGCGCCACAGCGCGCGATCCTCGTTGAAACGCAGCGCCAAGCGCCCCAGTTTTTTATCGCTGCGATAGTGCTTTTGCGGATCGTATACTTCGGCATCCAGCCGCAAAGCCGGCGCGACGCTCATCTCGCGCACTAGCACGCCGTTTGCCGTTTCTGCGGGAAACAGCAACACACGGCGGTTTTGCCAGGTGAGATAATCCAGATACCCGTGAGGAATCTGGCGTTCCGGCGAGAACGGATCGTCCTGCTCCCACGCCGGGCGGTCAGCGGAGGTGCGGTGGCATGGTGGCTTTTCGTTTTCGCTGTAGGCCAACATATTGAGTACCAGCGTCTCGAACAATGTCTTGCCCTGCACGAGAAAGATAATGCCACCCACCCAGGGCGCGCCGGTAAAGGCGACGCCTGGGATGCCGGATAATCCGCCCATGCCAAACGTCTGTGCGACGACGACCATGCGTGCTGCTTCCGGCGGGATCAAGGTCAGGCCGCCCTCGTCGGTGTGATGATCGAAGAGCGTGGCGTTGTTGCCCGAAGCGACGTGATGCACCAACGCGGTGATGGACTTTGGCTTCACGCGGTCATCGGGCGCCTGATAGAAGGGCCGCTCTGGGTGGAAAAGGTCGAAGCGGTCGCCCCAACGGTCGAAGTACGCGCCCAGGCGCACCGCGTCGAACTGTCGCGCGTCCCAGATGTCGCCCCAGGCATCGGGGTCCGCCGGGCCGGCGTAGACGCGATGTAATACGGCGAGCAACAGCCGGTAGAGCGCCGCCGTCACCAGCGGCGATTCTCCGCCTAGCTCGCGCAGCGTGTGCGCCTCGGCAAGCGTGGCCTGTAGACTCAGCGTCACCGCCGCGCCGTCGTTGCGCACACAAGGAATCCAGGGTTGGGTACGTAGATCGTAAGTTGCCGTCATAGAACCTCCTTATTGCTTTCGGTTTACTCAGATTTTCTCTATCCATAGTCCCATTTCGGGGTCCAAATGTAACACTAGGTTTGTCCCGTCCAAAGGGCACATTCCCGCCGCAAATTGTGCAACCCGGTGATCTGACAGGAGCGCGTGGTCGCGCCATTTCTGGGGTGGTTCCTGCTGCATAAAATAATTAAAAATATCGCGGCGGCTTACAGAAATTGTATACCGGGCTAACGTTGCCGTCAAATCTCTATCCGGCGTAACCGTCAGATCGACCGTAGTTCCCGAACCGTCCGGTTCGGTGTTCAATCCCGTCGCCGTCTTATGCAGGCACACCAGGGAAACCGAGGGCGGCCCCAGCCGGGTGAGGGCCTGGAGGGTGTGGTGGATGGCGGGCGCATCCTCTTCCAGTTCTCCACCCGTATTGTCAAGCAATCCCCAATAAGCCGGCCGTGCGACAAGCCGATTTTGCGCCGCGAGGGCATCCTTGCCCGCGTGTTTTTGCCAGGTCTGGTACGCTTCCTTCAATTTGGCGGTTTGCGCGGGAGATGCAGGCAGCAGTTTGTCGCTATACACGGCCTCGATCAGTGCGCTGGTTTCGTCCGGCAGATCGAGGTTGGCGCAATCTTGCAACGCCAGATAAGAGCGCAATAGCACGTAAGGCTCGTACACCCACGTATCGTTAGCGAAATCAGGGACATCCCGCCCCGCGTCATCCACGGCGATAAACAAGCGCGGCGCAGCCACGGGCGCCGGACGTGTCCGTCCCGGATGGCGGTGCAGCCGCCCGGCGCGTTGCAGGAGCAAGTCCACCGGGGCCAGGTCGCTCACCAACACGTCGAAGTCCAAATCCAGGCTTTGCTCGATGACTTGGGTCGCTACGACAATCGCCCTTTCTGGGCGCGCGCCGTTTTCACGGGTGGCGCGTTTGCCAAAGCGCGCTAACACTTCTTTTTCGATAGCATCCCGCCAGGCAAAGGGGAAGCGCGCGTGAAAGAGCGTCAGATCGGCCTCTGGTACAAGTTGTGCTTCTTTTAGCGCGTCATACACCGCTTGGGAGCGCGCTATCGTGTTGCAAATCACCGCTGCACAGCCACCCTCTCGCAAAGCAACGCGCAACGCGCCGGCGATGTCTGGCACGTCGCGCTGTATGTGGGTCAGCGTAAGGGTACGGCTTTCCGCCTCCGGCGCGGGCAGCGGGGCGCCGCCCACACGCCCGGCCATCGCCCAGGTGAGCGCCGGATACGCCACGGACGGAACCTCCGCCTCGTCCCCGGCGTAGGCCGCCAGCAACTTGCGGCGCGTCTGTGCGGGCAACGTCGCCGAGAGCACTACGACCGACGCTCCCACCGCGCGCAACCAGCCGAGCAATCGTTGGAAGAGCGCGGACATATAGGTATCATAAGCGTGAACTTCATCGAAGATAACCGTCTTATGGCTCAAGCCAAACAGGCGGACGAAGAAATGCCGGGCCTGAAGCACACTCAGGAGCGCCTGGTCCACTGTGCCCACAGCGCAAGGGGCAAGCAGGCTGCGTTTGCGCGGCAGAAACCAGGTCATCGCTTGGCGTTCCGGGGCACGCTCGGTATCTTGCTGGATAGCCATGTCGGGCGGTGGCATCTCTTTTTGCCAGCGCGCCTGGCTGTGGATGAGCAGCGGGGTGATGGTTTCTCCGTAGCGCTGTTGCAAAAAGTCGTCGGTACGGTCGTGCATCTGATTGCTGGTTGCCATCGTCGGCATGGCTACGTACAACCCGCGTTGTTGCAACGTCCGCGCCCACGTATCGGCCAGATAGAGCGCGGCTTCGGTTTTGCCGGAACCGGTGGGCGCTTCGATCAACACCAATGCGGGTTCCGTCAATTGCGTTGCCAGGTCTACCACGGCCTGCTGCATCGGGCTAGGTGTGAAGGGAAACAGTTCCGCGAAGGTCCGGGCTGTATCCGGCGGCTGCCAGCCTGTCCATTGCAACTTTTCCAACGCGCGTTGTGCCTGTTCGTTGGCCGTGGCAAAATAGCGCGCCAAATCCACCGGCGCGTCTATGTAGGGGAAATAGGTTTCGATAGAGCCAATCCAGTCTGCCACAGAGGTCAAGCCGGAAAGCAAAGTCAGGAAGGTATTGGCCGTCGCCCGATCGGTGGGCCACTGCGTGCATGGGGGTGGTGCGAGCGTGTCGCGTAAGGCGCAGAACAGATCTTTCCGTAGGGCGTCCCAGGTTTGGTCTCCCAGTTGTGTGGGTGTCAGCGCCTCCGTCGACGTTGGGGCCGGCCACGCGCCATGATGGCCGCCGAGCGCCTGGGACAATGCCTGCGCCGCGTGTTCGGGCAAGCCGGTCTCCGCTGTCAGGAGCGCGGGCAACGTGCGCGTCACCAACGTTCCATGCGGGCACGTTTCTTGCGCGTAGCGTTTGGGGAGCAGGCTCGCTGTGTTGAGTTGCGCTTCCATCGGTTGATGCTTGCGTTGAAAGCACGGGCTGGCCTTGCCCAGGTCGTGCAGTCCGGCCCAAAATGCGAGCAATTGTCCGGCCGGCGCCGGTTCCAGGCCCAGAGCGTGCGCCATTTGTGCGCGGAAACTGCCGGTGAGAACGGTATCCCACAAGGTTTGCGTCACAGCCGCTACATCCAGCAGGTGGCAAATCAGTGGATGTGTTTGTGTTTTCTCCCGGTTGGTCTTCGCCCACAACTGCTGGTACAGTGGCGTTGGCGCTTCATTGCCTAATCCATATACCTTCCCCATCCGCCGCACCTCCCGCATCACCGCCTCCCGCGTCTCCTCCGGCGCTAACACCTCCACGTCGCTGCCCCACCCACGGATCCACGGCAGCATCTCGCGCGGTTCGGCGATCTGGGCCTCCCACAGCAGATAGCCATCCGGTTGCGCCGTCGTCACCGCGCTGCGATGCCAGCGCGTCTCCTGCACGCGCGCTGCCACGCGCGGGTGAAAACGCAGGCGCACCGTCACCGGCGTTTTCTCGGTATACCAGATCCCCCAAGCGTCGACCAACAACGTGCGCGCGTCGAAGTTGGGTGGAATCGTATATGGCGTGTCCAGCAGTTCAACGGTGCGGATGCGCTCCACCTTGAAGGTGCGCAACGCGCCCGGCGGCTCGCGCCAACCGATTGTATGCGTGGATTGTCCGACGGCGTAAGGTTCCACGAAATACGGCGCAAAGGTGTATTCGTTGATGCTCTGGTCGGGCAACTGGTGCTTGAGGCTCACCTTGCGGCCCAGCGACCAGGCGCGGGTCAACGTTTCCAACACGTCAAGATATACAGGGTCGTGGTAACGCGCCGCGTCGTCCATCACGTCCGCCGAGTTTTTGAGGTGGTCTGCAATGAGTGGCGCTAACTTCTCCAAAGCAATCCCCAACTTGCGCAGCGCCGCCGCCGCGTGCGGGTTTTGCTTATCCGTGCTCGTCGCCATCAACCGTGCGGCTAGGTGCAGCGAGAGCGCCTCGTGCAACGTAAAGCGCACGTCGGCCAGATAGTGGTCGCGGTCGATGCACAACCGCCCATCGTCGGTTTCGTAGACCGCAAAGCGCGCCGTCAGTTCGGGCATAGCGCGGCTGATCGTGGAGCGGTTGACGCCAACCCGCCGCGCCAGTTCCGCCTGGCTTAGCCCTTCGGGGTGGGCCAGCAACAGGGCTTCGATCTGCAACAACCGTTCGGATTTATTCGTTGCGCGTTCCAATGGCATAACTTTTTCCTCCTGCTCTACGTCTTATCTTAGCATAGCATAGATTTTGCAAAATCCCGCAACAAACGCGCGCGAAATCCTACTTTTCCCGCTTGAACGGCCACAACCCGCCGCGCCGGTCCTCGCTATAGAGGAACCCGGCCTCTTCCAGGCTCGGCAAGCGGCGCGTCACCGTCGAACGCGCTACCCCCAATTGCTCGGCGATCTCTACCGGGCGGATTCCCGGCTGTTGCTGAATCAGACGATCCATCTCCACAAACGCTGTTTGATTTTTGCTCCAGAAAGGCATCTCACACCTCCATCGTGAAAGTATGCTTTCAGGATAGAGGATGCGTGTTGCGAGTAACGCAACAGTCTGGCTACGGTTGTGCCATATGAGCTTTAGAGTAAAGCGTGGTTATGGCGCGGATGTAAGCAAAACGGCGTTGGGCAATGCGTGGGTGCACGGGGTCGACGTTCTCGTCGCCTGGATGTCGTTGGACAGTGAAGACGCCGCTCTCGCGCGGCGTCTTAATTACCGGAGCGTGGATGACACGTTTACGCCTTGCGCCTCACGTCTCATATCTTATCATCACGGCATAACAAAGCCGAACCATGGATTGTGCCCCACGGACCGTACGGACGATACGGCCCAGTTGTACCCCAAGACTGCGCAGATGCAGCAGACGAGGAGCACGACAACGACCAGGCTCGCGACGATCCGGCGCACCCGCACGGCGCTGCGCGTGCTGGTCTGCGGAACCACGTACCATTCCGAAACGGGCAGATCAGAGGTCGAGAGTTTCATCGTTAAGTGTTTCCCCAAGTGTTTCCCGATTTGCATTTTGAACTCCTTATCCGTTTTGTTCGCGGTTTTCGTACCCGAGAACATCAGGTACACCAGGTACAGATGCACCGGATGCAGTCAATGCCCAGCCGGGTACGGTAACACCGGATCGGCTTGCCAGGATCTGCGTTTTTATCCATTTCGCTTAAAACGCACGTATTTTTGTTTGCTTTTGTGATTTGGTAAGCTCAGTGTATACTGAAGTTGATCCTATTTTCAGAGAGAGGTTTGCCATGGAATATCCAAATCTTGAGGTGCTTGTTGGGGCCTTGCTTGCCCAGGGACACAAAATCGAAGCGGTCAAAAAGGTGCGCCAGACCACCGGCTGGGGTTTGAAGGCGTCCAAAGATTACGTGGACGCGCTGGCGTCCGGCGCGGATTTCCCTCCGGAGGCCGTGGGCACGGACATGGCCGTGGTGGATTACGCGGCCTTTTCCGGCGCGGAACTGCTCGCGGCCCTGGAATATGCCGGGGAGGTGCCGCACCCGGACTTGATTCGCGCGTGCCTGGCCCACCCGGAGGACATCACGCCGGGACTGTTGGCGTTGCTGGAAGCCGGGACAGATATGGCGTGGCTGGATTCCGATCCGCGCTGGTATGCGGAGGTCCACGCCGGGCTGCTGCTCTGCGCCTTCCGCGAACCGGCCGCCCTGCCCATCTTCGCCCGCCGGTTGCGCGAAGAAGATAGCGACGAACTGGTCGAGTGGTTCGAGTATGCGCTCCCTTACGACTACGGCCCTTTGGCGATCCCCATGCTCGTCGATCTGCTGGACGTTCAGGATGACTATGATTACCCTTCCGGTGTAGCCTGTCAAATGCTGGTGTACATCGCGCTGCACCATCCTGAAGCACAGGAGCGCGTTATCGCCGCTCTGCGGCAGCATCTACCCCCGGTGGATGCAGATGGCAATCTGCTGTTGGCTGAGGCGCAACGGGACGATCCTCCTATCTTGTGGACCTGGATCGTCAGCGCCTTTATGGATCTCCAGTATGACGGAGACGATGCGCGGGTCAAAGCCTTGTTCGATGCCGGTGTGTTGGACACGATGATTTTCGGCGATTGGAAAGCCTACCAGGCGGCCTTTGGCCCCGATGCGCCGCCGCTGTGGGATGCCGAGCACGTCTACGACATCGAAGAAGACTACGAAGAACGTTTTGAAGAATACCTGGGGCTGATCCGGCGTGAGCCAACCGCGCCATTGCCCCTGCCGCCAGTTTTCCCGCCGCCAAGCGACGAATTTACCTTTGTCCACACCGCGCCCAAAGTGGGCCGCAACGATCCCTGTCCATGCGGCAGCGGCAAGAAATACAAGCATTGTTGTGGGAAAAAAGCGTGATGGTGTGGTACACTAAACCTGTAGAATAGGCTGGAGGTTGCTATGAGCAGTGTGACTATTGAATACTCGCCCGATGTGTTGTGGGCCTTACAACAGGAACCGGAGGAATTTGAATCCGAAGCGCGTCTGTTGTTAGCGGTCAAACTCTACGAGTTAGGGAAACTTAGCACCGGCCTGGCGGCTAAACTCGCGGGCGTTCCGCGCATTACCTTTATGTTCCTGCTCAACCGTTACCGCCTTTCCCCTTTTGGTCAAGCGCCTGCAGAACTCACCGAGGATTTAGCGTATGCCCGTCAAGCCAGTGATCACGAATAACACGCCTCTTACATTGGACTGGATCGGGGAGAGGCTTTTGATAAATTTTCTTGTACGATAAAGCGAGGTATTCCGATGACCCAACAACTGCCTGATGCGCCCGTCCTGACCCAGGATGGCGTCACGTTCCGCGACCTGAACAAGAACGGTCGCCTGGACGTTTACGAAGACCCCCGCCAACCGCTCGAGGCGCGCGTGGAGGACCTGCTCCGGCAGATGACGCTGGAAGAGAAGGTCGGGCTGATGTTCCACAACGTCATCCCGGTGGGCATGGATGGCGAGCTGTTCCACGGCCAACACTGGCTGGGCGAGTACTCTACCACCCGCAACGTGCTCGACCTGAAGATGAACCACTACAACGTCCACGCGCTGCCCGAACCACGGCTGGCCGCAGCCTGGTACAACAAGCTGCAAAAGCTGGCGGAGCGCACGCGCCTGGGCATCCCTGTCACCGTTTCTTCGGACCCACGCCACGGCTACAGCCAGCTTGCCGGCGCGTCTGAGGTGACGGACGCCTTCTCGCGCTGGCCCGAGCCGATCGGCCTGGCGGCGACCAACGATCCGGCTTTGGTGCAGGAATTCGGCGACATCGCCCGGCAGGAGTACCGCGCGGTGGGCATCTCGGTCGCGCTGCACCCGATGGCCGACTTGGCGACGGAGCCGCGCTGGCCGCGCATCGAAGGCACGTTTGGCGAAGATGCGGCACTCTCGTCGCGCATGGTCGAAGTCTACGTCCGTGGGTTCCAGAGCGAGGCCATCGGGCCGTACTCGGTGCTCTGTATGACCAAGCACTTCCCCGGCGGCGGCCCGCAGAAGGACGGGCGCGACCCGCACTTCTCCTTCGGTAAGGAGCAGGTGTACCCCGGTGACAACTTCGACTATCACCTGCTCCCCTTCGAGGCGGCGTTCCGCGCCGGGACGGGGCAGATCATGCCCTACTACGGCCAGCCGGTCGGCGTGCCGGGGATCGAGGAGGTCGGCTTTAGTTACAACAAGGCCGTGATCACCGGCCTGCTGCGCGAAAAGTACGGCTTCGACGGCGTGGTCTGCACCGACTGGGGCCTGATCACCGCGCTCGTCCACGATGGCCGGGTGGTGATGGAAGCGCGCGCCTGGGGGGTGGAGCACCTTGCGCCGCTCGAACGGGCGCAGAAGCTCCTCGATGCCGGGGTGGACCAGTTCGGCGGCGAAGAGTGCCCCGCGCTCATCATCGAGCTGGTGCAGAGCGGGCAGATCGGCGAGGCGCGCATCGATGTCTCGGTGCGCCGGTTGCTGCGCGACAAGTTCCGCCTGGGCCTGTTCGACGATCCCTATCTCGATCCCGAAGCGTCGGCGCGGATCGTCGGCAACCCGGCCTTCCGCGCGGCGGGCGAGCGCGCCCAGCGCAAGTCGCTGGTGCTGCTAAAACGGGAGCACCTGCCGCTTTCTGGCCGCCCGAAAGTCTACGTCGAAGGCTACCGGCCCGAATCCCTGGCTCCATACGCGGATGTGGTGACGGCGCCTGAGGAGGCCGATTTCGCGCTCCTGCGCCTGGTCACGCCTTACCAGACGATCGGTGAAGGCTTCTCCGCCTGGTTCCACCACGATGACCTGGACTTCAAGACTCCGGAGAGGGAACGCCTGCTGGCCCTGATGGCGCAGGTTCCCACGATTGTGGCGATCCACCTCGACCGCCCGGCCGTGATCCCGGAGCTTGCCGGGGCCTGCGCCGGGTTGATCGGCACTTTTGGGGCCGCAGACGCCGCCGTGCTGGACGTGATCTTTGGCCGCTGGAACCCCACCGGCAAGCTGCCCTTCGAGCTGCCGCGCTCGATGGAAGCGGTGCATCGCCAAAGAACCGACGTGCCCTACGACAGTGGCGAGCCGTTGTTCCCGTTTGGGTTTGGCTTGAGCTACGAATAGTCTCAGTAGATCACAAATTGGGTTCGTAGTAACCGCTTATGAAGTTTAAGAATTAAATCTGGTAATGTTCCCCGCATCCGTCATTCCGAACGGAGCGTAGCGGAGTGAGGAATCTCGTGC
>Ga0129302_1001923_pt1 | contig 15163 bp, 14 predicted proteins | sample BlaSprsedimmetaG_FD_94476 | JGI IMG/M metagenome (GOLD analysis project Ga0129302, IMG submission 94476) | Hot spring sediment bacterial and archeal communities from California, USA to study Microbial Dark Matter (Phase II) - Blank Spring... | ecosystem: Environmental > Aquatic > Thermal springs... | reverse complement strand
TGAAAATCCTGTTAATCCTATCGAAAAGCCGATTTTCATAAGGAGGCACTATGTCCGACGATAAAATGCAATACCCGGAGCGCGCAAATGACGTAGGGGCGCTGATGGGGTGGCTGAAAGACTTTTTCGGCCATTTTCGCCTGGCCTGGGAGTTGTTGTGGGATGGCCGCGTCCCGCTTGTCACCAAGCTGGTGCCGCTCCTGACTCTACTCTACATTCTCTCGCCGGTGGACCTTATCCCCGACGTGATATTGGGCCTGGGGCAGTTGGATGACCTGGCGATTTTCCTGATCGGCATACGGCTCTTCGTCGACGTATGCCCGCCGGCCCTGGTTGCCGAACATCAGGAGGATATGCAACGCGAAATGACCGCCGCGCCACCCTCCGAGGGAAAAGACACAGTGCAGCGACCGGCCTCCACCACGTGGACGCCGCCTGAGGGTCAAGTCATCGATCTGGAAGCCGAGATGGTCGATGACACCGCCACCAACGCGGATGATAAACCCACATCAGATATTCCCCACGTGTGGTGAACTATGAAAACGCTCATCGAATGTGTCCCTAACTTTAGTGAAGGCCGGCGCGCCGACGTGATCGCGGCAATCGTCGATGCGATGCGCGCCGTGCCCGAAGCCCGCGTGCTGGATTTCGAATCGGACGTGGACCACAACCGCTCGGTGGTGACCCTGGTAGGGCCACCGGCAGCCGTGCAGGAGGCCGCATTTCAGGGGATCAAAACGGCGGCGGCGCTGATCGACCTGGACGTGCATCGCGGCGAACATCCCCGGCTAGGCGCAACGGACGTGGTGCCGTTCGTGCCCATCAGCGGCGTGACAATGGCGGACTGCGTGGCACTGGCCCGCGATTTGGGCCGCCGTGTGGGCGAGGAACTGGGCATCCCGGTGTACCTCTACGAGGAAGCGGCGCAAAGCCCGGAGCGCGTCAATCTCGCCGACGTGCGGCGGGGCGAATACGAGTTGCTCAAGGACGAGATCGGCAAGAACCCCGCCCGCGACCCGGATTTCGGGCCGGCGGCAGTGGGCAAGGCCGGGGCAGTCATCATCGGCGCGCGGCCTTTCCTGGTGGCCTTCAATGCTTATCTCAACACGGATGACGTGCGCATCGCGCGGAAGATCGCGCGGGCGGTGCGCCATTCCAACGGCGGCTATCGTTACGTCAAGGCAATGGGACTGCTGGTGGCGGGACAGGCGCAGGTGTCGATGAACCTGACCGATTTCACGCAGACGCCCATCCACCAAGTGGTGGAAGCGATTCGCAGCGAGGCGGCGCGCTACGGCGCGACAATCACGCACACGGAGCTGGTCGGGCTGATCCCGCAGCGGGCGCTCGTCGATGCGGCGCAGTGGCATCTACAGCTCGATCTCTTCGAACCGGGACAAATCCTGGAAAACAAGCTCGCGGCGCTGGACGAAGGCGCGCCGGTCGGCTTTTTGGATGCCGTAGCGGCGAACTCTGCCGCACCCGGCGGCGGCGCCGTCGCGGCCCTGGCGGGCGCGTTGGCAACGGCGCTCGTAGCGATGGTCGGGCGGCTGACCACAGGCAAGCGCCGTTACGCCGACGTACAAGACGAGATGGCCGAGGCCGTGGCGCAAGCAGAAAAGCTCCGCGCGGCGCTCACCACCGCGATGGATGAGGACAGCGCCGCGTTCAGCGCTGTGATGGCGGCATACAGGCTACCGAAGGCCACCGAGGAAGAACAAGTGGCCCGCAACGCAGCGATTCAAGAGGCGATGACACATGCCGCCGAAGTCCCGTTGGCGACGGCGAGGACTGCGCTAGAGGCGTTAGAACTCGCGCTGCTCGTCGCCGGCAAGGGCAACGTCAACGCGGCCTCCGATGCCGCCACCGCCGCGTGGATGGCGATGGCGAGCATCCAGAGCGCGGCGCTCAACGTGCGCGTCAACGCCGCCAGCATTCACGACGCGGCGCAGAAAGCCACCTGGCTTGCCGAATTGAACGACATCGATGCACGCGCACACACACTGCTCAAGGAAGTGCAAGCTGTGGCTACACAACGCGCCGGCATATAAACGCTGCATACCCTTGCGAAGGTTGCGCATAAATCTGCGCAACACGGCTACCCGGTTATCAAGAACCGGTATTTAATCCAACATCTGCTAAACCTTCGCAAGGGTCACAGGAGTATGGCAACAAAAAGCCCCGCAAATGTGCTGCGGGGCTTTTGCATGGAATATTATGCTTCTAGCATCAACTCGAGCCGCTTGTTGATGCGGCCCTTGCTCTTGTAATCGCTGATGCGGATGGGGCCGACTTCCTGCGTGTTCGCGACGTGCGTGCCGCCGTCGGCCTGAACGTCCAACCCGACGATCTCGACAATGCGCACGACGGCGATGCCCGGCGGCAGCAGGTTGATCTTGGTGCGGATGAGGTCGGGATGTTGGTCGGCTTCGGCGCGCGGCAGGAAATCGACGCGCACGGGATGTGCCGCCGCAACTTCCGCGTTGATCTTGGCCTCGATCTCGTCCACCAGTTCCCGCTGCAAGTTCTCGAACTCGAAATCCAGCCGTCCCCGCAACGGCTGCATATTGCCGCCGGTCACTTTCGCGCCGTAATCACGCCAGACGACGCCGCAGAGGACGTGCAGCGCCGTGTGCGTGCGCATCAGCGCGTAACGGCGCTCCCAGTCCAGCATGCCTTGCACACGCATCCCCGCTTCGAGGGACTCTCCCGCCCCCCGCCTTGCTTCGAGGGAATCGTCAGATTCTCGGCTCTCGACCGTGTGCCAGATCAAGTCGCCCTGGCGGCGCAGTGCGGTGACGGGCCAGCGCGTGTCGGCAGTCTGCAAAAATCCAAGATCGTGGGGCTGTCCACCGCCGCCGGGATAGAAGGCGGTCGCATCCAGCGCCACATCCTGGCCCTCCACGGCGAGCACAACGGCGTCGAAGGTCTTACGATAGGCGTCCCGTTGAAAATATGGTTCGGTGTGCATCCCTGGTTACCTTACGCTCGCGCGGGATGGTCATCCCGCGCGAGCAAGTACAGCGCGATTTATACCTCGGCCAAGCGGCCTTTGAGGTACGCGATATTCTCCACTGGGGTCGGATCGGCGTGGTTGAGCGCCGCCAGGTAGTACGAAACGTAGTCGCCGAAGCGAATGAGGCTAAACATCTGCACGAGCGGCGTCGCGCCCTCACCGTACACCTCGTGCAGGGCCAGGTTATTGTGCCGCACCAGGTCGCCGGTCACGTCATAGCGCACCTGCACCCGTGGGTGATCGAACGTAGAGCGCAGAAACACCACCGCGACGTTGTCGATGGCGGCCTGCGGATTTCCCAGACCAACCACCAGGTTGTGGTTCAGTTCCGGCATATCCTCCCACAGTCCCCACTGCTTGGCGTTCTCGTTGAACTGGCCCTTCCAACGGCGGGCAACCGGAGCCAGAAAGCCGGAGCCGAAGACGGCGGGGATTTTGCCATAGAACGCCTGCGCCCACTGCTTGGCCTTGTTCTGCGCCGTGGGGACTTCTGGAACCAGATCGACCTGCATCGCCGTCATCTGCGCGGCGGCCTGGTCGAGTTCTGCCGTAGCGTCCGGATAGAAGCCCAGGCGGCACGCCAAACCGAGCAGCAGCACGAACGAGTAGCCCACGCCCGCGCGCGGCTGTCCCTCGAAGGCGAAGCGCCAGGCGGGAATGCCGGCCTGTTCGGCAATGGCGGCGATCTTTCCCCCCGTACTAATCGCCATCAAGCGCGCGCCACGCTCCTGCGCCTGGGCAAAGGCGCTCAACGTCTCTTCGGTATTACCGGATTTACTGGAACCGATCACTAGCGTATCCGGGCCGGAGACGTAATGCGGCAGGGTATAGCCGCGTACCGCTTCGACCGAGACCGTGCCCGTGCGCGCCATCAAACCGCCGAGCAGGTCCGCGCCGATGGCCGAGCCACCCATCCCCAAAACGACGATGCGCCGCACCTGCCGGTACTCGTCGGGCAGTGGCGAGTTCTGCGCGATGCGCCAGGCATCCTGCAAATGCAACGGCATCGCCTTGATTTTATCCCGCATCGCGCCGGGATCGAAAGCCGGGTAAAGCTCAAGATTATCCAATTCAACTACCATCTTATCCTCTCCTGTCAATTATAGATATAAACATCAAGCCACGCCGAAAGGCGCCGCCTATGTCTCCAAAGCGTAAACGTCGCGGCGCGACCAGCCGGAAAGCGCCGCAACGTCGCGCGCCGCCTGCGACCGCGAAAGCCCCTCTGCAATGCGGTCCGCCAGGGTCGCGCGCACCTGCTCGACATCCCACCGCGCAAAATCCTCCGGTGCGCCGGCAATCACGAGCGTGTACTCACCACGCGGCGGGGTTTCGGCGATGTGGGCCAACGCACCCGCCACGTCGCCGCGCCAGACCTCTTCGTAAAGCTTGGTCATCTCGCGGCACAGCGCGACAGCGCGGTTGCCCAGGACGGCGTGCAATGCCTCCAACGTCGCGCGCAAGCGGTGCGGGGCCTCGTAACATACCAGCGTGGCCCGGAGCGCTGCCACTTCTGTCAGGCGCGCCTCCCGCTCGGACTTCTTGCGGGGCAGAAATCCCAGAAAGCAGAAGCTGTCGGTGGGCAGGCCCGACACAACCAGCGCCGCTGTGTGTGCCGACGGGCCGGGAACCGGAACGACCGGAATCCCGCGCGCGATGGCGGCCTGGATCAACGGGTAGCCCGGATCGGAGATGCCGGGCATCCCGGCTTCCGAGATCAGAGCCACGTCGCTGGCGGCCAATGTCTCCAGAATCGTATCGAGCTTATAACGTTCATTCCCCTCGAAAAAGGACGTGACCGGCGTGTGGACCGTGTGGCGGTCCAGCAAAATGCGGGCCTTGCGCGTATCCTCCGCTGCGATCAACTGCACTTCCTGGAGGGTGCGCACTGCGCGCAGCGTAATGTCCTCCAGATTCCCGATGGGCGTGCCAACGACGTACAGCGTACCCATTAATGATTCTTGGTAAAGGTGATCCGCGCCAATGACTGCGAGCAGAAACCCGGGAAGTTCAGGACAATTTCTTCAGAGACAGGTGGATGATTCGGATTATCCCTGGCGTGAATCTGCACGCGGAATACGCCTCTGAGTTCTTGCGGGTTGTTGAGGAAGAACTGTTCCCATCCGGCATCACCATAACGTTGGTTATCCCCTGAGGTGACGACGACATCAATGCCCCCACCCCAGATGTGAATGGGATACCCGCGCAAATCGTTGCCATCGATATCGACGACAGTACCGCCAACCCCAAGCCAGTTACAGCCGTAGAGCGGCGTCTCATACGTGATCTCGTAGGTGAAGGGCCAGGGTGAACGGGTAACGCGCGGCGTGGGGGTCTCCGTGGGCGTTGGCGTGGCCGATGGCGTGATCGGTGTGGGCGGCAAGGGCGTGTACGTGGGCGTCGGGGTGAAGGTCGCCGGCGGCGTCGGGGTGATGGTAGGCGTGTTGGTGGGCGTCCACGTCGCTACCGGCGTGCGCCCCGGTGTGGGTGTGGGTGTGTTCGTAGCGAGAACGGCGATTTGCCGCGGTGGCGGAGGGAAGGGGTTGAAGGGCAGGTAAGGATTGACCGCGATCAGGATGTAACAAAGGACTGTGATGAGGGTCAAAGCCAGCATCACCAGACTCAAAACATTGAACAACCGATCTCTGCTTCCCATGGTTTTCTCCTACGGTGTAGATGCAACAAAACGCTCGATGGTCGCCGCCGCGCGCAGCCCTTCCAGCCAGTCACGCGAGGCTTTTTCGCGCAGCAGGCGCATATGCTCAGGATCGATCTCCATATCGGGGACTCTTTCGACGAGCTGGACGATGTGGTAGCCCATGCTGCTCTGAATCACATCACTAAACTGCCCGGGTTGAAGGGCAAAAGCCGCCGCCTCCACTTCCGGCGCGGTCAAGATACCCGGCGGGAAAAAGCCGAGATCGCCGCCGGTATCGCGGGTACTGGTATCCTGTGAATAGGTACGCGCCAGGCTCACAAAGTCTGCACCGGCCTGGAGTTGGCTGAGGATTTGCCGCGCCTCTTCCTCGCTGTTGGCGAGGATGTGCCGTGCATGGATGTGATCGCTGTGCGTGGGGACAACTTCGACGGCGCGGTTTGCCATCTGCGTGGCGATCATGTCGCTGCGCAACCGGACGCGGAATTCCTCCGGCGACATCCCTTGATCGACGAGCCACTGCTGGAACGCCTCCTCTCCGGTCTCTTCGCGGAGCGTCTGGATGGTAGCATCGAGTTCCTCATCGCTGACCATGACACCGGCAGCCTGGGCAGATTGTTCGATCAACACCTGATTGATCATCATTTCCAAAACCAGCGTCCGTCCTTGTTCTACTGCATCCTGGCCTTCATCGGTGGATGCATCCTGGCCCGCCGCCGCCATCGATTCTACGTAGAGCGCCACTTCACGCTCGTAATCTGCAAGGAAGATAGGCTGCCCGTTGACCAAAGCCGCCTGTGGTTCCGGCGTCGGTGAGGGGGTCATTGTTGGGGGAACGGGAGTGGGTGTGTCAACTACCGGTGTGTCGACGGCCTGCGGGGTCAAGGTCGGGTCGGTACACGCAGTCAAGATAAGCGTCCCTAACAGCGCCGCCCACAGCCACACGCGAATTCGTTTCATCGGCTTGCCTCCTCGTAAATCGTTCGTTAGTCTGATCGTCTCTAGTCTAGTCGCCGGCCTGTTCAATCAAGCGCCGTTGCATTTCGTTCTTACTCATTATAGACTGAGGCGCCGTTAATGCAATCGTCGCCCCGCAGCAAACTTCGCTCAAAATGGTATAATTTTGGTAGCGACTCAGCGACCCTTGCAAAGGTTGCGAACGAGACTGTGAAACAAGCCTATTTCGTCAAACCTTCGCAAGGGTAATCCTTTTGGGACTAACGGGGGCAGGATACGGCACAGATGACAGTGGTTAACGTGAGAGCGCATAGCGGCGTCAGACCGGTGGATCCACGGCGGGACGCGCTGGGGATCATCGACCTGATCGCGCTGGGTTTCAAGAATGAGCTAGACCCGCAAGGGCTGAAGATGCTGAGGCAGATGCGCCAGACCGCGCAGCGCCGCGCTTTATACCCACTAGGACTGAATGACCTGGAGCCAACCGGCTTTGTGTGGGTCGAAGAGGGACGCATCGTCGGCAACCTTTCGTTACGCTACGCGCTCCCAAGCCGCAACCGGGGCCAGATGATCGGCAACGTGGTCGTCCACCCGGAGTACCGGGGGATCGGCATCGGCCGCGCGATGGTCGAAGCGGCAGTCGCTACGGCCCGGCAGCAAGGCGCACGGTGGATTGGCCTGGAAGTGCGCGAGGACAACCCTGCCGCGCACGGGCTGTATGTGCACATGGGCTTCGAGGCGGTGGGAAGGCAACTGCACCTCATCCGGCCGGCGGGCGTAACCTGGCCCAACAGAAGCGAAATCGCTTTAGCGTGGCGGGCGAGTAAGCCAAAGGAGCGCCTTCTCTGGATGCGGTTGGCCGATGAGGTTTACAATCGCCGCCAGAAGTGGGTGCTCGAAATCCGGCCCAACGAATACAACTATGGCGGCTTAGAACGCAAGCTTGATCTGTGGTTCTCCGGCGAGCGCGAAGGAGCTTGGCTATACGGCGAAACCGAGGCACGGCTGGCCTTGCGCGTTAAGACCGACAAGCGCAGCCGGTTTCACGTGTGGGACATGCTCGTCCATCCACAGATGGGGGAAGCCGGCGCGCAAGCGATTGTGGCGCAGGCGCTACACGCAACGCGGCGTTTTGCCCCGTGGCCGGTGATCGCGCTCGTCGCCGATCAAGCGGCGCTGGCAGAGGCATTGTACGACGTGGGCTTCAAGCTGCACCGTCCGCTGGTGCAGATGGTGCTGGAACTATAGCGCACGCTTTTATAAAGCGCGTTGGCGCAGGGCTTCGTAGAGGGCCAACGAACCGGCGACAGCGGCGTTGAGCGAATTGATCTGCCCGCGCATAGGGATGGACATCAGCCAATCGCAACGCTCGCGGACCAGGCGGCGCAACCCCGCGCCCTCGCTCCCCACGACGATGGCCAGCGGCAAATTCATGCTGACTTCCGTGTAGCGTCGCGCGCCGGGTGCATCCTCCAATCCGGCAATCCACACATCGGCCCCCTTGAGCCTCTCGATTTCCTTCGCCAGGTTGGTCACTTGTGCCACGAGGAGATGTTCCACGGCCCCTGAGGAGGTATTGACCGTAGCAGGGGTGACGCCGGCCGCGCGACGCTCCTGAATCACGACGCCATGAACGCCCACGGCCTCGGCGGTGCGCAACAGGCTGCCCAGGTTGTGGATGTCTTGGATTAAATCGAGCAGCAACAACAATGGGGGTTCCTGGCGTGCCTGGGCCAGGTCCAGCATCGCGTGGATGTCGGTATAGGGATAGCCGGAGGTTTCGAGGGCTACACCTTGATGTTCATCGTGGCCGAGAACGCGGCTCATGTATTGGCGCGAACATTTCTCGATGGGGATGCGTCGTTTCTGCGCCGCCGAAACTGCTTGTAGTTTAGCCGTGATCGCGTCGATGATCGGCGCACGGGCAGTACCTTCTAGCAAGAGCAGACGTACAGGTTGCCGGCGCCCGGCACGCAATGACTCGTGAACCGCCTGCCGCCCGAAGAGCCACTCGCGCACGGGCGTTACCTCTTCAGGCCAGCCGCCACGTCGTATCGTCGGGGCCGTCTTCGATGAGAATCCCCGACTCGGCCAGGCGGTTGCGAATAGCATCTGCCCGGCCCCACTCCCGCGCCTCGCGGGCTTGTTGCCGTAGTTCTAGCAAGAATTCCACGAGACCCGCGACGGCCGGTCCGCCTTCGCGCTCTTCCAGATCATCAGGAATGATACCGAGCACGCGTCCGCCCAAATCACGGAAGATTCTGTCCATAGCGGCCAGCGTCCCCATCGCCTGGCGCGGGTTCTCGTCCAGATGGCGGTTGACCTCTTTGACAAACTCGAACAACGTCGCCAGCGCCTGCGGGGTATTGAAATCGTCATCCATCGCCGCCTGGAACTCGTCGCGGTAATCGTCCAGGCTACCGACCTGAGCCAACACCGCCGTCCCTGCCGCTGAGGCCGCATCTTTCATCGCATAACGGAGCTTGCGCACCGTGTTGTGAAGACGACCAACGCCGCGCTGGGCTGCCTGGAGTGCATCGCGGCTGAAATCGACCGGTCCGCGATAGTGACTGCTGAGGATGAAATAGCGGATCGCCTCGGCGGAATACAGGCTGAGGGCGTCTTTGATGGTGAGGAAGTTCCCCAGGCTCTTGCTCATCTTCACGCCGTTGACCGTGAGCGAGCCGACGAGCAGCCAGTAATTGGCGAAGGGCGCATCGTTACGGGCTTCGGCCTGGGCGATTTCGCACTCGTTGTGGGGGAATATGTTTTCCAGGCCCCCGCCGTGGATGTCGAAGGTTTCGCCCAGATACTTGGTGGCCATCACCGAGCACTCGATGTGCCAGCCAGGGTAACCTTCGCCCCACGGACTGGGCCAGCGCAGGATATGTTCGGGATCGGCACGTTTCCAGAGCGCAAAGTCGGCGGGATGGCGCTTTTCGGCGCGCACTCCGACGCGCGCCCCGGCCTGCTGCTCGTCAACCTGACGCCGGGAGAGCTTGCCGTATTCCGGGAACTTTTCTACGGAGAAGTAGACGTTACCGCCCGTCTCGTAAGCATAGCCGTGGTTGAGCAGGTCCTCAACCCAGACGATGATCTCGAGGACGTGACACGTGGCGCGCGGGGTGATGTTGGGCCGGACGACGCCCAGGGCATCCATATCATCGTTGAAGCTGTTGATGTAGGTCTCCACCAGCTCCATAGGCTCGACACGCTCGCGACGCGCGCCCCGGCTGATGCGATCCTCGCCGGTATCCAGCAGGTGGCCCACATCGGTGAGATTACGCACGTAGCGAACCTTGTAGCCGCGATAACGCAGATAACGCACGATGACGTCCATAGCGACGTACGTCTTGGCGTGTCCGAGATGGGCGTGATCGTAGACCGTCGGCCCACAGGCATACAGACTTACGTGCTCCGGGCGCAGTGGCTTGAAGCGTTGCAACTCACGGTCGAGGTAATTGTAAACTTTGAGGGCCATAACTATCCCTTGATTATTCAGCATTGCCGGGCCGGGCAAAAATCATCCGCCCAGCCGCCGTTTGCAGGATTTTGCTCACGGTTACGTCGATGGTGTCACCGATGAAGCGCGATCCTTCTTCGACGACAACCATCGTGCCATCGTCAAGATACCCCACCCCCTGGTTGTGTTCTTTCCCGGCCTGGAGGACGTGAATCGTGAAACTCTCGCCTGGGAGCAAGACGGTTTTGACGGCGTTCGCCAACTCGTTGACGTTGAGCACGGTCACGGCCTGGAGTTCGGCCACCCGGTTGAGATTGTAGTCGTTGGTGAGAATGGAGCCACCCATCTCTTTCGCCAATGCGATGAGTTTGTCATCCACTTCACGCACGGCCGGCGCATCGGCGTCGGTGAGACGCACCGGCACGGGGGATTCATCTTGCAATTGCCGCAAGATTTCCAGCCCGCGCCGCCCGCGATTGCGCCGCAGCGTATCGGCGGAGTCGGCCACGTGTTGCAATTCGTTCAACACGAACAAGGGCACGACCAATTCACCCTGAATAAAGCCGGTGCGACAAATGTCGGCAATCCGGCCATCGATGATGACGCTGGTATCCAGCAGCACCGCCGGTTTACATTGCTCTGGCGGTTCATCAGCCAAGGCCCCCAGGGTCTCGCCGTGAAAAATACGGCCACGCAGGCTTTGTAGCATGTCAGGGCGCACCGTAGTAACCGTCAAGCCGATGTAACCAAAAGCGGCGGCGACAATAAAGGGGAGGAACTGCCCCAAGGGACGCGGCAGTAGCGATAAGGGATAAGCTGCGATAGCGCCCAAAGCCAGCCCTAGAAACAGGCCCACCGTCGCCGAGAAGATAACGGAGGCAGGGAGTTGTTGAATGGCGCGGCGCAGCCGGATAAAAGGCTTGAGCGTCAACCTGGGCATAGAGATAAAACCGAAAAGCGCACCAATTATGCCACCGGCGACGGTGACGTAGATGTGAATCTCCTGAGGGATTGCGGGAATCTCGACAATCTGAATGCCTAAAGCTGCTCCTGCGGAACCAAAAATAATCACGCCAATAATGCGGAGTATGAGAGTTATCTCCATAAATAATTTCTCCTTAAAGTGCACTAACGCCAGCGGCGATGAATGAATGAATAATAAATGCATTTTTAAGTTGCTTATAATCAATCTTAGCACGGTCAGAAGAAAAGTCAAAATGTTGACATTATCCGAATTTTCGTTATAGTCTAAGTTGAAATCGTTTCTATTAGCACCTATCCAAGAATTCGCCATTGACTCGACAGAAACGCTTAAAGCACAATTCTCGGATAGAATCTTAATCACAGGAGTGAGAAAATGGCGCGATGCCCCGAATGTAACGGCAAGCTAGTTATCCCATCCGACCTGGAGCGGTGGGATCGTATTTTCTGCGAGGCGTGTGGCATTGAACTCGAAGTCGTGGATGTCAGTCCCCTGGAACTCGAAGCCGTCTATGATTTCGAGGATGACGACAATGCGCTGGATGAGTTAGAAGAAGATGAAGACGATTTGGACTGGGATGACGACGACGATGACGATGACGATGATGAATGGTAGAAGTTTCTAGCCAGCAGCACGTGTAAATTGTAGAGCTACAACAAACAGGCCATCGAAATTTCGATGGCCTGTTCGGTGTTATGGGCTGAAGTTACTACATCGCCCGGCGCGACAAGAAGAAAAGCGCTCCCACGGCGATAGCCAGGACCAAGACGATGATACCGGTGATACGCAAGACTGTGTTGAGCACTCTGGTAATGCCGCCAGGTGCTTCGGTATCGCCGGCAGGTTCGGTCGTTTCGGGCGTTTCAGGACGCTCTTGCGAAGTTTCAGGCTCGGCGACGGCGCTATCATCATCCCGCACGTATCCGAGGTTCAGCGAAGAGACTTGCCCGGCGGTTAACAGGATATTCCACTGGCCGGTATCGGTAAGTTTATAACCAGGAGGCGGTGTGTGGCGCAGAATGTAGTTCCCCGGTTCGAGATTTTGGAAGCAGTATGGTTCGCTGATCCCATCGGTCCGATACGTTCCCGCCGGCCCAGACGTTCCTACGAGGGTGATTTCGGCATTCGGCAGCGCCATCTCACCGGCATCAGCCTGGCGGAACATGTCGTTGTTGGCGTCGTAATAGGCCAGCACGCACAGCGAGGCCGTGTTGCCGGTGGGGGCAGCCGGTAGCTCGCCGACAGCGCCGGGGTCCGGCGTCTCCGCGGGCGTTGGTTCGGCCGGCGTCTCAGGCTGCGGCTCAGGCTCCGTTGGAGAGGCAGGAAGCGGCGTCCCAGAGATGATGACTTCCTGTCCAATTGAAAGGAAATCATTGATGACGGTACCAGCGTTGAGGCGGCGTAACTCGTCCAGATCCACACCATACTGGATTGCCAGGCCGAACATCGTATCACCGGCAACGACGATGTGTACCACCGCGCCATCCTCACGTGGGGTGGGGGTGGCTTGCGGGACGACGGGAACGGGAGTAGGTTGCACTTCCGAGGTCGGCGGCGGCGGCTCGGGGGTTGGTTCGGCGGGCGTGCCCTGCGAGACGACCTGCAAGACCATGTGATCCGTATACGCATCGTTGTGCTGGTTCGGCCATTTGCCATGGTGGTTGGTGAAAAAGGTCACTGCGCCACTCGCGCCGACGGTGGCCTGCAACGGTCCCACCAGTCCGAATTTGTCGTAGTGGTAGTAGGCTTGACTCCACACAATGTTGGGGCTAAAGGGGTCCGTGCCACCGTTAGGGTCGATGCCCACCCGGAAGTAGAAGGAATACGGATCGCCACAAGATAAGGCTTCGTTGGTATCTTCACCACAAGACCAGGCATGAGCGTAGTAAGACGCTTCGACAACAGTTCCGGGGGCAACGTTGCGTACCACCTGGAAATGGCCGGCATTCTGCCTTCTGCTATACGTGAAACATTTAGCAGCATAGTACCCGCTATAAATGCGAACCGGGTTTAAGAATGGGTGCTCCTTAGGAATGACATGACACTCCGGACGGCCAAACTCGCCTTCCTGCCACCACGTCACCCATCCTTCAGGCGAGAAAATCTCAGAATACTGCGTCCCATTGAAGGTGTCGCGCGTCCAATTGTCATAATTGGGCGATGCGTTATCCATAGGCCGGCCAATACCCTCGAGTCCCGGATTCACCAGCAGGTTCGTACCAGGCTCTTGCTGCAGGGGCGCTTGCATCTCACGCGCGGCCGCCAGCGGAACCAGAATCAACGTAGACAAGGTCAGCGCCGACAACAGCAGCGCGCCTAATCCTTTTAAGCGTTTGTTTTTCATCGGTTTGTGCCTCCTTAACTCATCTCACAGCACAGTGTTATGGACCGTTCATCCCCTTACAGAACATAACCGCCAGCGTTGCAATCAGGTCAGCGCCGGCGGCAGGATGAACGAAGTAACGTGTGTTCGACAACACCCACGGGAAATTATAGCATAGCGATAGATGTTGTCAAACATACCACAAAATAGGGCCTAACCACGCAAATTCTTGCCCAACGAGCAAGAAACGGGCGTCGCAGCCTTTTTTAGTTCCGGTTTATCCGGGTTAGGGCTATTCAGCGTAGCTATTTGCTCAATGAAGCACCCCGTGAGACTTTTGTAGTCCAGCCCCAAAGCTAATCACCGGTTTTTTGTGCGTACGTGGTGAAAAGATCCCCCAGGTTGATCCGCAGGGGCACCTCACGCAGTTTCAGCCCCGTCACCAGGCGCTCTAGGGGCCGTCCGACCAACGGCAGCAGTGCCGTCACCCGGCTGGCCAGGTATCCGGCTTGCAGATAACGGCCTTGCGCGCCCATCCACCGCACCCGGAATCCGGCTTTATCCAGCATCGCGGCCAACGTGCGGCGCGAGAAGTAGAAGAGGTGCATTTCCATGTACCAGGGCCAGCGCCGGCCCATCAGCCGCGAGAAGAGGCTGTCGATGTCCATCGTATGGACGACGAGCAGGCCGCCGGGTTCGAGCACGCGCCACGCGGCCTGCAAAGTGCTGAATGGATCGGTGACGTGCTCAATGACGTCCCACATGGTGATAACGCTGAAGTGACCGGTGGGAAAAGCCGCGTCTTCGAGCGTGCCCAGATGCATCTGCAGACCCTGCGCGCGGGCCTGTTCGACCGCCCACATGCTCGGTTCGACGCCCCAGGCATCCCAGCCGTGGCGTGTCGCAATGTCCACGAAGACGCCGGTATGCGCGCCCACATCGAGCAACCGGCGACCATTGGCCGGGCCGGTAAAGCGTTCCATAGGCCGCAGATGGTGTTCGAAGGTCAATATGCGCCCCTCGCGCTCTTCGACGTACAGCGGGTCTTGCACTGCCTCGTAAATGTCTAGAACCTCTGTGCTTTGTGGTCTGGGGTCGGCGTAGACAAAGCCGCATTCCCGGCAAGCGACGATGGGGCCGTGATAGCCATAGCCGCCATTGGTGCAGGCATAGGCGCTCCACCCTTCGCGTGGGTGGCGTTCCAGCGTGGAGGGGATGCGTATCCGGTAGTCATCCGCGCCGCACAGGTTGCAGCGCACGTGCTCCAGTGGATGTTCAGGTTCGGGAAGCGTCATGCCACCTTCCCCAACAGGCGCGCACGGAAAAGACGCAGCACGGTGTGGAGGGCCTTGATAATCTCGTTCCGCGATATTTTGGAGACGCCTTGCTGGCGGTTCTGGAAAACGATGGGCACTTCGCCGACGTTCCAGCCAGCGCGTTGGACTAAGTACAACAGCTCCATAAGGAAAGAGTACCCGTTGGAGAAGATTTGATCGAGGGCGATGGATTCCAAGACCTGGCGGCGATAGCAGCGGAAACCGGCGGTCGTGTCGTGCGCTTGCAGACCGAGCAAAGTACGGGCGAAGGCGTTCGCGCCCCAGCTCAGCATCTTGCGTGGCAACGTACATTCGATGGCCGCGCCACCCGGCACGTAACGGCTGCCGATCACCAAATCGTAGCCCTGGCCGATTTTGGCAATCATATCGGGGATGTTTTTCGGCGGATGGGAGAAGTCGGCATCCATCGTGACGATGAGGTCGTACCCG
>Ga0129302_1001922_pt1 | contig 15169 bp, 17 predicted proteins | sample BlaSprsedimmetaG_FD_94476 | JGI IMG/M metagenome (GOLD analysis project Ga0129302, IMG submission 94476) | Hot spring sediment bacterial and archeal communities from California, USA to study Microbial Dark Matter (Phase II) - Blank Spring... | ecosystem: Environmental > Aquatic > Thermal springs... | reverse complement strand
TTCTATTGCGGTTTTTTCGAACAAACATGTCATAATCATACCTTGCAGCACCCAAATTGCAAGGTTACACGCCTTACTACCAGCACTTATTATATTAAAAAGCGAGGTGTGCGGAAGACAGGAGAGCAAATCACACCCTTTCGTCAATCATTTGAAGATGAACTCATAGACGACTTAGAGGTAACCATCAAAGAAGAGATAGATTTCTTGGAGGACGCCGGGTTTTTAAAACTTGTTTAATCAAATTTCATTTAAATCTATCGTACTTAATTGTCGGATTGCCTAAGTCGCTCTTTAGCCTTCATTAAAATTTCATTCTCATAACCCAATGCTCGTACACTTAAAGCCGAAAGTGAGTGTATGTTTAAAGAATTTGTTTTTTTGCATAGCAATAAACGCATATTTTTATGAGCAACCGCTCCCCATTTTAACTTGTATTTTTCCATCCCTCTTAAAAAATCAAACCGGGATAATCCCTTCGTTATTGAATCACGAATTGCCTCTCCAGTAAGAACCGTCCCGGGGCTTAGGCGCCCCCAGCATGGGTCATATCCCCCTAGATAATAATAAAAACAATCATTATATCTAAACCCGTATAATGAAGCTATCGGCCCATCGTCTAATGTTAAAAAATAAAGCGCCAACCAACCCTTTTTATTAAAATAATGAGCAACATCCATATGAAAATCTTTGTATCTTTTATTCCAAAAAAGACCAGGCAATTTTTTCGACTTCCACCTTTTTTGATGAAGATCGAAAAAAATATTCATCCCACAAGAGATATCTTCTTCCCTTTCGCTCACGTCATACATATTAGCTCCGCAAATTTTTTGAATTCGCCTGGAATTGTAGTTTAAATTATACCGAAATTTGCTATTTAAACCCTTCAAATAATCATCCCAGCCACAAGGCAGTGTAAGCACAAGCGAATTATCCTGTGAATGTTTAAAATATTCAAAACTTTTGTCTAAACCTTCTAGATGATCAACATTAATTAAATCTTGCGGTATTTGGTGCAAATCCATAACGTCCCAATCCCAAGCAGAAGCCGAAAGATATGCCAGTATCGTTTCAATAAACTCCTCCTCTTTTTCCTGCAAAACAATGAAGCCCCCATAATCCGAAGGGCCCGTTCCTAAAAAGGAAACAACCTTGATAGGCAAACCAAGATATGAATTGCTCAAATAAAAAGGGGCTATACCGATAAGTTCATTTTCTCTTGCAGTCAATATAAATAAATTTTTCCCTTTGCGATAATGCTTCCACCACGTCCATTGCCACTCCCATGTCTGAAATATGCTAGAGCAGACACCATCAAGTAAATCGCTCCATTCTTTTCTAATATTTTTAAATTCTTCCTCAGTTGTGATGACATCAATTTTCATTTCTGTTGTCTTTCTAAAAACTCCCCCAAAAATATAGAGAAGGCCAATTTTGTCCTTCTCTATAAAAACCGCACAAAAATTCCCCTTTAAGATTCTTTCTTCTCGCCCATTATATCTTCTTTATGTTTTTTAAAGATAGGGCAATCTTCACAGTTGGGATACCCTCTACACAAACAACCATTTCTCTCCTCCCAGCAATCCCTCTTCTTTGTATACGCCGGACAGTTCATGTAATGGCTTGCGGGACAACCTTTTAAATCCCAACAATTTTTCATAATTACTCTCTTATGGTCTTTCTAATATAAAGTTTGTTAATCTACTTTTTCTTAGCTGAATAAGCTGCCTTGGCTTCTAAAATCCTGTCTTTCAAATCATCTTCATCTTTAACGGCCGTATAATCTAAACCAAGTTCCCTTATGGCGTTTACACAAGCTCTTACTATCTCCGTGTTGGCAAGCTTGTGCCCCCCGGTAATTTTGGACTTTAAGCTGTTTTCTTCGAGATAACTCACCATATCATCTGGCATCGTTATAGGAATCCTTATATAATTTTCCTTCCCCATAATTTCCTCCCTTAAGATCAATTACAAATTTTGCTTCGCCTATCCCTAAAAATTAGGAACAACTAATATTAACATTACTATAATATAGCGGCAACTTCCTATTGGGTCAACAGCTTATTCGAAACGAAGCAAAATTTCTCTTTTATAAGGTTACATCATGTTTGCCTGTAATAACAACCCTGAGAGCAAAACAACCATCACAACCACGATTAAAACATTAAATCCTATGTCCCGTGTGTAGGACCTTATTGCATTTCTTGTATCCTTGATATCCATTGCTGAATATATTGCCTGCTCAATGCCACCAAACCTTTCTTCGGAAAGCACCATCATGGAGACCAAAACCATTCTTCGAACCCAACTTGCCATCTCTTTTAAAATACTTCCAGATATAATCCTATAACTAAGTTGAGCTCTTCTGTACTGAAAAAGAGTTTTTTGGAGAACTGGCCCGATTCTTTCTTCTTGAATAAGTTTTTCGGCTTTGGCACTTAGCTCGGCCAATCTAGAAATACCTTCCATGCCCGCTTCTCGAATTCTTCTCTCTTCGGCCTTTAGTTCATCTAGGGAAAAGCCTCTTTGCTGAACCCCTTTAAGCTCATCCTTGACAATCTCCTTGCGTACTTTTTCAAGATTATAAGCAGTCTGTTGTAATCTTGCCAGCTTCTCCTCGCCGATTGCATGCTCTTTTACCATGACCTTCTCGGAGATCATCAGCATCTTACGCAGCCAATATGTGTCCTCTTTACTGAGTTGCTTAGGATTAACTTCCAGAGCTGCGACCTTATCTCTTAAAACCCTTAAATCTGCCTTACTTAAATTCTCATCGTTAACCAACGGCTCTTCGGCTGTTCTGAAAACCTTTCTTAATTCATAAAGCTCTGCTCTGTCTAACCTAAAAACACCTCTATCCAATTTATTTACAGCATCCCTAATTGCTCTCAATTTTTCGGCTCGTTCTTTTTGCTCATTCACGCCGGAAATTAACCTTGATACTATCTTTTTCCGCCTATCTTCCTCACCGGACAAAAGATATGTTGTAACTCGACGACGAAACTGTTCTTTTAACCTTACCAGTTCAGCGGGCATGGTCTGGAACATGTCCGTTAGTTCCAAATACCAATGCTTAATCGATAGAGCTTCGGGAGTCCTTCCTTCTAACTTAAACCAACCAAACCTAAACCCGATAACAAAAAACAAGCCGCCGCCAAGAACAGCCAACCCCGTAGGAATAAGGTTATGAAGCACCTCCGCGTTAAAGAAAGAGAGGGTTTTTGGGTCATAAAGAATAGGAATCGTCGAACGAATCCCCCCTGAAATATGGGTATTATATAAAACATGATAAGCATGGGATGAAGGCTCATACCCAAAAAATGCAAGAGCTGGACCAACTATCTTTTCTAATAACCAATTGGGTCTGAGTCCAATAAATACAATGCAAGTTGCAAGAGTTACTAGCGAAATAAGCATCGGAAGTGGCGCAGGTTCAACCGTTTTGTATTTTTCGGGTCTCTTCCCCGCAAACACCATAATCCAAAGCTTCATACCATAAACCCATGCAGCAAATGCGCTCATCATCAAGATTATCTCGGCCATAAGCAACGTGGGGTCACCAGAATGCTGCCAGGCCTCTATGATTGAATGATGAAGCAATGTTTTGCTGACAAAACCATTAAAGAAAGGTATGCCCGCGATACCAAAAACAGCGATAAGGCAAACAACCGCGGTAAAGGGCATATTTCTCCAAAGCCCGCCAAGTTTTCTCATATCAAGCTCGTGTGTCCTAAAGTAAACCGCTCCAACACTCAAAAAAAGAGCGCCCTTAAAGAGTGCGTGATTTATTATGTGATAGAGGCTGCCAGCCACCCCCATTGCGCCTTCTTTCCCGAGATAGGCAGCGCAACCCAGACCAAATACTATGTACCCAACCTGAGAAACGGTTGAATAAGCTAGCATTCTTTTACAGTTGCTCGATATTAAAGCATTGAGCGCTCCCCCTATCATCGTCAGAGCTCCCATCAAGATCAATCCATATCCCAAATTCGTAAGAGTAACAGAAGCAGCTCCTTCGGTTGGAGCATATAGGGTATGAACCGATCTTAGAATCCCATAAGCCCCAGCTTTTACCATTACACCAGAGAGCAAAGCGCTTGCAGGGGTAGGGGCTACAGGATGGGCTTCGGGCAACCAAACATGAAGGAAAAATAGTCCCGCCTTAGCACCAAAACCCATAATAAATAATGTGGCAACCAGGTAACGCATATACGCGGGCATGACTTTTTCTAGAAGTTTCGCCATGGGCTTAATATCCACTGTGCCAGTATAAGCAAACAAGAGAACGGTTCCGGCTAACAGAACGAGACCAAATATAATACAAAACCATAGGTAAAGCTTACCAGCATTTAAAGCTTTCTCATCTTCCTCATGAATGACAAGCATGGTGGAGAAAATTCCCAAAAGCTCAAAAAAGACAAACAAGGAAAAGAAATCACTGGCAAGCAAAACACCTAAATCAACACCCAGGGTCAATAAAGAGAAGATTGCAAATCTTGTCCTGGCATGCTCGTGAGACATATAACTTATCGCATAAATTGAAGCAATGAACCAGAGAAAGGAGGTAACAAGCGCCACCATTAAACTTACCGGGTCAACCCTAAAACCCATTCCAAGAATTCCTTGAATGTTAAATTCTATCCCCTTATAAAAATGCTCACCTATATGAATGCCCTTTACAACAGGCCCATACATGAAAAGAACCAACACAAAAGCAATAAAGGTCGTTGCAACCGTAACTGCATCACGCAACTTCTCTTTTTTGCCCACCAACCCAACAATAACTGCTCCGATAATCGGTACCATACATACTATAAAAGGAAGGGCAGCAATGCCGCTAACCTTACTTGTTAAAGGCATTACTACTTCCAAGTGACTCATAAACCTCATCCTCCAATTAATTAATTTTAATGGTGGGCTTCGTCGTGTCTACCTAGAACTCCATAAAAAGTCACAAGAACTCCGCCAATAAACAACAGAAGCAATCTCAAAAAACCTAATAACAAAGGTTCGTGGTAATCCATCATCGTATAGCCGAGAAAGAACACCAAGAACACCATCCCAACAATTGCGTAAGCTCTGAACGGTCCCTCTTTCTTAATATTCTTTTTATGTCGATTTTTCAGCGCATATTGAAGAGAAATGCTAAAAATCGAAAGGATGAGGGCCCACTGAATATAGTAGACAATTGGGGTTTTGTGATGCTCTGAAACAACTTCCCCCCCATGATTAGAAGATTCAACTCCCTCGGAGGTAGCTAAAACAACGCAAGCGGTCACAAAGATAAGAATCACAATGAGCAAAAATAAAAGCAACTTTTTCAACAAAACAGCACCTCTCATCAAAAAAATATTATTTCAAAAAGTAACTAGTGGCAATTTTTATAACCGAAAGCGGAAAGTACCGTATTTCCGCAAACAACCCGACAATTATAACACCGGCGGCGCCAACTAGAATGGGAATGATCATAACTTTGGGCGCTTCGGGTGTACTTTTCTCTTTAGGATTGGCCGCATCTTCAGCGTGGCCTCCATGCCTCTCGGGAAACGTTTCTTCACCAGGCTTCTGGAAAAAAGCGGTGTATATAATGGGCAAGAAATACGCCGCTCCGAGCAGAGAGCTTAACAACAAAACCACCACAAAAACAATCTCTTTTGCGTCCAAGGAACCAATGCACAGGTACCATTTGCTTATAAAACCAGCCAGTGGAGGCACCCCTATCATACCCAAAGCGGCAACCGTAAACGCAGCCATGGTCAAAGGCAGCTTGGAGCCAATCCCTCGCATCTGACTAATATTTTTCTTCCCAGTTTGTTTGATAATATTTCCAGCACACATAAACAACGTGCCTTTCATAAAGGCGTGATTTACAATGTGAACAACCGCTCCCCACACGCTGGACGTTGTAAGCAAGACCGTCCCCAAAACAATGTAACTCATCTGCCCAATGGTAGAATAAGCCAATCGACGTTTCAGATTGTCTTGGTCTAAAGCAAGAAGGGATGAAACGATTATGGTAAAAGCGACGATGTATGCCATCGGCAAACTTATTCCAAGTTCTCGCACCAAAGATGCCCCAAAAACATTGAAGGTAACCCTCATTATTCCAAAGGTTCCCACGGCGACCATTACGCCAGAAAGAATTGCGCTAAAGGGAGCGGGGGCTATGGGATGCGCATCTGGAACCCAACCGTGAAGAGGCATAATTGCCGCTTTTACACCAAAACCTATCATGTAGCTCCAGAAAAGAATAAGCAAGGGAACTCGCCCGTGTTCTGCAAGTGAAAGAATCCCAGTCTTGCTCAACGTCAAAGTTCCAGCTAGAAAATAGGTATAAATTATTGCAAATAAAATAAAGGAGGAGCCCACCAATATATATATCATATATTTTTTACCTGCAGCCAATGCTTCAGGTGTTTCCTCGTGAACTATAAGGGGATATGTTGATATGGAGAAAAGCTCATAAAATATAAGATACGTAAACAAATTACCCGAAGTAGCAACCCCCACCGTCCAGGCGAGACAAAGAACCACAAAACTAAAGTAGCGTCTTAAAGCGTGCTCGCCCTTCATGTAACCAATGGAATGCATGGTGGACATAGACCACAAAATCGCTGCGCCCAAAGCCAGGACCAAACCCAATTGGTCAGCTCTGATAAACATCCAGATGCCTGGGACAATCATCATCAAATGGGTTTTAAAAATCGTTCCCTCCAGTGATCCGGGCCACATTAATAAAATTATAAAAAGCGTGCTTACGGAAGCCGCAAAAGCCAGCCAGCCCATTCGAATACCAAGTTTTTCTCCAAAAATGAAGATTAAAATAACAAAAAAGATGGGAATAAAAACCGCCAAAAAGGGTAATATAGAAGTTACTTGTTCAAGCATTTTCGACACCTCCGGTCAAGCCAAACCAACAAAACCTCAATTTATCTAAAGAATTGCGTTACAGCTATACGAGATAACTCTAAAGGAACAAAGGGCAATTCGGCAAACAAACCTAAACCAATAGTGTAAAGAGCACAAATGATGCAGGGTACAAGAAACGTCCAATGTGCTTCATCCATTGTGGTGTCACCATCTAACGGTTTCATAAAATAAGCCCTGTAAACAATCGGCAGAAAATAAATGGCGTTCAAGAAAGAACTAAGTAATAAAACGATCACCGCAATGGGCTTATCTGCAGCCAATGCTCCTAAACTTAAATACCATTTACTTATAAATCCTGCAGTAGGAGGAAGACCCATCATACCGAATGAGGCAATTGTAAAAGTCGCCATCGTTATCGGCATCTTATGTCCTATGCCATGCATCTCGCTTATATTTTTCTTGTGAGTTTTTTTGTAAATCGCCCCTGCCACAAAGAACATTGTTATCTTCATAAAAGCTTGGTTTACAATATGAACTATCCCACCCATCACACTATCCGGCGTCAGCAAAGATACACCCAAAACAATGTATGAAAGCTGACTTATAGTCGAATAAGCAAGCCGTTTCTTGAAACCATCTTGCATCAAGGCCATCAATGAGCCTAAAACAATCGTAATCATCGCCGCCCACATTAAAACACTCGCCACGTCTGCCCCTTTTGACGCCATCTCTTTAAGCAGAGAAACCCCAAAAATGTTGTAGACTACTCTAGTAATTCCAAACACGCCAGCTTTAACTACAGCCACCGCGTGCAACAGGGCGCTGACCGGTGTTGGCGCAACCATGGCGCTCGGAAGCCATCCATGAAGCGGCATAATAGCCGCTTTAACGCCAAAACCTAACATAAACATGGCAAATATTACGACTAGAATACCTACACCGCTATTTATTGAAAGAATCCCCGGTTGATCAAAAGCAACGGTATTGGCCTGATAGAAAACAAGCGCTGTGGCAAATAAGATGAGCGAGCCACCCGTGAGGGTATATACTAAGTATTTCCTGCCAGCCTTCATCGCTTCGGGAGTCTCTTCGTGAATTACCAGCGGATAGGTGGAGACCGTCAACATTTCATAAAAAACAAACAAGGTGAACAAATTACCCGCGAAAGCAAGTCCTACGGTAGTTGAAACGCACAAAGCAAAGAAGGCAAAGAATCTCTTGCGAGCATGCTCCCCTTCCATGTAACCTATGGCATAAACGGTAGTTATAATCCAAAGGGTCGATGATACCATGCCAAAAAACATTCCCAAAGCATCGACTCTTAGGAGAAAGCTTATCCCCGGTGTAAATGGTATGAGTTCGGTAACGTAGATTACTCCCTTTAAAGAACCGGGCAGCATAGATAAGACAATAACCCATTTAAGGATGGCAGCCGATATGCTGAATATCCTTCTTAAATACGTATTTTCTCCTCGCCAAAAAATTAAAATTGCGCAAAGAATTGAGATTGTCGGAGCCAACAATGGTCTTATATCATGAACTATCATCTCGCCATCCTCCTAACCACCAGGTATGTATGTTGACGGCAAACCAAGAATGGTTGCCGCAGCCGGTCTTATCACGGCCAGCGGTAGGTAAGCAAAAACACCTAGCACCAAACAACCTATTGCCAAAAGAACTATCGGTATAAGCATGCTCATGGGCGCTTCATCCACTTTGGTGATGGGTTCGTTTGGCTCTCTAAAGAAAATCGCGTTTACAATCTTTATGTAATATGCAAACACAAGTAGGGTTCCAATTAAAAGAGCAGCCGCAAAATACCACTTCCCAAACTCTATGGCTCCAAGGATGATATACCATTTACAAATAAAACCCGATGTAGGAGGAATGCCCGCAATAGAAATGGATGCAATGGTCAAAGCCCCACATGTAATGGGCATCTTCTTTCCCATTCCGCGCAAATCGCTAAGCTTACGAAAGCCAGTTTTATAAATTAAGGCGCCCGCGCAAAGAAACAGCGTGGATTTAATTATGGCATGATTAAAAATGTGGATTAAACCACCTACCATTCCGAGATAACCTTTTTCCGGCTGGGTAAAAGAGACCAAACTTATACCCATAACGATGTATCCTATATTTGATATACTCGAATAAGCAAAAATCATCTTTATATCATCCTGGAAAAACGCAAAGAAAGCGCCGATCAAAATGGTAATTGCCGCAAGCCAGCCCATAAAATTTGTTACGGGGATAAAATTGATATTGCCCCCCAGTCTATACACGGTATAAAGAATTCGAATCATACCCACAATGCCGACCTTAATTACAAGTCCCGAGAGTAAAGCGCTGACCGGTGACGGAGCCAACGCGTGAGCATCGGGAAGCCATATGTGCACAGGAAACATGGCAGCTTTAACACTAAACCCTACAACAAAGAGAACCAAGGCCACATACGATGTTAAAATCGGCGGGAACTGTTGTAATCTAAGTGCCATATCGGCCATATTTAAAGTTCCAGTCACGTTGTAAAGCAAAGCTATGCCTGCCAAAATACTGAGCGAGGAGATGGCTCCCATCACCAAATATTTAAAACTAGCCATAGCGTTAAGTTTTTCCTCGGTGATCGCAATAAGAGCGTAGCCAGAAAGTGAGAGTATCTCTAGAAAAACATAGAGGTTGAACATGTCCCCGGTTACCGAGAACCCAACCATCCCACACAAGAGAAGTAAAACCAATGTATAGTATAAGGAAAATTTATCTTCATTGATCTCGTGCTCAATATATTTTCTTGAATAAAAAATGATGAGAACACCCAGACCGGTCATTAAAAAAGTGATGGTGGACACATAATCGAACCTAACCTCAATACCATAAGGCGGCTCCCAGCCACTTAACCAATAACTAATTGGGCCCTCGCTATACAACCGCCAAGTGGCGCAGGAACAAAAGAAAAAAGAGAGAAGAGAGATGAACATGGCCCACAAAAAAGAGAGCTTCTTTCTAAATCTACTAACTATAGGGGTAAGAGCGGCCCCAACTAAAAGAGTTATCGTCATAAGAACCGGGCAGTGCTGTGAAAATTCCAACATATCCTACTTTATCTCCTTCAACTTATCCGCATTTAAAGTTCCGCATTGCTCATATAGCTTAATTATTAAAGCGAGCGCCAAAGCGGTTGTGCTCATGGCAACAACAATTCCGGTAAGAATTAGTGCTTGAGGAATGGGATTAACAAAAACCGTGCCGGGGCTCACGCCTTCCCCAACTATCGGGGCCTTGCCCCCCATCACCGCTCCGCTCGACACAACGAAAAGAAACACCGACGTCTCCATGATATTTAAGCCCATAAATTTCTTTATAAGATTTGGTTTAGAGATGATTGTATAAAGGCCTATAATAAATAATGTCATCGCAACGACGTAATTGAAATTTACAGTAAGCTTATTCAAAATCTCGGCTGGGCTCATTCCTTCTCCACCTTCTCCATGGCAAAAAATATCGAACCAATCACAGTTCCGCCACCAATTCCTATGCCTATCTCGATTATCAGAAGCAACAAATGACGAACAAGATCTTGATAAGCATGGTTTATACAGGGAAGCATATATGTTAAAAAATTTAGACCACAGAATAAAGCAACTACGCCCGATATGAAAAAACTGAGAGGACCCGCGCTCTCCAAGATCGTTCTATATTTTAAGGGAAATTTTTTCATTCCCAGAGTAAACCCAAAAGTCAAAGTGAAAACGATAACGCTCGCCCCCAAGATGGCTCCGCCCTGGAATCCTCCACCTGGTGACTCGGCTCCGTGAAGGATTATGTAGAGAGCAAATAAAATAATAAAAGGAGCCAGTAGGCGAACGACGCTCTTTACGATGACGCTTTTTTCAACTGAAGATAACTCCACTTTTGAAGTGTGTCGTTTAATGTTTTCTCTCCCCAATACCGCCAAAACGCAAATAAGGGCCGTAAAAATCACCGTAACCTCACCCATCGTGTCATATCCTCTATAATTTAAAATTATACCGGTTACGATGTTGTTAGCGCCGCCCTCTTCAACCTCTTTTTCTAAGTAGCGAGGGACAACATGAGTGTATGCAGGGGTTTCAGAACTTCCCATTGGTGGCAATGCTATCACAGCGGCCACCAATAAAACCCAAAGTAAAAATAGAGCAAATATTATTACTCCTTTTTTCACTCGTCTTCCCTCCGCACCGTACGACCAATAGCTATCAAAAATAAAACCGTAGTAACCCCCGCGCCGACCGCTGCCTCAGTTAGAGCTAAATCGGGTGCGCTTAATTGCTGCCAGACTATTGCCATTATAAGGCTGTATGCTGAAAAAATTATTGAGGCCCCAAGCAAATCCTTGGTACGAACTACCCCAATCGCGGTTACAAGCAGAAATATTAGAAGCAATATATCAAGACTCCGTAACATTTTCACTCTCCTCCCCCGGGAACGCGGACGAAACTTTTTTTCGCCACGGCATAATGCCCACTTTATAAGCCGCATGAGAAATAGCATGACCCGTCGTTGAGCTCATCACCATTACCAAAAAGGCCAAAACTATCATCTTTAATCCATTTATTGAAAACCTCTCGTAAATAGCAAGGGCAAAAAGGATAGACCCTGCACCCAAAGTATCGCACTTTGTTCCCGCATGTAGACGAGTATAAACATCAGGCAAACGAACCAATCCCAACGTCCCAACCAAGAAAAAGAATATCCCATTACAGGCAAAGATAATTACCAAAGTATTTATTACGACATCAAGCACTAGGCAATCCTCCTGTCTCGAGATACCTCGCTACCGCCACCGTTACAACAAAGTTTAACAAAGCGTAGACAAAGGCCGTGTCGATGTACATGTGCTGCGCAAATATGTAAGCTATTAAAACTAAAATAACCGTAGTTTTTGTTCCCACTATGTTAACTGCAACTATCCTGTCAGGAAGCGTGGGCCCAGCAATTGCTCTAAAAAGACATACGAAAGCGTTCACCAGCAAAATTAAACCTACCGCTAAAAAAAAGGTCTGCATTACTCTCTCACTCCCTTATAAACCCAATTAACCATGTTCTCTAACTTCCGACCCATTAAATTCCTCGCATGTGTATCAGCCAAACAATGAATATAATAAATACCTTCCTCTTCATCGATATCCACAGTTAATGTGCCCGGCGTCAAAGTAATTGCATTTGCCAAAAGTGTTTGGGGGTCTTCGCCCCGAAGATGACACTTATACTTAACCATAGCCGGCTCTATGGGCAAGCGTGGATTTAAAACACGCTCCGCCACATCGATGTTGGCCACACCGATTTCAATTACAAGCTGCCCCAAAAACAAAATAAACCTTGTAAGAATTGCTAAACTCCCTTCCAGCTTGTCCAAGTTATCTTTCAATAGAACATTGGCGGCATAAGCCACAAACAAAGCGCATATAACCCCAAGGAGCAAGCTCGAAAGATCGAATTTGCCGGTTAGTAACACCCAAAAAACAAATAAAAAAAGCGCTGATTTCAAAACCTTAAAAAAAGACAACCATATCCTCCCCAAACAAACTTCAACTTCAGCAATCCAATATTTGCTTGCTTAAAACACCCATTAAAAAAATTACTTTTTCTCTTTAAGATCTTCTTCAACCGGAAAAACAAGAAGAATTGAGTCACGATGAACAGTTACAAAACCAAGTTCATAAAGGACTTTATCCTCTAACGAATGTATTATTTTTGCATTGGTAAGGGGAAAAAAGTCATGGGTTTTAACATTAAACATATCCGTTAATCTGCTTCCTGGGATAATATACATATCTCCCTCTACCCTATAAAGAGAGGTACACATCATCACTCTAACCTTCTGCTTCTCGGTATACACTTAAATCCCCCTTAAAAGTTTTTTAACTTTCCTTACAAAAACAAACTTTGTTTCTGCCGCCCTCTTTTGCTTCATATAAGGCCTCATCGGCTTTCACCACTAGCTCAGTATCATTGCTTGCATCATTCGGGCAAACCGCCACTCCCACGCTAATCGTTTTCTTAACCACCGGCTGTTCAATATCACCCTCAAAATCAGCATCTTCAACGGCTGCCCTCATCCTCTCGGCAGCTTCTCGAGCTTCTTTTCCTATGTTTGGAAGTAAAATTGCAAATTCTTCGCCTCCATAACGAGCAACGAGATCTATATCTCTAACTTTTTTCTTAAGAATCTCAGCAATGTTTTTTAGAAGCCTATTGCCCTTCTCGTGACCATACGTATCATTAAAATCTTTGAAATGATCTATGTCAATCATGATCAATGCAAGTGGCGTCTCGTATCGTTTGGAACGCTTAATTTCTTCATCTAACCTATCTACAAAATAGCTGTAGTTATAAAGACCCGTTAATCTATCCCGAACAGAAAGTCTTTCCAGTTGTGCTTGTTGTTTCTTCTGCTTGTTGGAGATATAACCAAGAACAAGCCCTGCAATAAGAAAAATTATCGTTCCCAAAGTTATCTCATAACTGAAAGCTTCGGGATTTGCTATTAAATCGCTCGCTAATCCGCTGTAAAAAGACCAGACTAAGATGCTAGCGCTCGCAATACCTATAACCAAACTGCCAATTACGTTATAAGTTACCGCGGCAATAAATATTGGGATGATATAAAGATACCAATACAAATCAAGCCGACCTGTAAAATTAATAAAAATAGATACAAAAGTAAATGTAACCGTAATCAAAAGTACGCTTGCTAAATGTTCTCCGGCTTTCAAAAATTTACCTCCTCAAATATCTCTTTTTAAAACACCCCTCTGAAAACAATATATTATACATGTTTAACTTTTTTCCTCTAAGTTTTATAAAATTTTCACAAATTTTTTAAAAACCTTGCTGACCCCTCAGGCAAAACTACATTTATCATCATACCTGAGCCCATTTCAAACCCTGCCTGTATGGCAAGTTTAGGAAAAATTTCAATGTGCCAATGATAAAATTCCCCAGAATTTATCCTATATGGTGAAGTATGAAGATAATAATTATATGGAGAATCGTTTAATCCTTCATAAATTTTCAGAAGAGTATCCTTTAACATAAAGGCAAGGTCTCTCTTTTCCGCCGAAGAGATACACTCAAAATTGGCTGAATGATTTTTGGGAACTATCCAAGTTTCAAACGGCTGCCTGGAAGCATAAGGAGAGAAAACCAAAAAGTGTTCGCTCTCTTTAATCACCCTATCCCCCAACTTCGTCTCTTCCTCTATAATGTCGCAGAATATACAATGCCCTTTTTCACAAAAATATCTCCGCGAACAGTCCAATTCATCGGCGACAAGACGGGGGATTAATGTGGTCCCAAAAAGTTGCGAGTGAGGATGTTCCAAAGAAGCGCCAGCTTCCTTCCCGTGGTTGACAATGATAAGAACATGTTTAATCCTTTGGTCATCTTTTATCTTCAATAAACGGGAGCGATAAGCTTCTATAATGAGTTCCACTTCATCTACATTTAAAAGCGCTAAGCTCTTAGAGTGATCGGGACCACTTATTATGACTTCGTGAATTCCTAAGCCAGGCATGTTGGCATATATTTCGGACTTTTTTTGTTTACCATAAAGCATATTAGATGCAGAAGTTTTGATTTTATCTTCTATTGTAAAGGCGGGAAATTTATTTAGTACCACGCGCACCTTCCAATGAGAAGTGTTTGGTTCACCACCGTCCGGCCTAAAAGCCAACACCTCAGGAGGGGTCATCGCTTCGTTACCGTAACAAAAAGGACAAACGGCATTGGATTTAACCGATTCTTTTCTTTCTTGGGTAAAACTTTCCGGCCTTTTAGCACGCTCGGTAGCAATTACTGCCCAATAACCTGTAACAGGATCTTGGCGCAATTCAGGCATTTTAACACCCCTAATTTAGTTTGCTGATGACACCGATTGAAATCGGGACGACCTCCACGTCCTAAAATCAGTTCATAGTTTGTGGCCTATGGTTTATGGTTTTTTATTTGTTAACCATCAACCATAAACTATCCACTACAAACCGCTCTTTTGGTCGGGATGGGCGGATTTGAACCGCCGACCTCCACGTCCCGAACGTGGCGCTCTGCCAAGCTGAGCCACATCCCGAAAAATCAGTTTATGGTTTATAGGATATAGTTAATAGTAATATACTTAAATCATTATTTATCAACCATGTGCTGTAAAGGTTACACACTTAGCAGACACTTCCCCCTCCAGCCAATCGTTAAACGGCAACCATATCTTTTGATTCCTCTCTTGACTTTAATAACAACCTCTTGCTCTCCTCAAAGGTTTCAACCG
>Ga0129302_1001921_pt1 | contig 15172 bp, 10 predicted proteins | sample BlaSprsedimmetaG_FD_94476 | JGI IMG/M metagenome (GOLD analysis project Ga0129302, IMG submission 94476) | Hot spring sediment bacterial and archeal communities from California, USA to study Microbial Dark Matter (Phase II) - Blank Spring... | ecosystem: Environmental > Aquatic > Thermal springs... | reverse complement strand
GTTATCACTCCACCATCGACTTGAAAACGCCGCTTACGTTTACTAAAGAACAGGTCGGTCATCTCACTGTGCACTGACTATGAAACGGTTTCCTAAATGGGGTGCAGAACCCCCTATCTTTTTGAAATAAAACTTGTAATAAACAAATAAACCGCATCTATTCTTGACGTTTGCCGCCTTTAAGTATAGAAACGCTTTACCTGTTTAATAATCAATTTATGGAGAATTAGAGAATATGAGAATAATACTTTTGGGTTCACCGGGCGTCGGAAAGGGAACGATTGCCAAGCTTCTAAGTAGGGAAAACGGTTGCGTGCAGATTTCTACCGGTGATATCTTGCGCACCGCGGTAAAAGATGTGACAAAATTAGGAATAAAGGCAAAAGAATATATGGATAACGGCAATCTTGTGCCTGATCATCTGATTATGGAAATTATGGAAGAACGCTTGATGCAAAGTGATTGCCGTAAAGGATTTATTCTGGATGGCTTCCCGCGTACAATTCCGCAAGCGCAGCAGTTAAGCGCATTATTGGAAAAAATGAACATTAATCTGGATTACGTAATTAATCTGGAAGCACCCATGGAGATTATATTGGAGAGGCTCACCACGAGAAGAACATGTTGCAATTCCTCCTGTCAGGAAATTTATAACATAAAAAATAATCCCCCCGCCGAAGGCGGTGTATGTAAAATATGCGGACATAAAGTGGTGCAGAGAGACGACGAAACTCCTGAAGCCATTTCGGAAAGAATAAAAATATACAACCAGAAAACGGCCCCGCTTATCGGATACTACGCAAAAGAAGGATTATTAAGAAATGTTGAATCACTTCATGCAAGTGAAACTGTCAGCGCGATTAAGGCATTTAATATATCTGAAGTTTAAACCGTTGAAATTGCTCAATGATCGATTACGAAAAAGAGCTTAATCATGAACAATATCAAGTAGTAATGGAAGAGAAGGGGCCGCTTCTCGTTCTGGCGGGAGCGGGCAGCGGCAAAACACGAACCCTTACTTATCGTGTCGCCCGCCTTCTGGAGTGCGGCGTTAACCCGGAAAGTATTTTACTGGCCACTTTTACTAATAAAGCGGCGCGCTCGATGTTAAGCAGAGTCGAAAGCCTGGCTGGTTTACATACCCGGACAATAACGGGCGGAACTTTTCATCATATCGCCCATGTAATTCTTAGAAAGTACGCTACCCGTATAGGTTATCAAAGAAATTTCTCCATACTGGACAGGGAAGATTCACGTCAACTCATAAATACATGTATATCCGAATTAAGGATAGAACAGAAGTTAAAAAAATTTCCAAAAAGCAACATTATCGGCGATATCATCGGCTTAATACTGAACACGCAAAATTCCCTGGAAGATGTGCTGGCAGGAAGATATCCGTATCTGCTTGATTATACGGATGATATTAACCAGACAGCTCTTTTGTATATCCGCAAAAAAAAAGAAATGTCAGTAATGGATTTTGATGATTTACTTTATAATTGCCGGTTGCTGCTTGCAGATAATCCGGACGTAACAAACATTCTTTCCGGAGTATTTAAACACATTCTCGTAGATGAATACCAGGATGTTAACATCATTCAGGCGGAAATCATCGATATGCTCGCTTGTTCGCAGGAAAACCTGATGGTTGTCGGCGACGATTCGCAAAGTATTTATTCTTTCCGGGGGGCAAGTTATGAAAATATCATTAATTTTCACAAAAAATATCCGGATTGCAAAATTTATAAACTGGAAATAAATTACCGTAGCACGCCGGAAATATTGCACTTGGCTAATCTGAGTATCAACAAGAATGAAAATCGATATCCGAAAAAGCTAAAGGCGCTGCGGGAAAGCGGTACACGTCCGGTTGCTGTTTACGCGGAAAACGTTTTGAAGCAGGCTGATTTCGTTGCCCAGCGAATCGAAGAACTCTACCGCAGTGGCGTTGAGCTTTCTCAAATAGCCGTGCTATACAGAGCCCATTACCACTCCATGGAGATGCAAATGGAACTGGTACGCAGAAATATTCCTTTTGATATCCGCTCCGGCATACGTTTTTATGAGCAGGCGCATATTAAAGATATTACTTCCTATATGAGAATATTGGTAAATCCCAAAGACGAGCTGCCATGGAGCCGTTTGCTTACCATGTATCCTAAAATCGGCAAAGCGACTTTTAAAAAAATATGGAGTTATATGTCGCAAAAAGACAACCCGTTGGAAGTATTTTTGTCACAAGAATTTATGAATATTATTACGGCAGCGGCAAGGGCGGGAATAGAGCAATGTCGACAAAATATGCAAGAGATTTTAAAATTACCGACTGAAGAGAGAATTGCCGAAAAAGTAATTCATGTTCTTTTGAATAAAGGTGATTATCGTTCTTATCTGCAAAGAAATTATTCAGATTATGCTTCCCGAGAAGAAGATTTAATTCACCTTGCCGCTTTTTCCTATCGTTTTAATAATATGGAAGATTTTTTAAATGAACTCGCGCTGCTGACCAATATGGACGCAGGAGAAGGCTTTGAGGACGAACAGGATGAAAAAGTGGTATTGAGCACAATTCATCAGGCAAAAGGACTGGAATGGTCTTATGTCTTTTTAATTTGGTGTGCGGACGGGATGATCCCTTTACACAGAACTCTCAAAGAGCGCGATGGGGAAGAAGAGGAAAGGAGGCTTTTTTATGTTGCCCTGACCCGCGCTCAAGATCAGCTTTACTTATGCTGCCCGGCGCTTGATTACAGGAGGGGCGAAGGAAATATTGTGCTTTCAGCCTCGCGTTTTATAAAAGAAATAGAGACTTTCTCCGCAGAGGATGACAAGCGTCCATACGAACAATGGACGCTTTACAATGACTATCAATGATAGTCGAATTTTGCTTTGCGTTTTAACTCTTCGTATTGGGCGCGCAGGGCGATATTGTCGGTTTCTTCCATTTCTTCCGCTCTTTTCACCCAATCTTCAAATTGAATATCCACGCCGAAAATACCGACCATTTCATCGCTTTCGTTGATGATGGGAGCCGACACGGTAAAGCACAAAACATGAGTCATCTTGGAAATGAAAAAATCAGTAACATGTACTTTACCCGTCTGGAACGGCCCTATAAACCATTCTCTGTCGGATTGGTCAATGCCAATTCCGTAGTTTTCGTATTTAGCTCGGTCAACTATGCTGGTTATATTCTTTGTTGTCTTTTTTCCGTTCATATTTACGACGTAGGCAAACTGTATGGAAGGATGTTCATCGACAAATTTCTGCATTAGCGGTTCCTGCTGGTCGGCATCCATTGACTTCATCAGAGGGTGTTCGATAATCTGGTTGACCGCTGATACTGCCGCGTTTTCCGCCAAAAACTTGATTTTATCCAATTCAGACACGAAAAGTTCGGGCAGATGAAGGCGTGACTTTTTTTCCATTTCTTCGGGTGAAATAGTGGTTATACGTCCGTTGTCGTATTGTTCCTTGACCCACTTGTTTATTTTAGAAACTCCCGGATGTCTTTTATCAATGGCGTTTTTGCCTTCAAGCCCGAAATGCTGGTTAATCCAGTAGGCGATGCCGGCGTTACCTGATACATCGCTGACCATCGTGACAATCGGTCTTTTCAGGATTTTTTTAGTATCAAAAATATTATAAATTTCTTCACATTTGATCAGGCCATCCGCATGCACACCAGCGCGGGTAACGTTGAACTCTGAACCGACGAAAGGATAATTATGAGGTATTCTCACCCCCAGTTCCGCTTCGAAGTATGCAGCAATATCCGTAATAACAGTTGTGTCGATGCCGTTGACGTTGCCGGTAAGCGCGATATACTCGATAATAAGAGCTTCTATAGGAGGATTTCCTGTTCTTTCGCCCATGCCCAAAAGCGTTGAATTGGCCGCGCTGCAGCCGTAGAGCCAGGCCGTCGTCGCGTTATTCAGTGCCCGGTGAAAATCATTGTGACCGTGCCATTCCAGCAGATGTTCTGGTACTGAGGCATCCTCGATAAAAGCGCGCACAAGCTTGTCCACGCTGCGCGGCAGAGCCGCGCCCGGATAAGTTACGCCATATCCCATAGTGTCGCAGAGCCTTATCTTGATATCTATTCCGCTTTCCTGTCTCAATTTCATTAATTCAATGGCAAAGGGGATGCAAAAACCGTAAACATCGGCACGGGTAATATCTTCGAAGTGGCAACGGGGAATTACTCCCAAATCCAGAACGGATTTTACGACACCAAGGTAGCTGTCCATCGCCTCGCTTCGCCTTTTGTTGAGTTTTAGAAATATATGGTAATCGGAAACGGAGGTGAGTAAGCCGGTTTCCTTTAAGCCCGCGTCTTTTACCAGCTGTATATCGTCTTTGGTTGCCCGAATCCAGCCGGTGATTTCCGGGTAGGGAAGGCCCAGAGACATGCATTGTTCGACTGCCTCTTTATCTTTTCTGCTGTAGAGAAAAAATTCTGATTGACGAATAACACCGTTGGGGCCGCCGAGTTTGCTGAGATATTGGAAAATCCGGACAATCTGTTCCGCAGTATACGGCGGACGCGCCTGTTGGCCGTCGCGGAATGTCGTATCGGTAATGAACATTTCTTTAGCGGGTGAAAGGGGAACACTTTTATGGTCGAAAATGATACGGCTGATTTCCGTGTAAGGAAATATATCTTTGTAAAGATTAGGCTCGTTTACTTCGACAAGGCTAAATTTATTTGTTACTTTTCGCTTTTTCACCGTGCATTTTTTTGCTTTTGCCATAATTTATTTCGTTAGCAATAACTTCTATACTATTTTCAGGGAAAGCTCGATTAATTGTTGTATGTCTACTTTTGACGGCGCGTCAGACAAAAGGCAGGCCGCTTTTTGCGTTTTGGGAAACGCGATGACATCGCGTATGGATTCCGCCTGTGCCAAAAGCATCGTTAATCTGTCCAAACCAACGGCTATGCCGCCGTGAGGAGGAGTACCGTATTCCAGGGCGTCAAGAAGAAAACCGAATTTTGAACGCGAATCATCTTCGGTTAATCCCAATACTTGAAAAACTTTCGACTGCAAGTCTTTCCTGTGGATACGAATGCTTCCGCCGCCGATTTCCGAACCGTTCAAAACCAAATCATAAGCGCGCGCGCGGACTTTTTGTGGCTGAGTATCAAGCAGGGAAATATCCTCGAGAAAAGGCGAAGTAAAAGGGTGATGCATTGAGACATAACGCTTTTCAATTTCAGAATATTCCAAAAGAGGAAATTGCGTAATCCAGGAAAAATGCATGTCATCTTTCTTGATTAAATTCAGTTTTTCGGCGAGATGCAGCCTTAAATTGCCGAGTGAATCATGAACAATACGACGAGTATCCGCGACAAAAAAAACGATGTCTCCAACACTTGCCTGCATGGCGTCATTAATCTTTGCCACTTCTTCCGGTTTAAAGTACTTAAAAATAGGAGACGTCCAATCGTTTTGATTTATTCTTGCCCAGGCCAGACCTTTAGCTCCGAAGGGAATAACGAAAACGGCAAGATCATCAAGGTCTTTACGCGACAAACTAGAACATTTTTCGGCTTTAATCGCTTTGACTACACCGCCGGAAGCTATTACTTCCCGAAAAAGTTTGAAGCCGGTGTTGCCCATTATTTCCGATAAATCAGTCAGTTTCATGCCGAAGCGTAAATCTGGATTGTCCTTTCCATAAAAATTGACGGCATCATGATAGGAAATTCGGGGAAAAGGCAGAGGAAGCTCACGGTCGAAACATTTTTCAAATATTTGAGTCATTAATCCTTCCATCAAGGTCATAATGTGTTCTTCGGTGATGAAGGACATCTCTACGTCAATTTGCGTAAATTCCGGTTGACGATCGGCGCGCAAATCTTCATCACGAAAGCATTTGACGATTTGATAATAGCGGTCGAACCCGGAGACCATAAGCAGTTGCTTGAAAATTTGCGGCGATTGCGGCAAGGCGTAAAACATGCCCTTGTAGATTCTGCTGGGCACAAGATAATCACGCGCTCCCTCCGGAGTGCTTTTGGTGAGAAAGGGAGTTTCCACTTCAATAAAGCCATGGTTGTCAAAGTAATTGCGGGTCGCTGCGGCAATCTTGCTGCGCAAAATCAAATTATTCTGTATGGCCGGACGGCGCAAGTCGAGATAACGGTATTTGAGGCGCAGGTTTTCGGATATATTTTCATCATCCAGTGAAAAGGGCGGTGTTTTCGATTCATTCAGAATTTTCAGTTCGGAAACCATGACTTCTATCTTTCCCGTTTCTAAATCAGGGTTTTCCATTCCCGGCGGCCTTTGACGCACTTTTCCCCTGACGGCCAGAACAAATTCCGAACGGATTTTGTGCGCTTCAACATGGAGCGCTTTCCCGGCATCCGGATTGAACACCACTTGAACAATGCCTGTACGGTCACGCAAATCAACAAAAATAACGCCGCCGTGGTCTCGCCGCCGGCACACCCAGCCCATTAAAACAACATCTTTGCCATCATCGGAAAGACTTACTTCTCCACAATAGTGAGTCCTGTTTTCATTCAATAAAAAGCTGCTCAAATTATTTATGACTTCTCCTTGAAAATATTTTTAATCGCTTCTGTTAAATTATCCAAAGGCAGACTTATTTGATTTTTCGCCTTCATATCACGTAATTGGACCTTCTTATCCTCTAATTCGTTATCGCCGATAATCAGAGTATAGGAACTGTTCAATTTGTCAGCTCTTTTCATTTGGCTTTTTAAGCTTTTTGCCGTGTAATCCGTTTGCGCCTTAATTCCGGAGCTCCGCAGTTCATTGGTCAGCAAAAAAGCAATTTTTTGCGCTTTTTCACACAAAGCAGCGATAAATATGTCTGTTTGATAATCATGTTCTTGTTTACGAGGTAAAGAAGCCATCAGGCGTTCCATGCCGACAGCGAAACCGATACCCGTTACATTGGGACCGCCCAGAGAACTTACCAGCCCGTCATATCTTCCTCCGCCTGCCAGCGCGTTTTGCGCGCCGAGATTACTGGATGTCACCTCAAATGCGGTTTTGGTGTAATAATCAAGGCCCCGCACCATCTTTGAATTAACCGTATAAGATACTTTTAAATCCTCGAGAAATGTCCTGACGAGCTTGAAGTGCTCATCGCAATGCGAACATAAATAACTCAGAATATTCGGGGCGTTTGCGATAACCTCGCCGCAGCTGTCGACTTTACAGTCGAACACACGCAACGGATTCGTGCGAATGCGCCTCTGGCAATTGGTGCATAGATTTTTTTCCACGGAGCTTAAATGAGCAACAATATCCCGGGAAAAAGTTGGCCGGCAGTATTTACAGCCGAGCGAATTAATTTCCAGGGAAAAATCATTCAGTCCGACAAATCGCAGAAAATTTACAAGCATAAAAATAATTTCCGCATCGCATTGAGGTTGTTCATCGCCGAGAGCCTCTGCATTGATCTGATGAAATTGCCGAAAGCGGCCTTTTTGTGGCCTTTCCCGGCGAAACATAGGTCCTAAAGTGTATAGCTTGGTCACTTGTTCGTAGTTGTGCATATTGTGCTCGATATAAGCGCGGATTACGCAGGCTGTTGCTTCCGGGCGCAGTGTAATAAGTTCATCATCGCGGTCGGTAAAAGTGTACATCTCCTTTTCTACGATATCGGTTGTTTCACCAATGCTTCGCTTGAATAATTCGGTTTTTTCCATAATAGGCACACGGATTTCTCTGAAACCGAAATCGCCAAAAATCCGGCGGGCAGCCGTCTCAATTTGATTCCATGCAGGGGAATCCTGGGGGAGGATATCTTTTATGCCTTTTATTGCCGTAATTTTTTCCATAAATTATGACCGAATTAGCGCGAATTTATAGCATACAGCATAGAGGTTCGCAATGGGAAAAATGATTAAACAGCAGATATTTATTTGGTTTTTATGTATGGTTTTATGTACAAATTTGTGCCGTCCGTAGATATTTTTATCGCCCCGGATTCATCCGTACGCAGAATTTTGACCTGAAAATCAGTGAACCTGCCTAAAGTTTCTTTGTGCGGGTGGCGGAACACGTTATCTCTGCCCGCGCTGAAGATGACCCAGCGGCAGCCGACTTTTTCAATAAAATTGCTGCAGCTGGAATAGCGTGAGCCGTGATGACCGGCAAACAGCACGTCACTTTGAATGTTGCGATTTGATTCAATTAATTTATTTTCCACGTCGCAGGAAACGTCTGCAGGAAGAAGAAAACCGATTCGGCCATATTGTATCTGCATGACCAGAGAAGTTTCATTATAATCATCTTTTGTGAGATAACTTGTGTCATGTTCTAGAGTGTTTAATGGCCACAAAATATTTATCCGCACCCCGTTGATTTCCATAGGAGATGATTGCGCCGATAAATAATTCATTCTTATTTTTTTTTGTTTGACTATTTCCTCCCATTGTCTGTACATTTCATCGTATGAACGTTGCCCGGAAGACCAGACTTCCTTCACATTGAAGTTTTCCGTTATATAGATAAGACCCTGAAGATGGTCAGGATGGGGGTGGGTAAGAACAACGGTATGTATAGTATTTATTCTTTGAGCATACAAAAACGGGGCGATAACTGATTTACCCATGTCAAAGGAACTTTTAGGAAATCCTCCGCCATCAATAAGGATATTCTTGCCCTTGGGAAGACGAACTAGAACGGAAGAACCTTGCCCAACGTCTATTGCCGTAATTCTCAGGTCTGTTGATAGCCTGTCTCGGGCAATCATAAAGGTAAAATTAAAGACTAAAAACAAAAGGGAAGCTATCAGTATGCTTTTTATTAGTAGCGGATTCTTCTGAAAGAAGTTTTTTCGCGGCGTTTTTTTGTTTTTCCGCAGGTCGAGTAATTGAGCTAAAAAAATTATAAAAATATAAAAAGCAATAATTTCAGGAAATGTTGGTCGGGTAAAGGTGAAAGATGACCAGGGCAAAGATGATAGTTTGTCAATATAAGCAATTGTCATTTGTATAAAAAGAGCGGCCGATTTTACAAAAAAGCCGCCGATTGCCGGAGAGAATGACGAAGTGATTATAAAAACCAAGGAGAGGGGCAGGGCAATCGCGCCCAACAGGGGGACTGCTACCAAATTAGCCAAAACCGCGATTGAGGATGCCCGGTTAAAATAAAAGACAATTAAAGGCATTGTGCCGATTGTTGCCGCGATACAGACGATAATTAAAGAGTAAATTTTCTTGATTATGGTTTGTATCCATTTGGGCCATGATGCAAATAATGAATAATCATTTATGCTTAAGCGGGGGATAAAATAAACAATTGATAATACTGCACTGAAAGAAAGCTGAAAAGAGACATCAAAAAGAGCTTCCGGCCAGAATATCAATATAAACAGTGCGGTTACAGCAAGGATATTATAAATGTCTTTATGTCTGGAAAAGATAAGCGCGATGAGGAAGGCCAAGGCCATGAGAGTTGCCCGGAAAACTGTAATCCCCATACCGGCGATAAAGGCGTAGATTAGCACAAAAATAAAAGCTCCGGCTGAAGCGATTTTGACGACATTAAACCGGGTCAATAAATATTCAGAGCGTTTAAGAAGGAAAGAAAAAAGGAAAAAGGCCGCGACAGCGACCATTCCCACATGAAGCCCTGAAATAGCCAAAAGATGGGCAGCGCCGGTCTTGTTGAAAAGCTCTCTTATGTCAGAAGGGATATTTCTTTTGTTGCCGAGAATCATTGCCTCGATGATCTCTCTTTGCGGCGAAGTGGTATTTTCATAAATCAGCTTTTTCAGATTTATGCGGTATTTTTCCAGTTTTGCTTTTGCGGTGCCGGCGGCATTATTTCTCAAAATAATAATTTGTGAATCGTCAGATACAAAACCGGATGCGTAAATATTTTTTAGATTCATGTAACGTTCGTAATTGAACCCGCCTGGATTTTGAAAACTGCTCATTTTTTTTATGGAAGAATGAAAACGTATGAAATCGCCATACTCGAATTTGATGTCAGGCGGGGCTACCAGCCTGATATTACCGTAAACCCGGATATAAGAGTCGCGATCAACAATCCTTATGCATCGTACAATAAGTACGGTTCTGTCTGTCTCAAAAACGGGATTGTCAACAACGACACCTTCCCATACGTGTTTACCTGAGTTAACGTAATGAATAATATGATTGTCTTTGCTAATTAGATACTGAGTTTTCTCAATATTCAAAAAGCCAACAAAGAATATCAGAAAAATAACGAGAGTAAGGCTTAATAGGTTAAATTTTTTAATAAATGACCAAAATATTGCCGGTAGCAAGAAGAGGACCAAAGCTGATAAAATATAACCAAAGTACGGAAATGTAAAATAGTAGCCGGAAATAATGCCGGAAATAAGAGCAAAAAGAAGAAAAAACAACATTCTGGGCATAATATCGCAGGGCCTTTAATAAGATAATTCAATTTTTATCAGTGAAAAGTTGTTAAATATTATATCATGATGTGGTAATATTTTAAAAAATAAACCAAATTATGTCAAAGATAGACTGATGTACGAAAAAGAAAGAAAACGTCTGCTTCTTCTGATAATTTATCGGGTTGTCGTAATCTCCTTGCTTCTCGCAATTGCGATTTATATGGATATCAAGAAGCAGGATTTCACCGTTTCCCAAAGCGCCATTTATTTTTTTTATGGCGTTATCGGTGTTACTTATATAATTTCGATTGCCTATGCGTTTCTCCTCAAACTAGTAAAAGATATCCGTTTTAATGTTTATCTACAGCTATATGTTGATATTGTTCTGATTACTATTTTAGTTTACTTTTCAGGCAGTGTTCAGAGCAATTACTCGCTTCTGTACACGCTCATTATAATTTATTCGGTAATTTTTATCGGACGTAAAGTAGGGCTGATTGTCGCCTCAGCTTGTGCCATAGCATATGGCCTTTTGCTTGACCTTGAATATTACAATATAATTCCTCCTTTTTTATTTGATTCGCAAGCGGCGTACCATGTTTCGGAGGGAGATCTTTTTTTACGTATATTCCTGCACATCATTTCTTTTTACACCATCGCTTTTCTGGCTAGTTTTGCCGTCGAGCAGGAAAGAAAAACAAGACATCTGCTGGAAGAAAAAGAAACGGAATTCGCGCAGCTTGATTTGCTTTTCCGCTCTATTATCGAATCGGTGGACACGGGCGTAATGACAATTGATATGCAAAACCGGATAAAAACTTTTAACAGGGCAGCGCAGGAAATAACCGGTTTTGAACTGCGCGAGATAGAAAATAAACCGATTGAGGAAATATTTCCCCAGTTCAGGGATTTTTTTTCTCAACAAAATAAACCAGCTCAAATTAAAAGCCGCGTCGAAGCAATGATAAGAACACCGAAGGGCAGAGAAATTCATTTAGGCTGCGCGATTTCGATTCTCAAGGATAAAAACGAAAAGCAAATCGGCAAAATTTTGGTTTTCCAGGATATTACGGAGATAAAACTCATGGAGGAAAATCTGGAAAAAAGCAAGAGGCTGGCTTTAATCGGCGAAATGGCCGCCGGGCTTGCCCATGAAATGAGAAATCCTCTTGCTTCAATAACGGGTTCCATAGAGCTGCTCAGACAAGGGCTTAAACTGGATGAAACGGACAGGCGACTGATGCAGATAATTTTACGCGGTAAAAATCAGTTAGACAGATTTGTGAGTGATTTTCTTTTACTGGCACGTCCGATTCCCGTATCTCCAGAATCGGTCGATATTGAAAATGTAATAGACGAAGTCATCGAAAGCATCAGAGTCTCAATGAATTTTCCGGAAAATATTAATATAAACAAAAAATATTCCAAAAAAGCAAAAACGTTCGCCGGCAGGCAACAGGTGAGACAGATTGCCAATAATCTCATTATCAATGCCCTTCAGGCAATGCCACAAGGCGGTACTTTAAAGATTGAAGCATCAATGGAAAAAATGGAAGACGGCAGAGAATATGTGGTAATCAAAATCGGCGATACAGGTTGCGGAATTGAAACAAATAATCTGGCGCGAGTATTTGAGCCGTTTTACACCAATAAAGATAAAGGCACCGGCCTGGGCCTGACGATTGTAGGTCGTATTGTTGATGGTTATGGCGGAAAAGTAAGAATCGACAGCTCTGTCAATGTGGGCACGAATTGTATCGTGTGGTTACCGGTAAATATAGAGAAGGTATTGCCGGTAAACACATGAAATAATAAATTAGGTAGGAAGCAATGGCGAAAATCCTTGTATTAGATGACGATCAGGGCATGAGGGAATTCATGGAAATCATGCTGGCCAAAGAAGGATATGAAGTGACCAGCGCGGAAGACCCGGCGAAGGCGATTAATTTATGCAGCAGAAAAGACTTTGACCTGGTGATTACGGATTTACGAATGCCGAAAATAGACGGCATAGAATTTCTTAAAAAAATAAAAGACAAAAAACCGGAAACGACGGTAATTCTGATAACCGCCTATGCTTCGGGAGAAACTGCGGTTAATGCCATGAAAGAAGGCGCCTATGATTACCTGGAAAAAGGCGCGAGCATTGACGAGCTCAAAAAAATCGTGCGCAGCGCGCTTTTGAAAAAGGGGCTGGTCAGCGATAAGAGGGAGCCGAAGAAAGACGCCAAAGAAGAAAAATTATTTTTCGGTATGGTTGGAAAAAGCCGGGAGATACTTAAAATATTCGCGACGATAAAAAAAGTAGCTGATACTCCGGCAAACATTTTGATTTTGGGAGAAAGCGGTACGGGAAAAGAGCTTGTGGCGCGCGCCATTCACGAAAATTCTTCACGAGCGAAAATGCCTTTTCAGGCGATAAACAGCGGCGGAATACCGGAAAACCTGCTGGAAAGCGAGTTATTCGGATACATGAAAGGTTCTTTTACCGGAGCATACGCGGACAAACCCGGCCTTCTGGAAACCGCGAAAGGCGGAACGATATTTTTAGATGAAATCGGAGAATTACCGGCTGTTCTTCAAGTAAAACTTTTACGTGTAGTTCAGGAAAAAACATTTCGCCGTATCGGCGGCGCGGATGACATTAAGGTCGATGTAAGGATTATATCGGCAACAAATCAGAATCTCGAGGATAAAGTAAAAAAAGGGGAATTTCGTGAGGACCTTTACTTCCGCCTGAACGTTATTCCCATATATATGCCGCCGCTAAGGGAGAGAAAGGAAGACATTCCGCTTTTAACAAATCATTTTATTGAAAAATACGCGAAGGAATTCAAGAAAGAAATCAGAACAATTTCTTCATATGCCATGGAGTTACTGATGAATTACGCGTTTCCGGGAAATATCCGGGAACTGGAAAATATAATTGAGCGAGGCGTGGCCATGGAAAGTTCAAACATCATTTTGCCGGAAAATCTGGTTCTGGCGTCGGAATCGGCCACCGGTGAGAGTATTTACACCTGGGACATAGGGGAAAATGGAATAGACTTAAACTCTGAGCTGGAAAAAATTGAAAAGGCAATTATCGAGAAAGCCCTGAAAAAGACGAAGGGTTCCAAAACAAAGGCAGCCGAATTGCTCAAAATTACCTTTGATTCTCTGCGTTACCGCATGGAAAAGTTGGGCGTGGATTAACTCAACAAATGTAAAAATAATTCTTGACAAAATATCGGACAATTTGCTTAAATTTAAAAACATTCTCAGATGCTGTTTGTTGCTTGCCGCGTATATTAGATTGCGGTAGGCAAGAAGAGTTAAAATCTTGGAATGTGATTTATCTTTTCATCTATAAGCATCATATTTGGTAAAAAAGTTGTTTTGAAGCTGTAACGTGCAGTTATATGTTTTCTTTCCTTCTGCTTAAAAGGGGCCAGATCATCAAGCGAAAGGAGGTGAGTAAAGGAAAAATATATTGTATCGGAGTGTTTATTTTTTAGGACAAATATTAGCTGCAATTTCCATTGTAGTTCTTAAAAAATAGGCAATTTATAAATAGCCTCATCTTTCAGCCCCGGGACCTGGCTATTTAAATCCAAAATAACGTTTTTACAACGATATTTCGAATAGGAGGAATTGCTAATGAAAAAGATAATAATCGTATTATGTTTGGTGTTCTTAGTTGCCGTGGTTGCTTATGCCCAGGGACCAAAAGGAACTCGTAGCGTTACCGGAGAAATCGTGGAGATGACTGCTGAAAAAATCGTTATTGATAGAGGAAAAACACAATGGTTAATCGAACGTAATGCCGGGACAAATATCACAGGCAATGTCAAAGTTGGTTCAAGGGTAAAGGTTGATTACAAAATGGTGGCCACAGATGTAAAAGAAGTAACTGCCAAAAAACCGGCCACGAAGAAAAAGAAATAAGATAATGGTTTCATAGTAGTTTTCAGAAGCGGTTGCATTACGATAATTTAAGATGCAGCCGCTTTTTTTATAAACAATTGATATTATTTTTCCAATATCATATATTTTTGATGATTACTGAAAAGATATAATTTTCTCTCGAGGGCAAAAGATAAATGTCATTGAAAAGAAAAGGAAGCAAAGTTTTTAACATTAGCGTAAACGGTGAAGGTACGCCGTTCATCTGGGCGCATGGGCTTATGGGCAGCATCAGCTTGGATGATGATACCGGTTATTTTCATGCTCCATGCATGACAGAGAAAATGAAACTTATTCGTTACGACGCGCGGGGGGGCATGGACTGTCTTTTGGAACTAACAACTCCCGGGATTATCTATGGTCAAGCATGGCGAGGGATATGAATGATGTAGCGGATATATCGGGGATTAGGCATTTTATCGCCGGTGGACAATCAATGGGCAGCATGACCGCTTTAAATGCCGCCGTCATGTTTCCGGAAAGGATAAAAGCTCTCGTGCTCGTGACCCCCAGCACCATATGGGAAACAAGAGCAGTTCAGGCGGTTCTTTACAACGCAGCGGCGGGCATTATCAAAGAAAAGGGACTAAACCGTTTTGTCGAGATGATGAGGCAAAGGCCACTTCTTCCTCAATGGCTGCTCGCCGCAAAACCCTCCGATAATGAGAAATACCTGAGAAATATCATGGAAATGAACGAGAAAATTCTTCCTGATATACTCAGAGGCTCTGCCCTGAGTGATTTGCCGCAAAGAAGTAATTTTAAAGCGCCATTAATTCCCACATTGATTCTGGCATGGAAAGATGATCCCATACATCCTTTGCAGTCCGCGGATATCCTGCATAAG
>Ga0129302_1001914_pt1 | contig 15201 bp, 18 predicted proteins | sample BlaSprsedimmetaG_FD_94476 | JGI IMG/M metagenome (GOLD analysis project Ga0129302, IMG submission 94476) | Hot spring sediment bacterial and archeal communities from California, USA to study Microbial Dark Matter (Phase II) - Blank Spring... | ecosystem: Environmental > Aquatic > Thermal springs... | reverse complement strand
GGAGTATGCTGCCTGGATGCTCGGGCAGGTTGTTCAGCCTCCGATCGATCTCGTAGACCTTGTCCAGGGCGATGTTCCGAACGCCCTCCTCTGACAGCAGCCTGACATCGGTCTCGGTAAGCGCGAAAGTGCACGGCTCCCAGGAATTTTTCACGATCTCCACGTCCCGCCTCAGGTCGGGAATGAAGTGCGCCGAGCACTTCACGATACTGGGTACTACCGGAGAGGCGACATCGCCCCGCTGGATCGTGTTGCTCAGCACGACGAGTCCTGTGTTTCCGGCGATGTGTTGGACGTTCCTCAGAACCGAGCTCCAGATCGTGAAGAAGTCCTCGATGGTATCTATGTCCTCGACCGCCGTTTCCCTCTTAGCCCGTTCGAAAGCCTTATTCCCGGCCTCGTTTCCGAGGGAGCGGGACGAGAGCTTCTGCATCGAAGATAGAATATCTCGCGAGTACTGGCCCAGGCTCGTGTCGATACGGTAGTCCAGATTGATGCTTCTGAGAAATGCGAGACCGTGCCTTACAACCGACCTCCCGTAGTGGTTCTCCAGCCTCAGTATTCTGTTCTGCGCGTTCACCGGATCTACCCTTTTTCGTTGAGCCACAGGTCTGTTACACTGATATTTTTTCCGATAGATGTCACTTTCGCCAGTTATAAGGCTTTCTGAGTGGTCATTCCGTACGGAGAATTACCCCCCCGCCCCAAATCGGCACATCAGCCGCATTTTTTTAATTTCATAAAAAATCCCGGTTAGGGTCGTATTTCCACGATATCAAGAATATGATCCAGACCATCTCGAAAATGACCAGCATGGTCGCGGGCATCGCAGCCTTCTCCGGAAATATCGTGAGGCAGATCGCGATTGCAAGCCCCGTGTTCTTGATCGTACCGAACATGGTTATGGTTTTCTTCCGGGGCTTATCCATAAATGAGAGCAGCCGGTCCAACAGGAGACCTGTACCGAAAATGGTTGCAAACGATGCTAAGACCAGCATGACGACCATCTGCAAGTCCTCAAAGAATACCGACCTGTTCGCGCCGACCACGATCATGAAGAAGAAGAGCATGATGAAGTTCATAGTCCGGGTTCTGACGCGATCGTCCAACTTGATTGAGATCACAACCCTGGAGAGACCCAGCGGGACGAGTATGAGAACCAGCAGTATCCAGAACAGCTCGAAGAAGCTCACGGACGCTCCGATCGCGATATATGCGATCACGGGCGTGGCGATGAGAGCTATCAGATAGATCGCTAGCTCCCCATAGAGCGCGAGCTTCATATCTGACCTGAGCACGGAGGCGTAGGGGACGATCATTACACCAGCTGGCATCGCGGCGGCCATGATCCAGCCGGTGCGAAAATCCCCTTCGAAAAATACCGATGTCAGCAGAAATATCGGTGTCAGTACCCCGAAGCACATAACTGCTGGGATTAACCCTTTCGACAGATCGCTCCCGAACGACGTCCGGTCCATCCTTATCTCGGCCATTGACAGTGTCATCATCGCTCCGAGAGCAATCATCGAAATCGTCCCCGATTGACCGGTGGGATCGCCCACTATCAGCCCGAGGAAAAAGCCCAATAGCAGGTATAGTGAAATCCCTGAGAGCAGTCTCCTAATCTTCATATCAAATGGTCTGAACTCCCGGCAGGGATAATGTTTTTTCGTTCCGCCGGATCGAGCGACCGGCCAGATTAAAGAAAGATTTATTATTCCCAATGATGATATCTTCCACGGTGATACATTGAGCTGCGGAAAGTGCGGAACAAAGAAAGGAGCAAAGAAGAGCGCGAAGAAGACCGCTGCCAAGAAACCGGCAAAGAAGAAGGTCACCAAGAAGAAGAAATAACCGATTTTCAGATCGCCAGCACTGGCCATGCCATCTGCCGGCGATACACTCTCCGATCATTCAATTTTCATTATTCGTTTTCAGCCTGTCGAGCACGCAGACGTTCTCGTCCCCGCACGAATCGCATTCCAGTTGCCATGTGGTATGGGCAATTCCGTATCTCTCCCTGAGCAGCCTGTTCGCGCTTTCGATTATTGCGGCACAGTCCCTTACGGGTTTGTCACCGACCACCATATGCCCGCTGAGTGCGAACACCCCGGATGTGATCGTCCAGACATGGAGGTCGTGCACATTGTCTACCTCGACCAGCTCCTCGATCGATCTCCGCACCTCGACCAGGTCGATATGCGGCGGCACCGCCTCGACCAGTATGTTGAACGATTCCGAGAGCAGCGCGAACGACCCCCTGAAGATCAAAGCGGCGACTATGAAGCTGACGATGGTGTCAGCGACATTCTCCCCGGTCGCGAGTATGAAAACGCTGCTCGCGATGACTGCCACCGATGAGGCCGCGTCGCTCAGCATGTGGTAGAACGCCCCCTTGACATTCAGGCTGTGGCCCGCGTGCTCCCGCAGGATCGCCGCTCCGACGAGGTTCGCGGCGAGGCCGATGACCGCGACCGGCAGGACGATCCCGGCATCGACATCGATCTCCGAGCCGAGCCTTCCGATCCCCTCGAAGATCACGAAGACGGCCACGAAGAACAGGATAGCGCCGTTCGCCAGCGCCGCGATTATCTCCGCCCTCAGCAGCCCGAAGGTCCTCTCATTAGTCGCCGGGCTCCGCGCCAGACGGAAAGCGATCAGGCTGATCGACAGGGCGCCGACATCCGTGAACATATGTCCAGCGTCTCCGATCAGTGCGAGGCTGTTCGAGACGAAACCGCCCACGAGCTCCCCGACCGCTATCGAAGCCGTTATGACCAGCGCTATCACAAGCCTGCTCCCGGGTCTCTCGGGCTTGGAAATACGGTCATCTGTCACGGCTTCGACCCCTTGGAAAAAGAATAAAAGGTATCCAAATTAGTAACTTTTTACTCCTTTTACCTGTGATATTTCGAGATGGTCATCAGAGCCCGGAGAAATCGAACTCGACCCTTCTCAACGCGGACTTGAGCCCGGAGATATCCGCGCCCTCCTTGATGAGCTTCGTGACCTTTCCGATCTCCTTCCGGCTTCCCAGAAGGATCGCGCCGACCAGCTTTCCGTCCTTCAGGACGTACTTCTTGTATACCCTCCCGTCCTCCGATTTCGCCCGGATCTCCTCGAATCCCTGGCCTTCGGGCGGGTTGATGGTGCCTATGGAGGTCATGTCGATGCCCATCACCTTCAATGTGTTCGAGGGAACAGTGCCCCCGTAGTCCGGGCCCTCCTGACCGATTATTTTCCTGGCGACGATCTTGGCCTGCTCCAGCGCCGCGGGTATGATGCCCCAGGTCCTCCCATCGTGCTCGGCGACATCGCCGACCGCGAAGATCCTGTTGCTGACATCGCAGCACAGTCTGTCGTCCACTACCACCCCGCGGTTGATCTTCAGGTTCGCCTTCTCCGCGAGCTCCGTGTTTGCCCGTATCCCGGCAGATACGATCACCAGCTGAGCATCGATCTCCTTTCCGTCCTTCAGCCTGATCTTCTCGACCGCCTCTCCGCCCACGATCTCCTCGACCTCGGCCTCGGTGATCACATCGACGCCGATTTCCTCGATCAGCGCCCTCAGAATGCCGCCCCCCTCATCGTCCAGCTGCCTTTTCAGGAGGAAGTCGCCCCTTTCCAAGACGGTGATTGCGATTTCCGGCTTCGCGGTCTTGATAGCCCTCGCGGTCTCGAGCCCCAGCAAGCCACCGCCGATGATGACTGCCGCGTTCGCCTTGGGTACGGCGGCGATTATGGCCTTCGCATCGTCCAGAGTTCGTAGGGGGAGCACGTTCTTCTTAGGAAGCCCTTTCATTGGAGGTATGAAAGCCCTCGCCCCCGTAGCTATGACCAGCGCGTCGTATTCGAACCACTTGCCTCCGGCCGATACCCTTCTTTCCTCGGGCTCGATTGCCTCAACCGGGGTATTCAGATGAACCTTGATCCGGTTCTTGATGTACCAATCATCGGAGTAGAAGAACAGGCTCTTCTCGTCGATCTTCCCGGCGATTAACTCGATGAGCATGGGCCTCGGATAGTAGTGGTATCTCTCGTCTGCGAAGACGTTGATGTCGATATCCGGCCTGAGGTCCCGTATTGATTTTGCAGTCGTTGTTCCAGCCACATTGTTACCGATAATGACCACTTTCATCATATCGCCGTCCGATCAGAAACACCCATGAGTTCGATCCAATCGATCATCGCTTCGTTACCTGAGAACTGTCGGGGGCTAATAGATTTTTCCGGGTTCTGTTGCGTTAACGGGTCTTTCTCGACTTTTCACTTATCCCCCCGTTTTAGACTTATAATCATATATCGATTTGTTTCATTCTCATGGTAATTAGAGGCGTTACGTTTTATATCGACAAACTTCCCGTAGAAATTAAATCTCTCTTCGAAGATTTTAGATTGGCCGTCAATAAAGCGGTTCGGATTGGTTTACAGTCAGGTATTACTTCTCGATATAAGCTTTCAAAATTGGCCTATAAAGACCTCAGATCGGAACATCAAATCTATTCCCAGCATATGGTATCTGCCGTTGAGGTCGCAGCACCCGCGTCCCAATATCCAAATGCCTCTGACCGAAAACAATTTGGTCTATCGGCGGATTTTACTCCGAACTTCGAGTGCCCGGGAATTTCGGGTGCAAGGGGGGATACTGGATATGAATATCGTGATTCTGGGTGGAGGGGCGGCCGGTGCGACTGCCGCACAGTTCGCAAGAAAGGAGGACAGGAAGGCCGAGATAACCGTGTTCGAGGCTTCGGAATATCCCCAGTATTCCCGATGCGGGCTTCCGTACGCCCTTTCCGGAGCGATCCCAGAGTTCGAATCGCTGATCGAGTTCTCGGCCGAATGGTTCAAGCGCAACAAGATCGACCTCAGGCTCTCGACCGAGGTATTGAAGGTCGAACCGGATACGAATACAATCTCATTCAGAGGTATAGATGGAGATGGCAAGCTTCAGTATGACTCACTCATATTCGCCACGGGTGCCCGCCCCTCCATACCGGGGATAAAGGGCATCGCAGAGGGGGACGCCAAGAAAAAGGGCGTGTTCGTTTTCAGGGGTATGGACGACGCCAAATCGCTCAAGGAATGGTGCGGTGAGAAGGAAAGGAAAGTACTAATCGTTGGAGCCGGCCTCGTGGGGATCGAGGTGGCGGAGGCACTACACATCATGGGACACGAGGTGGCCATCGTCGAGTTCCTGGACTCGATACTCCCGGGAATGATCGACCCCGACACCGCAGCTCCGCTCCTGGATAAGATGTCCTCTCTCGGAATTTCCGCAAGGACAAGGGCGTTGGTGGAAGAGATTTTCGGGGATGGTAGCGTCGCCGGGGCCGTCGTCAAGGACAGGGATACCGGGCCCGAGGAGAGGATCGAGTGCGACACCGTGATTCTGGCGACCGGGCAGAAGCCGTCCACATCGCTCGCGAAAGATGCCGGGTGCGCCCTGGGCAGGCACGGGCACATCAGGGTCGATGAGCGGTGTGAGTCCTCCGTCCCGGGCATATACGCGGTCGGAGACTGCGCGGAATATTTGGATTTCGTGACAGGTGCCGAGTCACCCTCTGGTATGGGCACCACCGCGGTGAAGATGGGGGAGGTCGCAGGAATAAACGCTGCAGGAGGATCGTTCGCCTTGCCCCGCGGCTTCCTCAACTCGAGGGTGAGCAGGTTGTTCGGACTGGAAATATCCGCCGTGGGGCCGATTTCCTCCTCTCTCACGGAAGCGGGCATCGCCCAAGTCCAGGCCAGGGTCAAGGGGTCCACACTTCCAGTCTACTACCCCGGCGGAAAGGATATCATGGTCAAGCTGACGGCCTCCAAGGAGGACGGTAAGATCCTCGCGTGTCAGATCGTCGGCGAGGAGGGCGCCGGACTCCGTGTCAACCTCGCTGCGGCAATGATCCTTGCGGGCTTCACCGCAAGAGAGCTCGCACTGTTCGAGACGACATACGCGCCGCCTGTGGCCCCAACAGTGGATGTGCTGGCAACCGCGGCCGAGGCTATCATGATCAAGCTGAGAAGGAGCGGCAAGAGCGGGTGATGGATTGCGCAAGATCGTCAGGGCCGGATACCAGGACGAGGACAGGCTTGACAGATCCCGTAGGATCGAGTGGCTCGATTTGGACAGGATATGCGGATCGACCGCTGTGCTCGTGGGCGCGGGCGCTCTCGGAAACGAGGTCGCGAAGAACCTCGCACTTTCCGGGTTCGCCGGGATCACGATAGTCGACAGCGATACGATCGAGATGTCAAACCTTTCCAGGTGCGCGTTCTTCAGCGAGGAGGACGCATACAGGAAGAGGGCGAAATCCGAGGCTCTTGCAGAGGCGGTACAACATCTTCATCCCACAATGTCCGTGGATTTCAAGAAATGCAGAATCGAGGAGCTTCCATCCGATTTCTTCCAACAGCATGACATAATCTTCGGCTGCCTGGACAACATAAACGCAAGGCTGCATGTGAATTCCCATTCCCGTCTTGCGGGAAAGCCGTATATCGACGGCAGCATGAGGGGGACTTTGGGAAGGGTGTTCGTATCCCTGCCTCCGGACGGCCCATGTCTCGAGTGCGCCGCAAACTCCTCTCATTCGAAAATTGCAGCGCTCCGGTTTTCCTGCACCGGGTCCGAGACCGCGGTATTCGTCCCGCCGGTCCCAGCGGAGATCACGACAACCAGCGTAATCTCAGCCCTCACAGTAAGAGAGGGCCTTCGTCTGCTCTCGAAGGAAGCGGTCCCGCTCGATGGCCAAATGATTTACTACGACGGTCTGAGAAACACCCTTGAACTTATGGAGGTGGATGTCGACCCAGGGTGTCCCAACCACGGTATCTGATATAACCTGGGTGCTACAATTAGCAGTTAATATTTTTATACCCAACATATCTGGAGGAAAGAGGTGATCTATTGAGCGTCGTCGTCAAGGTGAAGAACGCCGAGACAGGGGCCACATTGGACATGGAGCTCGAGCCCGAGAACACGATCAACGAAATAATCGAGAGCGCGGCATCATTTTGGCACAGGGATTCCGGAGCGTATGTCCTCAGAAGGGGAAAGAAGGTGCTGAGCGGCAGTTCGAGCGTTAGGGACGCCCCGCTGATAACCGGAGATGTGCTCGAGCTCATACCAGATCCAGAAGGCGGATAGATCGATGCCGTTGCCACCGGAGATACTGAGGGCGAGGTTGAGGAACGAGATACAGGCGTGCCACAGGCAGCTCAAGCACCATGTTCAGGTCTCGGATGCCGAGTTATCCCGCTTCCCGGTCATTATCAACGTCGCACTGCTTCGCACCCCCGGTCCGGTCTGGGCGGATGATCGTATCGCGACACGCTATGTACACAACTTGCGAATAATCATAACCGAGGACTATCCCTATGAAAAGCCGATCGTCAAGTGGCAGACGCCGATCTTTCATCCGAATATTATGGAGCCCAAGGACGGGGGCTATGTCTGCACAAAACTCCTCGAGAAATGGGATTTCAGATCGACGCTGGCGACATTCATCGTTGGCCTCGAGGTCATGCTAGCGAACCCCAATCCGGACAGCCCTTTCGGAAGCGATTCATGTACCAGGGCGGCCGAGTACTTCAGGACGAACCATTACCGCCCTCCGATTATCTCGGGAAATAAAATTCCTCCGAAGATAGTGGGTGATGTGAACGACCGCTCCTAGAATCCTCTCATTCGCCGAGGGTCCGACCGTGGACCGCCTCCCCCCTGACCTGCAGCACGTTTCCCCGCATTCATGGTTGTCCGAGGAGCTGAAGCAGAGCTATGAGGAGAGGATCGCCCGCAAGGGCTTCTTCGAGCTCTATGTGTCGAAATTGGCGATGCAGAAAATGATCAACCACTCGAAGATGCTGGGACGAGAAGAGAGGGAAGCGATGGGCTTCATGTTGGGAGACATCTGCCGCCACGAGTCGCACGGCTTCGTGATGGTCAGGGATATCGTCACAGGCGATCTGCTCAGCTCCTGTGACAGCGTGAGGTTCGACCATGGGAACCTGCAGGGGCTTTTCAAGGAGCTGGACGCGTCCGGATTCGATTACGTGATCGTCGGGTGGTACCATTCTCACCCCGGGTTCGGCTGCTTCATGTCGAAAACCGACATGAAAACCCAATCAACCCTCTTCAGCGAGAGATTCCACTCCGCCATAGTGATCGATCCGGTTCGGGAGGAAATAATGGCCTTCAGGCTCAGGGGCAAGAGGTGCGCCCCCCTCGATTTCTCAGTATACTGGCACGAGCTCGAGACACCCTATCGCGGAAAGAAAATAATGAGGCGTTCAAGGGTGTTGAGGAGGGACAGAAGATGAGAAGAAAGGCTTTTGATGTGGCACAGCCAATTATCTCATAGATTTGGCATGCATCAGGAGACGCCCCGCGGGATAGCGAGATCCAGGAGGACGCCTAGGCTGATCCTTGTGACGGTTCTTGCTATCGCATTGTTATCTCAGGCGTCGATGGGTTCTGAAGCATTCCTGCCGAAGCCCATCTCGATCACTCCGGTGGAGGATTATGTGCGCGTGGTATCAGGCAACCTGACGGCCAACTTCATCAATCAATGGCCAAGAGTGATGTTCGAGCATACGAGCTCAAGGCTTTCGCCGATATTCGATTTCTCGCTCCAGACGATATTCGTATACAACGAGTCGATCGACTACGGTGAAGGAATGCCCAGGATAGACGACCCGGTCATGGTCTGCCCGCTTCACAGGCTGGATTGGTACTTTACCGTCAACGAACTCGATTTCTCCTCGGAGAAGGGACAGTATTTCGGGGCGATGCTATCTGCTGCAATCGACCTCTTCGATCCGCTCATACTGTTCGGAGACTCGGACGATTATACGGATCCGTTGATCGAGGACTGGGGGGCAGTTGCAATACAGTTCGAGGTATCTCAGCTCGGCACCTTGAACCCGCTCCTGCATCCTTCCCTTACGGTACGCAAGAGCCACACGATCGACATATCCCTAAATATCTCGATCGACCAGCCGAACGAGTTCTATGCCATTTCTATCGAGCATAATTTCCAGGGCGGCGGTTCCGCGCACCTCGCGCGGATCTACCCGAGCACGATAGAAGGAGCGGCGTTCTCCAGCGAGGTCGACACCTGGGACAATGAAATTGACGACGGCACCGTTTTTTCGCACGAGGTGCCGGACGGCCCAGGATACTGGCAGATGATGTCCCTGACCACCTCCTCCGGTGCGGAGCAGGCCATGCTTTCCTGGAACAAATCGATCGCGGAGCGAAGGGCTGGGAACGACACCGCTTCATATTCGAAATGGCTCTATAGGACCACGGGGACATCGGTCAATTTCCTCTCGTTGACGTACTTGCAGAACATGACGACGAATCTGAAGATCGAGGAGACTCTCTCGCTCACTGAGGAGGGCTTCACCCGCACCATCAGCAATATACTCCTCGACTCGCTGCCGCTTATCGTCGGCCTGATTGTCCTGATCCCCTTCATTTTGCTGACGTACAGGTTCGCCAGGATCAGGAGAGAATCGAGGGTCACATTCGCCCATGAGGAGGCGGAGAACACTTCTCCAAGGGAGATCAAACCCAGATAGCGTGCCGTTTCCGCATCGAGTCGTTGCTTTCCCCGAGCCTCGTCATCAAAATCGGTACGAGGCCGTCGAGCAGCATGGCGGTCGCCTGTTCGAACACCGTCCCCAGAGGTGCGCAGTGAGTCATCTGTTCGTTTTGCGGTATTCTGTCCGCGATGATGATATTTGTGGAGGCGGCATGGGCCAGCTTCGAGTGGGGGTCCGAGGTGATCGCTATCGCCTTCGCCCCTATCCGCCTGACGATGTTGGCGGTCTGAACGACCGACATTGTCTGACCGGTGTTCGAGATGATGATCGCGACCGCGTTGGACTCCACCATGGGCGTGTTGCTCTCGCCAACGAAGAACACATCCAGGCCGAGCTGCACCAGCCTGATCGCGAAGGCCTTGGCCATGAGTCCGGAGCGTCCCACCCCGTACAGAAAAATCTTGTCCGCCTCGAGGATCGCGCTGAGCATCTCGTCCACCCCCTTCAGGCAGTCGTCGTTGATTTTCAGGCTCTCCTGAACCGTCTTGCACAAGTAATCGATGTTCTCCTGGATGGTGGATTTCAACCTAACCGCCTTTCTTATTGGATCTCAGCTCCTTCGACAGCTTCTTCGCGAGGAGCCGCTCGAAAATCACCTTCATGTACATGGCGTCATGCTCGAGCAGCGGGGATGACGAGATGAAGGTGATCTCCAAGTTGTTCTCGAGAACGGTCTCCGCAAGCGGTTCGAACCTCAGATCCCCCTTCTTGATCGGTGTGAGCCTCTTCTCGTTGCCGTCCTCGTGCTCGACCCCGGAGAAATGTGTATACAGCGTTTTTCCGCCGGAGACCGGGGCTATCTTCTCGATCAGCTTCTGGAAATCCTCCGGGTCCCTCAGATTTCCCCCCTCGCGGGCATGAGCCCTCGCGAAGTTGACGACTGGGACCACATTCTTGATGTCCCTGCTGAGGCTGAGTATCTCCTGGATGTTGCCGAAGACCTCTTGCCTGCCGGAGTTCTCGACGCCTATCTTGACATTCATCTTGTTCTTCGTGAGCCATTTAGAGAGAGATTCCAGCCGGGTCTTCACACGCTTCATCCCGGTCCTGGGCGTAATGTCCCCGTATAGCCCGATGTGCGTCGTCACGATCTCCCCTCCGAGCTCGTTTGCTATGATGGACGCCCAACGGATAGCGTCCATGCTTTTGAAGCAAATCTCCTCGTTGCTGACGAGGTCCATGTAGTACGGTGTGTGGACAGACAGCTGCACGTCAAGCTCCTTCGCCATCTCGCCCAGCTCGTGAAGCTCGTTGTAGTTCCTGGCTACCCCGCAGGCCAGGCTGATCAATACATCTCCCTGCTTGATCGGCTTGCCCAGCTCGGAGATTGGCTCCATCTTCTTGTTCTTCTCCCGCAGGACCTCGATGACGAGCTCGCTCTCGATCTCCTTGGGAGTCATCCCGTTCTCCTCCGGGTCCGCCGGCCTCTCCATCATGTTGGTCCGGAGCAGTTGGACCTCGAGGGCGTTGAGTCCCAGGTTGTAGACGTCCTCTATGCCGTCTCTCAGTGTCCTGCCCTTGCAAGATAACGGGATTCCTGCGGGGCCAAAACGTATCATAACCAGCACCTGGATTCGAAACCATCGGGCTATATCGGTACTTATATTTAATCTTCTTCCGTGAGATCCCTTTCCGGTTGTCCGAAACCGGCTTTCCGGGCCGCCGCACGGCAGGACACTGGACGGCGCGGTCGCACCAAAAGCTTTTAAAGGAACCTATCATTAGGAGCCCTGCTTCCGTAGTTGGTCGGAGGAGTCAGACATGGGAAAGAAGGTCAACAAGACAAACCCGGGCCTTCTGAGCCTCGTAGACAGGCTCAAGAGGCAGAGCTTCGAGAAGAAAGCTCCTGTCTGGCGAGACATTGCGGACCGCCTCATGAAGCCGAAAAGCAAGTGGGCGGAGGTAAATCTGAGCAGGATAGAGCGCTACGCCGCGGACGACGAGACGATAATCGTCCCCGGGAAGGTGCTCGGCGCAGGAGCGTTGAACAAGAAGGTCAACGTGGCCGCGTTCAGATGTTCGGAAGCCGCGAGGAAGAAGATCGCCAGGGCAGGTGGAAAGAGCATTTCGATAGACGAGCTCATGGAGATGAATCCGGAAGGCTCGAAAGTCAGGATAATGAGGTGAGTCAAGATGCGGATAATAGACGCTGACGGGCTCGTCCTCGGCAGGATGTGCTCAGTGGTTGCCAAGAGCCTGCTGAACGGCGAGGAGATTGTCATAGTCAACGCCGAGAAGGCGATCGTATCGGGCAACCGGACCTCGATCATGGAGGAGTACAAGAGGTCCCGGAACCAGGGGAAGATCAGAAAGGGGCCTTACTACCCGAAGATGCCCGACCGGATTCTCAAGAGAACAGTGAGCAGGATGATGCAGCACAGGAAGTCCCACGGGAAGGAGGCGATGTCCCATCTGAAGGTGTACATCGGCGTTCCACAGGACCTACAGGGCGGGCAGTTCGAGGCGATCGAGATAGCGCAGAAGACCGGAACCCTCCGGAAGTACATGTCCCTCGGGGACATCTCCCGGGAGCTGGGAGCGAAGTTGTAGGTGATCCAAATGAAAGTCGCTGTTGCAAGCGGAAAGCGCAAGACGGCCATCGCCAGGGCGACCGTCAGGGACGGAAAGGGCCGGATCAGGATCAACTCCAAGCCGCTGGAGCTTCACGAGCCCGCCATGGCCAAGGCGAAGATATGGGAGCCTATCCAGATCGCCGGAGAGCTGATCGAAGGGATCGACATCGAGGTCAACGTCAAGGGCGGGGGCGTAATGGGTCAGGCCGATGCCTCAAGGACCGCTATCGCGAAGGCGCTGGTCGGGTACACGGAGGACGACGACCTGAAGAAGAAGTACCTGCTTTACGACCGATCATTGCTGGTATCCGATCCCCGCAGGAAGCTGCCGAAGAAGCCGATGGGCCGTGGCGCAAGAGCCCGGAGACAGAAGTCCTACAGGTGATGCGGAGTGATAATACCAGTAAGATGCTTCACTTGCGGAAAGGTCATCGGGGGACTCTACGAGGAGTTCCTCAGAAGGGTCCAGATGGGAGAGAAGCCGATGGAGGTGCTAGATTCCCTGGGCCTCGAGAGATACTGCTGCAGGCGCATGTTCCTGACGCACGTCGAGCTGATCGACGACATCTCACCGTATTGACCGCAGAACCGATCTGAAACCCATTTCATTTGTCGGGCCCGTGGGGTAGTTTGGTATCCTTCCAGCTTGGGGTGCTGGTGACTCCAGTTCAAATCTGGGCGGGCCCATTGGATTCTCTTCATATCAATGGCAGGAGTCAGGGCCGTTGTAACAGATAGCAAGAATTAAGAACTATCAATCGGTATTCCTTACAATCCAAACCCCTTCCAAAGGGAGATGCGAGTATGTTGGTCAAATTGATGTTGATAGTATCCGGTTTGGTGCTTTTGTCCGGGGTCTTATATGTTATACCCGCGATTGGAAAACGCCTGGAAAAACTATCCAAATTCCTTGGGGGATTTCAGACAATCATCGGGATTATCGCCATAATCATCGGGGTTCTGAATATTACCGAATTAAGTGGCATCGTCCTGCTCATTGTCGGTTTGATAATGGCAATCGGAATTCTGCCGGCCATCCCTGCCATAGGTAAGAAAATCGAGAAAGTGGCGAAATTCATGGCCGGCTACCAGATCCCGATAGGTATTATCGCACTCGTTCTCGGGATAATTTGGTTGCTTTGACCTTGGGGACTGTGAAAAATCAAACCTTTTCCGATTTTCTCATCTTGATTACAGCTCGTCATTCAAATATGGATTTGAGTGAGCCTTCAATTTTGCATGATGATCGGGCAAATTCCAAATCTTTTTATTCAGTTCTATCGAATAATAAGTATTTATATTGCCCATGTTGATACTGGCCCTATGTGATGTGATGGTGAGATCTTGAAGGGGGATGATTTTCGAACCAGTGATCTCGCAATCGCGTTCAAAAAGAGATATTCCGGTATCCCAGAAAATCAAAATGAAAGGTTATTGGACATCATTATAAAGACGCTTTCTACGATCTACGATCCTAGACAAACAACTGATGCCTCGCTTAACGAGGTCGCCGTCCTCATCCATCGTATGATGAATTTCAAGCAAATTGCGATAGCCCTCAAGGACCGAAAAGATGGATTATTCCGATATCGATTTTTCATGGGATACCGTCAGGATTCGGTGAACGCATTCAAGAAGCTCGCATATTCAATCAGCGATATCACGGACAAAAAGAAATTCCCAAGAGTAGAGATCAACAGAAACGTGCATTTTTTCCCAGGAGAATTCAAACCGTATCAACCAGGGGAAGAAGATACATTTTGCTTTCCCTCTCAAATGGATAAGGCTCGAAAATCGCTCGATGATTCGATAGAGGGCGATTATTTCGAGTTCTATCTATACAGCAATTCCGACGAACTCTGCGGATTCCTTGAGGCGTCTCGCCCATCGGACGGAAAGTTGCCTTCTAAACAGACAATCAAATGGATTGAACTTCTGGTCACCGCATTGGGTAAATCGATTTCCGGCAGAAATATATGAGACAGTCGATTGTAGAGTGATTTCACTTTGGTTGCTGCTGTGTGACGCAATGAATTCCTCCGCCGCCTTTCACCATTGGACCGATTTCGATTTCCACGATTTTCTTATCTGGAAAAAGATCTTCCATGATTTCTCTTTCAAGATCGGTCATCGGATAATCCACATAACCCGCAACGACCTTCCGGTTGAAAATAAGACAATTCACCAATGTCCACCTGAAATCAGGCGGTAGATGGTATATATCCCATCCTTCGTTCTCGAGTTTGCTCGCCGCCTCTTCCCCCGGTTCATCTGGTTTTGAGTCCAGTACACAGACTCTGTTCATCTCATAGAATTTCATGTACCCATCTGTATGGTTGTCCGCTTTTGCGGGAGTCGTATTCCTGAAAATCGAATCTATCCAAATTACGGTATGCGATCCGGTGACGTTTCTGAGTATTTCCGCTGCCTGCTTCCTATCCAATCGGGGATTTCGATGCTTACAGATCGCCCAGGAAGCGACGATTGTTCCTTCACCGCTGAGCTCCAATGTTCCGCCTTCGTATATAAAATCTCGAACCTCATTCGTCTGTTCTATATATTGCACTTTGGTAATTCCGATATCGAGAAGCTTTGCTATCAATTGGGGGATCTCATCATCTCTTTCAAATGGCCCCCATGGCTCATATCCCCAGGAATTGAAACCGAAATCCAAAATGTGTTCTATTCCGTTTTTTCTTACGAAGATGGGACCGTTGTCGCGCGACCAACATGAGTCATAGGGCATAATGTGGAAGAAAATATTATCAATTTGAATTCCCGCATCGATGATCGCATTTTTCGCGTCTTTCTCGGCTTGCTTACCCAGGACAAGATTATGGATTTCGCCCTGATCGCAACATGCCCTCTCAATTTCAATGAATGCGGGGATGAAATCGCTTTCCCTCACACCGTCCTTGATCGCAGTGGTGGGCCATTGCATCCAAAGGGCTTTTTGGGGGGCAAATTCAGGCACTACTTCATATTCCATCTCCATGACGATCCAATCCCCTAACCAGTCTCT
>Ga0129302_1001908_pt1 | contig 15224 bp, 12 predicted proteins | sample BlaSprsedimmetaG_FD_94476 | JGI IMG/M metagenome (GOLD analysis project Ga0129302, IMG submission 94476) | Hot spring sediment bacterial and archeal communities from California, USA to study Microbial Dark Matter (Phase II) - Blank Spring... | ecosystem: Environmental > Aquatic > Thermal springs... | reverse complement strand
CCTCTGCCGGCGGACAAAGCGCTCCGTTGCCCGCATCATTTCAAACTGGCGGCGCAGCCGGACAATCTCGCCGTGATACCTGTTCAGGGTGGTGCTGACAAACGAGGTGTGGAGCAGCGGGATTTCCTTCTCCACCACGCTGACCCAGTTCTTCCTGAAATCCGAGCGGCGGAAATCCCATTCATTATAGACGACCGGAGCGACAAGCTCCTGCCCCTTTTTCGGTTCCGCCGTCCTGAATCCCCCGTAACCCTTGCCGGCCCTGCCCGCCGCGCTGGAAACATAAGCGGGGGGGAGATATCCGACTTCACTGATTATGTCCAGGGCGATTTCCTGCAGTTCTTCACCCAACTCGATGGATTCGTTGTCAATGGTCACCAGGACGGTTCTTTCCGCCGCGGGTGAGGGAGATCCCGGGGGGCTGTCAACGACAATCGAGACATCCGGCTTCTCCGGACCGGAACCGACGGCCTCGGCATCAGGCCGTTCGCTCACGGCCTGCCTTTTTTCCCTGGGCATGGTCAGCAGCCGGGTGGCCAGGCCATCGATGAACTGTTCCTCGAGTTCCGCCAGCCGGGCGGACCGGGCCCGGCGCACCGCTTCCAGGACCAGCCGTCCCTGGAAGACCAGCGGCTCGAGCGGCGTATACGGCTCTTCGCTGTCCGCCAGCAGGGGGTACAGGGCGGCAACCGCTTTGACGGAATCGTCCGCCGTGGCGGCGTTTCCCACCTGGCGCAGGATGAGGTCGCGCAAATCGTCGGAACACGCCCCGGCCCATTCCTCCGTTCCGTCCTGGAAAACCATGTCCCGCACGCCGCCAAGTATGGGGGCGGCTCCCTTGCCCGCGCTTCGCCCCTTGCGGAACGCGGCCGGAAACAATTCCCTTTTGCGCCGCATCAGGCCGGGGAGTTCCCCCTCGAGAAACCTGGTAATGCGGATTGTTTCAAACACGTGATAGATGTCGGCGGCCAGCTCGTAGCAGGGAAAGGAGCGCAGGTACTTTTCCAGCCAGAGATCATCCGGGTCGGGAAGGCGCCCCTCCCCGTCGGTCAACGGTGGCCGGACAGTGAAGGTCGACTGGTCGATAAAGGCCCACTGGTAGGAAACGATCAGCTTGTAGAGAAAGAAATTGTCGATCTCGGCCGTGTAGCTGTTCACCTCCGGCGGGACAAAAACCGTTGCCGTGTCCGTGAACGCTTCCGCCGCCGGGGCAAGGTCCAGGTTTCTGCCGCTCAGGCCGCGGAGATACGGCAGCAGCCGTCCTTCAACCTGTTCAAACCGCAGGCCTGTTTCGCCCCGCATGGGGCAGAGAAAGTTCTCTTCCACCTCGAGCATGAAGCGCTGCGCGGCCCGCAAGCCGTTTTTTTCATACTGATCGAGGGTCCTGTTGACCCATTCGGAGAGACTGTCCAGTTCAATGCAGTCAAGGGCACTGACAGCCGTTTTCAGGTAATCGAAACAGAGGGAATGGCTGATGGGCCAGATCACCGGGACCTGGTTGAGGATGGAATGGCACTGGTCCGGATCGGCGGACCGGAGATGCTCGACGGCTTCCTCCACATCCCACTCATTGGGCAGGTCCGGCGCCACGAGGGTATAAAACGTCTCCTTGAGAATATCGCTGTTCATCGGTGTCAAAAAACGGAGCTGACCATCTCATCGATGGCCTGGAGCAGCTCTGAATCGTCGGTCAGGGCCTCGGTGATGGCATGATGACAGGCGGTGCGCACATCAATGCCGTGTCCGATCAGCTTGCCGGCCTGGATAAGGAGCCTGGTGCTTGCGCCCTCGGGCAGCCCGGCATCCTTCAGCCCGCGCGTCATCCCCGCCAGCTTGACGAGGGACCGGGCCAGGTCCTCACTCACCCCGCTCTCCCTGACAACGATTTCCACTTCCCGGGGCGGATCGGGATAATCAAAGGACAGAGCGACAAAACGTTGCCTGGTCGAGGGCTTGAGGTCCTTGAGCACGCTCTGGTAGCCTGGATTATAGGAAATGCCCAGCATGAACCCGGGGGGGGCCACCAGCAGCTCGCCGCGCTTTTCTATGGGCAGTTCCCGGCGGTCATCGGCCAGGGGATGTATGACCACCGTGGTATCCTTGCGCGCCTCGACAATCTCGTCAAGGTAACAGATCGCCCCGGCCCGGACCGCCAGGGTCAACGGCCCGTCGGTCCAGACCGCTTCGCCGCCGCGAATGAGGTAGCGGCCCACCAGGTCGGCGGTGGACAGGTCATCGTGGCAGGAAACCGTGATCAACGGTCGGTCAAGTTTCCAGGCCAGGTACTGCATGAACCTGGTTTTCCCGCAGCCGGTCGGCCCCTTGAGAAGCAGCGGCAATCTGGATTCGTAGGCGGCCTCGGCCAGCCGCACTTCCTGTCCGAGCGGCAGGTAAAACGGTTCCCGTTCTATTCTGTGCTCATCCAGACGTATTTCGTTTTTCATATACACTCCATGGTTGCTTTCCTGAAAAAGGTAATGCATTTCGCTTAAATAACAAGAATAGCTATTCCTGAAAACAGGCTTTAACCGTTGCGGATTATCATCCCGGCAGGTACAGTGACATTTTCCCAAGGGAGCAAAATTATGTGCGTTGACCTTCACCTTCATTCGAATTTTTCCGACGGCTCTCTCTCCCCGTCCGATCTGGTGGAGCGGGCGGTGCAGAACGGCCTCCGTTGCATTGCCCTGACCGACCACGATACGGTGGAAGGCATCGGCGAGCTGTTCGATCACGGGCGGGCAAAGAACATGCATGTCCTGTCCGGAGTCGAGATCAGCGCCACCCATGGGGACCGCTCACTGCACATCCTCGGCTACGGCATTGACCACACCCACACCGAACTGCATCAATTTCTGCAGGTCCTGCAGCGGGGAAGAACCGAACGCAATGCAAAGATCATCGCCGGGTTGCAGCGCCTCGGATTCGATGTGGATCTAGATCAACTGCAGGCGATTTCCCGCCGCGGACAGACCGGGCGTCCACATATTGCCGCCCTGCTGCTCAACAAGGGAATCGTCGGATCGAAAAACGAGGCTTTTAAACAGTACCTGCGCAAAGGCGCTCCGGCCTGGGCCGGCCGCACATCTTTCACCGCCGCGGAAAGCATCGACATCATCCACCGGGCCGGCGGCATAGCGGTTCTGGCACATCCCGGACAGCTTGATCCGGAACTGCGGTTCCTGCCACAACTTGTCGCCCAACTGGTCGGCCAGGGACTCGACGGCATCGAAGCATACTACCCCACCCATCCACCATCGATGCGGAAACGATTGCTTGCCCTGGCAAAAAAATATACAATCCTGGCAACCGGGGGCAGCGACTATCACGGGGACAACGGGAATTACGCATCCATGGCCCGCGGAAAAGGCGGGTTCTGTCCTCCGGATTCCATCCTCGCTGCCCTTGAGGAAAAATTCGGCTCGCTGCCCCGTTCCAATACAGAACCATTTGCACAGGAAGCACCATGTACACAATACTCGTTGTAGACGACGAACCGAACTATCAGGTAGTCCTCGCCGAAATCCTCCGGGACGAAGGTTTTGAAGTCTATACCGCGAACAGCGGCGACCAGGGCCTGCCCATCGTCCAGAGCACAGACCTTGACCTGGTCATTTCCGACATAAAAATGCCCGGGATGGACGGCATCCAGTTCCTGGAAAACATTAAAAAAATAAACCGTCAGCTCCCGGTCATCCTCATCACCGCCTACGCCGAGGTTGAAATGGCTGTGGAGGCCATGCGTCTTGGCGCCTTCAACTACATCGCCAAGCCCTTTTCCAACCAGGCCCTGCTGGCGAGCGTCAACAAGGCCATTGAACACTACAACCTGGTCCGTGAAATCAGACGGCTGCGGGACGAGGTTACCCCCCGCTCCGGCTTCGGCGGCATGGTCGGCAAGAACGAGAGGATGCGGGCCGTCTACCAGTTGATCGAAAAGGTCGCCCCAGCTCCTTCCTCCGTGCTGGTTACCGGCGAATCGGGTACCGGCAAGGAACTTGTCGCCAGGGCGATCCACAATCTCAGCCCCAGGAATGAATCTCCCTTCATCTCCGTCAACTGCGCCGCCCTGTCCCCGACCCTGCTGGAAAGCGAATTGTTCGGGCACGAGAAGGGAGCCTTCACCGATGCCATCGCCATGCGCAAGGGCAGGTTCGAACTGGCCGATACCGGCACCCTCTTCCTCGACGAGATCGGCGAACTGCCCCACGCCCTCCAGGCGAAGCTGCTGCGGGTCCTGCAGGAACGCAGTTTTGAACGGGTCGGCGGCAGCCAGTCCCTCAATGTCGACGTCCGCATCATTGCCGCCACCAACAAGGACCTGCGGGACGAAGTTGACAAGGGCGCCTTCCGGGAGGACCTCTATTACCGTCTCAACGTCATTCACATCCACCTGCCCCCGCTGCGGGAGAGGGTGGATGACATCCCCATGCTGGTGACCTATTTTCTGGAGAAGAACAGCAAGCAGCTCGGCAGGAAGCTGGAGATATCTCCGGAGGCCCTGCGGCTCCTGGTCAGTCTGCCCTGGGAGGGAAATGTCCGGGAACTGGAAAACACCATTGAGAGGGCCGCCATCCTGTGCAACAACAACCGGATAGAGCCCGAAGACGTCCAGCCCGATTCATCGGAACTCTCTGACGGACAGGAATGGAGCTCAACCCTGGACATCAACCAGTTCATTCCCGACAATCTGCCGCTGGCCGATGTTCTGAACGGCATCGAGGAAAAGCTGGTGCACCAGGCACTGGAAAGGGCAAATTACGTCCAGGCGAGGGCCGCGGAAAAACTCGGCATTACCAAGAGCCTCCTGCAGTACAAGATGAAGAAGTACAAACTGCAGCGGAAGAAGAGCTGAAAGGGATTATTTTTCCCTGTCCTCCAGCATGGCGGCGGCAGTTTCCGGCAGGGGAAAGCCCCTGTCCCGTCCGCCCCAGTTCAGCTTGTTGCGCAGGATAGCAAAATAGCCCTTGTGCGGGGAGCTGAAAAGCTTCAGCGGCTTGTCGGCCGATTCCACTATCAGACAGTCCTTTTCCCGCATATCCCAGGAAAATCTCCCGTCCACCATGACCTTGACATCATTGGCGCTGTCGGCGAGCTGGGCGGTGATGCGGGTCTGCGGGGAGAGCAGGACCGGCCGGCTCTCGAGCATAAACGGGCATATCGGCGTAACCAGGATGGCATCCAGGCCGGCGTGAACGATGGGGCCGCCGGCTGACAGATTGTACGCCGTCGACCCGGTCGGGGTGGAGATGATCAGGCCGTCCGCCTTGTAGGTCGTGATATACTCGGCATCGGCCCATGAACTGAGGCGGATGACCTTTTCAACGTTCCCCTTGAGGATCGCCACGTCGTTGAGGCAGTACAGCACACCTTTGTCCCGCCGGTCATTTTCCCCGAAGAGGCGCACCTTGAGCATCATCCGCTGCTCAACGCAGCCCCGGCCGGACAGCACCTCTTCCAGTGCCTGATACATCTCGCTTTCCGCCACTTCGGTGAGGAAGCCGAGGTTGCCGAGATTGATGCCGATCACAGGGATATCAAGGCGGCTGGCCCGATCGGCCACGTGCAGCAGGGTGCCGTCGCCGCCGAGGATGACGAGCATGTCCATCCCCGGTTCAATGACGTCAAGTTTCGCCTCTATTCCCCGTCCGGACAACCAGCCGGCCAGTTCGCGGCCGATCCCCAGAACCCGGGGGGAATCGAGCTTGGTGACAATGCCAACCACGCGGATGGTCATTGCCCCAGTTCCCTCGATTTATCGGCGGCGGCCTCGACCGCGGTCATGACCGCGCCGCGGAAACCCGACTCCTCCAGGACCTGCAGGCCGGTGATCGTGGTTCCTCCTGGAGAGGTGACGCGGCCCTTCAGGACCGCCACCGGTTCGCCGGATTCCATGGCCAGCCTGGCTGCTCCGTACACCGTCTGCAGCACGAGCTTCTCCGCCGTGTCCCGGGGCAGACCTGCCAGAACACCCCCGTCGATCAGCGCCTCGATGAACATGAAGACGTACCCGGGGCCGCTGCCCGACAGCCCTGTCACCGCATCAAGCAACCCCTCGCCGACTTCCACGCACATGCCGACGGCGGAAAAAATCCTCCGCACCACTGCCATGTCAGCGGCGGTCGCCCTGCTGTTCGGACTCAAGGCAGAAGCACCGGCCAGAACCAGCGCCGGCGTGTTCGGCATGACCCTGACAATGCGCTTATTACTCCCCAGGCCGTTTTCCAGGGTCCTGATCGGTATGCCGGCGGCAATGGAAATGACCAGATGGTCCCCGGTGATATGATTCCTGTACACCCCAAGCACCTTGTCCATGATCTGCGGCTTGACCGCCAGAATCAGGACAGGGCAGGCTGCGGCCAGGGCGGCCGCATCAGCAGCAGGCCGTACTCCGTACTCGCGCTCGAGATGCGCCGTCCTTTCGGTATCGGGCTCAACAACCATGATGTTGTCGGCCGCCGTGAGGCCGGATTGAATCATGCCCCGGATGAGGGCCTCGCCCATCTGACCGCCGCCAACAAGACCGATAGTATCGATATTATCCATATTTATACCAGAAATTTAATGCAAAACTTAACAATTATTCCCGTATGCCCTGCCGTTCCGGCAAAAGGCGTGCTTTCTCTCACGGGTCGCCGGCGTTCATGCTGGCTGCCGTCCCTCACCGGCCGGTAATCGGGGATTGGCCCGGCGCTATCCTTGCACCATTTGCTATATACCAGTGACAGCGCCAAAATAGCAAAAAAAATCCCACCGACCTTCAAGGCCGGTGGGATTCAGCGTTATCCCACAGGAAAATCTAAACCGCACAGGATGGCCGGATGGCGGCCGAGGGCTCCAATGAAGGTACAAGCAACTGGTTGATCCTGTCCCCGGCCGATTTAGTCTGGACAACGACCTGCTTGAAAACCGACCCACCGTTTTTCCTGAACTGAACATATTCCCAGCGGTCAGGGCTTTCCGCTATGGCCTGCATGAGGCCGAGGTGCATTCTGTGCCCGGACCGGTCGGCAATGACATGGCCCAGCACCGGGCTGCCGAGAAGGGTCAGGTCACCGATCAGATCCAGCACCTTGTGACGGACGAATTCGTTGTCAAAACGCAGTCCGTCTTCGTTCAGGATCGACCGCCGATCCCAGTGAATGGCGATCACGCTGTCCAGGGTGCCCCCCAGAGCCAGGCCGTTGGCCCAAAGATTCTCAACCTGTTCGACAAAACCGAAGGTCCGGGCCCGGGCGATTTCCTTCCGGAAACGATCCTGGGTCACCTCGATGCTGTACATCTGGTCGCCGATCAGGTCGTCTCCGAAATCAATCCTTCCCGTCACCTTGAACCCCTCGTACGGCTCAATGCGAATGGATTTTTCGCCTTCGGTGAAGACAATGGGGCTGGTGATGCGGAGAACCTTGCGCAAGACTCTCTGCCTCCTGCGGCCGCTTTTCGACAACAGATGCATGAAGGGTCCGGCACTGCCGTCCATGATGGGGACTTCATACGAATCAAGTTCGATCTCCGCGTTGTCAATGCCCGACCCCCGAAGAGCGGCAAGCAGGTGCTCGGTGGTGGCGACCGTGGTCGTCCCGTTGCCGAGAGTGGTGGCCAGCCGCGTATCGACGACCTGCTTCATGTGCGCCTGGATCGTCCTGTTCTCGTCCAGATCGGAACGGATGAAACGGATTCCCGAATTGGCCGGGGCCGGCTTGATGGTCAGGTTGACCGTTCTGCCGGCATGGAGGCCCACACCGCAACAGCTGACGGGTTGTTTAAGGGTATATTGATACGGTTCGATGGCGATCATATTGGTTATCCGTTCATACAGTGCTTTGCTGGATCTGGCAGTAAAAATTTTTATATTAAATGCAAAAAACAGGCCAATATGAAAGCGTAGGGTCACAAAGGCTCCAGCGTTCAAAAAAACTCGTAATATCAACTTGTTTTTGGTCAATCAACTTCCGTCCGCAACTCGTCCGGCACTCCCCATTATGTTGAAAAAAAAACACACTTTGGAGGGCCGGGCCGGAAGTGTTGCATTTTTTACACAGTGAAACATCGTCCGGACAGATTCCCTGCCAAGCGGGCTGCCATCCGGATCACGCCCCACCGCGCCCCTTTTCCCGGACGGTTCCGGGAGGGCTCTTACCCTACCCGGAGCGGAGCATGTTGGTCAGAAACGCGTGAAAATCCGCATTCATCCGTGCCTCCATGCGAAGAGCATAAATCGGCATGGACGGACGGAGCCCCTTCAATTTGACCATGTCCTTTTCCGTTGTTACGCAGGCCTCGGCGCCGACGCTTTTCGCCTGGCGGAGTATCTCGGCCAGGTTGGACCTGCCGTATCGCTGATGGTCTGCCAGGGGCGTGAAACCGCAGATATCAAGCTGCAAGTCGTTCAGGGTCTGGACAAAGCGCCCGGGAAAAGCGATGCCTGCAAAGGCGAACAATGTTTTTCCCCTGATTTCTTCAATGGCGATCTCTTTGTCCCATGACCCGTCCTCGCTGGAAACAGCCACGGTGGGAACATATTCCGCCAGGAATGCGGGGCGCCCGGGAAAACGCCTGCTGAGCAGGTCGGCGAACCGGACGGCGCGCTCCCGGTTTCTGCCGCAGGTATTGGTCAGGATGAATGCATGGGACCTGTTGAGCGCCTTCACCGGCTCCCTGAGGTCACCGCCGGGAAAGACGCGGCTGTTCCCCGCCAGGGTGTCGGCATGAAACAGGACCAGGTCAATATCCCGGGCCAGGGCCAGATGCTGAAAACCGTCGTCCAGGATCAGGACCTCGGCGCCATGCTCCACCGCCTTTCTGGCGGGATGGGTCCTCGCCGCGCCCGTGAGAACCGGAACCCCCTGCAGGGTTTCGGCCAGCAGCCTGGGCTCGTCTCCGGCCTTGCGCGCATCGAGCAGCACGGACGAACCGTCTGAGACGATATTGACCTTGCCCCCTGCCATGCCCATGTATCCCCTGCTGATGACCGCCGGCCGCAGCCCCTCCTTCTGCAGCAGACGGGCGATATACTGCACCACCGGGGTTTTCCCGGTACCGCCGAGGGTCAGGTTGCCCACACTGATGACCGGAACGTCGACCCGGTTGACGCGGAGCATCCCGGCATTGTACAATGACTCCCGCAGGCGCATCGCGACGCAGTACAGAGGCGAAAGCGGTCTTCCAGCCACATAGAGAAGGGTCCGATCCATAACAGAAATTCCCAGGAATTTATCGCATCGTCATGATGCAGCATGCAATATATACCATTTTTCATAAAAATAAAGCCGATCGATGGTTGTGCGGAGAAACGGCAAAGATCCGGGCCTGATCACCATTCTTCGCGGTCACGGTGAGGATGCATCCCGTTCGGCAAGCCGGGAGGTCCGCCGGTTCGGCGCCGCCACCCGCTCCGGGTGATTCTTTCCCGGCCCGACCATTTTTCAGTGCAAAAAACGGGTAATTGAGTAAGAATTACTTGCTCATATTATCGGGGTATTATCCCTACCCATCGTTCAAAACAGCAGGGAGGAGCGCTACATGAAAAACGCACGACACATTCTGGCCATGCTTTGTGCCCTTGTCGTCGCGGCAGCCGTCCATGCCGGCCCCGCCGCCGCGGAAACCATCAAAATCGGAGTCGCCGGCGCCCACAGCGGCGACCTCGCTTCGTACGGCCTGCCCACCGTCAAGGCGGCGGAACTCGTTGTCAATGACATCAACGCCAGAGGAGGAATCAACGGCAAAAAGGTTGAACTGCTCATCGAGGACGATGTGTGCAAGCCGGAAATAGCCACCAATACTGCGACCAAGCTGATCTCCCAGGGCGCGCACGTGATCATCGGCCATATCTGTTCCGGAGCGACCAAGGCCGCCCTGCCCATTTACAAGGAATCAGGCACCATCGTCATCTCCCCGTCGGCCACCAATCCTGACCTTACCCAGAGCGGCGACTATCCCAATTTCTACCGGACCATCGCCTCCGACGACGCCCAGGCGAGGACCGAAGTGGACTTTGCCGTAAAGGTGCTCGGCGTCAGAAAGATCGCCATCATACACGATAAGGGTGATTACGGCAAAGGCCTGGCTGAATTTGCCAAAACCTTTGTCGAGCAGTCCGGTGCGGCCGAGGTGGTCCTGTACGAAGGCGTCACGCCGGGTGCGGTGGACTACTCCGCCGTGGTCCAGAAAATCAGGCGATCCCAGGCCGAGGCAGTCATTTTCGGCGGCTACCACCCGGAAGCGTCAAAAATCGTCACTCAGATGCGGAAGAAAAAAATGGAGACGATCTTCATTTCCGATGACGGCGTCAAGGATGACACCTTTATCAAGGTTGCCGGCCAATATGCTGAGGGCGTCTATGCCACCGGCCCCGCCGATGTGACGGCGAACCCCTTGGCCATGGCGGCACGCGAGGCCCATGTCACGGCCTACGGAGTTGAGCCCGGGGCTTTTTTTGACAACGCCTATGCCGCGGCCCTGGCAATCACCCACGCCCTCGAACAGGCGGGCTCAACCGAACCCGGAGCCATTGCCGATGCCCTGCGCACCAAGGAAGTCGCCACTCCCTTCGGCAACATCCACTTTGATGAGCGCGGGGATGCCACCGGCGTCGGCTTTTCCGTGTACCAGGTTCAGAACGGACAGTACATTCAGGTGCAGTAGCAGGCCGCGATAACAGACCGGGGGCGTGCTGCGGCGGCGCCCCCCGGCCATAGTCCGCAAAACCCGGAGCCGCCGGGTGGGGCGGGCGGATAAGGAGACATTCTGTCCCGGAGACCATGGATTACTTCATTGAGCTTTTTTTCAGCGGCCTGACCCGCGGTTCGATTTACGCCCTCATAGCTCTTGGATATACCATGGTGTACGGCATCATCGGGCTGATCAATTTCGCCCACGGCGAAATTTACATGATCGGGGCCTTCACGGCCCTGATCGTGTCAACCGTCCTGTCGATCTACAACATGCCCCTCGCCGCCATCCTTGTTCTCACCGTCCTGGCCTCGGCCATCTGGGCCGGCGCCTACGGCTTTACCGTTGAAAAACTGGCCTACAAGCCTCTCCGCAAGGCCCCGCGGCTTTCGCCCCTGATCTCGGCCATCGGCATGTCAATTTTTCTCCAGAACTATGTCCTTCTGGCCCAGACCCCGGATTTTCTCCCCTTTCCCCCCCTGATTCCCGAATTCGCCTTCATGGAGCCCGTTTCCGGGGTCATCGGCTCATCCGAACTGGTTATCCTGACCATGACGACGTCGCTCATGCTGCTCCTTACCCTGTTCATAAAATTCACCCGCCTCGGCAAGGCGATGCGCGCAACTGCCCAGGACCGGACCATGGCCAGGCTTGTCGGCATCAATGTCAACATGATCATTTCCGCCACCTTTATCATCGGCTCCGGGCTTGCCGCCATCGGCGGGCTGCTGATCGCTTCGCACATCGGGCAGATCAATTTCTTCATCGGCTTCATTGCCGGCATCAAGGCCTTTACCGCGGCCGTGCTGGGAGGCATCGGCTCGGTGCCCGGCGCCGTGCTGGGCAGCTTCATCCTCGGCCTGACGGAAAGCTTCGCCACCGGCTACGTTTCCAGCGATTACGAGGATGTTTTCGCCTTCTCCCTGCTGGTACTGATCCTGATCTTCCGCCCCGCCGGCCTGTTGGGCAAGTCATCGGCGGAGAAGGTCTGAGGAGGCCGGTGTGGCGCGGAAGCGGACAATCATGATTTTCCTGCGGGATGTCCGCGGCGCGCTGCTGATCTCCCTCTGGTTCATGTTCCTCACCTTTCCCATCATGGTTATCAAGGTCAACCCCATTGAACGGACCGTGGTCTGGCGCTGGGACAACATGGCCTATGTGGGTCTGCTCAGCTTCCTGCTCTATCTGGCCGGACGCCAGTACCTGAAATACAGAGAAAGGAGGCTTGAGTCTTCCCGGCGGCAGTCCATGGAGGAAAAAACAAAGCGGTTCCTCCGGCGGCTGAGTGAAAACCCGGTTCCCGCGTACACCCTGATGGCTGTTGCAGGGGTGTTCGCCCTTTCCTTCCCTTTTGTTTTTTCGACCTATCAGACCAACATCATGATAACCGCCCTCATGTACGTGGTCCTTGGCCTCGGGTTGAACATCGTCGTGGGGGTGGCGGGGCTGCTCGATCTCGGCTATGTCGCCTTCTATGCCGTCGGCGCCTATTCCTACGCCCTGCTCAACCTCCATTTCGGCGTCGGCTTCTGGTTCGCGCTGCCCATCGGCGCCCTGCTGGGCATGACCTTCGGCATTCTCCTCGGTTTCCCGGTCCTTCGTCTGCGGGGCGACTACCTGGCCATCGTCACCCTCGGCTTCGGAGAAATCATCCGCCTGATTCTGGAAAACTGGAACGAATTTTCCAAGGGTCCGAGCGGCATCTCCAATATTCCCCGTCCCGGCCTGTTCGGACTCGAAATGCCCCTGGAGACGGCCATCACCTATCTCTATTTTCTTATGATCGGCCTTGTCCTGTTCACCGTTTTTGTTGTCCGCCGCCTGCAGGATTCACGCATCGGCCGGGCCTGGTATGCCCTGCGCGAGGACGAAATCGCCTGTCAGGCCATGGGTATCGACAAGACCAGGACCAAGCTGACCGCCTTTGCCCTCGGCGCGACATGGGCCGGGATGGCCGGGGTCATATTCGCCGCCAAAACCACCTTCATCAACCCCGCCAGTTTTACCTTCCTCGAATCGGCGATCATTCTCTGCATTGTCGTGCTGGGCGGCATGGGCTCCATTGTCGGCGTGATCCTGGCGGCATTGATCCTGATCCTGCTGCCCGAATACCTGCGGGCGTTTTCCGACTACCGCATGCTTGTCTTTGGAGCGGTTCTTGTCCTGATGATGGTGTTCCGGCCCCAGGGGCTCATCGGCCACCGGCGGCGGACCTATACCATCAAACCGGATGCAGGGAGGTCGGGCAATGCAGCCTGACCGGCCCCCGGCTGCGCCAAACAGGACCCTCCTCGAGGTCAGGGGACTGACCATGGACTTCGGCGGCATCAAGGCCCTTGATCATTTCGACCTGCGAATCCGGGAAGGTGAAATAGCCGCCCTGATAGGACCGAACGGGGCCGGCAAGACGACGTTCTTCAACTGTCTCACCGGAATGTACGCTCCGACGGCCGGCGACATGCTCTTCTTCCTTCCCGGAAGGAAAACGGTCCGTCTCAACGGGTTGAAGCCGAACAAGGTCACCGAGCAGGGACTGGCCAGGACCTTTCAGAATATCCGTCTTTTTCCCAACATGACCGTGCTGGAAAACGTCATGATCGGCCGGCATTGCCGGACCCGGGCCCGGGTCCTGGGGGCCGTTTTCCGCGATCCGCGGACCCGCAGGGAGGAACGGGAAATCGTTCGCAGAAGTTATGAGATAATAGAAAAAATCGGCCTGGCCGATCAGGTGAACGAGTTTGCCCGCAACCTCCCCTACGGCGCCCAGCGCCGCCTGGAAATCGCCCGGGCCCTGGCCACCGATCCTGTTCTCCTCCTCCTGGACGAACCGGCCGCCGGCATGAATCCCCGGGAAACCCGAATGCTGGACGAGCTTATCTGCCGCATCAGGGACGAAGGCCTGTCCATCCTGCTCATCGAACACGACATGAAGCTGGTCATGAGCCTGTCCGACCATATTTTCGTCATGGACTACGGTAAAAAAATCGCCGAGGGTCCTCCCCCCGAAGTCCGCCGCAATCCGCAGGTCATCAGGGCATATCTGGGAGAGGATATCGTTCATGACCATGCTTGAACTGCGGAAGGTCAGCACCTATTACGGCAATATCCGGGTACTGCACGATCTCAGTTTCGAGGTCGAAGCGGGTGAGATCATCACCCTCATCGGCGCCAACGGGGCCGGCAAGTCAACCACCCTGATGTCCATCAGCGGCATCGTCCCGCCGCGCAGGGGAACGATCCTGTTCAAGAATGTCCCCATCCACGCCATGCCCCCTGAGAAGATTGTCGCCCTCGGCCTGTGCCAGGTGCCCGAAGGCCGGCACATCTTTCCCGGCCTGACCGTCAGGGAGAATCTTGACATGGGTTGCTTCCTGCGGCGGGACCGGAAGCTGATCAGGGAGGACCGGGACTATATCTATTCCCTGTTCCCCATCCTCGGCAAAAGACAGCACCAGCCCGGCGGCAACCTGTCCGGCGGCGAGCAGCAGATGCTGGCCATATCCAGGGCCCTGATGGCCAGGCCGGAGCTCCTGCTGCTTGATGAACCGTCCATGGGGCTGGCCCCGCTGGTGACCAGACAGATCTTTGAAATAATCGGCAGGATCAATCGGGAGAACAACACGACCATTCTGCTCGTCGAACAGAATGCCAACCTGGCCCTGAAGATCGCCAACCGCGGCTATGTTCTCGAAAACGGCAGAATAGTGCTCCATGACCGTGCTCCCGCCCTGCTGCGCAATGAGGAAGTGCAAAAAGCCTACCTCGGCATTTAATGAGGATTGCACTGTTGGTGAAATTGCATTATAGCCAGGTCACGACAGGCGGACCGCCGCGGGCAGGGCAGCCGGGTCAATGCTCCGCCCGCGGGAAAATGACGCGGAAAACGGAAACCGGCGGGCATTTCCTTCCCCGGGGAAACCTGCCTTCATTCTCAGGTGCGGACACGTGAAGAACATCCGGGTTGGAGTTATCGGCGTAGGGTATCTCGGCTTTTTTCATGCCCAGAAATACGCGGCCATGGACGGCGCCGACCTGGTCGGCGTCGCGGACATCGATCCGCTGCGGGCGGAAGAGGTAGCGCAGAAGTGCGGGACCAGAGCATTCACCGGCTATGCAAAACTGCTGGAGGAGGTGGATGCCGTCTCCATCGTTGTGCCGACGGTCAGTCATCATGAAGTTGCCGCCGCCTGCCTGGACCATGGGGTTGATGTGCTGGTCGAAAAACCGATCACAACCACCGTTGAAGAAGCGGACGACCTCATAGCCAGGGCGGAAAAGGGCGGCCGCATCCTGCAGGTGGGGCATTTGGAGCGCTTCAATCCGGCGGTCATGGCCATGAAGCCCCTTCTCACCCATCCCCTTTTCATCGAGGCCCATCGGATAAGCGTTTTCAAGGACAGGGGCACGGACGTCGACGTCGTCCTCGACCTGATGATCCATGACATCGACATCATCCTGTCCATCGTCGACGCGTCCCTGACCACCATTCACACCGTGGGCGCCCCGGTCGTCACCCCGTTGACCGATATCGCCAATGCCCGCCTGATTTT
>Ga0129302_1001903_pt1 | contig 15239 bp, 7 predicted proteins | sample BlaSprsedimmetaG_FD_94476 | JGI IMG/M metagenome (GOLD analysis project Ga0129302, IMG submission 94476) | Hot spring sediment bacterial and archeal communities from California, USA to study Microbial Dark Matter (Phase II) - Blank Spring... | ecosystem: Environmental > Aquatic > Thermal springs... | reverse complement strand
TTATCAGGTTGGTAAAGACGACCGTGTTGAGGAATACAATGTAACTGAATGGGTAAATGCCAAATGGTTTATGAGAAATGAGTTAAATTATAATAATTTTACTGAATTTATAGAGTTATATTGTAACGAACTTTATGAGGATGGAATTTCTAATATCTATCTGGTGATTGATGACGGTGAACGCCTAGAACTTAATATCCCTTCTCGTTATGAAGATCCTTGTCGTTGACATCTACTGAATCATGTAGGTACTATTCAACTTCCGAGAACCATTTCATGTGAACCAAATGCAGACCAGCAACCGGCTCGCAATACGAGAGTAAAATGATAAGATGACCCAGGAAATGATAAGCGGCAAAAAGCATCTGGAAAGATTCGGATTCGCTTTTCCAAAAGGCAGTCCCCATGTGTCGCGCACCATGATGTCAAAAGAATTGGGCATGCTTTTGGACTACGTAAAGGATCCTGATGCTCCACGGACCGATTATATTCGGGCGATCGTGACGGATAACTGCCTTGGGAAAAAAACGGATAAAAATCGCTTGATATCAAAGCGCTACTTGGTTGAGTTATATGCTCTGGACCCGAGCCTGCTGCTTTTTCGAGCACTACGCTTTTTCTGGAAACGGGACGAAACCGGGCATCCACTCCTGAGCCTCCTTTGCGCCTATGCGCGGGATACCATGCTCCGGGCTTCAGCAAAATACATCCTTCCACTTCCCGAAGATTCGACGGTTTCCCGCGCGAGCATGGAGACCTTTCTGGATGACCTTGACCCAGGCCGCTATAGTCCGGGAAAACTTGCATCCAATGCGAAGAATCTGAATTCCACCTGGACCCAGTCAGGTCATCTCAAGGGAAGAACAAACAAGATCCGTTCCCGCGCACTTCCCACGTCCGGAAGTGTTTGCTATGCGTTGCTTCTGGGTTATTTATGTGGCATCCGTGGCCGTTCTCTTTTCTCAAGCGAGTATACGAGGCTTCTGGACTGCTCATTTGATACGGCGGCAGAGTTTGCCGAGGCTGCTTCCCGCAGAGGATGGATTGTCTTTAAAAGGGTAGGGGATGTCATCGAGGCGCTTTTCCCCAACGTGATGAACGAGCAGGAAATGGAGTGGCTTCATGAGCAGAATTAAGCGGTTGATCCAGTCCTACGGAAGTCATATCGCCGTGCCGTGGAGAGGGGATGCCGCCGCTCCTCAGCGCGTTATCTTCTGCGTTTACAATGAAAATGACGAACGATGGCTGCGGGCCAGGATCGACGAGTTTGAACTTGTTACACGCCAGGCCGGGCATGACTGGGCGGTCTACGATTTGACCGATACCTTCGCTGACTGGCTGACCTCTCAAAGATACGCTGAAAGTTATTTCAAGAAACCGGAACTCCTTTCAACACCGCTTCCGAAGTACCAGACTTTTATTATGGATAATTTTTCTGAATTTATTGAAAAAAATCAGTCCGGCCCTGACTCCGTGGTGGCCATCATGGGAGTGGGGTCCCTTTTCGGATTTCTCAAGGTCAAGGATGTCGTCGACCAGCTTGCCCCAATGGTCAAAGGAAGGCTTCTGGTATTTTTCCCCGGCAGCTTTGATAACAACAATTACAGGTTGCTTGACGGCTATGACGGCTGGAACTACCTGGCCGTGCCGATAACGGCCGACAGGGACAATTGAACAAGGGGGGGATCATGATCACCATTAACCGTGATATTTATCAAAAAGATCCATCCACCAGAAAACTTGTCAACGAAGGGGTGGCAAACGTCACCTACTCCAGAAACAGTCATGATCTGGAAGTCTTGCGATATGAACTGGAGACCTTTGTCTGCGATGGTCAATATGAGAAAGGAATGGCTCATATTCTGGAGACCTTTCTCAGGAACATCGATCAGGCTCAACAGCCTGGAGTGTGGATCAGCGGGTTTTTTGGATCGGGGAAATCCCATCTGGTAAAGATGCTCCGCGCGTTATGGGAAAACACGGTTTTTGAAGATGGTGCCACAGCGCGTGGCGTGGCGAATCTCCCGCAGCATATCCGTGACCTTTTAAAAGAACTCGACATGGAAGCCAAGAGGCATGGCGGTCTCCATGCTGCTTCAGGAACCCTGGGATCTGGAGCCAGCGGAAGCGTTCGTCTCGCGCTTCTCGGCATTATTTTCAAATCAGTGGGCCTTCCGGAGAAATACCCTGTCGCCAGATTTCTCATGTGGCTCAGGCAGGAAGCGATTTATGAAGAGGTCAAAGATGCCGTTGCTCAAAACGGATATGATTGGGAAGAAGAACTGGATAACTTCCATGTGGCCGAAGGCCTTTATCAAGCTCTTTGTACTGTAAAACCCAAAATATTTTCCCCGAATTTGAGCGCCGTAGAAATCATTCCGCAACTTTATCCCAATGTGAACGACGTTTCGACGGACGATATGCTTAAAGCCATCCGTCTTGCCCTTACCAATGGCGGCAAGTTTCCGTTGACCCTCATCGTTCTGGACGAGGTTCAACAGTACATAAATGACGACAGCCAGCGCTCCCATGATATCCAGGAGGTCGTCGAGGCTTGCTGCAAACATATTGGCGGGAAGTTGCTGTTCATAGGGACGGGTCAGACGGCGGTCACCGGCACCAGCAACCTGAAAAAACTGGAAGGCCGATTTACCGTGCGGGTGGAACTTTCTGACGCCGACGTTGATGCGGTCATCCGCCAGGTAATCCTCGCGAAGAAACCTGAAGCAAAAACACCTATAAGCAAAACCATGGAGAAAAACCTGGGGGAGATTTCCCGTCATCTGGCAGGCACCACTATTGGCCATCGTCCTGACGACATCGCGTTTTTCCCGCAGGACTACCCGATTCTCCCGGTGCGCCGGAGGTTCTGGGAAAACACCCTGCGTGTACTTGACCAGACTGGAACCGACAGCCAGCTTCGCAATCAGTTGAGCATGATTCACAAGGTCATCCAGACAAATCTGGACGCACCGCTGGGGAATGTGGTGCCTGGCGATTATCTTTATTTTGATTCCGCTGAAAAACTGCTACAGGCGCGCATCTTACCGCGCAAGGTTTACGAAAGGACCATGTTGTGGAGCAAAGGATCAGATGACGAAAACCTCATGGCCCGCGCCTGCGGCCTGGTCTTTTTGATCAACAAGCTCGCTGGCAGTAACAATGAAATCGGGATCTGGGCTACCGTGGATACCCTGTCTGATCTGATTGTCAATGATATCTCCGGAGGTTCCAGTGGGTTGAGAGCAAGGCTACCAGGCCTTCTTGACTCTTGTGAACTTCTCATCAAAATCGGTGACGAGTACCGCATCCAGACGGAAGAAAGCGCTGCATGGAATGATGAGTTTCTCAGCCAGAGATCGAGCCTGACCAGCGCTGCCCATCGCATCGAGGCAGAGCGCGATGACCGTATACGCAGTAGGTTCAATGAAATAGTCCGAGGCGTTACCCTGACTCAGGGCAATTCTCGTGTAACCCGCACGCTGCATCCGGTTTTTGAGGCCCAGTTGCCGGTCGATGCGGAAAAACAGATCACGATCTGGGTGCGTGATGGCTGGAGTGTCGATGAAAACTCCGTTCGCGCAGATGCCCGTCAGGCAGGGAGCGCTTCTCCCACTGTTTTCGTTTTCATTCCCAAGCGATCCGCTGACGATCTTCGCCGGGCCTTGATCGATTATAAAGCAGCGAGTGCTACGCTTGATGTTCGAGGTGTTCCGAACACCCCGGAAGGTATTGAGGCACGCGCGGCCATGGAGACGTCCAAGCAGACCGCCGAAAGCAAAATGAATGAATTGCTCGGTGAAGCCTTCTCAGGTGCCCATGTTTTTCAGGGCGGGGGGAATGAAATTCCGGGAACTGAACTGCGGGATACGATCCAGGAAGCTGCAGAGAGTTCCCTCGCACGCCTTTACCCCCAGTTCCACATCGCTGATCATGCCGGCTGGTCCAAAGTCTATGACAAAGCAAGGACAGGTGCTCCGGATGCTCTTAAAGCTGTCGGCTTCGATGCTGAACCTGCGAAGAATCCGGTCTGCAAAACTATCCTGGGATTCATCGCAGGGGGGAAAAGGGGCGCCGATATTCGCGCCAATTTTGAATCGGATCCATACGGCTGGTCCCGCGATGCTGTTGATGGAGGCCTCCATGTGCTTCTTGTGGCGGGATTGATTCGAGCTCAGGATGACCGAGCACAGGTGATCGATCCAAGAGAACTGGAGCGCAAAAATATCGGGAAAGTTACCTTCAAAATGGAGTCGGCAACCGTCTCTACGGCACAGCGCATCCAGATCCGCAAGCTGTTCCAGAAGCTGGGATTGGCAGCCAGGCAAGGTGAAGAACTGATGCATGTTCCTCAGTTCCTTCAGAAGGTGACCGAATTGGCGGATTCGGCCGGCGGGGAAGCGCCTAAACCACTGCGGCCGGATACGGGTTTTCTGGAGGAAATTCGTCTTTCAGCTGGAAACGAACAGCTTCTTGCCCTATACAACCGGCGGGAGGAGCTTTTTGAATGTATAGAAGCCTGGGAGGAAACCGCAGAACGCATAAGGAACCGGTGGCCGAATTGGATTACCTTGAAGCGTTTGCTTGCCCATGCCCGGGACATCCCTAACGCGGAGATGATTCTCGCCCAGGTAAAAACCATAGAGCAGCAGCGCCAGCTGCTTGAGGAGCCGGATTTGGTTTCGCCTTTGGTTGCGCATCTGACACAGCTCCTTCGTGATGAGTTAAATCGCCTGGGAGCCGAGTGGGAGGCGCAATGGGAGGCAGGAGAACACCTGCTTGAAAACGATGCCAACTGGCTTCAACTAGAGCCTGAACAGCGTTATGATCTGCGTAGACCATATGGGCTGATCGAGGCTTCAAAGCCGCAGATAGCGGTCGATTCGACCGATTCCATCCTGGAAACCCTCGACAATACAGGAATCGTCCCTCTTAAGGACCGCAACGCGGCCATGTCGGGACGGTACGCACAGATACTTGCGGACGCGGCCATGCTGTTGGAACCCCAGGTTCAGGTTGTCTCCGTTCCTTCCAACACGCTTAAATCCGAGGCGGATATTGACGACTGGCTTTCAAAGGTGAGAAAAATGCTCATTGAAAAACTTGGAAACGGCCCTGTAATGCCAAGATAAAAGTTCGAGGCGGTCATTCGCTTAGAAGTGTCTGTTCACCAAAGATGATTTCGAGGAAGTCATGTCAACACTCGATAAGAGCCTTAGACATAAGCTGGAAAGGACGGTCCGAGAGGCCCGTGAAGTGGCCGAAGCTGCTGCCATAGCCACCCTTGGGGAGCTTGCTGTACGAGAGGCATCACCTTATCCACACCTTACTGAAGAGGAGCGTGCACTGAGGCGGGCGTTGCGGGCACATGCCAGGCAACTTGGAAACGGCCGTACCGCCAAGGGCGAGCAGGAAATTGATCGCTTGGTTGAAGAGGTGGCTTACGAGCACTGGCACCGCATGCTTTTCGCACGGTTTCTGGCGGAAAACAACCTGCTCATGTATCCCGACCCGGACGAACCAGTGCCCGTGACCCTGGACGAGTGTGAAGACCTCGCTGCAGATGAAGGTGCAGCTAACGGCTGGGAGCTGGCTGCCCGGTTTGCAGCCCGTATGCTGCCGCAGATCTTCCGCCTGGACTCTCCGGTATTCAAACTTGTGTTGCCCCCGGAATACCAGCAAAAACTGGAACGTCTGGTGGCCGACCTGCCGCTGGAAGTGTTCACTGCCTCCGACAGCCTCGGATGGGTCTACCAGTTCTGGCAGGCCAAGCGGAAAGACGAGGTTAACGCGTCCGAGGTCAAGATCGGTGCACGGGAACTACCTGCTGTAACCCAGCTCTTCACCGAGCCCTACATGGTCAGCTTCCTGCTCGACAACTCCCTGGGGGCCTGGTGGGCGGCAAGACGGCTGACTGAAACCGATCTCAAAAATGCCCAAAGTGAAGAGGAACTGCGCCGGAAAGCGTCTATCCCCGGTGTGCCTCTGGAGTATCTGCGCTTTGTGCAAAAGGAGGATGGCACCTGGACACCGGCGGCTGGCACGTTTGACGGCTGGCCGGAACAGCTCGCCGACCTGAAGACTCTCGACCCCTGCTGCGGTTCCGGCCATTTCCTGGTGGCAACATTCCTGATGCTGGTGCCCATGCGCATGGAGGTCGACGGTCTCTCCGCCCGGGAAGCTGTGGATCGGGTATTATTTGAAAACATCCACGGCCTGGAAATAGACCGGCGTTGTGTGGAGTTGGCAGCTTTCGCGCTGGCGCTGTCTGCATGGAAATACCCGAACGCAGGTGGCTATCGAATATTAGCGGAATTTAAGGTGGCTTGCTCAGGTTTGTCGATCAGCGGCAAGATGGAGGAGTGGCTGGCTCTGGCCGGAGACAACACCAATCTGCGCATATCGCTTGAAGAGATTTACAAGCAATTCGAGGATGCGCCGATACTCGGCAGTCTGATTAATCCGGAAGCAAGTATGGTTTGGGGGTCGCTGTTTGAATTGAAGTGGGAAGAGCTTGAGCCGTTACTGAACAAGGCGTTGGCAGGCGGGAAGGACTTTGAGAAAGCAGAAATTCGAGTGGTCGCAAGAGGCATAGCTCAAGCAGCTGAATTACTTTCCAATAAATATAATTTAGTTTTAACCAATGTTCCCTACCTTAAAAGAGGAAAACAGATTAAATTACTTCAATTGTTTGGAGAAAGGAATTATCCGAGAAGCAAACACGAGTTAGCTACAATATTCTGGGAAAGATGTCATGATTTTTGCTGTCCTGAAGGGATTGTTGGAGTTGTAATGCCACATTATTGGATGTTTCACGGCCGATCATTAGATCTGAGGAAGGATACAATCGCTAAAATTTCATTGTTAGCAATAGCAATCCTAGGCACTGGTGCATTTGAAACTATATCAGGAGAAGTTGTAAACGTTGGTCTATTCATTTCAGGAAAATATAAACCGACTAACATGACCGTAATTTCCGGAATGGATGTCTCAACGCAATTTTCTACCAACTATAAAGCTAAAGGTCTCATATCATCTGAGATTATTTCAATTTATCAGAGTGCGCAAATAACAAATCCAGATTCCAGGGTCATCCTCGGCAATGTTGGAGAAAGTAGACTGGTTTCCAGGGTCGCTGAAACAGCTGGAGGAATGCAATCATTCGATAAGCCAAGGTTTATATTATCTTTTCCTGAAATTCAATCAGAATGTTTATGTATACAAGGGTGGATATATCTTCAATCAACGATTAAGAAATCAAGATTTTATGGAGGGCGTGAAAATGTGTTTCTCTGGGAACGCGGTGAAGGGCAACTTGCTGCGTACATGGATGCTCTTGCTAAGCAAGGTTATAAAAGTGGAGTTTGGCGCGCAGGGATTCAGGTCTGGGGAAAACAGGGAATTTTGTTTAAACTGATGGGTGAAAAGCTTGAGTGCACTATTTACTCTGGGCAGGCATTTGAAAATACTACTGGAGTTTTGGTGCCTCACTCCTGCGATTTGCTGCCGGCTCTTTGGTCTTATTGTGTATCCTATGAGTATTCCAAAGCTGTTCGACAAATTGACAAAAAACTTGCTGTCACTAATGGAAACTTATCAAAAGTCCCCTTCGACCTAGACTACTGGGCAAAAGTTGCTGAAGAAAAATACCCCAACGGTCTGCCTAAACCCTACTCCGACGATCCCACCCAATGGATCTTCCATGGCCACCCCTGCGGCTCCGTGGTTTGGGATGAGGAGAAAAAATGGACCGCCCATGGAGCGTTACGAACTGATGACGCCGCACTACAAGTCGCCGTTCCCCGTCTGCTGGGCTACCGTTGGCCTTCAGAGTTAGATGCGAACATGGAGCTGGCCGACGAGCAGCGCGAATGGGTTAAGCGGTGCGAAGCCTTGCTCCCTTACGCCGATGATGACGGCATCGTCTGCATTCCGCCGGTTCGGGGCGAGGCTTCGGCTGCTGACCGGCTGCTGAACCTACTGGTCGCTGCATATGGCGATGCCTGGTCCCACGACACCTTGGCCAGACTGCTGAAAAACGCCGATCATGCGGGTAAGACCCTGGAGACTTGGCTTCGGGATAAATTCTTCAGCCAGCACTGCAAGCTGTTTCATCATCGCCCGTTCATCTGGCAGATCTGGGATGGCCTGCGGGATGGTTTTTCGGTCCTTGTCAACTACCACAAGCTTGACGGCAAAAAACTCGAAACCCTTATCTACACTTATCTTGGCGACTGGATCAGCCGCCAGAAACAGGACATTGCCAGTGGCGTTGACGGTGCTCAGGAAAGGCTGGATGCGGCTGAAAGCCTAAAGAAAAAGCTGGAGCTGATCCTTGAAGGTGAATCTCCGTACGACATTTTCGTTCGCTGGAAACCAATCGAGAAACAGCCAATCGGTTGGGATCCGGATCTCAATGACGGCGTGCGCCTCAACATCCGGCCGTTCATGACTGTAGGGGATGTGCAGAAAAAAGGTGCAGGCGTCCTGCGCGACAAACCTAACATCAACTGGAATACGGATCGTGGCAAGGACGTAGAATCCGCACCTTGGTATCACCTGTTCAAAGGCGATAGAATCAACGATCATCATCTGACATTGGATGAGAAACGCAAGGCAAGGCTTGAAAATAGAAAGTAAACGGAGAACCAGCCTATGAGCCCTATGAGTTATGCGCATCGCCTCCAGAAGCAGGACGTTCTCGACCTGGTCGACGCGGGAGAAAACTCCAGCCTTGAATTCAAACTCGATACGGTCAGGCCGGAGCAGCTTGCCAAAGAAATTGTGGGGATGGCGAATTTGCACGGCGGTGTGATTCTTCTGGGCGTTTCCGACGAGAGTGAAATTCTCGGCATTTCTCGTCAAAATTTGGAGGAATGGGTGATGGACACGGTCTTCGGCCGCTTTGTCCACCCCGTGATCATCCCGCATTACCAGGAAATAGCTTTCGATAAAGGAAAACGCGTCGCCGCTGTCACCGTCACTGCCGGAACCGCCAAGCCTTATGTTTTACGACACAAAGACCGGGAGGATATCTATGTCCGGATAGGTTCGACGACACGGCTTGCCACACGAGAGCAGGCTTTGCGTTTATTCGGTTCGGGAGGCTTGCTGCACGCGGAAACGCTGCCCGTTTCCGGTACAGAAATGCATAGCCTGGACCTTGCACGCCTGCAAAATTACCTCTCGGATATTCTCAAAGACCCTGAAGTTCCGGAGACGGAATCCGCTTGGCTGGAACGGTTGGACGGGCTGGGTTTTTTGACCAGGGACAACCTTGGGCAAATCGTTTGCACCATCGCCGGGCTGGCCCTGTTCGGGGTTAATCCCCGCAGGTATATGCCGCAGGCCGGCTTGCGGATCATGGCTTTTGACAAGATGGACAAGGATTATAAAGCGCTTTTGGATACCGTCCTGGACGGTCCGATGGTTGGACGCTGGGATGTGGTTCAGGGAAAGGGACAAACATTGATTGATGAGGGTCTTGTGGAAAAATTTGTGAGGACACTCGAACCGTTCATAACCGAGGAAGCAGACACCGTCGATAAAAGTTTCCGTCGTGAGAAAAGATGGATCTACCCTCTTGAAGCCGTCCGCGAAACTCTCCTGAATGCTCTCATACACCGTGACTGGACCCGTCCGACGGACATTGAAATCGCCCGCTATGCCGATCGGCTGGAGATTATCAGCCCGGGGGCGCTTCCCAACACCATGACCATAGAAAAAATGAAGGCAGGGAGAAGAACGCCTCGCAATCCGGTCATCATGGAAGTGATGCGAGACTATGGATACGTGGATGCCCGTGGCATGGGGATTAGAACAAAGGTCATTCCGCTTACCCGAAAATTTGCCGGCGTCGATCCTGTGTTTGAGGCAACCGACGACTTTTTAAGGACAGCGATTCCAGTCGGGCGTGTCCTTGAAAATGGTTCCACATCCGTCAGAATGTCCCTGGAAAAAGGGGGAAAACTTGACAATGTCCCCGAAAAGTCCCTGGAAATGCCGTTTCAGGGACAATTGCTGTCCTTGATCAAATGGAATCCTCAAATCACATATGATGAACTTGCCGCGCAAACCAGGCGCAACAGGAAGACCGTGCAGCGTCATTTGCAGACGCTGAAAAAAAAGGGCCTGTTACGCCGTTTGGGGCCTGCTAAGGGAGGGCAGTGGGAGGTTGTCGAACCGTGAGGGTGGTGAATCAACTTTTAAGAACAGTCCGTTCGGCCGGCCTGTTCAATCCGGAAGTCCACGTCGCCCCAGCCTGCATCCTCTGGCCGGACCAAGACAGGCAGTGGGAGGCGATCATACCGCGTCTTCAAAAAGATTTGCCGGAACTGTTCGTTTTTGGGAATTATTCCCCTGAAAACCGCACCGGGCCAGGAATTTGGCTGCGGTGCGTGATAGCAGGTAAGGTTGAAGCATACAAAGAGCTTCTCGATGCCAAGGGGAACAATCTTCCAGTGATTATTTATCTACCCGGTATAAGCCGTCAAGACCTGCGGGCGGTAGAGAGTTGTCCAGATCATCTGAAGCCACTCGCTGAACTTCAATACCGAGGAGTGATCTGGTCACAAATCAATGCTAAAGACTGGACGATTCTTGCCTACCTGAAATCGGATCAAGGCGGACTTGGTCTGGATGTAGCTCAGGACAATGACACCAAGAATGCCATGAAGCTTGCACTCTACCTCCTGCTTGACGAAGATTTGGAACTGCTCAGGGACAAACGCCTCGATAAAGACTATTTCAACACCCTCCTGACCGGCGGTGATCCTGTCCGGGACCTTCTGCAGTGGCTGGATCAGGGTGAGGCGTTTCAGATCGGGCGCGATGACAATGAGTGGAAAGCTTTTGTTGCGATCTGCAAATCGCAGCTGGCCTTTAATCCTCAAAAGGAAGGCCTCCTCGCTGGAGCGTCAAAATTGGCGATCCATAAGGGTCCATGGCAGGCTGTGTGGGACCGTTACTGTGAAGCGCCGAAACGCTATCCAAACATACCAGACTTGATTCGAAAATGCCCAGCTCCTGATGATACGATGTTCTGGGATATGGGATACGGTTCTTTTGAAGGCTGGCCGCAATGGAACCAGGACCAGGAAAATTCATTGAGAAAAAGCATGGCTGCCATCAGGGATCTCCCGCCGCATGAAGCGAGAAAGAAACTCCTGGAGCTTGAAAAGCTGCATCGGCCGAGACGCAAACTTGTCTGGGCGGAGTTGGGGGAAGCGCCTCTTGCAGTTGCATTGGAGTCTTTAGCGATACTTGCTCAAGTGACCGGATCAGGGCTGAATGCAGGGGAGATTGACGATCTGGCCGCCGGTTACACGCACCAAGGCTGGAAGGCCGATGATTCGTTCATCCGCGCCCTCGAACCTATCGAGAAAAACGAAGATCTTGAGGTCGTTTCTACGGTGATCCGATCCATATACCAGCCCTGGGCTGAGGATTCCGCCCGGCATTTGCAGCAAATTTGGATTGAAAGCGCACCGGAGAAAGTGAAGGTACAAGGCGCCGGCGATAATGAGTGCATCGTGTTCGTGGACGGATTGCGCCTTGATTGTGCTATGCGGCTGAGCGAGATGCTGGAGGGTGCCGGATATGTCGTTGCGCGTCGTGAATACTGGGCGGCTTTGCCAAGTGTGACAGGAACGGGGAAGCCTGCCGTCGCCCCTTTCAACCGCAAATCCAACCGAATTGCAGAAGAACCTGAAGGTTTCAGTTTCGAAGTAATGTCGGCCTATCATCTGCGCAAGGCCCTTGAAGAAAGCGGCTATCGGTTCCTGGAAAAGGATTCCCATAGTCATTCATCCCATTTGGATATTCAAAAGGCGTGGTCCGAGTTTGGAGACATCGATCATGAAGGTCATTCTAGAGGATGGAAACTGGCCAGGCAGATGAACGCCCTGCTGAGGGAAATCAGCGCCCATGTGATAGATCTCCTTGGGTCAGGTTGGAAAACCGTGCGCATCGTTACGGATCACGGCTGGTTGCTTTTACCCGGGGGGTTACCGAAAGCCGATCTGCCAGGGGCTCTTTCCGAAACCAAGTGGGGACGCTGTGCGTCTTTGAAGCCGGGATCAATGACCGAAGAACGGCTCTACCCATGGTATTGGAATCCCAATCGGTATTTCGCATTGGCGGACGGAATCAGCTGTTTCAAAGGGAGGGAGGAATATGCCCATGGTGGATTGAGCCTCCAGGAGTGCCTGCTTTTGAGGCTCGATGTGTCCGCGGGGAATAAAGCAAAAAGAAAGGCACACCTTAAAGTAACCGATGTGAAATGGACCGGACTGCGTTGCAAGGTGGCTGTGCTGGGGGAATGCCCAGGCATCGATGTGGATATCCGTTTGAATGCAGGGGAGGCCGACAGTTCGGTGGTAATGAACACGAAACCGCTTAATGAGAACGGTATGGCATCGGTGGTTGTAGAAGATGATGAGCTGCAAGGACGCGAGGTTTTTATCGTTCTGCTCGATGCAGACGGTGCGCCTGTTGCTCAACGAACCACTGTAATTGGGGGAGGAGAGGAATGATCGAGTTGGATCACATCGACGAGAGGGCCGCAGCGAGCCTTGAAGGGTATCTTGTCCGAAAAGACCTTGTTCGCACATTCAGCCGCCAGTTCCCTGTCCCTACCTATGTGGTCGAGTTTCTGCTCGGCCGGTATTGCGCGAGCATTGACCAGGAAGAGATCAACGAAGGCCTGGAAATCGTCGAACGGCAGTTAAAGTCACGCACCGTCAAGGCCGGAGAGGAAGAGCTTTTCAAGGCACGGGCCAGGGAACACGGCGAAGTCAAAATTATTGACTTGATTACGGCCCGTTTGGATACCAGGACGGATTCTTTTATCGCCACACTTCCCAGTCTGCAGTTGACCGATGTGCGCATAAGTTCTGAGCTTGTCAACAATCACGAACGCATGCTCACGGGAGGCTTCTATGCGGAAATCACCCTTGGCTACGACGCGGCGATTGCACAGGAAAGGGGAGGGCGTCCCTTCGGTGTCGATACCCTTCGTGAAATCCAGCTTTCGAAACGCGACGTTTTGGACAATCTTTCCGACGCCAGAGAAAAATTCTCCACGGAAGAATGGAAGGACTTCCTGCTGCGTTCTATTGGTATCGAGCCGGGCATATTGTCCGAGCGCCAGAGGAATGCGTTGTTGTTACGGATGGTGCCATTTGTCGAACGCAACTACAACCTTGTTGAGCTTGGTCCCAGGGGCACGGGTAAGAGCCATCTGTTTCAGCAAGTCTCGCCGTATGCCCATCTCATTTCAGGCGGGAAGGCCACGGTCGCCCGGATGTTCGTGAACAATTCCACGGGCCGGCGCGGGTTGGTCTGTCAGTATGACGTGATCTGTTTTGACGAGATCTCCGGCATATCCTTTGATCAGAAGGACGGCGTGAACATCATGAAAGGATACATGGAGTCAGGGGAATTCAGCCGGGGGAAGGAAAGCATCCGCGCCGACGGCAGCATTGTACTTGTGGGTAATTTTGAGGTGGATGTGGAGACCCAGCAGAGGGTTGGACACCTCCTCGGCCCACTGCCCCCGGAGATGCGGAATGATACCGCTTTCATGGATCGAATCCACGGGTATCTGCCGGGCTGGGATGTCCCTAAAATCGACAAGGAACTGCTTACCAACCATTTCGGCCTGGTAAGTGACTTCCTTTCCGAATGTTGGAGCCGGCTCCGCAACCAGACCAGGCTTGGTCTGCTGCAAAACCGGGTGTTTTTCGGCGGAGCCCTGTCTGGACGGGATACCAATGCGGTGAATAAAACGGTCAGCGGTTTACTCAAGCTGCTTTACCCTGGCGATAAAAATGACATTCCGGACGAAGATCTGGAATGGGCTGTAAGGATCGCACTCGAAGCAAGGCGCCGGGTAAAGGAACAACAGAAGCGAATCGGGGCAGCCGAGTTCCGAAACACTCATTTTAGCTACGTCATGGGTGCGGACGGGGTGGAAAAGTTCGTCTCGACCCCTGAGCTGCAGAGTGAAAACAGTATCGGCACCGATCCGCTCGAACCGGGTCAGGTATGGGCCGTCAGCCCGGGCGGCAGCGGTGACAACCCCGGACTTTACCGCATCGAGATCAATGAAGGCCCAGGTTCAGGGGTGAAGATTTTAAACAAACCTGTGCCGCCGGCTTTCAAGGAGAGCATGGGGTATGCCGAACAGAATCTCTACGCCCGAGCCTCCCTCCTTGTCGGCGATAAGGATCCCAGAAACCATGAATTCACGGTACAACTCCGTGCGTTTGACGCATCGAAGTCAGGTGCCAAGCTCGGAGTTCCCGCCCTTATAGCACTCTGTACGGCCCTGTTGAAAAAAAGTGTGCGTGGTGGACTGATTATTACGGGAGAAATCAATCTGGGTGGCTCCATCGAAGCCATTCACAATCCGGTGAGCATTGCAGAAATCTCTGTAGAGAAGGGGGCGACAGCTCTCTTGATACCGGTCGCCTGTCGACGGCAGCTCTTTGATCTGTCTGACGAGATGGCTACAAAAGTTGACATCCAGTTTTACTCGGATGCAAGGGATGCGTTGTTAAAAGCGATTGTTGATTAACACCTTGAGGTACTCCTGTCCAAAATAAATGCTGAATTATGCCTTCAATGCCTGACCTATGTTTTGGAGCTTTGAAGCATATTTTTTTTCGACTCAGGCGGCCCGTCAAAGAAAATTCCTTTCACGATTCTTTGACTGGACACCCATGAACCAAAAAAGAAGCGTATGAAATGCCATATTGAAAATCAAAAAAGTTGGACAGAAGTTGGATAAACGGGCAGGTAACAAAAAAGGCCCTTCCGAAGAAGAGCCCTAAGTGCTTGATTTTCCTGGTGGGCGTGGGAGGGATCGAACCCCCGACCAATTGATTAAGAGTCGATTTTTTTATTGGGGATGGACTTGCATTCATGCTCATAAGATTTTGGAAATTCTGGTCGGAGTGTTTGGGCTTTTCTGTTGGTGGATCAGGCTTCTAGTGAGCGGTCTTTTATCTGTATCGGCGGAGTATTTTTCTAGGCAGCCCAGACGCCGCATCGAAAGAAATTTCTTCCACTATCCTTCCACTGGACCCCCTCTAAAGAAAAAGGGGCTACGGCAAAAGTGCCGCAACCCCTTGATCTTCCTGGTGCCGAGACCCAGAGTTGAACTGGGGACACGGGGATTTTCAGTCCCCTGCTCTACCGGCTGAGCTATCTCGGCGGTCAAACAAAAGGGATTATAG
>Ga0129302_1001901_pt1 | contig 15244 bp, 11 predicted proteins | sample BlaSprsedimmetaG_FD_94476 | JGI IMG/M metagenome (GOLD analysis project Ga0129302, IMG submission 94476) | Hot spring sediment bacterial and archeal communities from California, USA to study Microbial Dark Matter (Phase II) - Blank Spring... | ecosystem: Environmental > Aquatic > Thermal springs... | reverse complement strand
TAAAGGGAGTGATAACAAAATCTTTTGCCCGCATACACAAGGCAAACCTCATAAACTTCGGCCTGCTTCCCCTCTCATTTACCAACCCAAAGGATTATGACAGGATAAAACCCGGCGATACGCTGGAGCTCTTTGACGCCGCAGAATCCCTTAAAGCCGGGAAAAACATACGGGCAAAGGTCAACGGCTCTTATGAGATAAAACTCTTCACTCAGCTGTCAGAGAGGGAAAAAGAGATAATCACAGCCGGCGGAAAAATCAATTACATAAAAGACATGGCAACTTCAAAGAAAAAAAAGAAGAAAAAATAACCGTTCCTCAAAAGACGATTTCCGCCTCCCTCATGCCCCTTACGGAATTGCACAAATAAACCCTCCCGGCTTCGCGCAAATCCTTAATTTTCAGAATCTTTTCCCCCGCCTTCCCTTTCATCTTTGCCAGAAAATCTTCCCTGTATGTCCCGGGGAGCAGGCCGCAGGATACGGGCGGCGTGTAATACTTGCCGTTCTTAAGGACAAACAGATTTGAACTGTGCGCCTCTGTCACCTCTCCCCTTTCATTTATAAACACAACCTCGTCATAACCCTTTTCCTTTGCGCTTTTAAGCGCCCTGTCATACATCTCTCTCTTTGTCGTCTTGTGCCGCAGGAACACATCACGGCTGCATGTATTTTCCCTCCACACGCACGCCTTAAGCGGCCCGGCCGGCGGTTTAACCGGCGCATTATCGGTTTCAATACGCCCGTTGGCGCCGACAAACACCCTGATTTTTCTCTTTCCGCCTCCGGCCTTAACAACTTCGCGGTTCAGCCTTTTAACAACAGCACTTTTATCAAACATAAAACCAAAAAACCGTGCGGCCTTTTCAAGCCTCTTTAAATGGCTCCCGAGAAGAAAAAACCCGCCGTTTTCATGCAGTATCGACTCAAATATTTTAAAACTCTCATAACGCCCCCTGATAAACTCTGCCTTTCCGAGGCACTCCTTATGCTCAGCTTCCGGATTTGAATCATATACTATGCCGCTGCCTGTCCCGAATTCCCCGCTGCCCGCGTAAGTATCGATAACAGCGGTCCTTATGGGTATGTTAAAAACGGCTTTTTTCATGCGCGGCGCAGCATAGCCTATGGCTCCCGTGTATATTCCCCTCCGGTCTTTTTCGATTTCGCCGATTATCTCCATTGCACGCCTTTTCGGCGCTCCTGTAACCGAGCCCGAGGGAAATAACGCTCTTATAACATCAGCAAATCCCGCCTCTTTTTTCAGCCTGCCCGCCACTGTCGAGGTCATCTGATAAAGCGTATCGTATTCTTCCACGCTGAAAAGGCGCGGCGCGGCCACAGAAGAATGAACGCATATTTTTCCCAGGTCGTTTCTCACAAGGTCAACAATCATGATGTTTTCAGCGGCTGTCTTGGAGTCTTTTTTAAACTTCGCGAGCGACGCTTTTGAAGCGGGTTTCAGCAGTGTGCCTTTCATGGGCTTCATCCGTATTTTTCCGGCATCAACCCTGAAAAAGAGCTCGGGAGAAAAGGATAGAATTGTTTTATTTTTGTCCCTTATGAAAGCCGCATAGCATGTTTTCTGGTTTTTGAGCCCGTATAAAAAGAGCTCCGCAGCGCGCGGATACAGGCTGAAAAACATTTTAAAACAGAGGTTTATCTGGTATGCCTCCCCCTCCTTAAGCAGAGCCCTTATTTTTGTGAAGTTTTTTTTGTATTCAGCGGGTGCCACAGACGGCTTCATGCTGCCAATTCCCTGCCCGCCGCAGAATTCCCGTAAAACAGCATCCGCTTCACGCGCTTCAAATACAAACGGTTTCTTATAAATGCCGAACATTAAAAGCGGCCGCGGCCATTTATTGTTTTTAGCATTCACCCCGTTTAAAACCAATCCCGCCTCGTAGGCAATGTATCCGGCGGCGTAATAACCGCGCCTTATCATCCTTTCAACACACTTTAATGAGCTTAAAACATGCTTTTGACTTTCACACCTGATTGTTTTAACGGCGTCAATAAATAAAAGACTGCGCCTGTCAGCCGCGCTTTGAAGGGATGTGTGGAGGAATACGCCGTTATTTTTGCCCTTTAAAAAACCTGACAGGGCTTTGTCTTTTTTTTCCATTCCATTATTCTTTATGCTACGGCTTCTTCAGTATCTGCTCCCTGTCGGGCCCGACAGAGACAACCGATACCTTGACGCCCGTATACTTTTCTATGAAGCGTATGTAGTCCCTGGCCTCCTTCGGCAGCGCTGTATATGTCCGGGCGGATGATACATCGCTCCCCCACCCTTTAAGAACCTTGTAAACCGGCCTGCACTTCAAAAGCTCGTTTCCGTCAGCGACAAAAGTTGATATTTTCTTCCCTTTGTAAATATAATGCGTCGCCGCCTTTATCCTTCCGAATATGGATAAAACGTCAATCTTTGTAAGTATGATGTTCGTAATTCCGTTAAGTTCGCACACATATTTAAGCGCCACCAGGTCCAGCCATCCGCAGCGCCTCGGCCTGCCTGTTGTGGCTCCGTATTCGCCGCCCGCTTCCCTCGTCCTTGAATGCTCGGGTTCTTTCATCTCTGTCGGCATCGGGCCGTTGCCCACGCGGGTCTGATACGCCTTTGTTATGCCCCAGACGCCCTTTATTCGGCTGTGCGATATTCCCGACCCTGTCATTACCCCGCCTATCGTGGGGTTTGAGGATGTTACAAAAGGGAATGTGCCGAAATCAATGTCAAGAAGAGCGCCCTGCGCGCCTTCAAAGAGGATTTTTTTGCCGTTTTTTACATATTTGTTTATCTCATCCACCGTGTCTTTGACAAACGGTTTTATAAAACGGGCGTGCTTTTGAAGTTCTTTGAGTATCGCTCCCCGTCTGAGCTTTTCTTTTCCGTAAAATTTTTCAAGCAGGAAGTTTTTCTCCGCAAGGTTATCCGTGATTTTTTTCCTTAAAACCTCCGCGTTAAACAGGTCCCTTATTCTCACGCCTCCGCGAGAATATTTATCCATGTACGCGGGGCCTATTCCCCTTCCTGTAGTGCCTATCTTATTGGGCGCGTTTCCGCTCTCCCTTGCCGCGTCTATTGCCTTGTGGTAAGGAAGCACAACAGCCGCGTTTGAGCTTATCATCAGGTTTTGAGGGGTTACTTTTACGCCCTTTGACTTCAACTCTTTTATCTCAGCCGCAAGCGCGTTCAGGTCTATGACCACGCCGTGGCTTATTATGTTCATCTTGCCGGAGTTGATTATGCCCGACGGCAGGAGGTGGAGTATGTATTTTTTGTCCCCGTCTATGACCGTATGCCCGGCGTTTGAGCCGCCCTGATAGCGTATAATAACATCATATTTTTCAGCCAGGACATCAACTATCTTTCCTTTTCCCTCGTCGCCCCACTGGGCGCCTAAAATAACATCTGCCGGCATCTCGCACCTTCATTTTTTTATTTTAAAACCAGATAATCGTATAACATTTGAGCGGCTTTGGCAAGGCTGTTTTTCAGCTTTCAGCGCTTTCATTAAACCCCGCTGTGTTCCTGCGGAATTTTACAGTTCCATAAAGATTCCCGCGGCAGCCTGAAACGTGCCCGCGGAAAATTCTTTTGTTCCGGCAGGAAGCGGGTCCACTCCGCTTATCTTGTACAAAACAGAGATATCAATCTTTGTCTTTCCCAGAATAAACCCTGCCCCGGCCGAAAACAAAAGCCCTGTGTTTGTCGGCTCTTTTTCCTCGCTGTCATCCCCCCACTTGCTGAAATTTTCCATCAGGGAGTACGCTGCGCCGGCCCTTATAGCCGCTTCTTTTGTAACCTTGAACTCGCAGCCTGCGCCGCCTTCAACGCCGAAAGACCTTTCATACGCCTCTGCGGTTCCGGCTTTCCACGTGCCCTTTTGTGTTGTTATTCTTATCTCCACCGGTATCTTGACAGTATCAGCCGGCTTTAAGGAAACGCCTCCGCCTATTTCCATCCCGTCAATAATCCGGTCAACAGGGGATGTATCTCCCGGCCCTGAGTATTCCTTATGTCCGGTGGAACCCATGCCAAACCCGAATGCGGGCTCCGCAATCCCCAGGTCATACCTTGCCTTTGCCATGGCGCTGAAGCCGCCTCCGTCCTTTATCCGGTCAAAACTCTCAAGTTCAGTGGACACCTGGCTGCCGCCCGTGCCGGTGATTGTCTGCTTTCCCGACTCTTTTCCTGTTATCCCGGCAAGAATACTGAAACCGACAGCAGCCTCAAGCGGCCCGCTTCTGTAAGAGGCCAGCGGCGTAATGTTAATGCCAAAAATATCTGTTTTTCTGACAACTTCGTATGTGTCGCCCCCCCCATACATTTATGTTTGTGGTTTTATGACTCGCCAGCTGCATCTCGTTCCCTGTAAAATCCAGCAGCACATAATTGTTCAGTTTTATCTGTTCGTTATTTGATACAACAACCCCAAGGTCAAGCCTGCCCTGATTACTGCCAAGGCCGGGCGAAAAGCATCCTGAAACCGCCCATTCAATCTTTGATGACTCGCTCATAAAGAAACTCCCGAACTCGTCATATTCATAACCAAGCAGGTGCGTACCCCTGTATCCCAAACTGACTCCTGCGGCAAGAATGTCGGTCAGCCTGCGGGAGTATTCCGCTCCGCCTACAATTGCGATCATGTCCCCGTTGACAAATGTCTTTAAACCGCTTATTTGCATCTCGTTTCTTGTAGAAACAGGCATGGCTCCAAACCTTACGGCTATAGCGTCTTTGCCGCTTAAGTAATAGTTAAAAACCGTCATCTTGTTGTTGGTAAGCCCTGTCAGCCCGTAAACTCCCGCGAATTGGTTTGAACTTGTCTTAATCGTCAGTATTTCTGATTCTGTAACCATCCATGTACCGTAATAAAAAAGGCCTGCCGAGATATAGTTCTTTTTGGGCCTGAGAATAAGCCCGGCGCTGATGTCATAAATGCCGTAGAGGTCAAAGGCTGAAGTCGGATCCCTTAAAACAAGGCGCGGCCCGGCCAGCGCTTCCGTCCTGAGCCAGCCTCCGTCATAGTAGTAAGGCTCTTCCGCAGGCCCGCTTGCCGCCCTGCCGCCCGCTTTCAGCGAATTAAGATAGCGCCTTGCCCCCGCGTTTTCCCTCAGTTTTAAGCCCGCCTCAAGGCTCGCCACAGCAGCACTGCGGTTTCCAAGGGCCATGTAACAGTAACCAAGGTATATATGCGCGGCCGGATTTTTAGGGTTTATCTGCGCAGCCCGCTTAAAGTACGGGGCTGCTTCACTGTATTTCTTCGCCTGAAAAAGCTGCATCCCCCTCTTTAAAAAAGCCCCTTCATTTGCGCCGAACACGGACATTGACAACAATAAAAACACAACAGCCAACCCTGACACTTTTTTCATAAACCCTCCTGTTGTCTGCGCGGCGGATGAAGATTCCTCGGAAACCGCGCGTTTCATCCATCCTATACCGGCCATTATACCAATATTATTCCGTTTTTTCAGCATAAAAAAAGACACACAAAGTAACCCTTCGGGCGGACAAACGCTTAGACAAGGATGGAATCCCGGTCTCTGCAAAAACAACATGTCACGCATCAAGGTGTTTAATCTTGTTTTTTGCAGGTCGCAGGACAACCGGTTCCCTAACGCAAACTGTCGCAGGACGGGGCGGGCAGTGGAAAATTTCGTCGAGAACTCAGGGCGCGTCTGTGTTGCTCTCTATTCAACGACATCCCAAACACCTGTGCACATCAGCGTTCAAGACGCACTAAAACCCGCGCAAGCCTAATCGCGTTTATTCACGAGTCACCGGATGAACAGGCTCACCGCCGATGTAAATCGGCGAAATTTCTCCGCTGCCCGCCCCGGCCCACCTCAAGTAAGACAGGCCGTTTTCCCCGATATAACCGAAAGGGGTTACCACAAAAAAAATACGGGCGGGAACGCCGCTGAACAGTTTCAGGCCGGCCGTTCCCGCCCGTATTTTAAATCATAAATGTTATTTACAGCATTATATACTTTACTTCGATTATATCCTCCGTGTTTTTGATGCTGTCAATGACTGACTTTGGAACCTCATTGTCAACCGTTACAACGCCAAGCGCCACCTTTTCCTCTTTTGACCTGCCGAGCGAAAACGAGGCGATGTTGATGCCGTTCGAGCCCAAAACCGTGCCCATTCTCCCTATCACGCCCGGCTTGTCCATGTTTCTGTAAACAATTATGTTCTTCTCCGGCGCTATCTCAAGCTCAAACCTGTCTATTCCCGTAATACGCGCCTCACGCTTGACAGAGAGGCTTCCGAAAACCTTTCTCCTCTCTTTATCCGTTTCTATTGTCACGCTTATCATATTGGGAAAATCGCTCTTAACTGTCGTTGTCTTCTCAACTATCTCTATCCCTCTCTCTTTGGCTATCGGCATGGCATTTACATAATTGACCGAGTCCCCTGCAGCCGGCGTAAGCATTCCTTTTACCGCCGCGATTGTCAGGTATTTAAGGTTGTATTTGCACACATCCCCGCTGTATTCCACAACCGCGCTCTTTACGCTTCCCTCAACAAGCTGTGCCGCAAAAGCTCCGAGCTTTTCGTTCAGTGTCAGATATGGCTGCATCTCTTTAAGCTGCTCCGGGTCAACAGCGGGGATATTCAGCGCGTTTCTTACCATTCCCCCGCGCAGCGCCTCAACAACCTGCTCGACTATTACCTTTCCCACATTTTCCTGCGCCTCCACAGTTGACGCGCCAAGGTGCGGTGCCAGGATTATCTTCTCAGGGTCAACCGCAAAATACTCGGAATCAAACGGCGGCTCCTTGTCATAGACATCAAGAGCTGCTCTTTTCACCCTTCCCGCGGTCAGCGCTTCAGCAAGGTCCTTTTCATTAATGATTCCGCCGCGCGCGCAGTTTACTATCATAACGCCGGGCTTCATCATCTCAATCTCCTTCTTTGTTATCATGTTCGCGGTCTCTTTATTCTTGGGAACATGAAATGTTATGATGTCCCCGTTCTTCAGGACCGTGGGAATATCCGCCATCTCTATTCCAAGCGCCTCCGCCTTTTCCTTTGTCATAAACGGGTCATAGCCTATCACTTTCATGCCGAACGCGAGCATCCTTTTTACAACCTCTGTCCCTATCCTGCCCAGCCCTATTACGCCGAGAGTCTTTCCGTAAAGCTCTGTTCCGACAAATTTTGTCCTTTCCCATTTTTTGGCCTTGAGCGAGGCGTCGGCCTGGGGCAGGTTTCTTGCCATTCCGAGTATGAGCGTTATTGTCTGTTCGGCTGTCGAGAGCGTATTCGCGTCAGGCGTGTTCATTACAATAACGCCTTTTGCCGTGGCAGCAGCCATGTCCACATTGTCAACACCCACGCCCGCGCGGCCTATTACCTTTAATTTTTTTACGTTTTCAAGGCACTTTGCGGTCACCTTTGACGCGCTTCTTATTATAAGCCCGTCAAAATCCGGAAGCATTCCCGCCAGTTCATCCTCGGTCATTCCCGTCTTTACCGTGCACTCCACATCTTTTTCGTTTTTCAGCATATTTAACGCATCTTCCGAAAGCTTGTCGCTTACAAGAATTTTGTACATATCCGCCTCCTTTTTGGTTTCAAGTTTTATGTTTCAAGTTCCATGTTCCAACTTTCAGTTTTAAATTTTCAATTTCAATACCCCTGTTCCATAAGCGTTTCCATTGTCTTCTTCACGCCTTTTCCTATCTCTATATTGGCTCCGAGTTCTTTAAGCGCCATCTCAGCAGCAGCCACGCCGGTTATGGGGTCAAACCTGTCCGTATATCCAAGCGTCCCAATCCTGAATATTTTTCCCTCAAGCTTGAGCTGGCCTCCTGCCATGGATATTCCGTAGTCATCGCGTATCTTTTTTACAAGCGCCTTTCCGTCAACACCTTCGGGCACAACAACCGATGTCAGGACAGTTGCCGGGTTTTCCTTGGCAAAGAGCTCAAGGCCCAGCGCCTTTATCCCTTCGCGGACAGCCTTCGAAAGCTTCGCGTGGCGCTCCCACACCTTTTCATTTGTCTCTTCCTTTATCATTCTTAACGCAAGGTTGAGCTGGGTTATGAGGGAGACCGCGGATGTCCACGGTGTATCCGGCATCTTCTCTTTTGTGAGCGATTTCTCATAGCGCTTCAGGTCAAAATAAAATTTTGGGGTCTTGTTTGCCTCAATCACCTTCATAGCCTTTTCGCTGCAGGAGACAAAAGCCAGCCCCGGCGGAATCATAAGGCCTTTTTGCGAACCAACCACAATTACGTCAACTCCCCACTTGTCCATATAGAAAGGCTGAGCGCCTATTCCTGATATTCCGTCAACAACAAGCAGTGCCTTGTGCCCGGCTGTAAGTTTTCCTATTGCCTCTATATCATTATAAACACCCGTGGATGTCTCATTGAGCTGGATAAAAAGCCCCACAGCATCCGGATTTTCATCCAGTGCTTTTTTTATGTCCGCCGGGTTAAGAGCGTAGCCCCACTCAGGCGCCAGTTTCACTATGTTCGCGCCGTAAGCCTTCGCGAGATTTTCCCACCTCTCGCCAAACGCGCCTATAGAACCGACTATTACCTTGTCTCCGGCGCTCACAGTATTTGCCATCGCCGCTTCCATGGCTCCTGTGCCCGACGAGGCCATTAAGTATACGTGCCTTGTTGTGCCAAGCACATACTGCATGTTCTCAAGCGCCTCTGTCAGTATCTTGCGGAACTGCGGTGTTCTGTGGTGCATTACCGGCTTTGCCGCCTCAGCCAATACCTCAGGCGGTACTTCTGTCGGGCCCGGTGCCATAATGTATTTTTTCTTCATTTTCTGATACCTCCTTCAAAGTGTGTGATTTTTTTCACTTCTTTTGTATAAATCATATCATTTAAAGAACTTTCTGTCAAGCTCTTTTTTATATTTTTTTCTGTTTTATTGTGCTTTTTTTCACTTACCATAATACAAAAAACCCCCCTTTTTGCGGGCTTTTTTGTATTATCCCTTTTTCTTTTCTTCTACTATCTTTTTTCTCATCTCTACTTTTTCAAATATTTCCTCAACCTTTTCTATAAGCCTCGCAGGTGAGAAGGGTTTTACTATATACGCGTCAGCTCCTGATTTAAAGCCCTTTTCAATATCGGTTATCTGTCCTTTTGCGGTGAGCAGAATAACAGGTATTCCTGATGTAATCTTTTCCTTTTTCAGGTTTTTGCAGGCCTCAAGCCCGTCCATTTCCGGCATCATCACGTCAAGTATGATCATATCCGGGATTACCTTGGCGACGGTCTCAATGGCAAGCCTTCCGTTTGACGCCGTATAAACACTGTAATCATCAGATAGGGTATCCTGCAGTGCCGATAGAATAAAAGGCTCATCATCCGCAACTACAATCTTTTTCTTTTCTGCCATCTTGTTCCTCCTTGAATTAATATGCTTTACTTGTGCTTTATTCTCGGAAGCCAGAATATAAACTCGCTCCCTTCATTTACGCCACTTTTAACCTCAATTCCTCCGTTATGAAGCTCGAGTATGTATTTTACTATCGGGAGCCCTATTCCTGTCCCGCTTATCTTTTTAATCGCATCGCTTTCAACCCTGTAAAATTTTTCAAATATCCTTGGTATGTCTTCCTTTGACACTCCAAGCCCCCGGTCCTTTACGCTTACAAATATTTTTTTATCCCTCTCCGTCATTTCTATCTTAACTTCTCCCCCTTCAGGGGAATACTTTATGGCATTCGACAAAAGATTTGTCATTACCTGTATTATCTTGTTTTTATCAACTTCTATTATCTCACTTTTTTCGGGCATTGTCAAAATAATTTTGTGCTTGGGAGATGCGTTTCTGTATGTTTCATAAACAGTCTTTAATAACTCGGCAAAATCCATCTCTTCTATCATGAGGCTCAGCCCTTTTCCCGACTCTATTCTTGACAGGTCAAGCAGGTCGCCTATAAGAGCTCCCAGCCTCTGTGTCTCTTTATTTATTATATCCGCGTAATTTTTTACCTTTTCCGGGTCAACGGCCCTTACCATCATAAGCTCTGAATATGCCTGTATGGGCGTAAGCGGAGTCCTGAGCTCATGAGATACCATATTTAAAAACTCCGATTTCATCTTATCAAGCTCTTTTATCTCGGTAACATCCCTGAAAACAGCGACGCTCCCTTCCGCCTCCCCCCTCTGGCTGATAATGGGCGTGAATACGGCAGCGAATATGTGCTCCCTTTCACCCATCTTAATCATTACTTCATTTCTCATCGTGGTCTTGGCGTCAAGCACGGTCATGAAATTTGTTATTATTGCTTTTATCTTGATAAAATCCCCGACAAACTTCCCGAATACATCCGCGGTCTGCACATTGAATGTATTTTCAGCCACCCTGTTAAGCATGACAATATTGTTTTCCCTGTCTACCGCGAGTACGCCGTCATCCATTGACTGGACGATTGACTCAATCCTGAGCTTTTCAATTGAAAGGTTGACGTTGGCGCGTTTTAACTCTTTATTCAGCTGCTCGGCGCGCTCCTCGAGATGCTCGTAGAGATTGGTGTTTTCAATGGCAATCGCCGCCTGTGAAGCAAGCGCCTCAAGAAACTTAATCTCGCTCTTTGAAAAACTGGCTCCGCCTATTTTATTCAGTACCTGCACAACCCCTATTGTCTGGTTCCTCACCTTGAGCGGCACGCATATTACCGACCGCGTGATAAACTGCGTCTGCTCGTCAACACGCTTCGCGAACCTTGGGTCAGCGGAGACATCCGGAACAAGAAGCGCCTCGCCGGTGTAAGCCACCCAGCCGGCTATGCCCTCTCCCATTTTCAGCCTTATCTTTTTTACCTCTTCCTCTTTTGGCCCCGTTGCAATCTCAAAAAACAGCTCGTTGTTCTCGCTGTCAATCAAGAAAACCGAAGATGCCTCTGCCTGCATGACTTTTTCCGCTGACTGCATTATTATCTTAAGCAGTTCTTCAAGGTTCCTGGTGGAGTTGATAATGACGGAGGCTTCCATAAGAGCGCTCATCTTCGCAATTTCTTCCTCTTTCTGTTTGTTTGCCATCTGTGTTATGTATTCCTGCACCGATAGTTCAATCACAATATTGAATAAATCCACTATGAGGTCGGCTAAGTTTATCAGCTTTGCTTCGGAAAACGTAAGCTGCTCAAGGTATGCCCTGTAAAGGTCCTTGAAATCAACGCCCGCCTCAGCAGCAAGCTTCTTAACAAGGGCCTCGTCAGCCGCCCTGTCGCGTATTCCCACAAAAATATAAAACTTCTTGCCGTAAAAGTATGTCGTCGTGCAGTAATAGACGCAGTCAGCATAAAGCCTTACAAACTTTGATTCCTTGTCTATTGAATCTATGGAAAATTCACAGAGGCGTATGCCTTTTTCGGTGGATGTTAAAATCTGGTAAAATTCGGAGAAATTGGTCTCGACAGTATTTATTTTCCCGTCTTCTGACATGACCTTTATGGCTATGCCCAGATCCTTGGAAAACTTGTACTGAATCCCCTCCCAGACGCGTATGTTAAAAAGCTTTGATGAATCTATCTCTTTTTCCTTACGCTCGATTTCAGCCACTGTGTCCCTTTCTCTTCCTGGTTTTTTGTCATTTCAGCCCAAAGTGGTGGGCCGGAGCAGACTCGAACTGCTGACTTCCATCGTGTGAGGATGGCACTCTAACCAACTGAGTTACCGGCCCTGCAAATAACGCAGTCACATTTTATACCGAACAGGGGGAAAGTTCAATAGTATTTATAGCACTTCGTAAGGGCAGTTTGAATTTGGAATTTACAATTTACAAGTGGACGGCAAAGAAACGAATTGGTTTTTGGAGGTTGCTAAACAAGTATTGCTGTAACGTGCAACCATCGCAGGACGGGGTGGGTAGCGGAAAATTTCGTCGAGAACTCAGGGCGCGTCTGTGCTGCGCGCTATTCAACGCCATCCCAAACATCAAAGCACGTCAGCGTTCAAACCGCCCTAAAACCCGCGCAAGCCTAACCGCGCATGTCCGCGAGTCACCGGATGAACAGGCTCGCCGCCGATGTAAATCGGCAAAATTTCTCCGCTGCCTGCCCCGGCCCACCTCAAGTAAAGACAATTCACTCCGACAGCCTTATCAGCATTCCCGTCCTTTTCGCGCGCCTGTAAGCGGCCTCAATCAGAAGAAACAGGACAAAAATATAGACAAAAGAGAGCGCGAAACCCTTTGCGAGCGTGTGGCTGAAGGTGAGTTCAAACCCGTAACCCGCCCTGAAATATTCGAGAAAGTAGGTGAGCGGCAGGCTCTCCGCTATTTTCATGAGCCATGCAGGCAGGTATGTTACTGGATAATAAATCCCGCAAATAAGCATCATAAGCACTGACAGCATCCACGCGATAATATCTATCCTCTGCCCGAATGTCATTATCGAAAGAATTACCACAATCCCTATTATCATCGCCGTCAGATAAACGCCTGCCAGCGAGGGTATCAGATATTTTAGCTCCGGCAGGTTAAATTTAAATATAGCGCCCGCGAGCACCGCAAGCCCGGCAAACGCGATTATCCCACGCGCCGCGCCGATCAGCCACGAGCCTATTATCATGTCGTAATTTCTTACCGGAGCTATGTAGGTCTGTTTGGTTGATTTTGACCAGACGTCATAAAGAAAACCGTAAGCCACATCAAGCTGTGATACCTGAAGCACTCCGGATATTACGGCCCCGGCAAGAAGAAAATTCATGTAATGCGGCTCAAGGTTCAGAAAACCCGACATGATGCCTATTGATATAATCCCTATGACCGGCCAGAAAAATATCTCGGTCATCGTGAAAAAATTGCGTATCGCAAATATATAGTTCCTGTAGGCAAACGCGCTAATCCTGCTTATTAGCCAGCTCAATGAACATCTCCTCCATGTTTGCGGCGCTTGCCGCCTGTTGAAGCTCATCCGTTGTGCCCTGAGCCTTAATCTCCCCGTTGTTTATAAACGCTATCCTGCCGCAAAGCCCTTCCGCCTCTTTCATATAGTGAGTCGTAAGAATTACGGTGACTCCCTTTTCCTTGTGAAGTTTCTTTATATAAACCCTGATTTTTTGCGAGATATCAGGGTCAAGCCCGATAGTAGGCTCATCAAGAAGAAGTATCTCGGGCTCATTTATCAGCGATTTTGCCAGAGAGAGCTTCTGCTTGTTTCCCGTTGAAAGCTCGTCAAACCTTGTATCAGCGTATTTGGACAGCCCCATCTCCTCAATGATTCCGGATATTCGTTTTTCGCGTGTGCGGGACGCGATGTCATAAAGCATCGCGTAAAACCGCAGGTTTTCCCTGACAGTCAGGCACCACGGGAGGTTGGGGTTTCCCGAACACATGTTCATTCTTTTTTTAAGCTTCATCGGATAATCAGAACCTCTCAGCCTGTTTCCCAGGATACTTATCTCTCCTGAGTCCGGCAGCAGCAGCCCCATAAGGATATTTAAAAAAGTGGATTTTCCGGCGCCGTTGGGCCCCAAAAACCCGAAAATTTCCCCCTTCTCAATTGACAGCGTTATCCCCTTAAGCGCTTCAACCCTGCGCCGTTTTAAAAAACCCGAAGTATATGTCTTTTTTACATCACTCGCCTCAATTATAAACATTATTCTTTTCCCTCTTCAGGGCCGCGCGCCGCGGCGTTTAATAACCGTCTTTTCCACAAACTTAACCGGATGATATGACATCTTTGCTTTTCGCAAGCCCTCATTTCCGTTATCCTGCTCCCTGTTTATGAACCTGAAACCCCCCAGAAACTTTTCAACAAACCCCCTGTTTAACCCCTGATATATTCCCCTTATGCCGGGATTTGCCTTCTCAACCATAACTACGGCTGTATCTTCATTGAGCCTGTCCGCTACCGTATATCCCTGCACAACGCCTTCAACCCTGAGCAGCGCGCCAAACGCGCTTAACTCCTCAAAATTTCCGAGCAGTTCGCATATGGCGGAGGATTCATCCTGAAGGGACATATCATCATCACACAGCCTGTCAGCGCACCACTTTTCCTGGAAAGCAACGGCTTCCCGTATATTGTCCCCGTTTATTGCCTCAAAAGAATAATTTAACACCTCAAATTTTTTTAAGTGGTTCCTCTTGCCGTCATACTTTCTCCCCGCGAGAACACGCAGGCCGTCCGCGGGATAAACATAATCAAAATTTTTTCTGTCCGCTTCTATGCTGTATTTTTCCGCAGGCAGCCCGAGAACCCCCGCCTCTTCCGCTGTCAGCCCGTAAACCGCGGCAGAATCATCTGTTTCAAGAAGTTTTTCAACGACGGCTGCCGCATCTATTCCGAGAGGCGGATAATAAAAGAACAGCCTTCCGTCTTTTTCCGCCTTTATGACCATGCTTTCCCCAATCCTGCATATTGAAGTATTTCGTATCTTCCTCCACATAAACATCTCTGTAAAATTAAGTTCAGACGCCTCTGCCCTGCGCCCCCTAAAATACTCCTCTATAATCCCCCTGTGCTCAAGCCCAAGCGGGCCAAACACAGGGAACCACGGCAAATCCTTTAATTTCATTTGTTCTCCTTAAATAAGGTAATGATACGATTATATCATAAATATAAAAATAAAAAAACCGCGGCCGAAAACTACAATCGCACAAAACAGATTATTTTAGATTAATCCATGCTTCCTCATCATGATCAGCATGCGCCTGGGCGCATCCCAACCCGGCTCTTTTCTCTGTGCCCGCTCAAAAAAATGTGCCGCCGACTTATAATCACGCAAATTAAACGCGTCCTGCCCCAAAAAAAAGATAAAATCAGCCGTCTGAAACATTCTTCTTTCATTATCCGCCAACGCCTCAATAATTGCGGCAGATTTACCTATCCGGCTCAATGCCTCAAACTGAAGATATCTTATAATGGTATTTCTCAAGATTAAAAAACTGTCACCATTATCCCTGCTTAGAAGACTGTCCGCCCTTTCTGCTGCCTTTGCAAAATCATTCTCCCATAAGGCCATGTTTATTTCCCGACAATCATTTGCGAGTTCAATAAAAAACCGCCTGGTTCTTTCATCATTGTTGAAAGGTATTTCGTGAAAAACCAGTGTATATCTTATTCCTTCTGTATCATCATAAAAATAGGTACTTTCACTCTGAGGAAATACCTCTCGTATATGCTGCCGGGCAAACCTCGTCGACAACAAATACGCGCCTTCAGGCTTATCAATCCTTTTGTAAGCCTGTTTTGTCCTCAAGTATGAGGATAAATGTCCGTATATGATTCCTTCATGCATATATATATAAT
>Ga0129302_1001900_pt1 | contig 15250 bp, 14 predicted proteins | sample BlaSprsedimmetaG_FD_94476 | JGI IMG/M metagenome (GOLD analysis project Ga0129302, IMG submission 94476) | Hot spring sediment bacterial and archeal communities from California, USA to study Microbial Dark Matter (Phase II) - Blank Spring... | ecosystem: Environmental > Aquatic > Thermal springs... | reverse complement strand
TTTGGTAATCGTCTAAAATCTTGTTTTTCCATGGTGAAATATAACTACAAAACATGATGAATCAAAGAACTATTATGCCATATTTATTTGCCGTGGTAATAATAATGCATTCTATTTAAAAGTACAATAAAATTTCCGACGGGGTTGAAACCCCTGTTGTAGAGGCTGCTCTTTCTTTCCCCGGGCTCAAGCCCGGGGCTATTCATGAGTTTCCGCGGAAATGATGATTTAATTGAAGAGTTTGAATTGCCACGAGATTCCTGCCCTGTGGAATTCCGACAGGAGTATTCCACCGGGGTGAGCCGTGGATTAAAGACCCTATCTCTCATCCCGATCATTCCTCGGACGACCTGAAGAATCGGCGGAATCTCCCGCGGATTCTGCCAGTCGAGGTCTTTTTTGGATACTTTTTTCGACAGGGAAAAAAGGATCAGCAAACAAAGGGCGTGAACGCCCTCCGGGATCCATCGGTGTTTATTCTTTCCGGCCTTGAAAGGCCGGGCTATTGATACACCCCTACCCGTCATTACGAGTGAACGAAGCAATCTGTCACGTCCAATCCTGAGCAGACTGCCGCGCCCCGATCTGTCGGGGCCGGGCAGGCTGTTGATGCACTCCATAATTTCTTCTTCGTCTCCTGTTAATATTCAGCAGTCAATTTATGCTGGTGATTTCCGGCTCTTATAAAAACGGATTTGAACATTCTCAACTGTCGCCAATCCTTCATGCACAACCTCATCCAGAATCGGAATAAAGGCTTCAATTTTTTCCAGTGTATCCACAATTTCCACAATAATCGGCAGGTCTTCCGATAAGCGCAGGATTTTTGCCGTATGAATGCGGCTGGACGCGCCAAATCCTTCCAGCCCCCGGACAACCGTCGCACCAGCCAGGTTTTCAGCTTTCGCCCGGCGGACAATCCATTCATAAAGAGGCATGCCTTCATGCTTATCGTTTTCACCAATAAATATCCGCAACAGGTGTCCTTCAGCAGGCAACATAACGATCGCTCCTCACATTGTTCTGGACAGCGCAAAGCCCGTCCAGACCGCACCCAGTCCAAGGATTAAGTGCAGCATTAGGTTCATTAAAGCCCCCATTAATTGTCCATCACGGACAAAACTGACAAATTCATACCCAAGCGTCGCAAACGTGGTAAAGCCGCCCAGAAACCCGATAAATATCAACAGGCGCAGCTCCGGGCTGAAAAGTTGCCGGCTCTCCGCCAGACCGGACAGAAGTCCGATTGCCAGACAACCCAGCACATTAACCGTCAGTGTCCCATAAGGAAATGCCGCCTGAGTGAACAGACGATGAACCAAACCGCTTAACATGTAGCGTGATACCGATCCCAGAAAACCGCCGGTTCCAACTATCAAGAGTCTTATCATTTCTATCTCCCAGAAAGATTAAATCACAAACGACAAATTCCAAAAAACAAATAAATTTCAAGCACTAAATTCCCCAAACAATATTGAAGCAAAATCACTATTTGAAAATTGGAATTTGGTATTTGTTATTTTTGCATTCCTTTTTTAAGCGCCAGTTCAATCGCTTCCAGAATGACCAGGCTGCTGCTGGTGGCACCGCTGATCGTGTCCACCCGCAGACTCTGAGCCTTGACAATCTGACCCGGAATGACTTCCGCATCTTCACCCCTGCCATTGTCATGCCGGAGTAGTTCGATTGATTCGATCCGGTGATTCCTGACGACAACTTTAACAGCGGCTTTGACCAGTCTGACGTCGTACTTACCCAGATATTCTCCATCGGCGACAGCTTGCAGGTCTAAATCTTCAATCTCGATGGCAGCAACTTTTTCCTTATATTCGCGAATTGTCCGGCAACTCGTCAGCGGCAGCCCCAATAGCGCAATCAGCAAAATTCGAAATCCCCTTGTCAGGTTCATTCGCTATCCTTCATCAGAGCAATAAATTTTTCGATATTTTCCTCGTTGATATTGGAGACACTTTCGGTCACATGCGCAACTTTCCTGATAATAAACCTTTCTATGAAGTTCATTTTGTCCATGTCAAATTCCCCGCCGAACAGTCCCTTCGCCGTTGCATGGTCAACCAGCGGCTGGGGAAAATTAGCGGTCAGCTCCTGCATGGCTTTTTCGGGATCGCTTTCCATATGACAGATAAACAGCCCGATCTTCTTCGCGAGTAATTGATTCATAAATTTCTGCGCGAAACTTTTTATCTGCCCCTGAATTTTTCCCGCCCGGATCGAACCGCCGATTATAACTTTTTCATAATCATCCAAGTCAATCCGGGTCACATTGCGCACATCCAGCACAGCGGCATCTTTTTCCATGGCTTCGCCGAGCTTTTCAGCCGCCTGTTTGGCGCAGCCGTGTTTACTTGCATATACAATCAACGTTTTCATCTGATGATCCCCTCTTGTTTTATCTGAATTTTAAATAAAGGTATAGGTCAACCCCAGCGAGAGCGTCTGCATGATCTGCCGTCTGACCGACAGATCGTGATCGTAAAACAGTTTGAAATTGAATGTCACATTGACATATTTAGTGATACTGGCAGTGAAGACATTGTCCCATTTTACATCCACCTGATTGATCGCCTGCAAATTCGAAAAAATCACCAGATTCGAGGTGAACAGCAGGTTGTCCCGGAATTTTTGGGAAAAGTCCGTTGCCGATTCCAGACCGGCTTCATTTTTAAACGTCTCCAGCTCATCATCCGTCTCGGGATCGTCGGAATAGGGTACCGGAAAATCCCGCGTGACCGTCTGCTTCAGTGCAAAGCCCAGCCGGGTGGTCAACTGTTCCGAAGGAGAATATCCGAGACCGATGCTTTCCGTAAAGTATCCCGGGTCCATAAAATTGGAAATCTTCACCGCCGAGGTATCGGTATATTTATAGCCATAAGCGAACTGGGTTTCGCCCTTGACAGCGGCATAGGGATTCACCGGGATGCCCAGTTTATAGGTATAGACGCTTTCCAGTTTGATCTCGTCTGCCGATTTCCGTGCCGCCTGGTCCCCGATCCGGCTTTTTCCAAACGCTAACTTGCCGGTATTTGTCCAGTTCCATTTCTGCTGATTATTGACAAATTTAGCACTCATATTGATCTGCCAGGCAAAGGTACTCTCACCGCCAGCGGTCCAGTTGTCAAAACTGGTCTGGGTGGTGCCGAAATTGCCGACCACCGATTTCTGCCGACCGATGGGCTGTTCCTCCGCCGATGCCGCTATCAAAAGAGCGCAAATCAACCCAGCGATTAATTGGTTTTTCATGTCTTCTCCATGCTATTTATTTTCAATTGTACATCTTTGCAATTTTTCCAAAGTCGTTCATCCGTCATTATGTTTGAAATTTGCTGACAAAGATTTGAAAAATGCGAAACCGTCATAACCTATTTAATATTGAGTTTAAAAACAATTCCAGCTGTGCCCATACTGAATAAATTAATTCAAAAAAAAACCTGTCCGCCACGTTTCTTTTTTGAATTCAGTGTCTATTGGGAATTTTTCCTGACGGAGTCAAAATTTTTAAAAAATAATAAAGGACTTATTGATGAAACAGCTCCTCGTGAAACGCCTCTTTCAGTTCCGCCTGCATGGGGAAAATCACAATATCCCGTGACTGATCGGGTGTGATACTTTTTTCCAGGATGTCATTGATTTCACCGGCGGTTTTGCTGTAGAGCCGGCAAAATATCGTCGCTCTCTGCAACTCCGGCGGACCGCCCAGTTTCAGATTGACCGCCAGTTCCAGATTCTCCATATCGCCATCCCGGCAGAGGAACACAAGCGCATTTTTGCGGCTATCCCGGATTTTACCCGCCAGCATATTCCAGATTTCCGAAGCATGGATATCCCCTTCAATAGGGTTGTGAATAAAACAGCCCATCACTGCCTGACGCTGCGCCTCCTGAAATTTCTGCAAACGCAGATCAATATTCATTCGGCTGGCGACCACGACAATATCGTCATGACTCGCCCGGGCTTTGTCATTCGCCAGATGATAAAAGAGCATTTGCCCGAAGCGTCCGTATCCCAGAATGATAAAAATATTACCCCGGGGATTAATATAATTTTTCCCCAGTACCCAGTGCTGATAGAGACGCCGCGTTACCACCTGGTAGCCGTTGAAAATTTTCACTCCGGCGTAGAGCGGATCTCTCAAAAAGGTATTCTGCCAGAGTTCGTGCAGACCCAGATTGCCCAGGTGAAAAAAGGTCTGCTGCTGGCGGTAGCGGTTTGGCATGGTCTGATTCAGCACCAGGGTATTCAGGTTGGTGATATCCTGATTGGTGGTAATGTAAACCCGCCGTGCCCGGTTGACGTTCGCCCGGCGCAGGACAGCCAGCTGCGTAAAATCGTCCTTCAGCCACCAGGTGGTTTTACTTTTTTGCAGAAAAACACTGCGGGAATTATTCGGATCGCGTTCGATCACGATAATGCGATGTCCGGTCGGCTCATGTTCTTTGATTAAATCATAAATCAGGCGACCATTGCGTCCCAGCCCGCAGATCACCGAGTGATGTTTCCAGCGCGGCGAAAAGCGGCTGAGCAGTTTTTCCTGAATGACTTGGTAAACGGCGCTGAAGGTCAGCAGCGGCGCCAGAAAATAGCAAATCCACAGTAAAACGATCGTCACGGAACTACCACCGGCGGGCATCCCGATGTCAATGCCACCAATAATAAACAGGGTCAGTGAATAATACAGTGCTTCAAAATAGCGACCCGCTCCACTCGCCGTAATCATCGTAGTGCTTAAAAAGGCACTCCAAGCCAGCAGCAGAATAAAGACGAATAGAAAATAGCGCCAGTATTTCCAGACGATCCGACTCATGGTAGTAATCTATTCAATCCGGGGGAAATAAACCACGCCCCTGACACCCCAATTTATCAGCGATAGTAAATGTCGTTCCAGCGAATCCTGTCGCCGAAATCGCCGGGGTTTGTCGCGTCGTTGATTTCCAGCAATTCCAAATTGACAATTTCGGCGAAATCCCGGATATGCTCCGCACCTACCGCCTGGCTGTAGCCGGTATGATGTGCTCCGCCGGCTAATATCCAGCACTGGGCGGCTGTTTCCAGATTCGGCTTGGGTTCCCAGAGTACCCGCGCCACCGGCAGCTTCGGCAGATCGGCGGCGGGCGGGACAACTTCAACTTCATTCAGAATTAATCGAAAACGATTTCCCAGATCAATCAACGAAACATTCAAAGCCGGACCGGGAGCAGCATTGAAAACCAGTCGCGGCGGATCGTTTTTACCGCCGATAGACAGTGGATGGACCTCGAGACGCGGTTGTTCCGCGGCAATGGATTCGCAGACCTCCAGCATGTGGGCTCCCAGAACTTTCATTCCCGCCGGATCGAAATGATAGGTATAGTCTTCCATAAACGAGGTCCCGCCCGGTAAACCCTTTGCCATCACCTTTAGCGCCCGTACCAGCGCTGCGGTTTTCCAATCGCCCTCAGCGCCGAAACCGTACCCATCTGCCATCAGCCGCTGAACCGCCAGTCCGGGCAGCTGCTTCAAGCCATGCAGATTCTCAAAGGTCGTGGTGAAACCGGTGAATCCACTATCCTCCAGAAAGCGCCGGATTCCCAACTCGATCCGGGCGGCATCCCGCAAATCGGCATATTTAGCACCCCCTTTGCGGGCTTCTGCCGCAACGAGGTAGCGTTCATTATATGCGGCAATCAATTGATCAACTTCGCTTTCGCCGATCCCGTTTACAATCTCCACCAAATCGCCGACACCGTATCCATTGACCGCATAACCAAGACGCAGCTGGGCTTCCACCTTATCACCCTCGGTCACGGCGACCTCCCGCATATTATCACCAAAGCGGGCAATCTTACCGTTCTGACTATCCTGCCAGGCTGCCGCCGCCCGCATCCAGACACCAATCTTCTCCCGAACCGCTTCAGCCTGCCAGTGTCCTACCACCACCTTGCGGGATTTCTTCAAACGGCTGCAGATATAGCCGAATTCACGCCCACCGTGCGCCGACTGGTTCAGATTCATAAAATCCATGTCAATCTCCGCCCAGGGGATGTCACGATTGAACTGGGTATGCAGGTGCAGAAAGGGTTTTGCGAGAGCTTTCAGTCCCGCAATCCACATTTTCGCCGGCGAAAAGGTGTGCATCCAGGTGATCAGTCCGATACAGTCCGGTGTGCTGTTGGCGTCCAGCATCAGCCGCTGAACCGATTCCGGAGTCGTCAAAACCGGTTTAAAGACAACCTTGACCGGGATATTATCCGCCGCAGACAGTGCATCCGCGATCTGCCGGGAATGTTCGGCGACCTGTTTCAACGTTTCATCGCCGTAGAGCTGCTGACTGCCGGTGACAAACCAGACTTCATAAGGATCGAAAATTTTCAAGACGCTTTCCTCCTATTATTTCGGTTTTGTTGACCATAATAGGCGTTCGGTCCGTGCTTGCGGGTATAGTGTTTATCGAGAATATATTCCGGTAATTCCTGAATATCCGGACGTAAAAGTAACGTGTTCAACGCCATTTTTGCGATCTTTTCCAGGACCAGACTGTGTCTGACCGCTTCATCTGGGGTCTTGCCCCAGGTGAACGGAGCGTGCCCGGCGACCAGTACCGCCGGGACGGTCATTGGATCAATATGTTCAAACCTTTCAACAATCACATCACCTATCGCCGCCTCATATCCGCTATTAATTTCCAAATCGGTGGGAAACCGCGTCACCGGAATAGTCCCGGCAAAATGATCGGCATGAGTCGTACCGTAACAGGAAATTTCGTAACACGCTTGCGCGAAAGCGCTGGCGAATTCACTATGTACATGCGCAATTCCGCCGATGTTTTGATACTCCCTGTACAAGACCAAATGCGTCGGCGTATCGGAAGAGGGGCGCCATTTGCCCTCAAGAACATTGCCGTCCAGATTTACAACAACCATGTCATCGGTGCTTAATTTTTCATACGGGATGCCACTGGGCTTGATCACAACCCGCCCGCTCTCCCGGTCAATCCCGCTGACATTGCCCCAGGTCAGTGTCACCAGGTTGTATCTACACAAATCAAGATTAGCCTGCAGCACCGCCCGTCTCAATTTTTCAAGCATTTTCTTTCCCTTCCCGAATCCGGTCACGGATTGCCAGCAAATTTTTCATGACATTTGCCATTTTCCCGGACCAGCCGGTTGTACCGAATCCGTCGTGCAGCTGAGTATACAGCTGGTATAATTCCCTGTAAACATTATGATGCCCGGCAACCGGGTGGTAGACTTTTCCGAAGCCGGTCATGCGCTTCTGCGCTGCGGAGATATCGGCGAATCCACCCTTTTCTTCACCGGCGGCTACAGCTGCAAAGATAGCTGCCCCCAGCGCCGGTGTCTGTTCACTCCGGGATACGATCATCGGACGCCCGATAACGTCGGCATAAATCTGCATCAGAAGCGGGTTTTTAATCGCCAGCCCGCCACAAGCGATGACTTCTCGGACCGTCACACCATACTCTTCCAACCGGTCAATAATTTTCAGGGCGCCGAAAGCCGTGGCTTCCACCAGAGCGCGGTAAATTTCATGCGCCCGGGTGTGCAATGTCTGCCCTAAAAGCAAGCCCGTCAGCCGGACATCCACCAGAACCGTGCGATTGCCGTTATTCCAGTCCAGTGCCAGCAAACCGCTTTCGCCGGGTTTCAGACGGGCGGCTTCAACCTCAAGTCGCCGAAACTTCTGAGCTACGGTCTTGCCGTAGGAATCGGGAACCAGTTGCCTGACAAACCAGAGAAAAATATCGCCAACCGCCGATTGACCAGCTTCGATGCCGTAGTAACCGCTCATGACCGAACCGTCAACAACACCGCAAACGCCGGGAATATCCCGCAGGTTCGTGTCAATAGGCACTATCATAATATCGCAGGTACTGGTGCCGAGTATTTTCACCAGCGCTCCCGGATGAATCCCGGCACCGACAGCGCCCATGTGGGCATCAAATGCTCCCACCGCGACGACAACATTGGTGGACAGATTCAGTTTGTTTGCCCATTCCTCCGACAGGTATCCGACCCTCTCTTCCGCCGAATAGGCTGTTTGATAAAGACGGTGGGAAAAATCGGCGAGTTCCGGCGCCAATTCCCTCAGAAAATCCCTGTCTGGCAAACCACCCCATTTTTCATTGAACAGGGCTTTATGACCGGCGGCGCAGACGCTGCGTTTTAGTTTGTCGGGATCCGTATTCCCCGTTAAAACCGCCGGAATCCAATCACAAATCTCGACAAAGCTGTAAGCATTCTCGAAAACATCGGGGGCTTCGCTAAGCAAATGCCAAAGCTTACTCCAGAACCATTCGGAAGAGTAGACACCACCGATATTTGCCAGATATTGCGGTCGGATTTGGGCGGCTTTGGCGGTTATCTGGCTGGCTTCGGCATGACCTGTATGATCCTTCCAGAGCCATACCATCGCCGCCGGATTATGGCGAAATTGCTCCTGAAAACAGAGCGGTTTTCCCGCGCTGTTCACCGGCATCGGGCTGCTGCCGGTTGTGTCAACCCCGATACCAATCACATTCCGCGGATCAAAACCGGGGTCTGCATCGGCGGCTTTCTGAAGAGCCGCCGGAATCACCGCTTCCATTCCTTGCAGATAATCGGCTGGATTCTGGCGCGCCAGATTAGGATTTGCCGGGTTAGTAATGATCCCGGCTTCACCCGAGGGATAGTCAAAAACATGACTCGCCAGCTCCCGCCCGTCGGAAATATCCACAATCAGTGAGCGGCAGGAGTTGGTGCCGAAATCCAGACCGATGACATATTTATTCATAAACACTTCCATTCAATTCTTTAACCAGTAAAGCTCATATAGATCAACACAATCAGGATAACCAGTGCCACCGACGCAATGACATCACCAATTGACCAGCTGGAGCGGGATTCCCGTCGGTGATCATCGGTAATTGTGCCATACGTCAGACCGCTGATCTTCGCATAATCCGGTTCATTGCTCGACAGACTTACCGCAATCATTACCACGATACAGACAATTGTAATCAGCAAACTGTAATACTGGAAAAAGATGTTGTTTATAACCCAGAAAAAGGATCCTTCGGTATACTCGAAGGCACTGAAAAGCGCTGCCGGCGTATCAACGGCGAGCCGGAAGAGTCCCATGGCAAAACCGGTAATCAGGGTCGCCATACACCCCTTGGCATTCATCCGTTTCCAGAAAACGCCCATAAAAAAGACCACGGCAATCGGCGGTGCCAGGTAAGACTGCACGCCCTGCAAATAGTCGTAAAGACCCTTGCCGCCCTTGATGACCGGAATCCAGATCAAACCGATCAGTACCATTACAGCGGTCGCTACTCGTCCGATCCAGACCAGTTTTGCCTGACTGGCGTCGGGCTTGAGGCGGGAATAAAAATCAATGGTAAAAAGAGTCGCCGAAGCATTGAAAACCCCCGCCAGCGAGCTCATCAAAGCCGCCAGCAGACCGGCAACCACAATCCCGCGGACACCCACCGGCAGAATATAGGCAACCAGCAGCGGAAAGGCGCTCTGGGAATTATCTCTGATAATCCCACCGTCGGCATCCAGCATCTGGCTCTGAATCTCCGGGCTGATTCCGGTCTTAGCCAGCGCCATGGCGATCATTCCGGGGATAATGAAAATGAACACCGGAAGCAGTTTCAGAAATCCGGCGGCAATCGAGCCGCGGCGCGCCTCTTTTTCGTTGGGAGCACCCAGCGCCCGCTGCACGATATACTGGTCGGTTGTCCAGTACCAGAGCCCGATAATCGGCGCACAAAACAGCATCCCCAGCCAGGGATAATTATCATTGAAATACCACGCCATCCGACCGGTTTCGCGCACCGGCGCCCAGGTCCCTTCAATACCGGGCGGTACCAGCGGCTTCCAGAGGTTGAATGCATCGGAGCCGAGAACATCCCGCAGGACACTCCAGCCGCCCAGAGCGTGCAAGCCGAACAATGTTACCAGAATTGAACCAAATATCAAAATGACCGTCTGCAACGCCTCGGTATAGGCAACCGCCCGTAAACCACCCAGAATGGTATATATTCCTGTCAACAAAATCACCAGAATAGACCCGATCCAGAAACTGTCCAGACCCCAGAGATGCATCTCTGGTAAGAGCACACTGAATACAATCCCGCCGGCGAAAATACCCACCGCGATTTTTGTCAATACATAGGCAACCAGCGAAATCAGCGAGAGAGTCGTCCGGGCAGTTGATGAAAACCGCTTTTCCAGAAATTCCGGCATGGTAAATACCTTGGAACGCATATAGAAAGGCACCATTACCCAGCCGAGCACCAGCAGACACCAGGCATGCAGTTCATAATGCGCCATCGCCACGCCGTCGGTCGCTCCGGAACCCGCCAGACCGACCAGATGTTCAGAACCGATATTGGACGCAAAAATGGAGGCGCCCACAACAAACCAGCCCAGATGTCTGCCCGCCAGAAAATAATCGGTAGATGTGTCCTGTTTCTGTCGGATAACCCACCAGGCAAGTCCGAGAATAATAGTAAAATAGCCTGCAATAATAATCCAATCCAAAGTTTGTAAAGTAGACATGCTGATCCCTCTCTTTTATTTTACTGAAAAACGATAGATTGTCGTCTGCCCGTACTCCTCGCCCGGTCGCAGAATAACCGACGGAAAATTCGGTTTGTTCGGCGAATCGGGAAAATGCTGCGCTTCCAGGCAGAGCGCTGTTCGAAATCCGTATTTTTGCCCCTTCTTTCCAACTAAAGACCCATCCAGAAAATTACCAGAGTAAAACTGCAAGCCCGGTTGATCGGTCAACACCTCCATCAGGCGACCGCTGTCCGGATCGTACAATTCCGCCACTTTGCGCACCGCGCCGGTATGGTTATTCAACACCCAATTATGATCATAGCCACTCCCAAAGCGCAGCTGCTCATGGTCTGCATTGATCGCTTCGCCAATCGGTCGGGGCTTTCTAAAATCAAAGGGCGTACCCTGGACGTGCAGCAATTCTCCCGTCGGAATCAGGGTGCTGTTCACCGGGGTAATATAATCGGCATCTATAATCAAATGATGTTCCAATATACTGTTCTGCGGTGAACCGGTCAGATTGAAATAACCGTGACTGGTGGGATTTAAAATAGTCGGTTCGTCCGTTGTCCCGCGGTACTCTATTTTCAAGCTGTTGTCTTCAGTAACGCAATAGGTCACGGTCATGTGAACATTACCGGGATAACCTTCTTCGCCGGCAGGGCTGACTAGAGTCAGTCGCAGTGTGTTCGGTGATTCCTGTTGCGCATCCCAAACCGCCTTAAAAAAACCGGTAAAGCCCCCGTGAAGATGATTATTCCCGTCATTTACGCTCAGCTGGTAGTCCTTTCCATCGAGATGAATTTTGCCCCCGGCGATCCGGTTGCCAAAGCGACCGACAACGGCACCCTGGTAGGATTGATCATTGACATAGCCCTCAAGATCATCAAAGCCCAGAATCACATCCTGAAAATTTCCCGCGCCGTCCGGGACTTTCAAACTGACCATAATTGCACCGTAATTGATGATTTGAGCCGTCATTCCCGTCCGGTTCGCAAGCGTATATAAATAAATCGTCTCGCCGTTATCCAACCGCCCGAAAACCTGCGGGTTTGGCACCGCACCTGACCTTTTTCCGGAACAGGACAACCCACACACCCCCAAAAGAAGGATCAACGCAAATTTGAACTTATCCATCCGCATGATCTCTTTACTCCCCTTATCAGTGACTTCCTTTTGAACATAACAGACTGTTAATTTTACTCAGAATATAGCATAAATGAAAGTCGTTTTTGAAACTTTTTAACCTGCGTCTGAACCGGTTTAATTCATATCAAATTGTTCAGAATAAGTCACCCGCCGGTCGGAATAATCATTGAAATTGTGCTGCCAATAGTCCAAATTTACAGCCCAGACCGACGGAATTTCGGAACGACTCTTGAAATTTTCAGCCAAATGTAACTCCAGCGGCAAGATTGACAACTATTGAAAAATGTTTGTAGCAGTTAAGTAATTAAAATTTATTGGGAGCAATCAGATGGATTATCAAAAATTTCTCGCCAAACGCACGGTCAATATCAAAGCCAGCGTCATCCGTGAAATTCTGAAAATTATCTCCAAACCGGGCATGATCTCACTGGCGGGCGGATTGCCGTCCCCGGACAGTTTCCCGTTGGAAACTATTGCAGAACTCGCCACCCTGGTTATAAAAAAATATGGTTCAAAAGCCTTTCAATACAGCGATACCGAAGGATTTGCGCCCCTGCGTGCAGCTCTGGCGGATTATCTGCGAAAAAAAGAGATCAGCGCCACAACCGACGATGTCTGCATCACCAGCGGCTCCCAGGGTCTTCTGGACGGCATCGGGAAAGTCTTTATCTCCGAGGGTGATAAGATTGCCGTTGAGGCACCGACCTACATCGGGGCGCTACAGGCATTCAACTCCTACGGTCCCGAATATGTCTGCATCAAAACCGACGAAAACGGCATCATTCCGGAGCATCTCGAAGAAATCCTGAAGAACCAGCCGGTCAAACTGGTCTACCTGGTTCCCACTTTTCAGAATCCGACCGGACGCACCCTGCCGCTGGATCGCCGTCAACAAATTGCTGAAATTCTCCAAAAATATGAAACCCTTCTGGTTGAAGACGATCCCTACAGCGATCTCCGCTACCGCGGTGAACCGGTCACGCCGCTGAAAGCCCTGGCACCACAAAATGTCATATATACCAGCACGGTTTCAAAAATTCTCGCACCCGGTTTCCGGACTGGCTTTTATGTGGCGCCACCGGAATTAAAAACCTGGCTCATCCGCGCCAAGCAGGGCGTAGACCTGCATACCGGTACCTACGCCCAAGCCATTGCGGCGGAATACTTGAGCGGCGACTATCTGGAAAAACAGATCAAAAAGATTATCGCCCTCTACCGCCCGAAACAGGAGGCGATTTTGGAAGCCCTGGCGGAATATCTGCCTGCCTCTTTCAAATGGTCAAAGCCGGATGGCGGGATGTTTATCTGGGTCGCCGGTCCTCCGGGATTCGATGCGGAAGCCTGTTACTACAAAGCCGTGGAGCAAAACGTCGCTTATGTGCCGGGACGCTATTTCTTTACCTGTCCCGAGGAGGGGCTCGAAACCATGCGTCTGAACTTTTCCATGTGTGACGCCGATACAATTCGCAAAGGCATCAAAATTCTGGGCGACGTGGTCAAAGCCTTCGTTTAAACCAAATTAGTTGCCGCTGAGCAACGACTTAAAGAAATGAAAAAGGGCATTTTATTAGCAATCACCGCCTATACTCTCTGGGGGATTCTGCCCTTCTACTGGAAACTGCTGGACCATGTCCCGGCTTATGAAATTCTCTGTCACCGGATGCTTTGGTCGTTGGTATTCACCACAGGTTTGTTGTCCCTGAGGAGACGCCGGCAATGGTTTGCTCACTTCCGCCAAAATCCGCGTTCCTTGCTCTTTTACTTGCTCAGCGCTACTATTCTGGCATCGAATTGGTTTATTTTCATTTGGGCGGTCAACTCCAGTTTCATTCTGGATGCCAGCCTCGGCTATTTCATCAATCCCCTTGTCAGCATACTGCTGGGAGTGATTTTTCTGAAAGAGCGCCTGCGTACCGGTCAGATTCTGGCGGTTGTCATCGCCGCTGCCGGAGTACTCTACCTGACATTCGGCTACGGTAAATTCCCCTGGATCGCCTTAAGCCTGGCGCTGACGTTCGGATGTTACGGTCTGCTGCGCAAAACCGCCCGACTGAATTCCGTCGAGGGACTCAGTGTAGAAACCGCCTTTATGTTTTTCCCCGCACTGGGCTTTATCATGTATCGCGGGTTAATCGGGCAGAGTGCCTTCGTCTATACCGGCTGGTCCACTTCGCTGCTGCTGATCTTTTCCGGCGCCATAACTGCGGTCCCGCTGATTCTGTTCGCCGCCGGCGCCCGGCGAATCCCGCTGAATATGATCGGCTTCATCCAGTACATTACACCAACTCTGAATTTCTTCATCGGTCGGTTCTTTTACCACGAGCCCCTGACTTTCGCCCGGTTGTTGGGCTTTGTCTTTATCTGGATCGCGCTGACAATCTATTCATTTGAGGGATTTTATTTTATAAATCTCAAAAGGATCAATAAATCCCGTAAAACAGTCTAAAATCAGGCGGCTATTTTCTGCGTTTGACGTCTTTCGGAGTGGCCGGTTTTTCGACGGGCTGTTCGGGAGGTAACTCTTTCTCGGATTCAGGGGTCTTCTTCTCAATCTCTTTTTTGGATTTTCGGGTCCGCGGTACTTTCTTGACCTCCTTTTGGGGCTTACTTTCCGGTTTTTTTGTCGGCTTAACGGGAACCGGTGCCGGTTTGATGTCTTCCTGCTGTTTTTGGGTCTCAACCTTGCCGGACTCGGTAGCCGTTCCTCGCTGTATCTGCAAATTATCCAGCGGTTTATAAACCGGTACCGGCAACGGTTCGGGCATGGGAGCCGGTGAATCGGGTTTTGGTTCAGACGGCGTTTTGCGATTCTCTGTCTCCGTTTTCACCGCTCCGGGCTTATGGACCACGGGCGCCACCTCATTCTTTTTCTGAACTTGGTAGAAATCGTATTTGGCTGCCTTTTTCAGAGTCTCCAGGTTTTCTTTTGAACTGCCCGCCCGTCCGGCTGTGCTGTATTTATTCAATTCCAGCGCCTCTTTTTCGGCTGCGGCGAACTGCTGTTCATATTTATGAATCGTCAAAATCTGTTTCTTTAAATCGGTGCTTTTGTATTCCCGTGCCAAATCAGCGACTTGTACCGCCTGTTTCGCCAGCGATTGGCGGACGTCGGCAAGATTGCTCTGATCAGCCTGTTGAACAATTGTCTGTAACTGCCGGGTTGTATTCAGCAGGGTCAAACGTTCACCCACATAAGGATTGCGATAATACTCCCGTTGTTCAGGTTCGTCGGTGGCACGAATATATACCGGCGTGTTGGCGGTGATCCGTTCCCCCTTGTTAACCACATCATCATACTGCAATACCACATCCGCCAGACAGAGCGAGTCGGGGATCGCCTGCGGCAGCTGCAATTCAAGCGTAAGTGAAAAATGGTCGTTGGAAAAGATGTCTCCGAGGGCAACTTCGGTCTCGTTGTTCCGGGTTTCCCACAGATAACCGGGAATGTCCACCACTTTGATATCGGCAGGAGTCTGCACCCGGATTTTGACATTTTGGGCGGCGATAGCCATTAAACCCGACATCTCACGGGCAAAGAT
>Ga0129302_1001892_pt1 | contig 15269 bp, 9 predicted proteins | sample BlaSprsedimmetaG_FD_94476 | JGI IMG/M metagenome (GOLD analysis project Ga0129302, IMG submission 94476) | Hot spring sediment bacterial and archeal communities from California, USA to study Microbial Dark Matter (Phase II) - Blank Spring... | ecosystem: Environmental > Aquatic > Thermal springs... | reverse complement strand
GTCCCCGGAGCGGTCCCCGGGGCGGCTCCCCTGACCGTCTCCGGAGCCGTCCCCCCAGCGGTCCCCCGGGGCGTTCCCCGGACGGTTCCCGGGGCCGTTCCCCCGACGGTTCCCCGGACGGTCCCCGGAACTGCTCCCCGGGCGGTTCCCGGGGCGGCCCCCCGGGCGGTCCCCGAGGCCATTCCCGGAAGGCAGGAGGGGGTGCGGGTGGGGAGTACGTTCCCAACCGGTCCGGACGGCTTGACAGGACAGGCGTGCGGGTTATGCTGAGCGCAGGATGAAACAGCCTCCTGCCAGCGCCGTGCCGAGGCCGAGTCATTGACGATGGCCGACACGAAAGCCCTGGACTCGCCCAAGCGGCTGGTCGAAACCTTCGACCGCAACCTCGCTTCCTACCGCACCCCGGCCTACAACGAGACCCAGCTCCGCCGCGACTTCCTCGACCCGTTCTTCGAGGCGCTCGGTTGGGACGTCGCCAGTATCAAGGAGAGCCAATGAACGCTCTTGAGCTTCGGATTGAGTACCGGCCTTTCAGAATCGGCTGGTGCGTTACAGACGGGAACATCGACGACCTCGTAAGGGCTATCAGACTGACGCATTGCTTCTGGGGTGGAAGATACAACCCGGTAATCCCCGTCAGCAAGGAGCGTGATGCTGAATGCAGGCGGCTTGTAAGGAAGTTCCGACTCACAGCCCTATATGCAGTTAGCGCCGATAGAGAGCTGAGGGAGTTCGTAGATCAGTTCTCGTGGTTGAAGTGTCTGTACACGACTGAGCTGTTCAATCACTTCCACTTCACGGGACGTCGCGAACCGACGGCCAACCTAGTGGATGTCGCGGTGTTGGCCCGAGCGGCCGCGCGCAAGGCAAACGGGTTCGATTTCGCAGCAGATGACTATCATCAATACGTTTGGGAAGACGACGACCCTCTACGACACATCATGCTGTCGCAGTTCGGCGGTTATCCTGATCCCGGCAGTGACTGCCCCGACTATGGACATCTCGTCGTCCAAGCTCTTGGACTGGAGCATTCGTGGCAAACTGTGGGCAAGGAAGACCCGTTACCATCCGACAGTTGGAAGGCATACACACCCAATCAGCTAACTACGCTTGGGCTCAACGTCATGGAGCCGACGAACTACCTCGGTAACTACCCCGGTGTTTTCATCGGGAGCGCTTCCGCATTCGCCGATATTGTGAACTTCTGGAATCTGAGGGCGGCGGGCATTGAGCTCGTCTTCTACGACCCTCAATACACGAAGCGCATGACCGGACTCAAGGACCATTGGCTTGGTGCACTAGAGGCACGGCCCAAGGGCCCCATCCTTGAGCTTTTCGGCCCGATTTCGGTCTGGACCAGCAGAGGGGAGAGACGGGACGAACTGGACGTCGCTGTAGCGAACGCCACTCGCTGCATCGCAGATGATGAGACCTTCGCCGCGGCTGGTACGGAGCCGTACATTATCGCAGGCCCGGGCCAGAATGTGCTGGCCATGCTCGTCGAGCATGAAAGGCGGCCCGCCGTAGCGTTCCAGCTTCCTAGGAGACCGTTTGCGGACGATGCCCCACTGTCGAACTTACAGCATCACATCGCAGGTGTAAGTTGTCCGGTTGAGTTTGGCCTGCCAGACGAGTATACACTGAGTCCGCCATATGTTCCTCTGGTAAACCAGTTCCTTTCCAAGGAGTGTGGCATTATCGGGGGGGTCAGGTCCGAATTGAACGACTTGGGCGTTATTGTGAAGAGTGACAGTAACAGCCTCAAGTTCGGGGCGGTCCGAAAGAGGTGTTTCGCTGAGAGAGTCTTCGAAGCATTCGGCATCAAGGCGGAGATAAGTGAGGCGGGGCTGGTTGCAGCCCGCATCATAGGCCATATGGGAGGGTTGCAGGGTTGTCGAGTTTTCAAGATCAGCGGTGTCCGGCAACTTATTCAGAAGCACAACCCCATGAAGGCGTTCACGCGCGATGAGGCGTTGGAACTGATAGGCAGGGAATTAGCTAAGTACAATGACCTCATCTTGGATAGCGGCCAGCATGGTCAGCTTACCCCCCAAGCTGTGTTCAACCATCTCGTAAAGAGAGGCATACTGCAAATCGGGCTGGAGTTTGCCTGCCCTAGCTGCTCGCTCAAGTTCTGGAGACACCTTGATGATGCGGTAGCCACGGCTACCTGTGAGTATTGTCGCAGCCGATTTGATGTGGCACTTCAGCTCAAAGGTAAAGACTGGAAGTACCGTAGGTCGGGAGTGTTTGGCGCAAGCGACAATCTGTCGGGTGCAATCCCGGTAGTATTGGTCATGCAACTGCTCCATACGCAGCATATGAGGAATTTTCTTGGCGAAAGCCCTCCGATCATCCTGCCAAGCATGAATCTGGCGAATGCCAGCATTCTCGATAGCGGCAGATGCGAAACTGATTTGCTTGTGATTCATAGCCCCCTAAGTACGCTCTTCACACGAAAGGACAAGGTGCAAGTGGTCCTGGGTGAGTGCAAGAACTACGGGAAAGAAGGTATTACCTCTGGGGAAGCCAGGAAGCTCCTAAGTGTAGCCCGCATCCTCGAGGACAGAGCGGGTTTCACCGTGTACATCATCTTTGCCAAACTTGCCCAGTTCGAGCGAGAAGAGCTTGAAGTATGCCGCAGCGTCAACGAGAAATACCGTCATAGAGCCATAGTCCTCACCCAGGAAGAGTTAGAAATCAATGGGCTCTCAGACATCAATGGCCGCGATATGCTGGAGAAACTGGCTCAACGGACGCATAGCAAGTACTGGGCATCCGCACCTCAGAACCCCTAGTAAGTGATGGTACCATATTGCGGCGATGCCATACTGCTGCGTGTGTAACCGTATGAATACGCATGGTCAGCCTGCACAAGAAACTACCGAAGGCCAAAGGCGCGGTGAAGACGAGCATCGAACGCCGGATTGCCGCGACCGACAAGGCCATTGACGCGCTGGTGTATGAGTTGTATGGGCTGACGGAGAAGGAAGTCAGGATTGTGGAGGAGTCAACTCGGTGACAGGTGACGCACATCCGGCCCGGAATCACCCGGCACCGGAACAGCGCTTCCGCCTGTACCTGGATGAGTCCGGCGACCATGTGCTCAAGGCGCTGGAGAAGGAACACCACCGATACCTGTGCCTGCTCGGCTGCTGGTTCAGAGGCAATGCCTACGCGAACTTCCACGCCGGACTGGAGGCATTCAAGCAGAAACACATTCCACACAGCCCGGACGATCCGGTCATCCTGCACCGTGAAGACATCGTCAACTGCCGCGGGTCGTTCTGGCGTCTGCGCGACGAAGGAGCACGAGGTGCTTTCGACCGGGACCTTGTGGAACTCATATCGCAAACGGACTTCTCCCTGGTCGCCATCGTGATAGACAAGGCCGAACTCCGCGCCAAGTACCCCTCACCCTCGCATCCTTACCACCTGGCGCTTGGCTTCATGCTCCAGCGCTACTGCGGGTACTTGAATCACGTGAACCGACATGGGGACGTGATGGCCGAGAGTCGTGGAAAGAAGGAGGACCGGTTGCTGTCGGACTCGTATGAGTGGGTACACACCCACGGTGCCTGGCGGTGGTCCGCGTCGGTGTTCCAGCAAGCGCTGACCAGTCGCCACCTGAAGATCAAGCCCAAGTCAGCGAACATCGCCGGCCTGCAGCTATCGGACATCTTGGCACATCCAGTCCGGTCACTGGTGCTGTCCAGGTACGGACGTCGCGCACCGACCTTCCCCGCGTTCGCCGAGAAGGTGCTCACTGCTGTAGAGGGCAAGTTCAACCGTCAACTGTACCAGGGTACCGTGGAAGGCTACGGCTATGTGCTCTTCCCAGAATGAAAGTGCCCCTTGCGGGGCGCTTTCACGCTTGCCCTGCGCGGGCAATCCACCTCCAGATAACTGGATTAACTTCAGTATAGACGTCATCAGCGGTTTGTCAATGGCGGCGTTCCCCGAGGACCTCTCCGGTGAGTCGCCGCGGTCAGGCAGGCCGGACGACGGAGTGCGGGCAACACAATACTCAGTTCGCGTGACCGCACCCGAGTAGGCCGGTAGTTTCCGGCTCTCCCGCCCGGCAGTTCCCTCCGGCGTCCGGCCCGGGCTAACCGGGGCCCACCTTCTCCCTTGTTTCGTGATGATTGCCCGGCAGTCGCCTGACCTGCCGTATCCAACAGAAAGCTGACCAGAGGCTGGAAAGTATGGGATGAAGTGTCCCGGGTTTCCCGTGTTTCCACCGGGGAGAGAAAGCGGTAACCGGGCTCCTGCGCCGCGACTTGTACTTCACGGACTCGGGGAGCATCGGTCACGACCGGGCGAAGCGGCCCGTGGCTGAGATACGTTGACCGGGCTTCAGGCTCGACAGCTCACCGGGAATCCATCCCGGCAAGCCGGCTGAGCGTGACTTCCCGGCCGGGCAGTGCCTTGACCAGCAGGCGCCGGTTGCGGGGCGAGTAAATCCCGTCCGCGACCGACCCGGTCACCATCACCCATTCCCAGGGCAGTTCCAGCACAACCGACATCGGCACCGGCGGCATTCCGTCCGTCCGAACCCCGTAGATACGGAGGTTAGCGACATTTTCGGACTGCCGCAGGTCCAGCCGTGCCTGCCGATACTGGAGCAGATAGCGACCGACTTCATCAATCGGCGCAACCCAGGCGCCGAAGTTGCGGACCAGCCGGATATGACGCCCGAAAGTCAGAGGTGAGACCGAATGAAGATGGGCGGAGCGACGGCGTTCCGTCACCTCGACTTCCCGCGATTCCGGGCCGATGACCTGCTGGTATTGAAAGACCGTCCACATACCCCGGCCGCGGTCAAGAACCTGTGCGAACTCGCCGGGGCCGGGCCGGGTATCGCTCCGGACAACGAAGCTGTTGAGCCGGAACCGATCGAAGCCGGCAGCCGGGTTGTGACGGTCGCCGGCACCGCGCCCGAACCACAACCCGGAGCGGCGCGCGGCCTCGACCGAGGACGGTCCGTCCGCACCATCGGGATAATGGCAGACGCGCACCCGGGCGCCCAGCGCCCGCTCTAACGCGCTCACCGCGTCCGGTAACCGTTCCGGCCGCCCGGTGAGACCCGGCTCCAACACCGCAACTGTATGGCCCTCGACCAGCAGGCTCTTCGCCTCGGCAACCCCGAGCCGCAACAGAGGCGCGCCGTCGCCATCCGCGTGCCAGCCTGCCTGGGCTTCGGTCCAGTCGGCCACCAGGCCGAACCCGGCCTTCATCCCGTACAGGTCCAGGACCGGCACCGCATGCGTCAACTGGTCGTGGGAACCGTAGTCGAAACTGATTGACACCGCCCCCGGTCGGTCATCCGGGAATCGGGTGAGCCGGGCCACGATGTTCCCGTCCGCATCGGCCCTTGTGCCGGCCAGCCGGGCCAGGCCGGCCCGCCGTGACGCCGAGTCGGAGAGAGCCGGACCCAGACCGGCCGCGAAAAGGTGATAGCCGGCCTTGAGACGCTCCCGGTACTTCGGCTGTTCCCACCCGCGCCAGCGCCAGCGCCGGGTGAACCGGAGCACGCCTCCCTTTGCCGACGGTAGCGCGGCAACAACCTTGCCGGGCGTGCTCTCGTCCGCGATAAAGGCCGAGAAGGCAAGACCCGGTGTCGTGACCGACTGCATTCCCCCGACCAGGGTATCGTTCTGCAGAACCTGGAAAGAGGACGGGTCCGATACGTTCAGCAATGCCCAGGGCAGACGGATTTCGATCACGCGGCCGCGGGCGTACCAGTCGGCAAGCGAGTTATCGTCGGAGCGGCCGAAACGGAGTCGGCCGTATTCGGTCGCATAGGCGGGAATGGTTTCGCCGGATGGGGTCACCCGCCGGTGATTGCTGATGAGTCGCTGAGCTACGAATGCGCCGTCGCGGCGCGGGACCGTCCTCCGGGCGGATAGCGCACCCGAATGCGGGTCGTGGTAGAGCGAGTACCCGCTGTCAACCAGTACCTCGGCATCGCTGGTGTCGCGGAGCAGGACCAGGAACTCGGTGCCGTTGGCGCAGTCCAGTCCGAACCGGCCCAGCCGCGTGTTGCCCGCCTTCGGGTCGTAGGTGTCAATGGCGATACCGATGACGTATCGCGACCAGTCCGGCTCCCGCGCCAGGTCAAGCCTCAGGTAGCAGTACTCCTCGTCGGCCGCGGCCCGGAGAGCGGTGATGCCCGACCCCGGGTCGCGCGCCTGCGCCAGGGGCCGGCCGGTCCAGTCGCTCGTGTCGCCGTCGACCGTTACCATCTCCCGCCCGAACTTGACCATACCGAAGCACTGCTCCGGATTCTGGACATTATGCCAGAGCCGTACCCGGTCGGCCGGGACCGAGAACTCATCAACCAGCCAGTTACGCTTGAACCACTCGTCCAGCCAGGCGAACAGGATTCCGCCCGCACAGCCTTCCGTATGAATCGCCTCGAGCATCGCCAGGTTCATCTGAGCCTGCTCCGCCTCGTCGTGACCGCCGTGGTTCATCCCCAGCCAGCTGTGATGGGAACTGCCGCGTGAGGAAGGCACGCCGAACTCGGCCACCAGCAGCGGCAGGCCGGCGTGGTACCGTTTCAGGTCGTTCAGGTAGCCGGCGTAGTGGTCCGGTTCACCCCGGGCGTTGCGGTGTTCCCGATAGCGCGGCTCGAGGAAGATGAAATCCGGGTAGTAGGGATAGACGTGGTAGGCTGCGTAGTAGCCGGCCCGCAGGGCGGGCGTGGTCTGGACCGCGAGCGGGTCCAGGGTCACGAGGTCCTCGTCCCGTTCGCGCGTGGCCGACCTTTGGGCGTACTCGCTGGGATGGAACAGCGGGTCGAGCGGCATCCAGTTGACGAAGGCAACCGGCCGCTGGACCCCGCAGGCGAGTGCCTCGTACTGGACCAGGTAGTCAAGCATCCCGGCCAACCAGATCTCGGTCGGGCTGCCGGTCGGCACGTTGAAGAAAAACCCGTCGTAACTGCGCACCGCCCGGTTGGCGGTATCGGTGACAATAAGCGCTTCCGGCTCCCACTCGCGGCCGAAAAGGTAACCGAGCGTGAAGGCCGAAACATCTGCCGGGTAGACGCCCGCCGCGTGGCCCGTTCGCTCGGGCAGGACCGCCCGGCCGGACACGACATCGACCGCGTCGCGGATTTCCTGTTTGAGCGCGCGGGTGTAATCCCGGTCGAACAGGTCGTTGGATTCGGGCAGTTCGGCCCAGATACCCTGCAACAGGAAAACCGGCCGCCCGGCGTGCCGGAAGTTATACTCGGCCAGCGCCCGGTAGAAATCCGGGGGCAGTATCGTGTAGACCCGGACCGTGTTGATGCCCGCGTCGCCCATCTGTTTGAGCCAGCGGAAATAGTCGGCGCGCGTGGCGCTGAACTCGGTCGGGTAATGCCCGGGCAGGGCAACCCCGAGGTTGGCGCCGATGACAAAGAATTCCTGCCAGGCTTCGCTCTTCTCGCCGCGTGCATCGCGGGACGCCACCAGCCGCTCGAACCGGTCCCCGACACAGCGGAACATTACTTCCGCCGCGGCCGCGGCCGCCTCGATTCGCTCGGTCGAGGCGTTGATTTCCGCCGGCTCGCGCGCCGGTTCGACCACCCGAACCGTCAGGGGGCGACGCCGTTCCCGCTCTATCCGGACCAGCCAGGACACGAGAAAAGCCAGCCCGACCAGCAACAGGCCGATGACTACGTACTTGCCCCGCATCTCAGAACGACCGGCTGACCCCGATACCCAAACCGGCGTAGGTATACCGGCCCCGACCCGCGGTCTGCTCATAACTCACGTCGAGCGCGAGTCGGATGCCGGCCCAAAGCAGCCTGTTGAACTCACCGCCCGCCCGCAACAACAGTTCCTGTTCGGCATTGAGCCCTCCGGCCGCATTCACCGCCAGCCCGGTATGACTGCCGTGCCACCGGAAGCTCGCGCCGACGGTATTCGTGATGAGACCGTGCGGCGAGTAATAGCGCGGCGAGTCGTCGCGGAAGTCGTCGAAGCTGAAGGTGTATGTGAGCGCCAGCCGGGGCCGGGCCAGGAGGTCGAACCCGATGGCCGCGGACAGCGCATTCTTGACGTTGCCGTCATCTATGACCTGCAGGCGCGCGGCGCGGGCTTCCAGACGCAATCTGGACACCGGGCGCGCCACGATCCCGGTTGAGCCCGAGAAGGCACCTATGTTCTGGGTCGGTTCGAACAAGGTCCGGCCCGCGTCGCCGGTCCAGGTCAGCCAGGCCTGCTCCAACTCCCAGGCCAGCGTACCCGACTTGAACGCGAACTCCAGCACGTCGCCCTGGGCCTGGACGGTGAGGCCCAGCCGGCTCCACGGTCGGTACGCGAGACCGACCTGCGCCAGCAGGTAATCGCGGTCCAGCGTGCCGCGCCGGTTGGCCGACCAGGACAGGGCCGCGCTCGGCACCAGTTGGTCGCTCAGCCGCTGTTCATACCGGAAGCGATACTCGCGGCTCGCGCCGCGCACCCAGCCATCGTCATCACGCGCGGTGCGGAACTCGATACCCACCCGCGGCGCCACGGCTCTGGAAACCCGTTGGTACGCCTCGGTGACATCCTCACGCCCCGGAGCAATTTCCAGCGCACGACGGTACTGGTCGCGGGCCGCCAGCGGCCGGCCCGACCACTCCAGGTTCTGACCGAGGCCGAAGCGGTGATCGGCGTTGGCCGGGGCCAGTTCGCTCAGCCGGCGGAACAGCGCGACCGCGGCGGCGTGGTCGCCGGACCAGCCCAGTACCTGAGCCCGGCGTGCCGGCACCTCGCGGTTGTCCGGCAACAGCGACTCGGCCTCGGCCAGGTAACGCAGTGCTTCCCGGTGGCGTCCCGCCCAGCCCGCAACCCGGCCCTTGCCCAGCACCGCCTCCGGGTAGTGCTCGCCGGCCGGGTTGATTTCCTCGTAGAGTGCCAGCGCGTCGTCCTGTCTGCCCTGCCAGGAGAGTGCCAGCGCCTTGCCCAGCCGGGTATCGTCGTCCGAGCTGTCGGCGGCCAGCAGTCGGTCATAGACCGCAATCGCCGAGTCCAGCGCGCCGGTATTGCGCAGGACCAGCGCAAACGCCTTCTGCAAGGGCCGGTTGTCGGGCGCGGCCCGCACGGCCGCCTCGATCCGGGGCAGCGCCTCAGCTCCGCGCCCGGCTTCGACCAACTCGTGGACCTCGCTCACCGATATCGGCTCCAGGATGACGAGCAGGAACAACAGTATCAAGACGTCTCCGAGCCGAACCCGCCGCGCTCGAACTTGTACCAGGATTTCTGCCCCCGAGCCCAATCCCAGATGCCCCAGAGCTGGAACGCGGTCCGCAGCGGTCCGTACACCGGTCCGCTGGCCATCGAGTAGCCTACCAGCCGCAACCAGTCGCCGAACGACCGGTAGCGCATCGCCTCGACATTCACCGCCGAACTGCGCGCGAACCGGCGTTCGACCGCGGTCGTGACCAGGGCGGTGATGACGCCGCCGGCCAGCACCGCGGCGACCAGCACGCCGGCCAGCCACCAGGGGCTGACTTCGCCCGCGGCCGCAAGCCACACCAGCAACCCGAGCCCGAGAAGCTGCATCACCGGCGCGAACGCGACGAACACGACCTGGTAGGCCATCCCGAGCAGGCCGGCGGCACCATACCCGGGCTCAAACCACATTGCCCGGTGAAAGAAGAGCGACTCGAGCAACCCGCGTTGCCAGCGATTGCGCTGTCGGGCCAGTTGTCCGAGCCGGGCCGGGACCTCGGTCCAGGCCACCGGCCAGGGGTCGAACACTATCGGCCGGCGCAACCGGTTTTCCTTCAGGTACCGGTGCAGGCGCACGATGACCTCCATATCTTCGCACACCGTACCGGCGGGCCGGCCCCGGCTGATGCGCCGGATGTACTGGTGACGGTTCCGCCGGGTCAGGAAACCGCCGCAGGCGAGCAGGAGTTCCCGGTCGAACATCGTGAAAGCGCCGGAAAGCACCATCAGCGAGCCGGCCGCGGAAAGCGCGATGCGGCCGACGGTGTAGGAAACGAGGTACTCGATGAGCTGGAACATCAGCAGCGCCCGGCGCGGTAACTGCGCGGCGGTAACCTGGCCGTCTTTCACACGTGCGCCGTTGGCCGCGGTAATCAGGCCGCCCGCGGCCGCGGCGTTCCGGCCCCGGAACAGCCCGGCCAGGCGGCTCAAGGCGGACGACGCGAGCAGAGAGTCCGAATCAATCGTCACCACCAGCGGCATCGCGGTCAGGGCCAGGCCCACGTTAAGTGAATCGGCCTTGCCCGAATTGGGCTTATCCACCACCCGCAGACGCCGGTCGCTTGCGGAGCGGAACACCGCCCGCACCGGCGCGGTGCCGAGCAGGTCAAAGTATTCGGTCGCCTCGGTCCGGAGTTCGAATGCCTGCCGGAGCTTCGCCAGCGTCGAGTCCCGGGAGCCGTCGTTGATGACGATTACCTCGAACCGCGGGTAGTCCAGCGCGAGCAACGAGCGCACGCTTTCAACCACGGTCGCGGCCTCGTCAAAGGCCGGGACCAGGACCGCGATACCCGGGTCGCCGCCCGGCACGACGGTCGGCACCGGCTCGGACCGGGAGCGGCGAAATACCCAGAGGAAGATGACCAGGAACAACAGGTTGATGAGCACGTCCAGCCCGAAATAGATCGCGAGCAGGTCGACCGCGACCCAGAGCAACATCAAACGCCGTCTGGCCGGCCTCTAAGGGACGTTCCGGACATCGACCGTGATGACGAAGGAATAGCCCCGGTTCCCGTTGGTGTCCACCGCCGCGGCGTAAAGCGTGTGGTAGCCGTCATCGGCTTCCCGACTGTCCCAGAAATGAACCCAGGGCGGGCCCGGTAGCAGGGCCAGAGTGTCGCCATCGAGGAAAAAGGCCAGCTTTGCCACCCCCCGGTTGTCCCAGGCGATCGCTTCCACCCGGACCGTGTCGCTGACCACGGACCAGGCCGCGGGCCGGACCAGGGCAACGCCCGGCGGCTCAAGGTCCGGCGGCTCGGCCGGGTCGACGACCGTAACAAACGTCGGACCGGTATGGGTCTTGTTGCCGGCCGCATCGTACGCCACACAATGAATCGAATGTCCGCCGGTCGTATCCGGGTACCACCGGGTGTGGTACGGCTCGGTTCGGACCTCGGCCAGGCTCTCACCGTTGACATAGAATACGACCCGGTCGAGTTTGTGGTTGTCATAGGCGTCCGCCCGGATGTCGGTCGTGTCCCGACCAAACGTTGTCCACGCCACCGGGTACACGACCACAACGGTCGGCGGCGTGGCGTCGTAGGTCAGGTCGGCGCAACCGGCGATAATCAGCAGGACAAGCACAGCGAAGGGCCGCCGCGCACGGATAAGGCCTGTCATCGGTACACCTCCAGTTCCGCGGTCGTCGCGAGGTCAAAACTCAGGTAGACGAATTCCCCGTCCTCCTCGGTCCGCTCGACCCGGGTCAGTTTCACCCCTCGCGCGCGCACACACAGGCCCGGCTCTCCCAGGCGCACGGTCAGCCCGTTCACCGGTTCCCGGTTACGATTAGTGAAAAACAGAACGGTCCGGTCCGGGCTGGAACTGACCCGGATATCAACACGCTGTCTGGTGTCCCACCAGTCCGCGATCCGCTCAAGGCTGGTCAGCCAGGCATCACCCTGGGCCGCCGCCTCGGCGAGAAAGCCGGTTACCGGTGCCAAAGTCAATTCGGAATGGCCGCTGAAAGCGGAATGCAGGCTCAGGACCAACATCCCGCGCCGGTCCCGGACCAGATCGTGCCAGACCGATTCCAGCCGGGCCGCCATTCGCCGGGCATCCCGCGCCTGCCCCGGCTCATCATATCCCGCCGCGCTCGCGGCCGGGCCGTAGAATTCCCGGTCGTCGAGCGCAGGCGAAAGTTCGAGCACATCCGAAACCAGGCAGTACTGGCCCCGTACCCAGACCGGCAGGTTGTAGGGAAACAGCGCGCCCACGAAACCGGCCGCGTGGTCGATGAATATCGAAGAATCGTACCGGTAGCCCCGCCGGTCGAGCAGGAACACCCCGGCCGCGGTGCGTTCGCTGTACGGGAAGCGGAAGCCCCGCACCGACACGCGCAGGAAATCCTCCAGCCGGGCCAGCTCCCAGACCGTGCGGCAGTGGTCCAGGTCACGAAAATGCGGGTGGCTGAAGCTCAGGCTGGCCAGGCGCACCCGCGGCTCTGCCCGCAGGTAATCCAGCGTCGCGACCGGCACCCGGCCGGTGACGAACACATCCACCTCCTGCAATCCCGACCCGGTGAACAGGTCGGCCAGCATCCTCTGCAGGCCGGTGCCGTCCGGGAGCAAATCTCCGCCTTCGTTCAGGCTGACCGCAAGTGCGCTCCGGTACGCACCCGGCCACGGATTTATGCAGACCTCCGGCCCAGCGCCCAGCGCCAGCGCGAACACCCGGCGATAGAACGAGGCTATCGCCGGAATGTCGCCTGCGCCCCCGTCAATCGTCGGCTGGAGCAACATGAAATATGGCGCCAGGATGCCCCAGCCCCGGCCGAAAGCATTGGCCGTTACTCCGGGCAGGACCGTCCGGCCGTCGGTCCAGTTGGCAAGAACCTGGAAACCCTCGCCCCGGGTCGAATCCACCGGCACCAGTAGCCAGGCTTCCTCAAACGGCCGGGACAGGCTGTCCGGGTAGTCCTCGAGCAGCGCCGCGCCCGGTTCTTTCATCAGCCGGAAGCCGGCCACATTGGCTTCCCGCATCGCGTAACCGAACACCGGCGCGAGCGGCCATTCTCGCTCCTCAAGCAGGTTGCCTGATGCCACCCGGTCCTCGCCGTCGAGCGCGTTCCGGCCGATATTCTCCCCGGCAACGAGGATTCCGCCCGCCCGCACCCACTCGGCGAGATTCACCATACTCGCGCTGTCCAGGAACGAGAGCGAGAAGACCCGGTCGGCGTCGTGGTAGCCGGCGACCGTCGGCGCCACTATGATGCGCGTCGAATCGAGCCGGCCGCGGTCGAGCAGGACCGACTTGTCCGCAATCCCGGCGAAAGCGCCCAGGGTGTTGAATGTCTCGAGGCAGATGTTCGCCCCGGAGGGCAACATCCCCGCGCCATCGGACCCGGTCGTCAGAAACAGCACGCGCGGATAGACCAGCGCACCCTCCGGCCTGCCGGCCTCACCGCTCACCCCGCAACCGGCGAGCAACAAGACCGCCGCCGCCGCAAACGGAAAGACCGGACCACACGCGCCGCGCCCGGCCCCGGATGCAACTGACATCTTGGCATTATACCGGAATCGCTCGCCAATGCCAGACGCTTGCGGACCGTCCCCTCCCTTCTTTTCGACCGAGCCCGAAGGGCGAGTGGAGAAATCCTTCTCCGGTCCTTGCCCTGACCGTTAAGAATCCCCGACGCCCTTGGCGGTTCAATTACCGCTCCGCGTCCGTGCTGACTCTCGCCTCGTCCGCGCCTTGTCTCTGTGGTTTGAACCTTCCGGCCGCGGCCGATACGGTCAACGTTGCCGATGAAGCCGGCTCGACCGGGACCGGCGCCGGGCTCGTTCAACCCCGCACCAGCGCAAAGCGCACGGCTTCCCCGGGCAGTTGACAGGTCGGCCCGATTGGTTAGCATTGCTACGATAGCGGAGCTGGATGGTCCCCCAGCCCAGGAGGCGCACAATGTCCGAGCATAACTCGAGGGGTTCCCTGCACCGGGGAACCTTGTTTCTTGCTCTTTGCCTGCTGACTGCTGTCGGGTTGCTTGGCGCGTCACCGATGAACGAGCGTGCATCGGAACGCTACTCGATGGGCCGCGCCCTGCGGTTCCAGCCCGAGAGCGAGCCGGCCGTTTCCATTTCCTTCTCCAACGGATTGCGGGTTGACACCCGTACCGGCGCGGACAATGTGCCGGCCGGGTTCAGGGCGGACGCGGCCGCGCCCGGGCCGCAACTGTCGCTCATCCAGTTCACCGGCCCGCTCGAGCGCGACCGGCGCCGCGGGCTGGAGCGTGAAGGCATCCGGGCTTTCGGCTACCTCGCGCCGTACGCGACGATGGCGGTGCTCGACGCCGAGCAACGCGAGCGGGTGGCGGCCCTGCCGTTCGTCGGCTGGGTCGGGCCTTTCCACCCCGGCTACAAACTGCAGGAGCACCTGCTCCACGCCCGGGGCCGGCTCGAACTCGACCTGCTCCTCACCCCGTTCGGCGACGAGGAGGCCGTCCTCGGCCGCATCGCCGAACTGGCCGGGGACGTCAAGCAGGTCACCCACAGCGGGTTCGGCACGGTCGTGCGCTTCTTCCTCGACGCCGAGCGGCTCGGCCAACTGGCCGCGCTCGATGACATCATCTGGGTCCAGGAGTGGACCGAGCCCGAGTTCTGCAACAACAGCGTCCAGTGGGTGACCCAGACCGGTTGGCGTTCCAGCGCGCCTCCGGACACTTCCACGCTAGCCCGCAATGTCTGGCGCCAGGGAGTCCGCGGCCGCGGGCTCATCCTGTCCACGACCGACTCCGGCCTCAACACCGGCCACGATATGTTCCGCGACCCGGACCTGCCGATTACCCCACCCGGCATCTGGCCGGGGCACCGCAAGGTGGTCGCGTTCAAACTCTACGCGGGCGCGGACCCGGGTGAGAATCCCTACCACGGCAGTCACGTCAACGGCACCGTCGCGGGTTGTGATTCGGTGACCGGCGGCACCAGCTTCTACGACGGCGCGGCCAAGGATGCCCGGGTCTACTTCGTCGACGTCTCCGCCTCAGGCGGCGGTCTCGTCATCGGCACCGACCTTACCGCGCTGTGGGACACGGTCTACCTGGGCCGGGGCCTGCCCGACTCCCTGCGACCGATTGTCCAGCATTCCGGCTCCTGGGGTTGGGGCAACAGCCAGGGCACATACCTCATCCAGGACGCCTCCACCGATGCGTACGCCTGGGCCAACAAGGACTTCCTCAACATCATCTCTGCGGGTAACTCAGGCAGTAGCCCCCGCACGATCGGGAATCCGGGCCTTGCCAAGAACGTCCTGACCATCGGCGCGACCGGGCGCGGCACCGCTTCGAACACCATTGCCGGCTTCTCCTCGCGCGGCCCGACCCAGGACGGCCGCACCAAACCCAACATTGTCGCCCCTGGTGTCAACCTCTGGTCTGCCCGCAACACCGGCACCAACACCTATTCCCAGATGTCCGGAACCTCGATGGCGGCCCCGGCCGCGAACGGTACCATCGCGCTGATGCGCCAGTACCTGCGCGACGGCTACTACCCGACCGGCACGCCCGAGCCGGCCGACCGGCGCGAGTACATCTCCGCCGCCCTGCTCCGGGCGATGGCGATGGTCTCCGGC
>Ga0129302_1001891_pt1 | contig 15279 bp, 16 predicted proteins | sample BlaSprsedimmetaG_FD_94476 | JGI IMG/M metagenome (GOLD analysis project Ga0129302, IMG submission 94476) | Hot spring sediment bacterial and archeal communities from California, USA to study Microbial Dark Matter (Phase II) - Blank Spring... | ecosystem: Environmental > Aquatic > Thermal springs... | reverse complement strand
CTCGGCTGGGCCGCCTTCCCGGCGCTGTTCGTCGGGCTCTTGCTGCAGGCGGTGTTCTTCGGCTTCGGCGGCCTGACGGTGCTGGGCGTGAATACCGTCAACATCGCGTTGCCCGCGGTGATCGTGCATTACCTTTGCCGCCGCGGAGTGACGCGCGGAACGCCGTTTGTCGCGGCGATCTGGGCGGGCTTCGGCGGGGCGCTGGCCATCGCACTGACCACGGCCCTCGTGGGGCTGTCGCTGATGCTGTCGGGCGATGCCTTCATTCCGGCGGCCAAACTGGTGTTCTTCGCCCATATCCCGGTGATGGTAGTCGAGGGTCTCCTGTCCGCCGCTGCGATCTACCTTGCCGCTCAGGTCAAGCCTGACCTTTTCGATGCGATGAAGGAAGACCCGTCATGATCCGCGCGTTGTCCATCGTCCTTTGCCTTACCCTCGCGCCACTGCCCGCCGCCGCCCACAAGGTGATCGCCTTGGCCTTTCCCAGCGGCGATGCGATCGAGGGCGAGGTCGGCTTTTCGAACGGTGACATGGCGGCAAACCTTCTGATCGAGGTGTTCGACGGCGCGGGCACCAAGCTGGGCGAGGCCATGACCGATTCGGACGGGTTCTTCACCTATATGCCCACCCAAGCCGTGCGGCACGTCTTCCGCGCCGACCTCGGCGCGGGCCATGTCGCCGAGTTCGAGATGACCGCCGAGGATGTCGCCGCGATCCTCGGGACTCCCGCGACGGGCGCCGCGCCTGCCCCCACAGAGACCGCCGCCGCGGTGCCGCTCGCCGGGCTGTCCGACGCGGACAAGGCCGCAATCGCTGCGATCATGCGTGACGAGATGCGCCCCCTTCGCCGCGAGGTGGCCGCCTGCAAAGAACATCACGACATCCAGACCGTCCTCGGCGGCATCGGCTATATCGCGGGTCTGTTCGGCCTCGGCTTCTACTTTGCCGCGCGCCGCAGGCTGGCGGGCTGAGCGCATGGGCCACATCCTGACCGCAGAGCGGCAGACCCCGAGCGACACGGGGGCCGGACAGGGCGGCGCGCTGGCACGGCTCGACCCGCGTACCCGCATCCTCGGCGCCTGCGCCTTTGCCGTGGTCACCGTTGCCTGCAGTTGGCTGCCGATCCTCGTCGCGGCCCTGCTGATGGCCGTTGGCCTGATGTTGGTTTCGCGTGTGCCGGTCGTCCCGATCCTTCGCCGTATGGCGGCAATGGACAGTTTCATCCTGGTCCTGCTGGCACTCTTGCCGTTTTCCGTGCCCGGCGACGCGATCTTCACCCTGTGGGGCTTTGCCGCCAGTTGGCAGGGCCTGGCCCTTGCCATCGAGATCCTGCTGACGGCGAATGCCGTCGTCCTTGCGCTCCTGTCACTTGTCGGCACGATGGAGCCGGTGACGCTGGGTCACGCGCTCTCGCGCCTGCGCCTGCCCGAAACGCTGGTGCATCTGTTGATGTTCACGATCCGCTATATCGAGGTGCTGCGCGCCGAATACCTGCGCCTGCGCCAGGCGATGAAGATGCGCGGGTTCCGCCCGTCCACCACCTGGCACAGCTATCGCAGCTTTGGCTATCTTGTGGGCATGATGCTGGTCCGCGCGATCGAACGGTCCGAGCGCGTGCTGGGCGCGATGAAATGCCGGGGTTTCTCCGGGCAAATCCCGCTGCTGGAAACGCTTGCCTACGGGCGCTCTGATGTCCTTTTCGCGGCGGTGTCGGGCGCAGCTCTGCTGGCGCTTTTCGCCGCCGAAATCGCCCATGCCGCTATTTGAGCTCGGTGACATCCGGTTCGGCTATCCCGGCCATCCGCCCGTGCTGCGGGGCGCCAGCCTTGCCCTGCACGAGGGGCAGCGGCTGTCGATCACCGGGCCCAACGGCGCGGGCAAGTCGACCCTCCTGCGGATCATGGTCGGGCTCTTGCGGCCCGATGCGGGGCGGGTTCTGGCGTTCGGCAAGCCCCGGCGGGAAGAGGCCGACTTTCACGAAGTCCGCCGCCGGGCCGGGATGGTGTTCCAGGACCCCGACGATCAGCTTTTCTGCCCGACCGTCGCCGAGGACATCGCCTTCGGCCCCCTGAACCTTGGCAAGAGCCGCGCCGAGGCCGTCGCGATCGTCGACCGGACGTTGGAGCGGCTCGACCTGATGCATTTGCGCGACCGGATCACCTACAAGCTGTCGGGCGGAGAGAAACGTCTGGTGACGCTCGCCACCGTGCTGGCGATGGAGCCCGAGGTGCTGCTGCTGGACGAGCCAACGAATGCGCTGGACGAAGCGAACGAGGCACGGCTGGTGGAAATCCTGCAATCCCTGCCGCAGCCCATGGTTCTGGTCAGCCACGACGCACGGTTCCGCGCGAAGATCGCGCCCGAAAGCCTGCGGCTCGCCGATGGCGTGCTGGTCCCCGACCCGGCGCCATGAGAGCCACCGGGCCGCGCGGTCAGCCCCCCGATGCCCGGCGCAGCAGATAGATATCCATGATCCAGCCATGCCGCGTCCTTGCCTCGGCGCGCGTCTCGACGATCTGGGGGCCGGCCTCAGCCAGCGGCCCCGACACCGTGGCTTCCTCAGCCATCCCCAGATAGGCACCCCACCAGATCGTGACGCCTTCGGGGTCGAGTGTTTGAAACGCGCAGCCGCCGTCCAACATCACCACCAGCGTATCGGCGCAATCAGGCCAACCCTCTTCCCGCAGCCGCCGCCCGGTGGTGACAAGGAACGGCGCGCCGATCTCGTTCAGCGGAATGGCATGGGCGGCGCAAAGCGCCTGCAAAGCCGTAATTCCGGGCACGACCGTGATCTGCGGCGGCGGGCTCAGGCGGGCGGCAATCCGAAGCGAGCTGTCGTAAAGCGCGGGGTCCCCCCAGACCAGCAGGGCCACCCGCTGCGCCTGCCGCCCCGCCGCCGTGACCCACGCGCATGCGATGGCGTCGTGCCACGCCTCCACACCGGCCAGATAGTCGCCCCCGGCGTCGCGTTTGGGCAGGTCGAATTCCACGATCCGGGCGTCGTCGCTGCCCAGAACCCGGGCGCAGATATCGCGCCGGAGGTCCGCGAGGTCGGCCTTCTCCGCCCCCTTGCGCGGCACGAGGATCAGGTCGGCCGACCGGATCGCCTTCGCCCCTTGCTGGGTCAGGTGATCGGGATTACCGGTGCCGATACCGATCAGGACCAGTTCACGCATCGGCGGCCTCTTCGGCAAGAGGGCCGTAGAGGATCAGCGCGGGCGCGGGCGATGTGGCTTCGGCCAGCGCTTCTGCCAGCCCCCCGACGGTGCCGAGCGTCAGGCGCTGCGCCTCGGTCGTGACGCCCTCGGCCAGCAGCGCGGGCGTCTCCCTCAGCAACCCCCGCGCGACCAGCGCCCCGGCAAGCGCCGGGAAGGTCCGCCGACCCATGTAGACGACAGTGGTGGCATGGGGATCGGCCAGCGCGTCCAGGTCGATATTGTCGGGCAGCTGCCCGGTCACGTCATGGCCGGTGACGAACTGCACCCGCCGTGCGGTCAGCCGCCGCGTCAGGGGAATACCCGCCGCCGCAGCGGCGGCGCAGGCGGATGTCACGCCGGGCACGATTTCATACCCCATGCCTGCTGCGCGCAGCGCCATAATCTCTTCCTCCAGCCGCCCGAACAGCCCGGCATCGCCGGATTTCAGCCGCACCACCCGGGCGCCGGTGGCCGCGTAATCCACCAGCAACCGGCTGACGTGATCCTGTTTCGGTGAGACGCGCCCGGCGCGCTTGCCCACACCCACCAGATCGGCACCGGCCCGTGCATGTGACAGGATCGGCCCCGCGGACAGATCGTCGAACAGCACCGCGTCGGCGTGCTTCAGCCGGTCGACCGCCTTCAGGGTCAGGAGTTCGGGATCGCCCGGGCCGGAACTGACGAAACTGACGAAACCACTCACGCCGCGCCCTCCGTGATGAGGTGAAAGAAACTGCCGGTGACATGCCCCCGCACCGACCCGGTTTCGGGCATGGGGTTGCCGCCCGCATCGGTAACGCGGGCGAGCGGCGCATCGGGCTGCTCAAGGATCGTCGAATAGTGGAACTCGTGCCCGTAGAGCATCGCGCCTGCCCCTTGGCCCGGCATGGCGGCTTCCAGCACCGCGCGGCGATAGCCAAGATGCAGGCGACGCTGCGCATAGCTGGTCACCAGCCCCAGGAGCCCCGCCATTGCATGCCGCTCTCCGTCCGAATCGACCAAACCCGCGCCCAGCATCATGTAGCCGCCGCATTCTCCATGCACGGGCCGGCTTTCGGCATGGCGCCGCAACCCATCCAGGAAAGTGCCTGAGGCAGCCAGCCTACCCGCATGCAATTCCGGATAGCCGCCCGGCAGCCAGACCAGATCGGCCTCCGGGGGGGGCTCGTCGGCCAGCGGCGAGAACGGCAGGATTTCCGCGCCCGCCCGCTTCCAGCCCTCCAGCAGATGCGGATAAATGAAGGAAAACGCCACATCCCGGGCCAGCGCGATTCGCTGGGCGGGCGGATTCGGCCAGCGGCCGGGCGGCCGGTTCGGACCGGCGCGCGCCGCCGCGCGCAGCGCGCCAAGGTCGGCATGGTCCCGCAGGAACGCCCCCAGACGGCCGATCACCGCGTCGATATCGCCGTGCTCCTCGGCCTGCACGAGGCCCAGATGCCGCTCGGGCAATTTCAGGTCGCTGCGCCGGGGAAGGGCGCCGAAAACGGTGATTCCGAGCCGCGCCATCTCCTCGCGGATCATCATCTCGTGCCGGGCGCCTGCCACCCGGTTCAGGATCACACCGGCCAGGGGCGCAGCGTCGGGGTGGCGGGCAAATCCCAGTGCCGTGGCCGCCGCCGATTGCGCCTGCCCCGAGACGTCGAGTATCAGCACCACCGGCCAGCCGAAGGCGCGCGCGATCTCGGCGCTCGACCCGCGCCCCGAGACACCAGGCGCCGAGGTCCCGTCGAACAGGCCCATCGACCCTTCCGACAGGACGAAGTCCGCCCCTTGTGTCCGGGATGCGATGGCCCCGAGCAAGTCCTCATCCATCGCCCACGTGTCGAGATTGAACGAGTCGCGCCCCGCCGCGATGCGGTGAAAGGCGGGGTCGATGTAGTCGGGCCCGTTCTTGAAGGGCTGCACCGTCAGCCCCCCGTCGCGGAACGCGCGCAAAAGGCCCAGTGTCACGGTCGTCTTGCCCGACCCCGAGGCCGGGGCGGCGATGACAAGGCCCGGAGGATTAGCCGCCATGTCGCCTTCCTTCGGCCCGTTGCGGCCGAAAACGGCGGTCGTAGTCGGGCGCATAGAGACAGCTTTCGGCGAAGCCCTCGGCCCCCAGCGCCGGGCCGACAAGGATCAGCGCCGTGCGTTCGATCCCCTCGGGCAGCGCGGCCTCGATGGTGTCAAGCGTCGCGCGGGTAATGCTCTGGTCCGGCCAGCTGGCGCGGAACACCACCGCAACGGGGCACGCGCCACCGTAATGGGGGGTCAGGTCGGCCACCACGCGCGAGAGGTTGTGGATCGACAGGTGAATGGCAAGCGTCGCGCCGGTGACGGCGAAATTGGCAAGGCTCTCGCCCTCGGGCATCGACGAGGCACGGCCCGGCGTGCGGGTCAGCACCACCGATTGCGCAACGCCCGGCAGCGTCAACTCGGCCCCCAGCGCCGCCGCCGCTGCCGCGAACGAGGGAACGCCGGGGGTCACACTGACCGGAATCCCCTCGGCCTTCAGCCGCCGGATCTGCTCGCCCATCGCCGACCAGACCGACAGATCGCCCGAATGCAGCCGCGCGACGTCAAGCCCCGCCTCATGCGCGGCACGGCATTCGGCGATGATCGCGTCCAGATCCAGCGGTGCGGTGTTCACGATCCGCGCATCGGGCGGGCAGTGGGCCAGGATCGCCCGAGGCACCAGCGACCCGGCATAGAGGCAGACCGGACAGGCCGCGATCAGGTCGCGTCCGCGCAGGGTCAGCAGGTCGGGGGCGCCGGGGCCCGCGCCGATGAAATGGACGGTCATGGGGTATCTCCGGTTGCGATGGCGCAGGTGGCCATTCGGTCGTTTGAAACGGCGCGCGGGCCTGTGAGCTGCGCCGAGGGTCCGGCGGCAGCGAGTGCGGCGGCCTCGGCGACAGACCCTGTACCGCGAAGCGCGCGCACGCGGGGCGCCTCGGTCAGGGTGGCCGGGGCGGCGAGGTCGCTGGACGAGACCGCCCGGACCGGCAGGCCCAGCCGCGCCGCCAAATCGGCGAGGCAGGACGCACCGGCCTTGTCCCTTGGGGCGGCGAGCGCGGTCAAACCACCGCACCCGCCGGCCCGCGCCAGCGCATCGGACAGGCTTTCAAGGGACGCGCCCTTGCGGAAACCGAACCCCGCCACCCTCATCGCACGACACTCCACTGCATCACCGGATAGGCAGTACGCCAGCCGCGCCTTGTGCCCAGCGGCTGCGCCTCGGCCAGTTCCACGCGCAGCAGGTTGCCGCCCTGCGCGGCCTGCCACGCGACCAGCAGCGCTTCGGACTCAAGCGTCACCGCGTTTGCCACGACCCGTGTACCGGACCCGAGCCGCGCCCACAGGTCCGACAACAGCGCCTCGGACAGCCCACCGCCGATGAACACGGCCTGCGGTGGGGCAAGACCGTCCAGCACCTCGGGCGCACGGCCCTCGACCACACGCAGCCGGTCCGCCCCCAGCGCTGCGGCATTCGTGCGGATGCGATCGGCGCGGGCGGGATCCGCTTCGACGGCAGTCGCGTGCATCGACGGGTGACAGGCGAGCCATTCGATCGAGATCGAGCCCGATCCCGCGCCGATATCCCACAGGTGTTCAACCGGCCGGGGCGCAAGCGCGGACAGGGTCAGTGCGCGCAGCGGCCGCTTGGTGATCTGGCCATCATGGTCGAACAGGCCATCCGGCCAGCCGCTTGCCGCAGGGATCACCTCGCCTGCGCCACCGATCTTCAACCCGACGCAGACCGGGTGGTGAACGTCCGTGAGATCGTATTCCGCGGCCGTGGTCCCCCGCACCCGCTGACGGGGACCGCCGAGCGCCTCCATCACCCAGAGCGTGCTCTCGCCAAAGTCCAGCCCGGTCAGCCAGGCCGCAAGATCGCGCACCGCCGACCCGTCACGCAGCAGCACCAGCGCCTGCGCGCCAGGCGCCAGATGCGGGCGCAACTGCGCGAAGGGTGCGGCGTGCAGGCCGAGGCAGGACGTCCGCTCCAGCGGCCAGCCAAGGCGCGCCGCGGCAAGCGAGAAAACCGAGGGGGCCGGGAAGGCGCGCCATTCGCCGGGCGCGAAGTCCCGCGCGATCACCGAGCCCGCGCCGAACCAGAACGGATCGCCCGAGGCCAGCACCGCGACGCGCCTGCCGCGCAGACCCTGAAGGATCGGCAAACCGTCGGCGAAAGGCACGGGCCATTCGATGCGTTCGGCCTTCAGATCGGGAAGCAGGCCCAGATGCCGCGGCGGCCCCATCACGATTTCGGCCGCCTCCAGCACGGCACGGCTTGCGGGCGGCAGCCCGTCCGGGCCATCCTCGCCCAACCCCACGATGCTCAGCCAAGGAGCCTCAGCCATGCGCCCCAATCTCCTGATCCTTGGTGGCACCACCGAGGCGACCGCGCTGGCGCAGGCTGTGGCCGCGCAGGGCATCGACGCCACCTTGTCCTTCGCGGGCCGGGTGGAGCGACCCAGGCCGCAGCCGGTCCCGGTGCGGATCGGCGGGTTCGGCGGCGCCGACGGGCTGGCCTCTTTCCTGACGTCGCAGCGCATCACCCATGTGGTCGATGCAACGCATCCCTTCGCCGCACAGATGAGCCGCAACGCCGTCACCGCCTGCGCGGCAAGGGGCGTTCCTCTGGTCGCGCTGACCCGGCCGCCCTGGACGCCCCAGCCCGGCGACCGCTGGCGCCATGTGCCCGACATCGCGGGCGCGGTCGCCGCGCTGGCGGGGCCGCCCCGGCGCGTGATGCTGGCGGTAGGGCGGATGCATCTGGACGCCTTTGTCGCACAGCCACAGCATTTCTACCTGCTGCGCCTCGTCGACCCGCCCGCCAGCCCGCCGCCCCTGCCGCATCATCATGTGATCGTCTCGCGCGGGCCGTTCACAGAGGCGGACGACTGCGCGTTGATGCAGCAGCACCGGATCGAAATCGTGGTGTCCAAAAACGCCGGCGGCACCGGGGCGCGAGCGAAGATCGCCGCAGCGCGCGGGCTGGGCCTGCCCGTGCTGATGATCGACCGCCCGGCGCTGCCTGCAAGGCATGAAGTATCGACCCCAGCCGAGGTTCTGGATTGGCTCGCTCATTCCGGCGCGGACCTCGGGGTATAGACGATGGGCGCGCCGTTGCGCGCGATGATCTGCGTCAGCGACGAGCCGACCAGAACGACCGTGCGCATGTCGGCCATCTCGGGGCGGGCCTCGGTCAGCGGCACCACCCGGAGCGCTTCCTCGGGTGTCGAAACTGCACGGGCAAAGACCACTGGCCGGGCGTCGCCGCAGGCGTCCCGCAGCACGTCCAGCGCGCGGGCGAACCCCTCGGGGCGGGCCTTCGAGCGGGGGTTGTAGAAGGCCATCGCAAAATCCGCCTCGATCGCCAGGCGCAGGCGTTTCTCGACCAGCGCCCAGGGCTTGAGGTTGTCGCTGAGGTTGATCGCGCAGAAATCATGCCCCAGGGGCGCCCCCGCCCGCGCGGCGGCGGCCAGCATCGCGGTGATGCCCGGCAGGACGCGGATGTCCAGATCGCGCCAGTGCGGCGGCCCCGCCTCCACTGCCTCGAACACGGCCGAGGCCATGGCGAACACCCCTGGATCGCCAGAGGACACGACCACGACCCGACGCCCTGCCGCCGCCATCCCCAGCGCATGGGCTGCGCGGTCGAGTTCCTCGCGATTGTCGGACGCATGCAGCGTCAGCCCCTCGCGCGGGGCAACGCGCGCGACATAGGGGATATAGCCTACCACGTCGGTCGCCTCGGCCAGCGCCGCCGTCACCTCGGGCGTCACCAGCGCGTCGTCCCCGGGCCCCAGCCCGGCGATGGCCAGTCCCCCGCTCATGGCCGCCTTCCCTGGCCGTGGACCAGCGCGATGGAGAAGTAGGGTGCGGTCTCGCCCGGGTAGTCATCCAGCCGCGTCACCTTCTGCCCGGGCATCGCGGCGCGTTCGACCAGCCAGGCCTCCCCGGCGCGGCCCGCCCGTGCCAGCGCGCGGCGCAGCTTGGGCAGGTGGCGGCCGATCTTCATCACCACCACGGCATCCGCACCCGCGATTCCCCTGACCAGCGCATCCTCCGGCAGGGTTCCGGGCAACACGGTCAGGATGTCGTCACCCCAGGTGATCGGCGCGCCCGTCGCCGTCCAGGCGGCCGACATGCCGGTGATGCCCGGCACGACCTCGACCGGCACGACGCCCGTCAGCCGTGTGTAGAGATGCATGAAAGAGCCGTAGAAGAACGGATCGCCCTCGCAGAGCACGACCACATTTTCGCCTGCCTCGGCCAGCGTGCGCAGCCGGGCGCAGCACTCGGTGTAGAAGGCCGCGAGAACCTCGTTGTAGCGGGGGTCGTCGAACGGGATCTCCGTCGTCACGGGGTATTCCATCGGATGCTCGGTCGCGCCCGCGGGGATCAGCCCCTCAACGATGGCGCGGGCCTGCCCATTGCAACCGGCCTTGCGGAAATAGGCGACATGGGTCGCGCCACGCAGCAGGCGGTCGGCGCGCACGCACATAAGGTCGGCAGCACCCGGGCCGAGGCCCAGGCCATAAACGGTGCCCAGCCTCATTCCGCGCGGCTCGCGATGGCGTTGATGGCGGCGACCGTGATCGCGCTGCCGCCCAGCCGGCCCTCGACGATGCAGCAGGGCACGGGCTGTGCCTGCCAAAGCGCCTCTTTCGATTCCGCCGCGCCGACGAAGCCGACCGGGCAACCGATGATCGCGGCGGGACGCGGGCAGGAAGGATCCTCCAGCATATTCAGAAGATGAAAGAGCGCGGTCGGCGCGTTGCCGATGGCGACCAGCGCGCCCGCAAGGTGCGGCCGCCAGAGCTCCAGCGCAGCGGCCGAGCGCGTGTTGCCCATCGCCGCGGCGCGCTCGGCTATGCCGTTTGCCTGCAAGGTGCAGATCACGGCGTTTCCAGCGGGCAGGCGCGTGCGGGTCACGCCCTCAGACACCATGCGCGCGTCGCACAGGATCGGCGCGCCGCCCTCAAGTGCCGCCCGGGCCGTCGCCACGAACCCCGGCGAAAACCGGATATGCGGGGCCAGGCCCACCATGCCCGCGGCATGGATCATCCGCACCGCGATGGGTTCTTCCTCGGCGTCGAAATGCGCCAGGTTGGCTTCGGCGCGGATCATCGCGAAGGACTGGGCGTAGATCGCGGCCCCGTCGGTTTCATAATCATAAGGCATCGCTGGTCTCCGGATGCAGTGCGGCGGCGATGGAATTGCGGCGCGTGTGCCAAAGCCCCGCGCGATCGAGCGCCGCGAACCGCTCGCGCATCGCCGCAAGCGCCTGGGGGTTGGCCTCTGCCATGAAGGCGGTCAGGTCGTCGTCGCCAAGCGTCGCCGCATAGTAGAGGTCGAAAAGATGCGGCCGCACCGCGCCCGCGAGGTGGGCAAAGGCCGCAAGGTGGTCGAGCGTGGCCGCTATCTCGGCGGCGCCGCGAAAGCCGTGGCGGCGCATCCCCGCCAGCCACGCCGGGTTGGCGGCGCGGGCGCGCACCACGCGGGCGACCTCTTCGGACAGGGTCCGGGTGCGGGGACGATCAGGGTCGGTATTATCCAGGTGGTACAGCGCGGCCTTGCCGCCCGTGACAGCCTGCGCCGCGGCGAAGCCCGCCTCGTGCGCAGCATAATCGGCGGCCAGCAGGATATCGGTTTCGGGCAGGTCCTGGGCGTGCACGAACCCATCCGCCCGCTCGACGCGAGCTTTCAGACCCGCCTCGTCGCGGCGGCTCTCCGCGCCATCCAGCGCCCAGGCGCTGGCCGCGAGCCAAGCCTCGCCCGCGGCGAGACGGGCCTCGTCGGAATACTCCTCGACTGCAAGCCCCATGCCCAGCCCGTAGCTGCCCGGCGCGGGCCCATAGACACGCGCGCCCACATCGCGCCCGGCATAGGGATTCCAGTCGGGCGCCTCGTCGCGGGCGGCGAGCGCCCGGATCGCCTGTTGGAACAACGCCGACAACGTGGGAAAGACATCACGGAACAGGCCAGAGACCCGGAGCGTCACGTCAAGCCGCGGCCGGTCGAGCATGGCGATGGGAAGCACCTCGACGCCGGACACTCTTTCGGTGCCTTCGTCCCAGACGGGTGTCACGCCCAGCAGGTGCAACGCCATGGCGAAATCCTCGCCCGCGGTGCGCATCGTGGCCGACCCCCACAGGTCGACGACCAGCCCGCGCGGCCAATCGCCGTGGTCCTGCAGGTGGCGGCGCACAAGGTCCTCGGCGAGTTTCACGCCCTGCGCATGCGCCGACCGCGTCGGCACCGCGCGCGGATCGGTGGTGAAAAGGTTGCGCCCGGTGGGCAGAACATCGCGCCGCCCGCGATAGGGCGACCCGGACGGGCCCGGCGCGATCTGTCCGCCCGCGAAGGCCGTCAGCAGCGCTTTTCGTTCCGCGGCGATGGAAGGGCCGGTGTCAAAGCTGCCGGGCGTGGCCGCGGTGCGGCCGAAGACATGCAGCCCGTCGCCGAACTGGCTGTCCTTCACGTCGCAGACGAACCGGTCGATCCGGGTGATCGCCTCCGCCGGGCAGGCGGCGGCCTCGAGGCCCAGATCCTCTTCGATGCCAAGGGCCTGCGCCTCGGTCCGGATTTCCTTTTGCAGCCGCGCGCGGCGCTTTGGGTCCAGCCCATCGGCGTTCGAGAACTCGTCGAGCAGCGCTTCGAGCCGGGCAAAGCGGTCTGGCGTGCCGCTTTTCCGCAAGGGCGGGGGGATATGCCCGATGGTGACGGCGGCGATCCGGCGCTTGGCCTGTGCGGCCTCGCCGGGGTCGTTGACGATGAAGGGATAGATTACCGGCAGCGTCGCGATCAGCGCCTCGGGCCAGCAAGCCGCCGACAGCGCCACCGCCTTACCCGGCAGCCATTCCAGCGTGCCATGCGCCCCCATGTGGATCACCGCGTCGCAGCGTATGGCCTCGCGCAGCCAGAGATAGAAGGCGACATAGGCGTGGCGCGGGGTGCGGTGGACGTCGTGGTAGTCGTCGTCGCGCATCACCGGATCACCGCGCTCGGGTTGCAAAGCCACCAGCGCCGTACCGCGCCGGGTGGCGGCGAAGTGAAAGGCACCGTCCCGCACGGCAGGGTCGGCCTCGGGTGGGCCCCAGGCCGCGTCCAGCGCCTTCCGCAGGGTTTCGGGCAGGCGGGCGAGTGCCGCGCGATAGGCGTCGAGCGGCCAGGCCTGCGTCTCCTGCGCCAGCGCATCGCACAGGGGCGGACCGGGTGCGATGGGAACGCCCTCGGCGCCAAGATCCTCCAGCACCGCCTCGGCCGAGGCCAGCGCATCGAGCCCGACCGCATGGGCCATTTGCCAAGTTTTGCCCGGGTAGGTGGACAGCACGATGGCGGGGCGCTTTTCGGACGCCGGACGCCGGGTCAGCCCGATCCAGGCCAGCACCCGGTCGGCGATCGCGGCGATCCGGTCGGGATGCGCACGATGGGCATGGCGAGCGAATTGCAGATGCGGGTCGCGGGCGGCCGGTTCCTTGAAGGACGCGACGCCCGCGAAGATGCGGCCATCCACCTCGGGCAGCACGACATGCATGGCCAAATCGGCAGGCGACAGCCCGCGCTCGGCCTCACTCCAGGCCCGTTCGGTCGAGGTCGCCAGCGCGGCCTGGAACACCGGAACGCCGCCCGCATCCAGCGGCGAGGCGCCGTCCTCGCCCTTGCCCGAAAAGGCCGTGGCGTTGACGATGGCCGAGGGGCGCAGATGGCCGATCTGGCGGGCCAGCCAACGCGCGGCCTCGGGCGCCTTGAGAGAGGGCACGAAGAGCGCCTTGACATCGCAACCGCGCGACCGGAAGGCGTCGAACAGCGCCGCGATGGGATCAAGGTCGGCTGCCGTCACATAGGCGCGGTAGAAGGTCAGCACGACGCGCGGGCGGCCGGTTTCGGGCCCAAGGTCCGCCAGCGGACAGCACACGCCCTGCTCGGGGGTCCAGGCGCCGACCTGCGGCACCGCCTTGGCCCCCATCACCGGCGCGGCATACAGCCCCGCGGCCAGCGCCATCTGCGCCAGCGCCGCCTGCGCGGCCACCGCGCCGCCTGCATCGCAAAGTTGCGAAAGCCGCCGCAGCGTGGATAACGGCAGGGTCGAGACCTCGTCGAGCCGCCCATCGGGACGGCCGTCGGCCGGCAGCACGGCCAGCGCGATGCCCCTTGCCTGCGCCAGCGCCTGCACCTGTTGCAGCCCGTAGTCCCAATAGGAGCGCCCGCCGATCAGGCGGACCAGGATACCCTTGGCGCCCGAAAGCGTGCGCTCGACATAGGTGTCGACCGACAGCGGATGCCGCAGCGCGGCGAGATTGGCCAGCCGCAGCGTGGGCATCCCCCCTTCGGCCCCGCCGCCCCGGTGCCAGCCCGCCGCGAAAGCCCCAAGATCGCTGTCCGAGAACGAGAGCACCACCAGATCGGCGGGGTCCTGCCCCAGATCGGTCGGCGTCTCGGTCTCTTCCAGACCGTGGCTTTCGCGGAAGACGACGTGCATGGCCTGTCAGCCCGCCAGAGCCGCGCGGATCGCGCCCGCGTCGATATCGTCATGCTCGGCGATCACCACCAGGCGCGTGCTGCGCGGCTCGTCCGCGCCCCAGGGCCGATCATACTGGTGGCGCACCCGCGTGCCCACCGCCTGCACCAGCAGGCGCATCGGCTTGCCCGCGACGGCGGCATGGCCCTTGACGCGCAGGATGTTCTGCTTGCGGGCAAGCGCCTCGATGCGGCCGGCCAGGATCGCCGGGTCGGCCTGTTCGGGCAGGTCCACAACGATGCTTTCGAAATCCTCGTGGTCGTGGTCGTCTGCGCCGTCATGGTGGCTGGGCCGGGCATTCAGATCGTCCTCGGCCGCGGCCTCAAGCCCCAGGATCACGCGCGGGTCCACGACGCCTTCGGCCACCTCGACGATCGGCAGGCGGCGTGGCGCCTCGGCCTCGATCACCGCGCGGGCGGTGGCCACGCCCTCGGGGCCCGCCAGATCGGGCTTGGTCAGCAGCACGATATCGGCACACGAGATCTGGTCCTCGAACACCTCGGACAGCGGCGTTTCGTGGTCGATGCTGTCATCGGCGGCTCGCTGGGCATCGACCGCGGCCACGTTCGGCGCAAACCGGCCCGCCGCCACGGCCTCGGCATCGGCCACGGCAATCACCCCGTCGACGGTAATGCGCGAGCGGATGTCGGGCCAGTCGAAAGCCTTGAGCAGCGGCTTGGGCAGTGCCAGACCGCTGGTTTCGATCAGGATGTGGTCAGGGCGCGGGTCCATCGCCATCAGCGCCTCGATGGTAGGGATGAAATCGTCGGCCACGGTGCAGCAGATGCATCCGTTGGCCAGTTCCACGATGTTCTCGGCCGGGCAATCGGGGATCGCGCAGGATTTCAGGATTTCTCCATCGACGCCCACATCGCCGAACTCGTTGACGACGACGGCCAGGCGCTTGCCGCCCGCGGTTTGCATCAGGTGTCGGATCAGCGTCGTCTTGCCCGAGCCGAGAAAGCCGGTGATCACGGTGACGGGCAGCTTGGCAAGGTCGGTCATTCGGGGGCCTCCAGAGGGGGAATGCGGGCGATGCAGTTCTTGCGGAAATGGTCGGGGCGAGCGCGCCAGGGCACCAGCCCGTCCGGCGCATCGCGGTATTTCGTGGCACCGTCGACGATCACGGGCGCATCGGTCGACGCGTCGAGATTGCCATAGACATAAGTCCAGCGACCGGGGCCACGCAGCGCGATGGTCACGCCCGCCGTGCAGTTCGACAGGCACTCGACCGGTATCAGGCGGATATCGGCGGGCAGGTTCTGGCCGGCAAGCGCATCGTGCAGCCGTGCGCCGGGCAGCACGTCCGCATCACCGGCCGGCTGACCCCGCCGGCATTTCACGCAAACCAGAATTTCAACCGCGCCTTCGGATGCGCCGCTCATCCGGGCACCGGACCGCGGCGGGGATTGGAAAGAACCAGCATTTTTAACCCCGTAGCGCAGGGGACAAGGGCAGATGGCGGGTAGAGCCGAAGCCGGACCCGACACCGGAACACCCCGTCCGGTTACGTCGTCTTGCGCTGGCAGGTCTCCCGGCTTGCGGATGTCAGGCCCTTTGGTCTGGCGG
>Ga0129302_1001880_pt1 | contig 15344 bp, 16 predicted proteins | sample BlaSprsedimmetaG_FD_94476 | JGI IMG/M metagenome (GOLD analysis project Ga0129302, IMG submission 94476) | Hot spring sediment bacterial and archeal communities from California, USA to study Microbial Dark Matter (Phase II) - Blank Spring... | ecosystem: Environmental > Aquatic > Thermal springs... | reverse complement strand
TTTGAACTTGAACTCCGCTGAATGCTTCTTGACTTTCTTCCCCATTTGATGTCCTCCTTTTTCTTAAATTTACAAGAAGGCATCTCTCTGTGCAACTGGTTTCCTAAATGGGGCGCATGACCGGGCCATAACTTGCCGGTAACAAATATTCTCTCATTTACTTTATCTTACGCTATTCCGTTTAGAACATCTATTGAGCCAATATCTTTCAAATAGGAATACAATACACGCAAATCAATCCAGCCCAGCACTTTGCCAGTATCCGGCGATATTCGCGCAACATAATCCTCCATAAATATATTCGCCCATATTTCACCTTCTACAAACTCAAGTTCATTTATATTATCAATAAGAATGTTACCGTCAGATACTTTTATTTTACGAATTATTTGAAACACGGCCGGATCAAGGAAGTATAAGACCGCTGATCCATCGCTCATAATCAGGTTTTTACCGTCAGATGTTATTCCCCATCCTTGCGTGTGATATGCAAAGCTTGCTGTTTTTTTGATGTTTTTTAAATCATAAACAAAACATTTGTTTTCTTTCCAGGTAAGCTGATAAATCTTTCCGTTGTGAAGCGCAATTCCTTCGGCAAAGTATTTTACAGGCAACTCAACCTTTTTAAGTGTCTTTCCGGATTTAAGTTGAGTTTTTTTCAGAAAAGATTTCCCGTACAGTCCGCTGGATTCATATAAAAACCCTTCATGATAAAAAATGCCCTGCGTAAAAGTATCGGTATCGTGAGGATATAAATTCACAACCCTCACGGAATAAATGGGGACATTCGTTCTTTTCAACAACAAGGAGGACGTTTTTCTCTCAACGGCAAAGACCCCTTGTGACAAAAAAAGAAGGCAGCTAAATGTTAACAGAATAATATTATTTGCTTTATTAATTTTTCTTATTATTCGAATCCTATCTCCCGGGCATAGCTGAATTGCCTTGGCCATGGAATGTCGCGATGAGTTTTATCAATGATTCCTGAACCGACAATTTCCACCGCAGCAGCATCTGCAGATACCGGATGATAAGAACCGATGAATCCTTTATCCGGCGATATGACTTTATGATTTCCCGGCAGACAATCACAATCAGATACTATATTCAGTAAGGCATTAATAACAATAGATTTTTTCTGAATAATCCTCCAGACAGCGGCGGCCGTTTCTATAAGTTTTTCCTGAAATATTTCGACATCAGTATCCCAGATAATTTTCAGCGCCATCTCGTGGCACATTGCTATACATTGCGCGCAACCGACGCATTTCCCCAAATCGTAAATCGGATATTCGTCTTCCGGCATGCTTGCCGCGCTGACAGGACAAACCCGGACACATTCGCCGCACATAATGCATTTTTTCTTTTTTAAGCTTGGTTTGGCGTCTGCGTGCATCCGCTGTTTTTGCGCTCGGGACGCGAAACCCATGGAAATATTCTTGATTGACGCGCCAAATCCCGTTTCCATGTGACCCTTGAAGTGAGAAAATATTACAAATCCATCCGCCTGATGAATAATTGCGCCTACCTGAACGTTTGTAAAGTGTTTATACCCGGCAGACAAATCTACAACTTCTTTGCCGTCAGCTCCATCCCCTATTTTCACGGGACAGTCCAGATATTCTTCGCTGTACTTATGTTGCCTGGCGGTAATTATTGACTGGCTGGCATCACGCCTGCCGCCCGAATACAATACGGTCGTATCGAAAACAAACGGCTTTATGCCCATACTTTTTAACCATGCCACAATTTCCTTGGCATATATCGGCGGCAGATAATTTTTATTGCCTCTTTCTACCCAGTGTAATTTAATGCCTACGGTATCGCCCCTCCCGAATGGCACGCGCATTTCCCGTATAACCGACCTGAGCGCTTCAATTTTAGAATTTTGGCTGCTTGTACATTTTTTAAATATTATATTCTTATTCAGAACTATTTGACGCATATTCTCTTATTTACAATATCTTGCGTTTTAATAAATATTTGTCAGATTGTATCAACTTTCATGGGTTTTGCATCAGCAATGCGCAAATAAACAGGCACACAATTATCCGGATTCAACAATTCGTTGCGTCTGCATTTTTCCAAACCCAAAATTCCGATGGATGAAGCTTTGATAATATTATTTTGAGCTATAATGACCTCGGATTTATTAGTGCCTTTAATTATATTTTCATATTTTAGAGCTCCGTCACCAACACATACTACATCTCCATTGACATTTTTTGATAAAACGTTTTGCGGCCAAACGGCCTGTTCCGGGGTTATTTGCTGTAAAATACCGGCATCATCATAATTGAATAATGATGTGTAAACCTGACCGCGGCCCGCGTCAATCACGGAACATATTAATTTATCGGTATTTATTATATTCAAGGCAAGCGCGGCAAGTGAGGATACTCCCACCGCAGGTTTTGATAAAGCTAAGATCATACCTTTAAGCGTGCTCACGGCCACGCGCAGCCCGGTAAAAGAACCAGGGCCAAGTGAGCAGGCAAACAAATCTACTTCGGAAATATTTACCCCTGATTTTTCCATCGCCTCGTTTATCTGTGGTAAAATTACTTCCGAATGAGTCATCTGGGTCCGGATGATTTTATCATATATGATTTCTTTATTTTTCAACAGGGCTACAGCAGCGGTTTTTGCAGATGTATCAAAAGCCAAAGTAAGCATATCTTATTTAAAGAACTCGACTACTTTATCAATGAATTTCAAATTCAGCCGTTCAATATCAATCATAATGACAAATATCATCAACAAGATCAGAAATAAAAAGCCTATTTGCTGAAATATACCCTGCCATTTCTGGGTAAGAGGTTTACGACGAACCATTTCAATAAGAGTGAACATAATGTGTCCGCCGTCCAGAATGGGAATGGGAAATAGATTTATTATGGCGAGATTTACCGAAATCAGCGCCATTAGAAAGAGAAAAGGAATTATTCCTTCTTTGGCTACCGCTCCCACCGCCTGAGCTATAAATATCGGTCCGCCTAAATTCCTCGGCGACACGTCGCCTTTAATCATTTTCACAAAAACTGTCAAAGTTAGTTTGGAAAACTGCCATGTTTTTTCCAAGCCGATAATGGAAGCCTGCCAGATATTTCTTTTTTCGATAACTATTTCATCGGAAGGGGTAATGCCGATAAGATATGCGTATATTTCTTCACCGAGGATGTTCTGTGTTTTAGATAATTTAGCCGTTATATATAATTCCTTTTCCTGACCATCGCGTTTGATCCTTACTGCCAGTTTCTCGCCTTCGCTTTGGGTTATGACCGGCCTGATGTCATCCCAATAAAGAATTTTTTTGTCATTGATGGAAATGATTTTATCGCCACTGATGATACCGGCCTCGTAAGCTGCTGAATCCTCCTGCACACCTCCGACAATATTGCTCAGAGCCGGTACACCGTACACATATACTGAAGCAAAAATCAAAATCGCTAACAAGAAATTGAAAAAAGGACCGGCAAAGACAATGATCAATCGCTTCCATGGAGGTTGTTTGGAAAAAGACTTTTTTTCTTCGTCCGCGGAAAGTTTATCGTTTTCCGTTTCGCCTAAAAGCTTAACGTATCCTCCCAGGGGAATCAGCGAAATAACATATTCGGTTTGCCCTATCTTTTTCCCGACGATTTTCGGACCGAAGCCCAAGGAAAACTTAAGGACACCAACACCGGACAAACGTGCGGCCAGAAAATGACCCAGTTCATGGAAAAAAATCAAAACTCCCAACAAAATTATAACGGAAACAATCGATATGCCTAACAATACTTTTTCCTTTCTATGTTCTTTTTCGCCTGCATTCTTGCCCAACTGTCAACCTGAACTATGTCCTCAAGAGTATGATTTCTCAAAGGCTTATGCATGCTCAAAACATTCTCTATCAGAATAGATATATCCGTGAATTTAATCATATTATTTAAATACGCCTCTACAGCCACCTCGTTAGCAGCGTTTAAAACGGCCGGTGTTGTTTTCCCTGCTAAACCAGCCTCGTATGCAATCTTAAGGCACGGAAATTTATCCAAATTCGGCAGATAAAACTCCAGTTTTCCCGCTTTTGAAAGATTCAAGGACGGCAAATTATTGCTTATTCTTTCCGGATAACTCAACGCATACGCAATTGGTATTCTCATATCAGGAATTCCCATTTGTGCCAAGATACTTCCATCTGTAAATTCAACCATTGAGTGCACAATGCTTTGCGGATGTATTAAAATCTCGATATTATTGATTTTTGTTCCGAAAAGCCACATGGCTTCAATTACTTCCAGACCTTTATTCATCATTGTAGCCGAATCGATTGATATTTTTCTGCCCATTTTCCACTTGGGATGCTTTAGGGCCTGTTGCGGCCTTACCGACTTTAGCTGATTTTTTTTAAATTTCAGAAACGGCCCTCCTGAGGCAGTGAGGATGATTCTTTTCAATTCACTTCTTCTTCGCCCCTGCAAACATTGAAATATGGCACTGTGCTCGCTATCAATGGGAATGATTTTACTGCCGGATTTTTTCGCTTTTTTATTAACAATGTCACCCGCCACAACCATTGTTTCTTTATTCGCCAGCGCTATATCCTTTCCTGCTTCTATTGCCGTTATAGTCGGCATCAGTCCTGCCGCACCGGATATAGCGGATATTACCGTATCTGTATCCTTCCTGGCAGCGATTTCCTTTATTCCGTCTTCTCCGTAAACAATCCTGACTTTGTATTTATTTTTAAATTGAGTCTCTAAATCAGACGCATCCTTCCTTTCTTTTAATGCGACTATTTGCGGACGGTATTTTTCTACCTGCTCTTTTATTAAATTAATATTTTGACCGGCTGCCAAAGCAACTATTTTAAACTTATCGGGATTATTGCCGATTACATCCAACGCGCTGACACCGATTGATCCGGTAGAACCTAATAATGCTATTTTCTTCATTTAACGAATCACAATAGTAAGATAGTAATATACAAAAGGCGCTATTAAAAGCAAGCAATCCAGTCTGTCCAAGACTCCCCCGTGGCCGGGCAGAAGAAAACCGGCGTCTTTCTGTCCGTAGTTCCTCTTGATTGCTGATTCAAAAAGATCGCCTAATTGACCAATTATACTTCCGAAAAAAGATATTATTACAACATGAAATAGCGGTATTTGCGGCAAAAAAAGAAGTTTGAATATCAGGCATCCGGCAACGCTTCCGATAACCAGCGCGATTGTTCCTTCCACTGTTTTCCCCGGACTTACCAAGGGGATTAATTTTCTTTTGCCAAAATATTTCCCCACATATAGCGCAGCTGTGTCTCCGATAAATGCCAGCACTAAAACAAAGATAATCCATAATTCCCCGTCGGGTATTTTGCGCAGCAAAATAAAGTGCGAAACTAAAAAAGGTATATATATAATGCCGAATATAACCTTAATAACATTTATGATATCAAACTTTTTTTCTGATATTTTCCAAAGAAATAAAATAAAAACGATCATAACGGAAAGTGACAGTGCCATTATTACTGCATCGGCGTCGCCAATCAAAAATATCAAGGGAATAACAAAGGCGAAAATGAATCCTTCAATTTTTTCTTTATAATTTCCTTTGCCAAAAACAATATTGTTGTATTCCCATATTCCGCCAACAGAAACAAGGATAATGACTGCCGCAAGCGCATTTATTGAAAAGAATAATATTATGATGAGTACTGCCGCCGCTAGTATTACTCCTGTTATCCACCTTTTCAGCAATGTACTTTCCATACGATTTGCTTTAAGCCCTCCCCGCAATTGTTCCTTTATTATTTTGTGATTTGTTCACTTGTTAATCCGTATCTTCGTTCCCTTTTCTGGTAACTGGCAATTGCCTTGAGAAGATCTTCCTTTGTAAAATCAGGCCAAAGCGTGTTCGTAAAATAAAGCTCCGTGTATGCCAATTGCCACAGCAAAAAATTACTTAAGCGATATTCTCCGCTCGTGCGAATCAACAAGTCCGGTTCCGGCATTCCAGCCGTATATAGATGCATGCTTAACATTTCCTTGTCAATTTGCCGTGAATCAATTTCATTATTTTTTACTTTTTGTGCTATTTTTTTTACTGCGTGGACGATCTCGTCCCTTCCCCCGTAGCTCAAAGCCATATTGACAATCATTTTATTGTTATTCTTTGTTGCCTCTTTAGCTTTTCTTATTTTTTCTCTAATGGAAGAATTTAATAGTTTCAATTCTCCTATTGTTTTAAGTTTTATTCCCTGTTTTTTTAATTCTTTTGTCTGATCCGTTAAATACTGATCAAGCAAGGACATCAATGCTTTAACCTCTTGTTCCGGACGATTCCAATTTTCCACGGAAAAAGCAAACAATGTAAGGTATTCTATTCCTAACTTCCGGCAAGCTCGCACCGTGGCACGCACAGCCTGAGCCCCCTTTTTATGGCCCCTAATACGGCCGACCATATGCTTTTTTGCCCACCTGCCGTTTCCGTCCATTATTATCGCTATATGTCTGGGCAAGTTATCTGAATCAATTTGATTCAACTAATTCTTTATCCTCTTATTTCTTGTAAAAATAAAATTTCTTTCATAATATTATTGATTATTGCCAAAAAAACAAATGGGGAGTTCTCAAGACTCCCCATTCACTGACTTACAAATTTTCCATTTTTACAGTTCCATTATTTCTTTTTCTTTATTCTCGATTATTTTATCAATTTTCTCTATGTACTGATCAGTTATTTTTTGAACTTCTTCTTGAGCGCCGAATACCTCATCTTCCGCCATATTGCTTTTTTTCTTGAGGCCTTTCAGCTCATCATTTGCATCACGGCGGGAATTACGCAACTTAATTTTTCCTTCTTCGGCCATTTTCTTTACTATTTTTACCAGTTCCTTACGTCTTTCCTCCGTAAGCTGCGGTATGGGAAGCCTTATTATTTTGCCGTCGTTAGCAGGCATTAACCCCAGATCAGATTTTTGAATAGCTTTTTCAATATCCCCTATTATCGTAGGATCCCATGGAGTTATGACCAGAAGCCTGCTTTCCGGAACGGAGATAGTTGCCGCCTGTGATATGGGCGTAGCCGTTCCGTAGTAATCAACTTTAATTCCATCCAGTAAAGCCGCAGATGCCCTTCCTGTTCTTACTCTGCCCAAAGACTTCTCCATTGCTGAAATTGTTTTATCCATTTCTTCTTTTATCTTCTTAAGTATTTCTTCTTTCATATCATTCTCCTACGTAAGTCCCAATTTTTTTACCGCATATTGCCCTTCTAATACTGCCCTTTTTTTGTAAATTAAAAACAATGATCGGCATTAAATTGTCACGACATAGTGATATTGCTGTTGCATCCATTACTTTAAGGTTGTTAGTTAATACTTCAATATAGCTTATTTTTTTATACATTTTTGCTGTTTTGTTTTTTACGGGATCACTGTCATACACTCCGTTAACTTTGGTGGCTTTCATAATCAATCCGGCACGTATTTCCATCGCCCTCAATGCGGCCGCGGTATCTGTCGTAAAATACGGATTTCCCGTGCCACCTGCGAATATGACTATTCTCCCTTTCTCCAGGTGGCGCAGGGCTTTCCTCTGAATAAAAGGCTCAGCCACTTCATGCATTGAAATAGCCGATTGAACTCGCGTAGATAAACCATGCGCTTCCAGAACGCTCTGCAGGGCCAAGCTGTTAATTACTGTGGCAAGCATTCCCATGTAATCCGCGGAAGTTCTTTCAATTCCGTTGGCATCTCCTTCTATTCCGCGAAAAATGTTGCCGCCACCTACAACTATACCTATCTGAACCTTCAAATCGGAAACTGATTTAATTTCCTGAGCAATAAATTTAGCCACGCCTGAGTCAATTCCAAAGGCCCGGTTGCCCAAAAGAGATTCGCCGCTTAATTTCAACAAAATTCTTTTATATAAAGGTTTTTCTTTTTCTTTGGGCATCTTATTCAGCTTTTAATTTCCTCTCCTAACTGAAACCTGGCAAATCTTCTGATTATTATATTTTCTCCTGTTTTCGCGATCATGTTCTTTACAAGTGCATCAACTGTAATGTCTGTATCCTTTATGAATTTCTGATTTACTAGGCACACATCCTCATAATATTTATTGAGCTTACCCTCTATTATTTTATCCCATATTTTTTCAGGTTTCTTTTCTTCGCTCAACTGGCTGCGATATATTTCCTTTTCTCGTTCCAGCGCTTTTTCGGGAATATCTTCCGGTCGCAAATAAAGCGGATTAGACGCAGCAATATGCATTGCTATATCCCTGGCCATAGTTATAAAATTTTCAGTCTTTGCTACAAAATCAGTCTCACAGTTTACTTCTACCATTACACCGATTTTTCCTCCCATGTGTATATATGAGGCTATAGCGCCATCCTTGGCCGCTTTTGATGATCTTTTTGTTGCCGCAGACAATCCTTTTTTTCTCAAGATATCAATCGCTTTTTCAAAATCTCCTCCTGCCGCAACCAATGCTTCTTTACAGTCCATCATTCCGGTACCCGTCTTATCCCTTAACTCTTTCACCATTGCCGACGATATTTCCAACGCACAACCCTCCTTACCTAATCATTAATATATTATTTATTTGTATCATACGTCTGCGTATTTTTCTTCCAAGTCATCATGGCCTTCCATTTCCACGCTTTCCGGCACATCTGTCTCTTCCGTGGAAGTTTTTGTCTCAACGTCTGATTCTTTATTGGATTCGGCAGATAACCTTGCTTCAAATTGTTCTTTTCCTTCCAAAACCGCATCAGAAAATTTTGATGCGAACAATTTAATCGCCCTGATTGCGTCATCGTTGCCGGGAATCACATAATCTATATCTTCCGGATCGCAATTTGTGTCGACTATCGCAACAATCGGAACCTTCAGTTTTTTTGCTTCCCTTACGGCAATATGCTCACGGTTGGGATCCACAACAAAGACGGCAGCGGGAATGGATTTCATGTTTCGAATGCCACCCAAAAAGCTTTCCAGTTTATCTTTCTCTTTTTGCATCGCCGTTATTTCTTTTTTGGGAAAGGCTTTTATGGAATCATCTTCAAACATAGCGCTCAATTTGTTCAAACGGTCAATACTCTTTTTAATCGTAACGAAATTCGTCAACATCCCTCCCAACCAGCGGTGATTCACATACGGCATGCCGCAGCGCGTAGCTTCTTCCTTAATAGCCTCCTGAGATTGCTTTTTTGTTCCCACAAAAAGCACATCTTTCCCTTGCGCGACAGTTTCCACTACAAAGTTATAAGCCGTTTGAAACATGCCGACAGTCTGTTGCAAGTCGATGATGTAAATATTGTTTCTCGCCCCAAAAATATAAGGCTTCATCTTGGGGTTCCATTTGTTTGTCTGATGACCGAAATGGACGCCAGCTTCCAGCAATAATTTCATTGAAATTACAGACATGACTTTCTCCTTATTTTTGTTTTTTTCCTCCACCCTTTTCCACTTGCACGGTAAACTTTCTTCAGAAAGCAACATACCGGCAATCCAAGAATGTGTGAAATTTTGCGGCATTTAACATATAAATGTTAAATCTTCAAGCTTTATTAATAAATATTTATAATAAAGTTAACATGTTCTATGTCCTGTTCAGGTTGCGTATTCTGCATTTATTTTTACGTATTCATAGGACAAATCCGAGGTATAAACGCAATAGGATTTATCACCGGCTCCCAATCCGATGCGAACATCTATTTTATTTTTTTGAAAAATGTCTTTTAGTTTGATTGAGTTATAATTAACCGGAGAATCCTGGGAAAAGACCAAAACATTACCTAAATACAGTGTCACGCGCTCTCTTTCCAGAGTTATCCCCGAAGAGCCAAGAGCAGCTATTATTCTGCCCCAATTTGGGTCACATCCGTAAAAGGCGGTTTTGACCAAATTCGAATTTGCCACGGCATATGCGGCGCGTCTTGCTTCTGATCTTGATTTCGCCCCTTCCACCAATATTGTAATAAATTTTGTCGCTCCTTCACCATCTTTGACCACTGCCTGGCAAAGTTCCATTAAAACATCACAAAGCATTTCACGAAAGAGTTGCAAGCGGGCCTGAGCTCTTTCCAGAGGATTATTTTTTGCCATGCCATTGGCCATAATTATTGCCATATCATTTGTACTCATGCATCCGTCAACGCTTATCGTGTTAAAAGTAGCGTCAATAGCCTGACGAAATACGGTATTTAAAGCTTTGCTGTCGATCAGAGCGTCCGTCATTACGTAAGTCAACATGGTAGCCATATTTGGCTCAATCATTCCCGCTCCTTTCGCAATGCCGCAAATTGTAATGTCTCTTGCCCCGACTATTCCCTTTTTTATGGATATTTTTGGGAATTTATCCGTGGTCATCATCGCTGATTGCGCATCCTCAATCCCAAATTCATTTAATCCTTTCACCAGTTTCCCGATTCCACTGGTAATTTTCTTTACAGGAAGCCTTTTCCCTATAACTCCCGTTGAACTCAATAATACAAGCTCCTCTTTTATCTGTAGCTCTTTGGCTATTTCGCCGGAAATAATTAACGCATCTTTATAACCCTGCTTACCCGTGGCTGCATTAGCGCATCCACTGTTTGTAATTATCGACTGAGCCATTCCTCTTTTAATACGCTCCGCGTTTATTAATAAAGGAGCGGCTTTAAAAGAATTTTTTGTAAATACTGCAGCTACTCTTGCAGGGATATTACAATGAATTAACCCGAGGTCTTTTTGGCTTGGACTCTTTATCCCCACCGATATGCCATTTGCTGTGAAACCGGGCACGCTTATTTTATTTTCTTTTTTGGGCATTAGGCATACTCCTATTTTTTATATTCAGGCGCCGCAGCATTTCTTATATTTTTTCCCGCTGCCGCAGGGACATGGTTCATTTCGGCCGACCTTTGAACTTTCCCGTCTTATTGTCTGCTTCGCCGGCTCATCCTCTCCTCGACTTAACCTGTAATCTTGTTTTTGCTTTTTTGCGATATTTTCTACCTCTTCCTCCGTCTGAATTCTTACCATGCATAACTTTTCAATAGTATTGATTTTTATACGAAATATCATATCCATGAACATCTCGTAGCCTTCACGCTGATATTCCCGTATCGGGTCTTTCTGTCCATAACCGCGTAATCCGATACCTTCACGCAAATGGTCCATGGCCAGCAGATGCTCCTTCCAGTGAATATCTATCGCCTGCAACATTATCACCTTCATCAGGTAATTCATGAGCTCGTTGCCGAAATCCTTCTCTTTATCGCGCAAAAGTTTACGAACATTTTCTGCGATGTAATCTCGCATCTGATCAACGGATGTTGATATTTCTTCATTTGATTCGAGATTTAGTTTCATATTAAAGTGTTTGAATACGGCGTCATCCAGACCTTTAAGATTCCAATCCTGAACATGAGCCTTTTCATTGGCATATTCCAACAGGAGGTCGTCTACAATCTCCTCAACCATCTCATCAATATCAGCCCATAAGTCTATGCCTTTTAACACTTTTTTTCTCTGCTCATAGATTACTTTTCTTTGCCTGTTCATTACATCGTCATAATCCAGCAGATGTTTACGTATATCAAAGTTTTGGCCTTCCACTCGTTTTTGTGCGTTTTCTATGGCTCGGGAAATATATTTATGCTCGATCGGCTGGTTCTCTTCTATCCCTATTCTATCCATAATAGAGGAGATTCTTTCTGCCCCGAATATTCTCAGTAAATCATCCTCCAGTGAAAGGAAAAAACGCGATGAACCGTCGTCTCCCTGACGCCCGGAACGGCCGCGCAACTGGTTATCTATGCGACGGCTTTCATGTCGTTCGGTTCCCAGAATGTGCAACCCTCCCACATCGGCAATTCCCTCTCCCAAACGGATATCCGTACCGCGTCCCGCCATGTTGGTCGATATGGTGACCATTCCCGGCTGCCCCGCCTGAGCGACAATTTCCGCTTCTTTCTCGTGATTTTTAGCATTGAGAATATGATGCTTTATCCCTGCACGGGTGAGATATTTACTTAGCAATTCCGATTTTTCTATAGATATTGTTCCGATTAAAACAGGCCTTTTCTGGCTGTTCAGTTCCTTTACTTCCTCAATAACGGCTCTTATTTTTTCTTCTTCCGTTTTATAAATCAGGTCATTATAGTCTTTCCGTACCATCGGCATGTTCGTGGGCACGACAACAACATCCAGATTGTAAATTTTTTTAAATTCCGCCGCTTCCGTGTCCGCAGTTCCCGTCATTCCAGCCAGTTTTTCATACATTCTGAAATAATTCTGAAAAGTAATAGAAGCAAGAGTCTGATTTTCCTTTTCTATCTTGACTCTTTCTTTTGCCTCCAGCGCCTGATGCAATCCGTCACTATAGCGACGTCCGGGCATTACCCTGCCAGTAAATTCATCTACGATAATCACCTGGCCGTCTTTAACCAGATAATCAACATCCCTCTTGAACAGTGTGTGAGCTTTGAGAGCTTGATTTACATGATGAACTATTTCAATGTTTTTCGGTTCATAAAGATTCGGGACGTTTAATAATTGCTCAACACGCGCGACCCCTTCTTCTGTCAGTGCAACCGTGCGGCTTTTTTCATCAATAGAATAATCATCACCCTTTTTTAATCTCGGAATTATCTGATTGATTTTCTGGTATTTGTCTGTTGTTTCTTCCGATGGCCCGGAAATAATCAGAGGCGTTCTTGCTTCATCTATCAATATACTGTCGACCTCATCGACAATAGCATAATTAAAATCTCTCTGTACATAATCTTCCAGATTAAATTTCATGTTGTCGCGAAGATAATCGAATCCAAATTCATTATTTGTGCCGTAAGTAATATCGGCATTATATGCATCTCTTCTTTCCACATCATCCATGCCATGCACAATAACTCCGACACTTAAACCCAAATAATTATAAATTGGTCCCATCCATTCGGCGTCTCTTTTTGCCAGATAATCATTCACGGTTACAACATGACACCCTTTTCCTTCCAGCGCATTAAGATACAGGGGCATTGTCGCAGCCAGGGTTTTTCCTTCACCCGTTTTCATTTCCGCTATTTTACCCTCATGCAGGACAATGCCGCCGATTACCTGAACATCAAAAGGGCGCATCAAGAGAGTTCTGCGCGACGCTTCCCTGGCCACGGCAAAGGCTTCCGGCAGAATATCATCAAGACTTAACCCATTTTTTAATTTATCTCTAAAGTGTTGAGTTTTTGACTTTAATTCTGAGTCACTAAGGGACATCATCACCGGCTCAAGATCGTTTACTTCGGATAAAATAAATGAATACCGTTTTAATTCACGGTCATTTTTAGTCCCCACAACTTTTTTCATGACGTATTCAATCATATTTTATAACCTGTATACTTTTATCACCTGCAAAAAAAAACCGGCGTATTCACCGGTAAAATCAGCTCGAAATTGGTGCAAGATACCCGCCAAAAAAAACTGATAAATGTCAGAAAAAATTCTACTATCAGGCTCGTCATTTCAACGAGATTCAATTTTTTGAAATTAAGTAAACTACCACCGACCTTGTCGGTGGCCTTATAAAGGACGACGACTCCTGACAATGTCATCCGCTGTCGTCCTTCCATAGCCTGAGATGTTCTTCGCGAATTTGCTCCTCTGCTTGCTCTTTCACATAATTCTGTATCACGGTGCTATTGATACCCACAGTGCTTACAAAATATCCACGCGCCCAAATGTGCATCCCCCAGTACTTCTTTCCTAATTCCGGAAACTCCTCACGCAGGCGCTCGGAACTTTTGCCCTTGAGTATCTTCATCACCTGGGACGGAGAATATTTCGGCGGCACGGATAAATACATATGCACATGATCCGAACATATCGCACCTTCTATGATCATGATGTCCAGCCACTCGCATAATTCCACCAGAATCTCTTTTAACCGCGGCTTGATATCCTGCACCAAGACATGGTATCGATATTTCGGAACCCAAACAAAGTGATACTCACAACGATATTTCGCATGGGAAGACCTGTTGTAACCATCCATACCCGATTCCTCCAATATCCAGGTTACAGCAAAATCCCATGCTCATCAACTACGTTGATTCGCTAAATGCGTGGGGCCTTCGCCCCCACACCCCACCCCTGACTACGTCAGGGGATTTGCTAAGAGTAAAAAGACTTATCTTTTTAAGTACCTTCTCGGATTAACCGGAACATTATTCACTAAAACGGTATAGTGTAAATGCGGGCCTGTGGAACGACCGGTACTGCCAACATGACCTATCAAATCCCCTCTTTTAACTCGCGTGCCTTCTTTTATTACAATCTTGTTTAAATGACAATAATACGTGCTGTACCCATGACCGTGGTCTATTCTAATATAATTGCCCTCCCGCGCGCTATAAGACGCTTCCAGTATCAAACCATCAGCGGGCGACACTACTTCTCTCCCTTTCCTTGTCGCTATATCAATACCATTATGGAATTCGAGGCCGGCGGAAAATGGCGATTGTCTCATGCCAAATTCGGAAGTTACCCAGCCTCTAACCGGCCAGATTGACGGCGTGGCGGCAAGAATTGATTTTTGTTCTCTTAAAAAAGAGAGTATCTCATTAAAGCTTTGCTCTCTGTAAGCCGCGTCTTCACTCAGCGCGGAAATGCCCTTGCGTGCCTCCTCAACCAGTTTTCTCTGATCTGAATCCAAAAGCTCCCTTAACCTCACTTCCGAAGTGCCGGCGCCGCCAATGCCTAAAGGCATTTTTTTATCCCTTGCTGTCTGGTAACTGGCGAAAATTCTTATTTTTTGGTCGAACTGCCTCAGCTCCTCCATCCGGTCAGCAAATTCGTCCACTTTCAGGGCCAATTCCTTAACTTGGTGCGCCTGCTCTGTGGTTTGTACTCTGAGCCGCAGCAATTCAGCCTTGTCTCTTTTAATGCTGGCATAATCATAAATAAGATAGAGGGATGCAAGAAAAACAACAGCGGTAATTGCACAAAGAAAACGAGCCAATGATTCCGGAATAGATATCTTTTTAACAGCACCATTGGCACGGGGAATGAACATTAAGGTAAACAAATTACCCGATTCTCTTTGCTTCCACAAATTTTTCCAGGTTTTAAAGCTTACCATAAGTCATTTAATTACCATAAAAAAAAGAGGAAAGTCAAGCACAACAAACTATTTTTATTCATTCATTATTACCTTCGCTTATTACCCGACTGTCTCTAATATCACTATATATTCCGGGTAGTTACGGTCATGCGCCCCATTTAGGAAACCAGTTGCACAGAGAGATGCCTTCTTGTAAATTTAAGAAAAAGGAGGACATCAAATGGGGAAGAAAGTCAAGAAGCATTCAGCGGAGTTCAAGTTCAA
>Ga0129302_1001879_pt1 | contig 15357 bp, 8 predicted proteins | sample BlaSprsedimmetaG_FD_94476 | JGI IMG/M metagenome (GOLD analysis project Ga0129302, IMG submission 94476) | Hot spring sediment bacterial and archeal communities from California, USA to study Microbial Dark Matter (Phase II) - Blank Spring... | ecosystem: Environmental > Aquatic > Thermal springs... | reverse complement strand
CCGATAGCGGCACCGGCGCCATGAGCGACCGGCAGTGGGCGGCAATGATGCTCGGCGATGAGAGTTATGCCGGAGCCTCGTCGTACTACAAACTCAAAGATGCCATAAAAGATATCACCGGTTTTAATTATTTTCTTCCGACCCATCAGGGGCGTGCCGCTGAAAATGTGCTGTTCAGCGTGCTGGTGAAAAGTGGCGACCTGATCCCCGGCAATGCGCACTTCGACACCACCAAAGGCCACATCGAATTCCGCAAGGCCACCGCTGTTGACTGCACCATTGACGAAGCCTCCGACCCTGAACTCATCCACCCGTTCAAAGGCAACATTGACCTGGAAAAACTTGAGGATATTTTGCGTTCTAACCCCAAAGAAAAAATACCTTTTGTGATTGTAACCGTCACCTGCAACACTTCGGGCGGGCAGCCGGTATCCATGCAAAACATCCGGGAAGTAGCGGCTCTTGCAAAAAAGTACGGCATTCCTGTTATTTTCGACTCAGCCCGCTTTGCTGAAAATGCTTACTTCATTAAAACGCGTGAAGAAGGCTACGCCAATAAAACCATTCGCGAAATTGTTCTCGAAATGTTCAGCCATGCCGATGCAATGACCATGAGCAGCAAGAAGGATGCAATCGTGAACATGGGCGGTTTTATAGCCATGAACGATGAAAATCTTTTTAAAGAAGCCAGTTTGTTTAATATTATGTTCGAGGGCTATGTAACTTACGGCGGCATGTCGGGGCGCGATATGAATGCATTGGCACAAGGGCTTTACGAAGGCACCGAATTTGAATACCTTAATACGCGTATTGGCCAGGTTGCCTACCTTGGCAAAAAACTGGAATCATATGGAATTCCTGTAATAAAACCCAGTGGCGGGCATGCCATTTTTGTGGATTCGCTGAAGTTTCTACCCCATGTCCCCCGAGAAGAATTTCCTGCCCAAACCCTTGCCATTGAACTTTATATTGAAGGTGGTGTAAGAGGTGTGGAGATCGGAACCCTGCTTGCCGACCGCGATCCGGCAACACGCGAAAACCGCTTTCCAAAACTTGAACTTGTGAGGCTTGCCATTCCGCGTAGGGTTTACACCAATAATCATATGGATTACACTGCAAGCGCTCTTGCAAATGTTTTTGAGCGCAGGAACCAAATCAGGCGTGGAGTTCGTATCGTAAACGAAGCACCGATTTTAAGGCATTTTACAGCAGAGTTAGAAAGGATATGAGCCCGACAAAATACTGAGCACTGTTATCAACTTCAGCATATCAAATACTTGAGCACTATTTCATAAGAAATAGTTAGCCCGAATTTTGCTTAATGTAGTAGAATTTTTCGGGTAAAAACCTTGTTTTGGGTTTGAATACGTAGGTAGTAAACACCCCTTGAAAATCCGGAAGTATTTAGTTGCAAGATTGACCCTGTGTTTGCACCGCCGGGCTTATCCTCATAAACTCTTTGCCCATGGTGGTTAAACAATGTGTATGAAAGTTCCTTAAAATAACCTGTCAGGCTGATATTCAGGATTGAGTTAGCAGGGTTTGGGAAGACTGTTATGCTAAATTGCTGGTGTTCGTCTTCCACAAAAGTACATGCATCAAAAATGACCGTAATGGAAGCTTCAGCGATGCAAGCGTTCATATCAGTAACCCACACTGTGAAAGTTCTTTCTCCCGGTACTCCGTTTGCTCCGATGGTTATTGCCGGGGTTGTTTCGCCGCCGGGCGTCCAGTAATAACTGATGCCGTCAGGGATGGTAGCATCAAGTGTCATGGTGCTGCCTATGCAAAGGATGGTATCGTTGCCAATATCAACAACAGGCAGTGGCCTTAGCTCGAGGAAATACACTGAACTTGCTGAATTTTCGCCATCATTTACAGTAACCGTGTATAAAATACTTTCGCCGGGACTGGCCACCGGATTGGGCAATGCAGGATCATTCAGTCCGGTTTGTGGTTCCCAGAAGTAAGTATATTCACCTGATCCGCCCAGTGTATAAGCGTATAGTTGCGTGCTGTTGCCTGCACACAGTGCCAAAGGGTTGGATGTTGGAACCACGGCTAGCGGCCCGATGCAGCGAAAGGAGGCCTCCCATCCGGAGAAAGTTGTTTTGCCGTCAGAAACAAAACGAAATGTGAGGGCTCCCAGGCTGTTTGAAGATACCAGCACGCCCGGATTTACCTGGCCATGAAAGGGACTGCCCGGCAATTGCGGCGCAGTAATATCTTCGCCATCATAAACATACAGATAATCATTTTCGGCTTCGGTTTCAAAATCCATGAAAGAAAACGCTAACTGATATCCCTGAGCGTATGGATAAAATGTGATGGTATAATCTTCAGTATTCTGGTAGTTGAGTTCAGGTCCACCCGAATCGTAGAACAGGCCACTGGTAACTGTGAACGAATGGTCTGCCATCAGGTAAACCGGATCGCCGGTTGTAAATGACCATACGTTGCATCCGGCAGAAGGCCCGGCTGCATTTTTTGGAACTATTTTCCAGTAATAGGTTGTGTTAGGGACCATTTCAGGAGAAAAAGCAGCGGTGTTGATGGTAGCAAAATATGGTGGGTTCACGCTTACACCGAAATAAACATCAAAAGATGCAGCATCATAGGATGACCAACTTAGCTCAGTAAAGAGGTTAATTTGCTGTGATCCATCAGCGGGGAAAGGCGAGGCAGCGCAAATGGGTGGATTGGTAGATGTGTGACAGGAAATTTCTGCCATCCATCCGGAACGGGTAACATTAGCATCCGACAGGAACCTAAAGGTTAAAGCTCCCTCAGGATTCATGGCGGTGATGGTTCCCGGGCTGCTGTTTCCGGAAAAAGGACTTCCCGGAAATTCAGGCGCCATAATATCCGGGCCGTTGTAGATATGCAGTTTGTCGAACCCAGGTTCGGTTTCAAAAAACAAAAATATTGCCTTGACCATGGCTTCATCCTGGGCGGGATAGAAGGTCATGCTGATGTCTTCGTTGTTCTGGTAGTCGCCTCCCGGCCCACCTGAGTCATAAAACATGGCCAGGCAGGTAGTTAACGATATATTGCCCATGTTGTGTCCGGAAACCGGGCCGATTACCAGCATCAGGCTACTGGAGTGGTTGTAAAGATTTTCCGGGATGCTTGTGGCGGATAAATCAAGGTTAACAGGGTAAGAAACAGGTGCTTGATCCTGGGCACCAAGCGTCAGACTGAACTCAGCCGTTTCGCCGGGATCGAGGGGGCCTGGCAGCAATGTGCTGCTTTGAATAAATAACAATTCATCGTATGACTGCGCATTTATTTCAATGCCGGAAATTCTGCTGTGACCGGTATTGGCAATACTGAGAACAAGCAGAGCAGTTTCGCCGGGATCAAGAATTCCGTTGTTATTTCCTGTTTGAAAATCGTCAATATAAAAATCAGAAGCAATGCTTAAAACCGGAGCATGAATAATAAACGACAGATTCGAAAACCACGTTTGGATCCCATCACTCATCTCAAGTTCAAAAACAGCCTTGTGCTGATCCGGTACAAAACCGGCAACCTCAAAAGTGTATGCATTTTCAAGTGTAATTGTTTCCCAGCTTCCGATTGCACCAACATCCAGGCTGGGAGAACTGGTCAGGTTCACATAATCATCAGAACCGGAAAGTGTGGCTGTAACAATTCCTGAGGCCAGTGTTCCCACATTCTTCAGTGAGAGGTGCACACTGAATGTTTCACCATAATCAGCCAATGCGTTGTTGTTGCCACTTTCATCGTTAATAACCTGTCCATCGGTCACAATATGGGGGCCTGGCAGGGGAGCCAAAGGAATGGTGGCCTGGTAGGGAATGAACTGAGGACGGGTAACGACAATTTGCACTGTTCCTATTTCAGTCAGAGGCTGAACCATGATTTCAGCGAAGCCTGACGAATCAACCAGGGCAGTGCCAAGTAGCAGGCCGTCTTTTGAAAGGGCAACATACGAACCTGGGCCGGCTTCAATAGCAAAACGATCCAGGCCCATCGGAAAAACCGTGGCATGGTTCACAACATTAAGGCTGCCCTGGGTGTGGTAAATTACCAGCGAAGGATCGCCTAAAACATTGTAAGCCTCCCAGTAATACTTAGGCCCGGAATGTCCGGAATAAGTATGGAGGTGTGCTTCAGTAACCGCCAGGTTTCCAAAAAACATCAATCCGGCTGTTGAAACATAATCGCTTGCAAATGATGCATCATAAGCGCCCATGGTTGTTTCTTCAAAAGTGGGTACATAACCTCCGTTGCTTCCCTGAATCGGGAAAGCGCCCACCGACCAGTAAAAATCCTCAAACCAATAAGTATTGGGCGCCGAACCAATGTAAGCTACTGCACCTTTCCCTGTGGCTCTTACCCATGTTTCGCCGATGGATTCCTGGTACCCAAAATCTGCAGCCAGACAACAATTGCCAATGGCCAGCGGGTATTGTCCCAGGTTCGAAAAATTATTTACCATTGGCCTGCTAAGCATGGGATTGCCCCAGGTAGTCTCGTTGCAATGCGCTGTGTAATTGATCAGCCCCACTGCAATTTTTTCGGTGTTATAGCTGCCGGTGTAGGGGCTGGTCAAATAGGTGTGAATATCGGTATAACCCCATCCGGTGTTAAAATAATTATTGGTTCCGTAAAGAATGGTCGGTTGTCCAATCCTGGGGTTCCAGAAGGCATCAGCGCCTGCTATCAGGGTGGTTTTATCCAGGAAGCCCGGTTCGGAAAACAAATATTGCTCGTAGTAAAGGGTTTTTTCAATCTGTGCGGCAAGCTGGGCAGGATTATTTGCCGAAAAGCGCCCGTAAAGCATCTCAGGAAAATAATCGCCATCAACACTGGCGTAAAATAAATCGCTGACCTTGCCTGTGAGGGTGCCGGGCGCAGCCGGAATTTGCGGCGTATCGCCAACCAAAAGCAAAAAACTTGGCGCCGGATCGTCGGGTGTTGCTGAGATGTACTGCTGGTGAACCCAGTTGCCGATGGCGCTTTTGCTGCTGCCAATTTCATCGGTGTATGCCACCACCATGTTAAAGCCTTTCCTGGTTTTCCAATCAATGAATGGCTGCAGTTCGGTTTCAAACATAGGGTCAGAAACCACAAGGTACTTCACCGGATGCTCGGCAGTAGAGATATGAAGTGGCAATCCTACATCTAGACTGTTCAACAGGCTGTTGCCGATGGGTTCAAAATAAGGCGACCAGGTGGAGGATTTGATGTATTGATTCAGATCATGGTCAACACCTGAAAAACTGATCTCAACTTCAATGTCGTTAAAAACCCGGATCATTCCCTGTGCAGGATTGTAACTCACAGGCGCCACAGTCAGCCGGGCGATACGATAGCCCCTGAGCACGCCTAAAATCTCAACAGCGGCGATTTCGTGTTCAATAAAACTGTCCTTTTCATAAATCCCCCCCTTGTATTCAAATGGCAGGCTTTCAATATCCTGGTCTTTGCGAACCGAGGGCTGTAAAGGCATAATCTTGTGGGCGATGCCATGATCGCTCAATTTGTATTCCTGTACTTCATATTTTAGAATTTTCACGGATACATCGGCGCCAAAGGGCACTTCGATCAGATTTTTGGAAGCCGGAAGTTTGGGCGAACCGGCATCGCCAACCCAGTATGTGCTGGCTATGCTAATCTCATTGAAAATGCCTTTGCGGGTTTCAATTTCGTAAGTGTCAATCCTGTTGTATGAAAAATTGAGCCTGAGTTGCTGAAGGTCGTCTTTCAGAATCCTGACGGCTGTTTCCGTTTTACTCAGTTCAATGCCAGGTTGTTGCGGGTAAAGGTAAGAACCATATAAAACCAACAAAACAGTGGATAAGACAACAAAACACTGCCTGAAAAAAATATGTGATGCGTACCTGCCTTTCATGATTTTGTTGGCTGGTTTATCTGTCTGGTTTTTGGTAATTTGCTGGCTAATTGAATCACAAAAGTAGTTTATTCTCCTCACATCGTGTTAATAAAATCTTAAAACATTTTATGTTTTGATGGATTTTTCCATCAGCAGCACCAGCAGCACATAAGCTGCGAGCAGCAGGGAATTATACACATACCCTGCAAACTGCCCTGCGGCCTGAAAAACAGTACTCAGGTAATAAAGCATTACCGCAAGCAAAATGTAAGCAGATAGTTTAAGCAGGTTGTATGGAACCGGGTAATAGCGCCTTCCGGCAAAATACGACATCAGCATCATGCCGAGATAACAGAAAAAAGTCGCCCAGGCCGCACCCATATAGCCAATCCGGGGAATGAGAATAAAATTCAAAGTCAGGGTAATGATCATTCCTGCCACGGCAATCAAGGCGCCGCCCATTGTTTTTCCGGTTAGTTTGAACCAAACGGAAAGGTTGTAAAAAATTCCCAGAAATAAGTTGGCCATCAGCAGAATGGGGATCACCGGTGCGCCTTCGCGGAATTCCTCGCCGATGAAAAGGATCACAATATCAATATACAACATAATGGCCAGGAAGATAAACCCGCAAATCGCCACAAAGTAATTCATGACCCTTGCGTAAAGCTGCTTGGCATCCTGGTTTTTCATCTGTTCAAAGAAAAACGGCTCGGCTGCGTATTTGTAGGTTTGTATAAAAAGCGTCATGAGTATTGACACCTTGTAGCAGGCACCATAAATTCCCAGTTGCGCCATAGGATCTGATCCGGTCGGCAGGAGGTGTTTGAGCAGGATGCGGTCAAATGTTTCGTTTACAATACCGGCCAATCCGAAAATCAGCAGGGGCCAGGCATAGGCAATCATCTGTTTCCACAGGCCAGGGTCGAAGGTTAATTTTATTCCTTTGAATGTGTGGAGCAGCAGCAGGAAAGTAAGGCTACTGGCGATGAGGTTCGAAATAAAAATATAACCCACGCCGATTGCCGGGTCATAAATAAGATCAATAAAAGCCAAGGGGCCATATTTTGCACTCAGATATGGGCAAAGGAGGAGAAAAAACAAGTTCAGGCCGATATTGGTAGCGATGTTGATGGTCCGGATCACCGCAAAGCGCGTCGCCTTGCCTTGCTGCCGCAGATGGGCAAAAGGTATGGCGCACAGAGCATCGAAAGCCAGGATAAAAGCAAACCAGATGATGTACTCGCGGTTGGCGGCATAACCCATGGCCGATGCGATTGAGGCCGACGTAGCACCCACAAGTAATAAAAATAGAGCGGTACTGATGGTAAGTGAAATCAAAGCGGTACTGAATACAGTTTTGCCGTTGTCAGCAATCTTTGAGAACCTGAAAAATGCCGTTTCCATGCCATAGCCCAGCAACACAAAAAGAAAGGCAACATAAGCATAAAACTCGGTAACCACGCCATATTCAGCAGGCTCGAACACACGGGTGTAAAGCGGAACCAACAAATAATTCAGCACCCTTCCGGCGATGGTGGGCAGGCCGTAAATGGCGGTTTGGCCGGCAAGTCGTTTGAGCGGGTTCAACGCAGGCTGTTGTGTTGATGAGGTGCCAAAGGTAAAAAATTATAGTAATCCATAAATATCCTAACTTTGCAAACCTTTAAACCAAAAGCACCCTTGTAATTCATGATCGCTGAACCCGGCAAATTATTGGCTGCCATCAATCAGCCCGCTGATTTAAAATTGTTGCCCGAAGACAAGCTCCCGGAGCTATGCGATGAGTTGCGACAGTTTATCATTGATGTGGTTTCATCTACACCCGGCCACCTGGGCGCCAGCCTTGGCGTAGTAGAATTAACGGTGGCTTTGCATTACATTTTCAAAACGCCTTACGACCGGCTGATCTGGGACGTGGGGCATCAGGCTTATGCACATAAAATCCTTACCGGCCGCCGCGACGTTTTTCATACCAACAGGAGATACAAAGGAATCAGCGGATTTCCGCGTCGGGATGAAAGCGAGTACGATGCTTTTGGAACCGGGCATTCTTCTACGTCCATCTCGGCAGCGCTGGGCATGGCCATTGCCTCCGGGTTCCTCAAAGATACCGATCGCCAACATGTGGCCATCATCGGCGATGGTTCCATGACCGGCGGCATGGCGCTGGAAGCACTCAACAATGCCGGAGTGGCTGACACCAATTTGCTCGTGATCCTGAATGACAACGGCATTGCCATTGATAAAAATGTTGGCGCACTCAAAGAATATCTCACCGATATTGTAACCTCGCGCACCTACAACAAAATCAAAGACAAAATCTGGCACATGATGGGTGGGGGCAGCAAATACGGTAAAAATTCGAGGGCTGTGGTCAGGCAACTCAGCAATGCACTTAAATCAACCATTTTTCGCAGGAGCAATCTTTTCGAAGCATTTAATTTCCGTTATTTCGGCCCTGTTGATGGCCATGATGTGATCCGGTTAACCCATTTGCTCCGCGATCTGAAAAATATTCCCGGCCCCAAGCTTTTACATGTGATCACAAAAAAGGGCAAAGGCTTTGCCAATGCCGAAAAAGATCAAACCACCTACCATGCACCCGGACTGTTCGATCGCAAAACCGGCGTACTGATCGAGAATCCCTGTACGAACCAGCCTCCAAAATATCAGGTAGTATTTGGAAAAACCATCCTGGAGCTGGCCGAAAAAAATGACAAGGTTGTGGCCATTACACCCGCCATGCCCACAGGCTGCTCACTCACTTTTATGATGGCCAAAATGCCCGAAAGAGTTTTTGATGTGGGAATTGCCGAACAACATGCCGTGACTTTTTCGGCCGGGCTTGCCGCCGGGGGCATGACACCCTTTTGCAACATTTACTCAAGTTTTATGCAGCGGGCCTACGATCAGGTGATCCATGACGTAGCGCTGCAAAAACTGCCTGTTGTTTTTTGCCTCGACCGCGGAGGGCTGGTGGGCGAGGACGGCGCCACACATCACGGCGCCTACGACCTGGCCTATTTTCGTGCGATCCCAAACATGACCATCGCTACCCCCATGAACGAGGAAGAACTGCGCAACCTGATGTTCACGGCTCAGCAGTTTAAAACCGGCCCTTTTGTGATCAGGTACCCCAAAGGCCGGGGCGTAATGGCTGAATGGAAAACGCCATTCGCTTTACTGAAACCGGGCCAGGGCAGAAAAATCAGCGATGGTGACGACCTCGCCATCATTTCAATCGGTCATGTGGGAAATTATGTGCAATCGGTTCAAAAAAAATTGCAAGTGCAAGGAGTCAGCATTGCTCATTACGACATGCGCTACCTGAAGCCCATTGATGAAAATATCCTGCACGAGGTTCTTAATAAGTTCAAAAACATCATCACTTTAGAAGATGGTACCATTGTTGGCGGGTTGGGCAGTGCTGTGCTTGAATTTATGTCGGATCACAACTACGAAGCCAATGTTGTTCGCCTGGGTATTCCTGACGAGTTTGTTGAGCAGGGCAGTGTTGAGGAGTTGCATCATCAATGTGGTTATGATGCAGAAGGAATTTATCATGCAGTGAGCAGCATCCTGAAAAGCAATCCGGAGAATGCCAGGTTCAAAAATATATTTCCGTCACGATCCTCTCAAACGGCACTCCGCGGAAAATAAGCAGATTGCGGGTATCAACCACCATTTCGGCACTTCCGCACAAGAAATACTGAACATTGTCAGGGAGTTCAGGCAATTGTTCGAGGTAAGCGCTTACCCGGCCACGAAAAAACTCACTTTTATCCGAACCGCTGCAGCAGCGGATGTAATTTTCCTGCAATTCCTTCTCAAACACATCGCTGAAATAAAAATTTCGTCGCCGTTTTTTAATTTAACTAGCCTTGGCGATAAAAAACCACCGGGTCTTACATCAAAAAGAAATTCAACCCAGGTGTTAAAATCAGAACCGGCAAAGCTGTAAATGCGAGGTGGATAGAGCCCTTTAAGACCCAATCTGGCAACCTGCCCCGGTTTAAAATCAAACAACATTGGCAATTGCAATAAATGGCCTTTGTTGCCAGGGATGGTATGACTGAGAATATGTGTTTTGTATGATTCCACAAACGGCTTTTACAAACCAAGTGATGTGGCAATCATTTCAGCCACGTCAAGATTTTCTACTTCTTCTTCCTTGTTCTGGTATTTGATGCCATCGGTGAGCATGGTCATGCAGAACGGACATGCCGTGGCAATTACCCTGGCGCCCGTGGCAAGCGCTTCTTCGGTTCGCTCAGCATATACCTCTTTATTACCGGGTTCGGCTTCCTTGAACATCTGCGCACCACCGGCCCCACAGCACAGGGCAAAACTTTTGGCACGCGACATTTCAACACGCTGTGTTTCGAGCGCATCTATAACTTTTCGAGGCGCCTCGTACTCATCATTTCCGCGTCCAAGATAGCAGGGGTCATGGAAAACTACTTTTTGGTTTTTAAAAACCTCAACAGGCACTTTTAACTTGCCGTTATCAATCATTTGCTGCAAAAATTGTGTGTGATGGACTACCTCGCCGCTCCAGCCTACATCGGGATATTCATTTTTGAAAATATTGAAGCAATGCGGGCATGTGGTAACGATCTTCTTCACTTCGTAGCGTGTCAGGGTTTCGACTACCATGGAAGCCTGCATGTGGAAAAGCATCTCGTTGCCGGCGCGCCTGGCCGGATCGCCGTTACAGGTTTCTTCTTTACCCAGCACGGCGTAATCAATTTCGAGGTGATTTAAAATCCGGGCAAATGCGCGTGCCACCTTTTGGTAGCGGTCGTCGAAGGCTCCGGCACAACCCACCCAGTACAAGTACTCCGGGTGTTTGCCAGCAGCTTGGAGATCGGACATGATTGGAAGATTTGTGTTCATGTATTCAGGTGTTCAGGTGTTTGTGTGTTCATGTGTTTGCCCCGTGAAATGCGAGGCACGAGCATATTTCAACGGGATTCAGGTGCCTGCCCCGTGCGACGAAGGAGCTTACGGGGTTCATGTGTTCGAGGTGGTTTGGCTTGTTTGAAGCGTGACGGTGCTGATATCTTATCAGTCCCAGGGTTTTGTTTCGTGTTTCAGTTGCAATGATTCTGATTGAATCAATTTTGTCCTGATCAATCATTTCAAGGTCTTCCAGATTGTAGCACATGCTTAAAATTTCGCCTGCTGAGCTTTGAGAAATATCAAGAAACCTGATAAATTCCTTTCTGTAAAAACGACAAAACCCTTCTACAATATTATTTTGAGATGATAAAACGGCCCACTTTAATTGGGATTGCAAATAAAAAACTCTTCGCAGTTTACCCTCCAGGCAGGCATTGTAAACAATTTTAACCAATTTTCTGGCTGATTGCCAGCATGTCAAATCCTCAAATCTGTTAACTTTTCCAGTCATTGTATTAAAAATTTGTAACCCATCTAAAACCTGTCATTGATCACTCAAACCAAAACACCTGACCCCTGCTAGCTCACCCGCCATTCGTAGCAGGCGCCTAATCACCTGAACATTTGAACTCACTAACACCCGAACACCTTCTCACAACCCCTCCGCCCACTCCAGCCTGTCTTCCTGAGAGCGCTGCCAGGGTGCTCCGTTGTTTTCGATGTTGGTAAACATCATATTCAACTCTGCAGGAGCGGCGGCTTCTTCCATTACCAGGTAGCGGCGCATATCAACAATCAGTGTTGGGTGGTTGATGTTGATGGGGCACTCCTGAGCGCAGGCGTTGCAGGTGGTGCAAGCCCAGAGTTCTTCTTCGGCAATGTAATCGCAGATCAGGCTTTTATTGTCGCTGTATTCTTTTCCGTTTTTGATCAGACCCGGGCCTTTTTCTTTCATCCGGGCACGCAGGTCCATAAATATTTTGCGTGGCGAGAGTTTTTTCCCGGTGATATTGGCCGGGCAAACCGCAGTGCAACGCCCGCACTCGGTGCATGCCAGCGAGTCGAAATAATTCTTCCAGTTTGCATCTTCGGCATCTTTTACGCCAAAACGGCTGATGGGAGGTGCTTCGGTTGTGGCTGCTGAAGGGTTCATCATCAGCTTTACTTCGTTCATCACGTTTTCCATATTGGGCAGGTATCCCAGCGGTTTCAAACGGCTCAGAAAAACATTGGGGACCGAAGTGAACACATGAAAATGCTTGCTATAGGGCAGGATATTGGCAAAAACAAAAATCAGCAATATGTGCGCCCACCAGTTCACTTCGTGGAAAATATGCACTGCCTTTGGCGACATGCCCGCGGTGATAACATCAGCAAGCTTTTGGCTCACAGGATAAACACCTTTGAAGTCACCGGCATGTTCAGCCACATAGCCAATGTTCATTCCCAGTAGCGAAGCCATGAGCAGTAAAATCATGGTGAGGGCAATGTTGGCGTCAACTTTCGAAATTTTTTTAATCTCTGCCCCTTTGAACCGGCTGATGCTGAAAAAAAGCCTGCGCACCAGAAATACTAAAATGGAACTCAGTACGATGGCTGCAAAAATATCGCTGCTGCCAATAATTACATCATACACCGGGCCGCCGAGCACAGCCAGCACACGTTCGGTTCCGGTAAGGCCGTCAATCACCATTTCGATGCTACCTATGGTGATCACCATAAAACCCCAGAAAACCAGCGCATGAAGCAGGCCGGTGAAAGGCCAGCGAAAAATTTTGCTTTGTCCGATGGCCACTTTGAGCGTCAGTGCGATTCTTTTACCAAGATCCCCGACTTGAAAAGCCGGTTGGGTAAGATTGAAAAATGCAATAATACGGCGCAGCGTCCAGGCGAAAACCCCAAGGGTGATAAGCAATACCAGAATAAAAACGAGCTGTTTTACCATGACCGGGAAGTGTTAAATTTTCAAGCCAAAGTAGTAAATATTTTAATTTCTCAATGTAAAGAAAGTGAAAGAATTTGCAAGTATTTGCTTTCCAGCGATTTGCTTGTGCAATTTATACGCAATCCAAAAACGCTCGGGGTGTTTTTATATGATGGCTTACCCTGGCTGATCCGTCAATTTTACGTCTTTCATTTCTCGTTGAGCGTAACAATGCCATGCTGTATGGCGTATTTACTCAGTCCGATTACTGATTTGGCCTTGGTTTTCGAGAAGATGTTCTTGCGGTGGGTTTCCACGGTTCGCTCGCTGATAAAAAGTTTTTCGGCGATTTGCTGGGTGGTATGCTCGCGGGCAATCAGGGCGAGGATTTCGGTTTCGCGGGGCGTTAGTTTTACCTGGTCGCTGTTGGTGAAGGCATCTTTCTCGCTAAGCGAAAATTTCCCTCCGATTTTATTGAAAACGATTTCCTGGATTTCGGTGCCAAGAAATCTTTTACCTGATGCTACGGTTTCTATTGCCGTTGATAGTTCCTGGAGACTTGCTGACTTCAACACATAGCCCATGGCCCGGTTTTGCATCATCTTTTCAACGTAACTAAATTCATCGAACATGGTAAGGGCCAGAATTTTTGCGTCGGGAATGATTTCTTTGATTCTACGTGTAAGTTCAACTCCTGATATATCGGGCATGTTGATGTCAACCATGAAAACATCAATTTTTACATCGTTGATCACGGCAAGCAATTCGTATCCGGTAAGCGAACATCCAACAATTTCAAACCGCTGCTCGTCAGAGAGCAATGAGCAAATGCCTTCGACAAACAATTTGTGATCGTCAATTAAAAATATTTTTATTCTTTCCATGATTTGGATTTTTCATAAACCGGAACAACCATCGTAACAATTGTACCTCGACCAATAACGCTGTCAATATAAATCTTACCATTCATGCCTTCGATGCGTGAAAATGTGCTTTTCAAGCCAAGCCCATCGCTGTTTTTGTTTTGGTTCAAATCAAAACCTTTACCATTGTCTTCAATCATGATAGTAATTTCTGCATTATCCTGAACAATCTGAATATTAATTTCCGAACCATTGGCATGCATAAGTATATTATTGATAATCTCAAGCAAGCTCCTGTACATGGCATGTTCCAGGTATGAATCCAATGTACCGTTCAGGCCCGATACATCAAGGGTTACATTGTACTTTTCAGTTTCATTCAGTTTAATCACGAGGTCTTTAACTGCTGATTCAAATCCCTTTTCAATCAACACGATTGGGGCCATGTTGTGCGAAATATGTTTCATTTCCCTAAGTACTTCATTGAGCGTTCCGACTGTGTTCTCTAATATTAACGATTTTCTATCCTGATTCAAATCTGGCTTTTCAATTAATGCAGTTACATTAAGTTTTGCAAGCGATAGCAAAGGCCCGACACCATCATGGAGTTCGAGACCAAGGCGCTTTCTCTCTTGAATTTCAGCGTCGAGTGCTGCCTTTGAGCGCTCTTCGGAATGGATCAGTATGGCTTCATTCAGTTTGATTTTCTGGCGCTGTCTTATTCTGCTGAAAACAAGTATCAACGAAACAATCACTGCTGTAAACAGCAGGCTGATGATCACTATTACTGAATTCCGCTGGCTAAGCAATAAATTTTGCCTTTCTATTTCCAGGCGTTGAATTTCCTTATCCTTACTTAACCGATTGATCTCGAGGTTATATATCTGGTGCAGTTTTGACTGATCACTGATTTTCATTTTTATTTCGTCAGCAGCTTTAAAATGATGAAGGCTCATTTCAAAATTACCAAGCTGCTGATAAATCTCAGCTAATTGTTGGTGCGCGCTGCTTAATATTTGTGGTGCGTTGATATTTTCTGCCAGTTCAAATGCTAAGTTGGCATATTCAAGTGATTTTTTCTCATCTTGTTGCTTAAGATATGTTTTGGACATCCCCAGGTAAGCGCTGCTGATCATGTCGGTATTATAGATTATCAGTGCGATCTCAATACATCTATCAAAAAAGTCAAGCGCTTCGTTGTAATGGCCTGAATGAAAAAGAATTGTTCCTTTCGTGTTATAAGCCGAGGTCAGGGTGTAATGATTTTGGATTTCCTTTGACATCTGAATTGATTGATTAACAAAATACATGGCTGAATCAATCTGTTCATTTTCAAGATGCGCCTGCCCAATGTGGTTCAGCACCATAGATTGACCTATTTTGTTGTCCAGGAGTATAAACTGCTGATAAGCCTTTTTAAGGTGGTACAGCGCCTTTTCAGTATTCTTCAATTTGAGATATAAACCACCGATATTGATATGAATGTCAGTGACTTTTTCATGGTAACCACCGCTTTCATAATTGCGGATAGCTTCAAGATAGTTTTCCAGTGCATCTTTGTGATTAGACGTTACGAAATCAATCCCTCCAAGGTTGTTGTATGCATCTCCTAAACTTTTGTGATTTCCTGACTTTACTGCCAGTTCAAGCGCATTGTGAAAATGCTGCCTTGCTTTCAGATATTCCGATTCCAGGGCATATGAGATCCCTAATAAACCTTGCATCCTTGCCTGCCATTCAAGATGGCCTGCTTCAATTGCCTTATCATAGGCCATCAATGCCAGTACTCTCATGCTGTCCGGTTT
>Ga0129302_1001874_pt1 | contig 15393 bp, 11 predicted proteins | sample BlaSprsedimmetaG_FD_94476 | JGI IMG/M metagenome (GOLD analysis project Ga0129302, IMG submission 94476) | Hot spring sediment bacterial and archeal communities from California, USA to study Microbial Dark Matter (Phase II) - Blank Spring... | ecosystem: Environmental > Aquatic > Thermal springs... | reverse complement strand
CATTTCATAATAGGAATTTATTTTTAGAGAGGTTAGATATGAATTTAATAAATAATCTTAATTATATTGTGTTTTGTTGTATGTTAGGGATAGAAGCTTTTTCACAGGGACAATATTATTTCCCAACAGATGGAATTAATAACAATTCATTACTCACAAGAAGTATTGACCACATTTCTACTTTACCGCCACTGAAAAACAATAATTCTGCTGGAGTTTTGGATAGTCTTATTTATATAAGTACACATGGTGATAGAAATAGAATCGCATATTATTATAATGATGATTTATCATTATATTATTTCACAAATGCCGATTGGTATAATGGCGAATGGATTATTTCTGGAAAGCATACGAACACATACGATTCTAAAGGAAATCTCGAATCAGTTCTTTGGGAATGGTTTAATACATCATCACAAGAATGGCTCAAAGACGGGAAGGAAATTTATGCTTATGATTCGTTGGGAAATAGAGTTTTTAGTTTGCATCAGTTTTTCAATGGTGAAGAATTTGTAAATAATTATAAGTATGATAATTATTTCAATGGTACTATTTTGATATCATCAGTTCAACAAAGCTGGATAGATGATAGCTGGGTAAACGGGTCTAAACATATTTATACACATACTCCAGAGAACCTCAATGATACAATTTTATATCAGGTTTGGACAAATGATCAATGGAAAAATTACAATTTAACTATTTATGAATACGATGAATCGTTGAATAAAAAAACTATTCAAAGAAAAGTTTGGCAAGAACAACAATGGATTGATTTTGCTTTTGGACAATTTGATTATGATGAAAACAACAATTTAATTCTTGAAAACTGGCAAATGTTAGCAAGTAACAAGTGGGAAAACTGGTTTCGAATATTTTATGGATATGATGCCGATAATAATTTAATCTATCTATTTAACGAAGAATGGGAAAATGACCAGTGGATTCCAGAAAATGGACTTCTAATGGTTACGAATCCAGATGGTATAATACACGGGTACTTAGCTGAGGTAATATTGTTATACTATAGCAAACCAACAAGCGTAAAAAGTGAAAAAATTATTGCTGATGGATTTCATCTTCTTCAAAACTACCCAAATCCGTTTAATCCGACAACAACCATCAGTTATAGTTTGCCTCAAAAAACCTTTGTTAAGATAAAAGTATATAACTTGCTCGGGGAAGAAGTAACATTATTAAAAAATGAAGAACAAATAGCCGGAGAATACACCCTGGAATTTGATGCAGAAAAATTACCAAGCGGTGTTTATATAATAAACATGAACTCCGGAAGTTATAACAAATCTGTTAAGGCAGTTTTATTAAAATAAATGAAAATATCCCCGGGATTTTTCAAAAATAAAATGATTGCAAAAAATTTCTTCTATTTCTAATCATTTGATAAATCCCGGGGATTTCCAAACTCAAAAACTCAAATCAAAAACAAGCCCCGCATAGAAACTCCTTCCCAATGTTCCGTAAAAAAGAACTTCTTCATAATCGGCATCAAATAAATTCTCAACTCTGCCGAATAGTTTCATATTCGAAAGCAATTTATAGTTTACCGTAAAATCAATTATTGTATAACTTTCAAGTTTAACTCGAGCCGAAGGGAAAGAAGAAAAATCTTCATCCTCACGTTCTCCAATATATCTTATGGAGGTATTCAAATTGAGTTTTTCTATAGGATTATATGAAAGTGATAATGTCAATTTATCCTTTGGTCGGCGTATTAATTTTGACTCCGATTCGTTACTCAAATCAACTGCATCGGTATAAGTATAAGTTAAATGTGCATAAAAATTATTCGATTGAAAAGTAACGAAAGATTCGATTCCTTTTGTCTGCGCTTCATTAATATTAATCGTTACAAAATTTTGATCGAACCCGAACATGTTTTCGAATTTCATAGAAAAGTAAGTTGCACCGAAAGAAAATCCGCTTCCGAAGAAATATTGTTCAAATCCCAAATCCCACCCTGAATTTTCTTCAGGTTTCAAATCCGGGTTACCAAATGCAGGATCGAACAAATAAAATAACGACGGTGCTTTAAATCCTGTACCATAATTAGCTTTTAGTTTTGTGTTTGTTTTATCGAAAAAATAAGCTGCTCCGAATTTATAAGTAGAATGACTTCCGAATTTCTCATTATCATCAAATCGAATTCCTGCAATTGCAGAAAGACCGCCGTCGAGAATTAACTGGTTTTGAAGAAAAGCAGAGTTTGTCCGCATTTCTTGAGAAGGGAATACACTTTCAAAAGGACCCCATTCACTCATAGAAATATATTCGGTGTTGGCTTTTTCAAGCTCGGTTTCTAATCCAACTGTAACAACGTTGTAAGGAATAAATGTAAGATTGTTAAGCCATTCAAATTTTGTGCGGGTTGCGTTTGTAAAATTTGTTGAAGAGCCGGGATTATTATCATCCGGTTCATCAATAGATTTACTTATTCTTCTAAGAACCGAACCGCTTAATTTTTGTTTCCATTTATTGTCGAATAAATTGTAATTAATAGCAGCGTTAAAAATATTCTCTTCAATATCATAAGTATAATTCGGATCATCTCCGAACTGAGTTCCTTGATCTAAATCTGTTGATGTATCTGTAAATCTATAGTTAAGTGATAGTTTTAAGTTATCTAATAGCTGCGCAGAAAGAAAAGAAGAGAAAGAATTGTTTGAATAACCGTCTTTCTCGGTGTTGCCGTATTTTTCGTTTGCTGCAGATATTCCTTCCGTTGCGAGACGTGAAAAGTTTACAGAGTAATTAAATAAATTATAACTTCCGGTTAATTGTCCACTGCCTCTATAATAACTGTTTGAACCGCCTTCGGTTTGAAGTGATATTTTGTTTACGTCACTTCCTTGTTCTGTAAAAATATTGATAATACCCGCAAGAGCATCTGAGCCGTAAAGGGTGCTTTGTGGTCCGCGCACAATTTCAATTCTCTCAATGTTGGCAGTTTGTAAATTTGATAAATCGTATGCATTGCTCGGTGAACTTGGATCGTTTACTTCAACTCCGTCAATTAATACTAACGTATGGTTTGCATTTGCACCGCGCATAAACAGACTATTTAGTTTTCCAAGTCCGCCTTGTTGTGCAATGGAAATGCCGGGAACCTCACGCAATAATTGAAGAACCGTAGATGAGTTTGATCTTTGAATAACAGATTTGTCAATAATCGAATAAGAACTCGAAATATTTTGAACTTCGGTTGGATATTTTGTTGCTGTTACAAGAACATCACTCAAAGATATTTTAAGTGTATCTTCCTGTGCGAAAGTTGAAAAAGTAAATAGTAGTAAAAACAAAAAAGAATAATAATATTTCATTGAAGTTACCTCCTTATAAGGTGTAACTTCGTGGGCGTGATGTAACGTGATATTTGAAATTTACGTTCATAACCTCACCCGCGAAGGTTAATTAGTTGTTGAATGCTTACGGCAGGTCTCCTGGCTTAGGACATCGTTCAGCGCCTTCCCATCCCGACTTATCGAGTCAGTGGCATATTGCTGAAGACTTTTGTACGTCCTTTACAGTTGCGGGGCAGCACCGGAATTTAACCGGTTTCCCTAACGCCGTAAGTTTGTTTAAGAACTTATCTAAACTTAATTAAGAATTTCTTAGTGAGCAAATAAAATCTATGTTGGAGTGTTAAATTTTTGCAGGGTTGTGTAGATACAGAATTTTTAAAATTTTATCTTGTTCTGCATTATGCGGTATTTAGATATTTCCGTTCGTAGCTTTATATTACTTGATACTATTTGAGCAATTGCATCTTTTTGGTGATTGTATTGCTGCTTGCTCTTAATCTATAAAAATATGTTCAGCTCGGAAGGTTTGTTGCGTTAAATGAAACCTCGTAATTGCCAATGGGTTTTTCATCAATACTAATAGCTTTTTCATAGCTACCTCCTTTTTATTTATTATTTTACACTGTTACCAAAACCCAAGAAAGACCCCAAAAGCCTTTTCAAACCTTTGGTAACTGCATAAAATATATATTTTCTAAACCGGTGTATTGGTTTTCTATAAGAATAATAAATCATCTACTTTAATTGTTTTAAAGAGCTTGACTGAATTAATGATTTCATTTGATTAATTGCAATTTCGTTCAATGTTAGTAGTCTTTTCTTTTGAGTTAGTTCCTGTTTTTTTGAGTACGGAATTCAAGCTTTCGAGATTACTTAACACTACCAGTTGTTCGAGCGAAGCATAATCTCTAATATTGCCTTTTCTTTCAGGGTTATCGTTTCTCCATTCTTTTGCTGTTATACCGAATAATGCAACATTTAAAAGATCAGCTTCGGAGGCGTAGATTGTATTTGATTTTTCTTTATTTACCTTAGGGGGAATTAAATGTTCTTTAATTGCATCTGTATGTATCTTATAATTAATTTTTGATAATGTTCTTTGGAGATTCCACTCAAGGGATTTTGATTTGCCTTCTTCTTCTTTTAATCTTTGAAACTCCTTTAAAAGATATAACTTAAATTCAGCGCTGATCCATGATGCAAATTCAAATGCTATATCCTGATGTGCAAAAGTACCGCCATACCTGCCGGGCTTAGAAATTATTCCAACAGCATTCGTATTTTGAATCCACCTCTGTGGTGTTAGTGAAAAACTATTTAAACCTGCTTGATTTTTAAAGGCATCGAATTCGATGCGTTTAAAATCAGAATTATGAATCATTTCCCACAAGCCAATAAATTCAATTGTGTTCCGGTTACGCATCCAATTTTGGATAATATAGTTTGTTCTGGTCGAATCCTTTGATTTCGCAATATCTGTCAAAGATATATACTCTACATTCTCTTTGGAAAAAAGAAATATTTACGTTCCCTTAACTTGTATTTTTCTTACATTCATTTTTTATTCGGTTACTAAATTCTAATATAAATTTATATCGGAGTATCGGTTATTCTGTATAGGTAAGTAAAGAAATTTTCTTTCGGTGAAAAGGAAATAATATTTTAAAGAGTAATAATCAGTAGGAACTTAACATATTAATATTATGGATTCAATAATTAATTTACTATAAATTATTTGTCAGCTCCAAAAACAGAAAAATTCATATTGTCATTTCCGTGTAGACGAGAATCCAAAGACCGTACTTATGGTATCGTTTGATTCTATTTATAGTTTAGGTCAAATGACTTTAGTTGTATTATAAAACACTTTTTACCCTTTTGAAATATTGGTCAATGGTTAGACTTTTGCCTTTGGTTTTTTTTGCTTCTTCCAAGTCGGATATATCTTCCAATAATTCAAGAGTATCTTTCAGTGTTGGGTCCATTTTCATTTTTTCCCAATCACTTTTGGAAATTTTTATATGCGTCTTTGTTTTTAATGGTAATAATTTCGAGCATATCAAAAAATGTTTGGATATTTCTCTCTTCATTTTTCTTAGCGCCGGCATAAATTTCTGCTATTGAAATAGGTGAAATAAAAAGTCGATTTTCATTAACCAACAGTTCAATTTATTTAATGTATTCTGCATTCCCTCTTAAAAACCAAATAATTATATCGGTATCCAGAAGAATCCCTTTTTTATTCATTGTAAAGTCTCTCAAATCTTTTAGAGGTTCTTAAATTTCGAACGTATTCGTCGGTATCAAAATTTCTATCGCTCCAAATTCCGGCTAAGTCGGATACCGACACAGCTTTATTTTTATTACTTAAAAGACTCTCCCGTAATATTTCGCGGATGATTTGAGAAACTTTTTTCTTTTGAATTTTACTCTGTCTTTTTAAAGCTTCGCTTAATTGTTCGTCCAAATATATTTGTGTTCTATTCATACTAATTCTCCTATGATATATAAACACACATCGTAAAAATAAATAATGCAATACAAAATGTTATCTAAAAGTCATTTGATTATCATCTAATAGACATACGAGTGCTGTCCAAAATAATTTTTCAAAGCAAAAAAAAATAAATATTGCATTTATTCCGGAATATTATTGTTTGTATGAACTCAACCTCTTAGAATTTAATACCGTTCAAAGTTTACTAATCAGGGAACGCTATTGTATCGGCAACGGCTTTATACAAATCTTTCATCTCAGCTAGGGTTGTTTTGAAAGCGCTCATCGACGAACCAAGTTGTCCAAATTTTACTTTGTGTTGAGATTCATGTGGTTTTGATCTAAGGAATTTTCCAAGAGTCATAGATTCCATATAAATAAACTTTCCAGCTTTTCCATGGCAGCCAGAGCATCTGGTGTCATAATAAGCTTTCCCGTTTACCGCATTACCATCTTTTCCAATATTAGAAAAAGTTGATTGCCCGCTTGGATATGACCCCGTGTAAGTTGCATCGTAAAGCTGTGTTACATCAAGGACTTCATTCTTTAAGAATTTTACAAGGTCCCAGATTTCAGCATCTGTTAAGAGCTGGCTATAATTTGGCATTTGATCTCCAACTGTCGAATTTGAAGTTGGATCATAGGTGGATAAATCGTAAGTAATATCACGACGTCCACTACTCTTTTTAATTGCATCGAAAAGTTCTTGTGAGGATTTTGCTTTTGCTATTGAAGCTAAATCGAGACTGGAAACATTTGGACGGCTTGTTCTAGGTCCTCTGCTTATGTATGAACCCGAGCTGCCTAATAAATCCCAGCCATGGCATTGTTTACAACGGAAAAAATCACTTGACGCATTTAATGTAGCAATTAAACTTGCATCAGCAGCTTTAGAATAGTTTGCCTCACTTGCCCAAAATTTATCGTATAAAATTCAACCCTTAATCCCGTCTGCTCGTGCAAAATTATCTTGTAGCGCTGGTTCTGTAGACTTGTCTTCACAGGAAATAAAAATTACAGCCGATAAAACTGTGAGTAAAAGGAAATAGAACTTTTTCATAACGGGAACTCCTAAATTCTTAATTGTATTTATTTTATAGAAAAACGAATAATTTTAACCTTCCTAAATATACAGTATATGAACTTCTTCTCAAAAAAAAGAGCTTGTCTAAAAAGTAAATCAACTATATTAACTAGGGTAGTGCTGGCTCATAGGATTATTAGGTGGCAAAGTGCTCTATTTATAAATTTTCGATCACTTGAGATTGTGAATATAATAGAAGTTCCTTTTATTCCTGAATTCTGACGTATGCGCAAAAAAAAAAAATTATTCTCCGTATGTGATTGAATTATATGAAGTTATTTTTTTGCTAATCGAAAAAACCGCACTACTTTTCGGAACAAAGGATTTTGTTTTGATTCCGAGGGGTTACCACCGCAGAGATAAAGCCTGCCTGAAGCAGACAGGCCTGCGGCTACAAGTTATTAACGTTGAAGGTCGTCAGACTTCGCTCGTTAGAGTCTGGAGACTCCAACGGAGTCTTCGACCGAACTCTCGACAGGGTGCGTCGAGGTCTGACGACTGGCGAGTCACTTGTTTTTGACCTTCAACGTTGCTGACATCTTAGCAACCTTCGAGGAAAAACTACATAAAACGCATATCCTTACCCCGAAGGTTTATCCCAAATTTGTTATAGAGTTCTTTAAAAACTAGTTTTACAAAATTTTGCCACCTAAAAATCCACTGATCCTCTGCAATCGAACTATAGCTCTTTAATAAATTGAGGAGCGAAAGCTTTTGTAAAGAAATCTTTGAATTTAATTTCTATTAGCATTATTTTGCATAAAGATATTTGACTCCATCAATCGGGAATTTGTGACTCACCAAAGAATGACATATTCAGAAAATTTTATTCCGCAAAAAAAATATTACTATTTAATAAATCCACATAAATTCACAAACAGTAGACAAATAAGGAGGAGATTAATGGGCTGGCTCTCAGAAGCGCTTGGTTCGTCTATCGGTAAAAAATTTGTTATGGCTTTTACCGGTATCGGACTGATACTCTTTTTGATCTTTCATCTTGTCGGTAACTTAACTCTTTACGGAGGTCCTGAAGCGTTCAACGGGTATGTTCATACCTTGGACATTGTTAAACCGATAATTAGAGTAATTGAAGTTGGGCTGGGGCTTGTTTTTATATTTCACATCTATAACGGTATCAAACTTTGGTGGGAAAATAAGAAGGCAAGACCAAATGATTATAAGATTTCAGGAAAATCAAAAAATTCAACATTGTTCTCGCGTACTATGATTCAAACAGGAAGCATTGTTTTTATTTTTCTAGTTCTTCATCTTGCTACATTTTGGTGGTTGTTTAATTTTTCCGGGGAACCTCATGAAAAAGGTGATGCTTACTATGCAATAGTTGTTGAGTGGTTCCAAATTGAATGGTATGCAATTTTTTATGTGATCGCAGTTATACTTTTAGGATTTCATCTCAATCACGGTTTTCAAAGTGCGTTTCAAACTTTCGGTTGGAATCACAAAAAGTATTTCCAGTTCATTCAAAAATTTGGAACTGCGTTCGCAGTTATAATGGCTTTAGGATTTGCATCCTTCCCGATTTACTTTTTATTTTTTTACGGAGGTAACTAATGGTTAAGCTAGATTCGAAAATACCGGAAGGACATATTTCGGAAAAATGGACTAATCATAAGTTCAATATGAAATTGATTAACCCTGCTAATAAAAGAAAGTATGATGTTATTGTTGTTGGTACAGGTTTAGCAGGTGCTTCGGCTGCCGCTTCTTTAGCTGAATTAGGTTATAATGTGAAAGCGTTTACTTTCCATGATAGTGCACGACGTGCTCACTCAATTTCTGCCCAAGGCGGGATTAACGCAGCTAAAAATTATCAAAATGACGGTGATTCGATTTATCGTTTGTTTTACGATACGGTAAAAGGGGGTGACTTCCGAGCAAGAGAAGCAAACGTTTATAGACTCGCCGAAGTTAGCAACAACATTATCGATCAATGCGTTGCACAAGGTGTTCCTTTTGCTAGAGAATACGGTGGTTTACTTGACAATCGTTCGTTCGGCGGTGCTCAAGTATCTCGAACTTTTTACGCAAGAGGTCAAACCGGTCAACAGTTATTGTTGGGTGCTTACAGTGCGTTAAGCAGGCAGGTTGGTCTCGGTAAAGTTAAAATGTATTCAAGACGTGAAATGCTGGAATTAGTTGTTGTTGATGGAATTGCCCGCGGAATTGTATGCCGAAATTTAGTTAACGGTGAAATTGAAAAATACTCCGCCCATGCCGTTATTCTTGCAACCGGTGGTTATTCAAATGTTTTTTTTCTCTCAACCAATGCGATGAATTGTAACACAACAGCTATTTGGCGTGCTCATAAAAAAGGTGCTCTTTTTGCTAACCCTTGTTTTACTCAGATTCACCCGACTTGTTTACCTGTCCATGGCGAAGGGCAGTCTAAATTAACTTTGATGAGTGAATCTCTTCGCAACGATGGAAGAATCTGGGTATCAAAAAAGAAAGGCGATTTGCGTGAACCGAATGAAATTCCCGAAGAAGAAAGAGATTATTACTTAGAAAGAAAATATCCTTCTTTCGGAAACCTTTCTCCTCGTGATATTTCTTCAAGAAGTGCAAAAGAAGTTTTTGATGAAGGAAGAGGAGCAAAAGGACAAGAAGCAGTTTATTTAGACTTCGAAGATGCAATTAAAAGACTAGGCAGAAAAGCAATTGAAGAAAAATACGGTAATCTTTTTGAAATTTATGAAACTATAACCGGTGAAAATCCTTATAATGTTCCGATGAAAATTTATCCCGCTCCACACTATACAATGGGCGGACTTTGGGTAGATTATAACTTAATGAGCAATATCCCCGGATTGTTTGTTTTAGGAGAAGCAAATTTCTCAGATCACGGCGCCAATAGATTAGGTGCAAGTGCTTTAATGCAAGGCTTAGCCGATGGTTACTTTGTTATTCCTTATACTATCGGAAATTATCTTGCGGCGGATAAGCCTGAAAAACTATCGGTTGATCATACGGAATTTGAAAATGTAAAAAAACAAACAGAAGATTTAACAAGAAAATTCATATCAATTAACGGTAAGCAGACCGTTGATGATATTCATAAGCGTCTCGGCAGAATTATGTGGAACAAAGTAGGTATGAGTAGAAACGAAAACGGCTTAAAAGAAGCCATCAATGAAATAAGAGAACTAAGAGAAGAATTTTGGAAAGATGTAAAAGTACCGGGTGACGATAAAGATATTAATCAAACACTTGAACGTGCAGGTAGACTCGCAGATTATTTGGAACTCGCTGAACTTATGGCTGTTGATGCGCTTAATAGAAATGAATCTTGCGGCGGGCATTTCCGCGAAGAATATCAGACCGAAGAAGGCGAAGCGTTACGTAACGATGAAGAATATACTTATGTAGCTGCCTGGGAAATGGAAGAACTTGGTAAATGGAAATTGCACAAAGAAGATTTACAATTTGAATATGTAAAACTATCCACGAGGAGCTATAAATAATGAGTGGAAAACATTTGAATCTAAAATTGAAAATCTGGAGACAATCCGGACCACAAACAGCGGGTAGTTTTGTCGATTATCAAATCGAAGTTTCACCCGATGATTCTTTCCTTGAAATGCTGGATGAATTAAACAACAAACTTGAAAGCGAAGGAAAAGAACCGATCGCATTTGAAAGTGACTGTCGTGAAGGTATTTGCGGAACATGCGGACTCGTAATAAACGGACAACCGCATGGACCTATTCCCAAAATTGCAACTTGCCAACTTCATATGCGAAATTTTAATAATGGTGATACAATTTGGATTGAGCCGTTCCGAGCAAAAGCATTCCCAGTCTTGAAAGATTTAATTGTTGACAGAAGCGGGTTTGATGAAATTATGAATGCCGGGGGCTTTATTTCAGTCAATACCGGCGGTGTACCAGATGCAAATGATATATTGATTCCTAAAGAAGTTGCATCCGAATCAATGGATGCTGCGGCTTGTATAGGATGCGGTGCCTGTGTTGCTGCATGTAAAAATGCTTCGGCTATGTTGTTTGTTAGTGCCAAAGTTTCACAATTTGCATTACTGCCCCAAGGCAAGCCCGAAAGATTCCGCAGAGTTGAAAAGATGGTTAAGGTTATGGATGATCTTGGATTCGGAAGTTGCACTAATACCTATGCATGCGAAGCTGAATGCCCAAAAGGTATTTCAATTAGAAATATTGCAAGAATGAACAGAGAATATTTCTTAGCAAAAGTTAAATCCAAAGAATTAGAAGTATAGAATTCTTTGATTTATCACAAATGAAAAATCCCGGTTAATTTAATCGGGATTTTTTCTTTTTGTTTTACTATAATACATATTAAATCTGATGAAAAATTATTAAGAAGCTATGTTCGAACGTGAAGTAAAATTTATTTACGATTTTAATTCCAATAAAGTTAAAAAACTCGGTGCATCTGCAACATATACCGAACTGCTGCCGTTGGGAATTCATCCGGCAATTTTACAGTACATCTCTGCAGAAATTGAATACCGCGTTTATGAAGATAGACAAACTTTGTTGAAGCATTCGATGTTCGATTATTCCGGTGCGGAAATTTCCAAACATTTCAAAAAAATTACAGATGTTATAAAAAGCGAGAAAAGATTTTCGACAGATTTTTTAAGCAAAGTAATTCTTCATGCTACGTCCTTTAATCTTAACTACTTGATAAGACCGAATTGGTCATTGAAAAAATTAATATTTGATACAAGTGAATCAACTTCCGCCGCGGAAATAATGCAAATATTGAACTATGCTTATTATTATAAACACATTATTAAAGTCATCAGAAGATACTTTGACAGGAAAAAATTAATTACTCTGGACAAAGAAGAATTTAGCGAACTCCTTCTAAAAATTGATCAAGTAAGTCTTGAATCATACGGTAACGATATAATTGATTATGCACTAAAATCAATGGTGTCTTTTTTCAATATCGGCTCGATGAATCAAAAAAATATTCCTATTCAAGCAATAGTTGTTTTTCTTCAAGAGAAAAAATTAACTTCACATTTGGAAGTACTCCAAAACAGACTTGGTGATGAAGCTAAATCAAAAATAGATGGAAACGATTTAAGAAAGATTTTATTGAATGTTCCGATTGAAAGAACCGAGTATTTTGATGTTCCTCCGAAAACAGAAAAAGTAAAAATTGTTGAAGAAAAACCAATTGAAACAAAAGAAGAGAAAGAAGATTTGGATTTAACTCATGAGGAACCGGTTGAAGAATCCAAAGCAGAAATAGATAAATCCGAAGAAGTAGAAATAAAACTTAGGGCAAATAAAGAAAAAGAAGTAGCAGAAATAGAAGAAGAAACTGTTTTTGAAAAGGAAGATTCTATCGAAGAAGTATCAGAAGAAGATGAGCATTATTTAATTAATCAAAACGAACACGCTCCCGAAATTATTTTATCTACGGAAGACACCGAAGAACATGAGTTTGATGTTAATCTTGAAAAAGAACAAACTAAAGAGTTAATTGATGAGTTTGTTGACGACAAAACCGAACAAATTGATGATTCGGCACAAGAAGAATTAATTGAAAGTGAAGAAGAATCCGATTATATAAAAGATGAAGAAAAATTAGAAGACGAACTTGAGGAAAAACAAGAAATAGAAGAATCACATGAAGAAGTTGACGAATTAATATTTGAAGACGAAGTTGAATATGAACTTACGCCAGCTGTAGAAGATGATTACAGTCATCCTGAAATTAAAGATGAAAAAATTCCTGACGAAGAACCTAAAGATGATCTAATTGAGGAAGTTGAAGAAACAGAAAGTGATATTGATTTGGAAGATATCGAAGAATCAAAGGAAATTGAAGAAACATCAGAAGTTGAAGATGATCATACCGAAGAAGAAGAAACAACTGAACCCACGTTATTTGGTGATGAAGAATTGATTGAAAAATCTGAAGATGAGTTTATTAAAGACTTCGGTTCGTTAAGTCAATCAAAAAGAATCGATATTTCAGACCTGCTCGAAAACAGGAATATGACAAAAATTATTGAAGTTGTTTTCGATTATGATATGGAAGAATTTGCAAACGCAATTGAAAGAATTTGCGATTCATCAAGCAGACAGGAAGCATTTGCAACGCTGCACGAAATATTTGAAGTAAACCAGGTCAATCCTTCCTCTAAAGAAGCACAGGCATTTAAAGACATCATTTCAGAATACTTCGAACAGAGTTAAGTATAATGTTTATCGATACCGCTAAAATATTTATTAAGTCCGGTAAAGGTGGAGACGGGGCTGTTGCTTTTCGCAGAGAAAAATTTGTTCCTAAAGGTGGTCCATCCGGAGGTAACGGTGGGAAAGGAGGAGATGTTATTTTTATTGCAGATAGAAACCTTCATACTCTTTTGGATTTTACATACAAAAAAAAATACACCGCTGATGACGGTGCCCCCGGAGGCTCGGCTTTAAAAGACGGCAAGAATGGCAGAGATATAATTATAAAAGTACCGGTCGGAACCTTAATTAAAGATTTTGAAACCGATGAATTGATTGCCGATTTAACCGAACATGAAGAATCGGTAATTATTGTAAAAGGAGGAAAAGGAGGAAAAGGAAACAGTAATTTTGCAACTTCCACTAACCAAGCACCCCGCAAAGCCGAACCGGGTAAACCGGGTGAAGAAAAATATGTTAAGTTGGAATTAAAACTTATTGCAGATGTCGGTTTAGTCGGATTTCCGAATGCAGGTAAATCAACTTTGATTTCTGCTGTTTCAGCGGCAAGACCCAAAATTGCAGATTATCCTTTCACAACTCTCGAACCGAATTTAGGAATTGTTAAGTATAAAGATTTCAACACATTTGTCGTTGCCGATATTCCGGGTATAATAGAAGGAGCTCATGATGGAAAAGGACTCGGACATAAATTTCTTAAGCATATCGAACGAACGAAAATTTTATTGATATTAATTGATATCGCTTCCGAAGATTATTTGACAGAATATAAAATTCTGCTGAATGAATTAAATGAATTTTCCGATATATTAAGTGATAAGCAAAAGATTGTTGCAATCTCTAAATGTGATTTACTTGGTGATGAAGAGATAAAAGAACTTAGTCATTTAAAATTCCCGGGTGCGGATAAAAAAGTATTTTTCATTTCTTCAGTTTCCGGAAAAGGAATTCCCAAATTATTGGATTACCTATGGCAGCAGATAAACAATTAACTCTTGCCAAATTTTTAATTGTCATCATTTCTTTATTAATTCTTCTTGCAGTTTCTATTACTGCGGGAATAGCAATCGGTTCCGTAGATATTCCCATCAAAAAACTGTTTGCACTTTTTACAAACGGTAAAGTTGATGATTCGGTTGCCCGAATAATTTATGATATCAGGTTGCCGAGAGTTTTGCTTGCAATTGCTGTAGGAGGCGGGCTCTCAATTGCCGGTGCAGTATTTCAGGCATTATTAATGAATCCGCTTGCTGAACCTTATATATTGGGAATTTCAAACGGCGGAACTTTTGGAGCTATTCTTTCTTTTCTACTTGGTTTAACTTTTTTTTATACCCAGTTGTTTGCTTTTGCCGGAGCCGTAATAGTGGTCTTTTTGGTTTTTTATCTGGGACAACGTTTCGGTGAACTTGAACCGAATGTTTTATTGTTAACCGGCGTAATGATAGGAGCTTTTTTCTCTGCATTGATTTTATTGATGTTAACGGTAATGGAAGATTCCGTCCGTACTGCAGTTTTTTGGTTGATTGGAAATTTGAGTTTCTCGGGTATGGAAAATGTTATAATCGTTTTACCGGTAGTTTTGATTGGTTCGTTGTTTTTATTTTTCTTTTCACAAAAATTTAATGTATTAACACTTGGTTCTTCCACAGCATCTCAGCTTGGAATAAATGCAGGTTTTGTAAAGAACTTTTCATATATCGTTTCAAGTTTGATTGTCGGCGCGGTTGTTTCCGTTAGCGGAATTATCGGATTTGTCGGTTTGCTTGTTCCGCACATAGTTCGCTTAATTGTTGGCGTTGATAATAGAATTGTTGTACCGGCATCTTTTTTACTTGGGGCTAGTTATCTTATAATTGCTGATATAATTGCAAGAACAATAATTTCACCTGCGGAAATTCCGGTTGGTGCAATCACCGCACTTTTAGGTGCACCTGTTTTTATATATTTACTTCGAAGAAGATTTAGTATAATAAAATAAGTGAGACTGAAATGAAAAAATACATCACAAAAAAATATGCGTCTATTTTAATTCTGCTTATTGTTGTTGCCTGCGGCACGGGAATCAATCTTTTTTCGGATCAAGAAGAAGTAAAATTAGGAATTCAGTTTGATGAGGAAATTAGATCTAAACCTGATGAATTTCCTATTTACAATAAAAACCCCCAAGTAAAGGAATATATAAGAGCAAGAATCTTCAATCACATTTTGGAATCTCCCGAAGTTAAAAAAACCGTTGCATACAGCTATCAAATGGAAATAATTGATAACGAT
>Ga0129302_1001873_pt1 | contig 15398 bp, 12 predicted proteins | sample BlaSprsedimmetaG_FD_94476 | JGI IMG/M metagenome (GOLD analysis project Ga0129302, IMG submission 94476) | Hot spring sediment bacterial and archeal communities from California, USA to study Microbial Dark Matter (Phase II) - Blank Spring... | ecosystem: Environmental > Aquatic > Thermal springs... | reverse complement strand
TGCAAGTTCTTGAAGATGCCACGGTTCAGGCAGGGCCTTCCCTTGACATTATCGACAAAGACCTGTCCAACGCTGTGAAGTATCAAGTCTCGGGAGGTAAGGAACCAGGATCTTCCGGATCAGCCACGATCCAGTCCTATGTCAATGAGCTGCTTGATTTTATCGGGGGCATCAAATGGGAGAATGACGGCCCGATAGAAGTACCTGATGTGAAAGAGGGGCATCCTTTCAAGGATGTCTTCAATGCGATAGAGCTTATCAAGTATGACCTGGATGAGCTTCTTCAGAAGCACCGGCAGGCGGAAGAAGCTGTAAGAAAGAGTGAGAGAAAGTATCGCAGTGTGGTGGACAATGCCAAAGAGGCGATCGCTGTGATACATGGCGGCAGCCTTCAATATGCAAATGACAAACTCTTTGAGCTTGTGGGCTCTGAATATGGCGAAATTATCAACACCAGTTTTGTGGATTACATACACCCTGACGACAGAGACAGGGTCAAGGATCTTTACGAGAGAAGACTCAAGGGAGAGGATGCGCCGGAGGAGTACTCGTTCAGGATAGTCGACGCTCATGGTTGTGAGAAGATGGTTGATATCAGTGCAGTCCTGGTGGACTGGGGTGGGGATATAGCCACTCTGGTTTTTCTCAATGACATTACCGAGCGGGTGAACAGTCAGAGGGAATTGAAAAAGGGAGAAGAGAAGTACCGGAACATCCTGATCAACATGGAAGAAAGTTATTATGAGGTAGATCTCGAGGGAAACCTGGTGTTTTTCAACGATGCAGTGTGCCGTATGCTCGGATATACCCGTGACGAACTTAGGGGCATGAACTACAAAAGGTTTATGGTAGATGACAGTAGTTCCAGGGTATATGAGACCTTTGCCCGTGTCTATGCATCCGGTCAGCCGTCCAAAGTGCCTGATTGGGAAGTAGTCCAAAAAGACGGATCGAGAAGGTCGGCAGAGGGCTCTGTTGCACTTGTCAGGAATTCTGACGGCGTTCCAGTCGGCTTCAGCGGGATTATCCGTGATACGACCGAGATGAGGCTGGCAGAAAAGATGCGGGAAGACAAGATCAAGGCAGAGGCCGAGAACCGCTCAAAGACCGATTTCCTTGCAAATATGAGCCATGAGATACGCACCCCGCTCAACGGGATCATCGGGATGACCGAACTGGCAATGGACACCTCGCTGGATGAAAACCAGAAGGATATAATCTATGCGATAAACCGTGAGTCGGAAATACTGCTGGGCCTGATAAATGACATCCTGGATTTTTCCAAGATAGAGGCAGAGAGATATGAGCTCGAAGAGATACCGTTCGATCTTCGGGTGCTGATCGAGGATCTTGCCGGAAGTTTCGCCATAAGGTCCGAAAAAAAGGGTTTGGAACTTATCTCGTTCCTTGCACCGGATGTGACGTCCCTTCTGGTGGGCGACCCTGGCAGGTTGAGACAGGTTCTGGCTAACCTTGTGGGCAATGCCATGAAATTTACCGAGCAGGGAGAGGTGTTCATAAAGGCGGAGCTGCAGCAGGAAACGCGGGACAAGATATGCATCAGGTTTTCAGTCAGGGATACGGGTATAGGCATACCCAGAGATAAGCAGGAGAAGATATTCGATATATTCACCCAGGCAGATGGCTCGATGACCAGAAAGTACGGCGGCACAGGGCTTGGACTTGCTATCTCGAAAGAACTGACCCAGCTTATGGGTGGTGAGATCGGGGTGGAGAGCGAGGAGGGTGTCGGAAGCACATTCTGGTTCACAGCAGTGTTTTCCCGACAGGGCAAGAATGCATGCCCGAAGTCGGCGGAAAATATTGATATCAGCGCGTTGAAGGTGCTTGTTGTGGATGACAATGAAACCAACAGGCTGATCCTTATGGAATATCTCCAGTCCTGGGGATGTCTGGCTGTAGAAGCCCCTGACGGTGAGGGTGCCATTGCTGTGCTTCGTGCCCCCGTTGCCTTGAGAGAACGATTTGATATCATTATATCCGATTATCAGATGCCTGAGATGACAGGCTTTGATCTGGCCAGAGAGATCAGGAAGATTGAGAGTCTGAAAAGAATCCCTATGATAATCCTTACCTCGGTCGGGAATATTGGAGAAGGGAAAAGATGCAGGGAGATAGGGATCCAGGGTTATCTTACCAAACCCACAAGAAGGAATGAGCTTCGCAAGGTCATTCTGTCGGTTCTCGGACTTCCCTTTGAAGAGGATAGTCCGGATACATCGACCCTGATCACACGTCACACTCTCGCGGAAGAGACCAGGAACAATGTCCAGATACTTCTTGCAGAAGATTATCCCACAAACCAGCAGGTGGCGATGAGGCACTTGGAAAAGGCAGGATATAATGTGGACCTTGCCGAGAACGGAGCGCAGGCACTGGCTGCATGTAAACGCAAGCAATACGATCTTGTCCTGATGGATATTCAGATGCCGGTGATGGATGGATATGAGGCAACAAGGAAGATACGGGAGCTCGAGGGCAGGTTGAGAAATGAAATCGGAACTGATAAATCTTCCCGGTTCAACCGGATTCCTGTTATAGCCATGACTGCGCATGCCATACATGGATTCAGGGAGAAATGTCTTGAAATGGGGATGGATGATTATATCTCGAAACCTCTTCACAGAAAGGAATTGATAGAGATGGTAGATAAATGGGCAATGACATCCGAATCATTTGAGGCTGCGTCTGAAACTCACAAAGAGTATGCAGTACAGGAGGCATCCGTAATGGATTATACACCTATAAATTACAAGAAGGCCATGGATGAATATGATTGTGACAAGGATTTCCTGTTGGAACTGCTCGAAGTATTTATCAGGAATGTAAGGGATCAGATAGATACGATGCGAAAAGCCATTGCCGAAAATGATTCAGAGAAGATTCGCACTGAAGCGCATTCCATTAAGGGAGGTGCTGCTAATATCTGTGCAGAGAGGCTCTCGGCAGTAGCCTATGATCTTGAAGAAATCGGAAAATCCGGCAATATTGAAACTGCATCTAAGGTTCTCGACACGCTTGAAAAGGAATTTCATCTTCTTGAAGATCATGCCGGAATACAATAGCATATATGATTATAATCTGAGCAATGTGATGCTGTATTGCTCTTTGACTTCTGATTATACGAAGGGATGTTTTTCCATTGTACAGATTGTCCGGGAGGGGTTAGTATGAAGATTCTTGTTGTTGATGATGAGGTTGTCAGCAGGAAGAAGATGAAGATGATCATGGACGGCCTGGGTGAGTGCGAGGCTGTTGAATGCGGGAATGACGCAATTTCCGCTTATCAGAATGCATGGGAGAAATGGTCGCCCTTTGATCTCATAACTCTCGATATATCCATGCCCGATATGAACGGTACCGAGGTGCTTTCGACCATACGGAAGATCGAAACACAAAAGGATATCCCTGATCATAGACGGGTAAAGGTGTTCATGGTGACCTCGCATTCCGATAGAGAGACAATTATTACCTGTGTCCAGGCAGGGTGTGATGATTTCATTACCAAGCCGTTCAACAGGGATACGGTTTTCAAGAAACTCCAGGAGAAAGGTTTTAGAGAACAGATCAAAGAAGCCCGGAACGAGGACGCAGACATATCTTCAGGCATAAAAGGATCTGCCGACCCAAAAGACAGGATTCTTCAGGATATCATTTCACGGTTCAAGCGCGGAGAGATAGATCTTCCATCGCTTCCTCAGATCCATCAGAAATTCAAAGAGCTGGAGGTCAAAGGGGCGAACCTTCAGGATATTGCAGAGCTGTTGAAGCAGGATGCAGGGATCTCGTCCAAACTGATCAGTATTTCCAATTCCTCGTACTACAGGGGGGTGGTGGAAAACAAGACACTGGAACAGGCCATAAGCCGTCTCGGTCTGGAGACTGCCAGGCAGACCGTGAATGCGATTTCAAACAGGGGTCTCTATGCTGCTGATGATAAAAAGTATCTCGGCATTGTAGAGGCGCTGTGGGAACATTCTCTTTCCTGCGCTTATGCATCACAGATTATTGCAGAGATCCTGAATATGAGGTTCAAGGACGATATCTTCACCATGGGGCTTTTTCACGATATCGGCAAGCTCATGCTTGTGCGTGTTGTCGCGGAGATCGAAAAGAAGGCGGATAAATCTTCGGAGATCGACGGTATTACCCTTTTCAGGACCATGGACAGTTATCATGGAAAGACCGGCTCCGTGCTTCTGAAAAGATGGGGCTTCTCCGAAAGGTACATCGCTGTGGCAGAGTATCATGATGATATCCACAATGCCCAGGAACTCTATGGAGAACTCAAGGTGGTTCATTGTGCAAACCTGCTCGTGAAGTCCCTGGGCTACGGACAGTCCGAATCTGACTGTTCGAGCCCGGCAGACAGCGACATTGCACGTGAATTGGGTCTTGATGCCGAAAAGATATCCCTTGTAGGAAAAAGGGTAAAAGACCAAATGGATGAGCTCAAGGAGTATCTCGAATAATATCTTGATGCCGGATTTTCAGCACACCTTTGTATTCCTTTAACATATGGTGCAACTGTTCTGTAAAGGATAAACATAAAAAAAGGCACCTGATCCGTCAGGACATATCGAACATATGTTTGAGAAAAATATCCCTTTTGATGTAAGCAGCAATACTTTATAAAGGAACAGGTGCTCGGACACATGTTCCCAGTGTATATGTACGGTGGCACGGATACGTATTTCAAGGACAAGTTCAGGCTGTGATGTCAGGTGCCGGGAGAGAGGAGGGATATATTTTCATGATAAAAGAACTTGTTATGAAGAACAGATCATACAGACGCTTTTTTCAGGATCACGAAATCGAGATTGAAACACTCAAGGGGCTTGTCGATCTTGCCAGGCTCTCTGCCTCTGCAGCAAACCTGCAGCCTTTAAAGTATATCCTTTCGTGTGATGCGCGAAAGAACAGCAAGATCTTTGCTCACCTCGGCTGGGCAGGATACCTGAAAGACTGGCCAGGACCGGATGAGGGGGAAAGACCCTCAGCCTATATCATCATAGTTCTTGATACCTCCATCAGCAAGCAGGCCGGATGCGATCACGGTATTGCCGCCCAGAGCATCCTGATCGGTGCAGCGGAAAAAGGCCTGGGGGGATGCATGATCGCTTCCATTGAGAGGAAGCAGCTCTCGGAAGCCCTCGATATTCCGAAAAGATATGAGATTCTCCTTGTTGTCGCCCTTGGCAGACCGAAAGAGAAGGTAAGGATAGTGGAGCTGAGCGATGAGGCGGATATCCAGTACTGGCGAGATGAAAATGGTGTACACCATGTACCGAAGCGCTCACTGGAAGAGCTTATCATTGCATGATCACTGGGGGTATCTTCAGTTGCTCTGATCAGGACAGACATGAATATTGAAATGACCGCAATACGTCATGGCAGCACATATATGCCCTGCGTGGTTTTCTTTGTCCTGAGCATGTTCACATCTTCTTCAGCTGCACAGATGTATGATTTTGCCTACCATGCATCGTTGAACGGCCAGGGGCATGGTGTGCCTGTTCGAGCGGCAATACCCCAGGATATCATTGTCTGGACATCGCCAGGGTTTGAAGACCTGCGTGTATACAATGACCTGGGAGAGGAGGTGGATCGGGCAGTCTTTCCCCAGTACAGGATCAAGCCGGTCTTTGTTTCGTGGGAGGTCATAGATTCCCATGTTCATGACGGCACTGTCTCTGTCGTATTGAAACGCAAGCAGTTTGAAGGCTATGTCAGCGATATTGAGATTATCCCTGAAAAGGGCATGTTCCATAATGAGGTGGAAATCTTTTCGAGTAACGACACTGCTTCCTGGAGATACCTCGCCAGTGCGAGCATTGTTGATCTGAGGCCCCGTCTGGATGTGTATCATACAAACGTATATATCCCCGAGACCGGGGACTCTTATCTTAGGGTGGATGTAAGACAATTCAGGGCAAAACCCAGGGATCCCTATCTGGATGTCTTTCTCGAACAGTCCGGCTTTGACCGGTTTTCTGCAGGCATGGGCATAATCAAGGTTAAAGGGGCTCTAAGCGGCATCAGCAGGCAGGACATGCAACGCCCTGTGTATGATCAGATCCTGTTTACCTCTCCTGAGACCTGTCTTGATGACGAAGGAAACACCATCATAGACCTCGGAAAGACAGGACTCCCCATAGACAAGGTCTCATTGAAGGTTACTGACCCGTATTTCTTCAGGGAAGTACAACTGTGGGCGATCAGTGAAAAGGGTTCAGGATCATACGTGCTTGAAGGCGGAGGGAATATCTACTGCATGGATGCTTACGGTATCTCGCGTACGAGTGTCCCTTTTGAGAAAGACAGATGCAGGTATGTAAGGATCAAGATCCTCAATAAGGGCAGGCCGCCTCTGTCAATCAGCAATGTGGCCCTAAGATGGATCAGAAGAGAACTCTATTTCATACCCGAGCCGCACCGGCAATATGCAGTATATTTCCGTTCGCGCAATGCAGGCAACATGCAACACAGGCTTGAGGATATCATGAGCAGGGATCCGGAAAAGTGGACAACCTATGCTTCCTGGAAAACCGGCAGGATTGAGAAGAATGAATCATATGATCCCGACAGCCATATCAAGAAATGGTTCAAGACGGTCTTCTCCATGGGTTTTATCATTCTCATGATATATATGCTGGGTTTCTTTATCATACAGATAAAAAACCGTATCCCGAAAACCGGGCCCTGGTGATCAGGGATATTGACATAAAGACGCCGGTATGAACGGCCCGAAATCAATGTAGCTGTTGAGAGGACAACATGGATATCTACGAATATCTTCAGAAGCTGGGCATAGTATACGATCGGTATGATCACGAAGCTGTATATACGGGCGAACAGGCAGACCGCCTTGATATTCCGGACGGTTCCGCCAAGACGAAAAATCTTTTCCTGCGGGACAGAAAGGGGCGTAGACATCTTCTTGTATCGGTTCGGGCGGAAAAGGCCGTGGACATAAAGGCCCTTGAGGCCCTTCTCGGGGTCAAGGGCTTGAGTTTTGCCTCAAATGAGCGGATGATGAAATATCTCGGCCTGAGACCGGGGGCTGTCACGATCCTCGGCATTGTCAATGACCGGGATATTGCCGTGGAGGTCATACTGGACAGGGACCTTTGGGGAGAAGAAGCCATGCAGTGTCATCCTCTTGTGAATACTGGTACGCTGGTTATCTCCATGGATGATGTCAGTCGTTTTATTGAGAGCACAGGCCATGAAGTTCATATCATCGATGTGCCCGTCAGGAATGGGTGATCAGCACATAAGGTGCAATTAAGATAAACACCTAGCATGCATCAGAGAAAATGACAGACCCTTTACGGGACAGGGCTTTATTCGGACATAATCCACCATGAACGTATCCAGAAGAAGGACCTGTTTATTATATTCTTTAAAGATGACGATACGAAACTAAAGGCTCGTTGTAAGGATGCATCAGGGATTCATGTATCTTAGTCGGGCCTCGGCAGGAGAATGAGGTCTTGATGGAAAGATCACGGTGCCTGAAGAGCTTTATCCGTATTGAGTATCTTTTGAGGATGGTCCTGTACTGTACGATACCGGTGGCCCTCCTGAGTGCGTGTTCGTCATCCGATGACGATGTGTTTTATGAAGCCCGAGCTCAAATGGTCATGTCGGTTGGTGCCGAGGGCGGTGTCGTGGAGATAACTGATACGTCGAGCGCTATCTATGGAGCCGGGGTGTACATTCCGCCAGGTGCCTTGAGCACAGAACATGATATCAGCATATCCGGCAGGACTATCCCCGGGAAGCTTCCTTCCGGATACCGTTCAGCAGGGGCATGCATCAATTTCGAACCGGACGGTCTGGTATTTGCGAATCCTGTAATGATGTATATGCCTTATGCAGACACGAACAATGACGGTATTGTAGATGGAAAGGCCGTCAGCGAGACTGGTGTAGGGGTGTTGTACTACAATGAGCCGGACAGGCGGTGGGATGAACTGGACCTGTATGGTATAGAGGCGGACCGTAACCGCGCCATTATTGAATCAGGGCATTTCAGCACCTATCTTGCCTTTACAGACGTATCGGATTCCGAGCCCTACGATACCGGTACGCCGCCTGATCAGACCGGAGACGAGGAAGGGACATTTATATCCGGCGATTGTTACCTCGAGGACTCGCATTATGGGCTCTGCGAATTCTATGTCCTGACCTTAACACGCAGATCATCCGGCCTGCTGGCATTGATCGACCGGAATGCCACGTATACTGCAAGCGGATATCCGGCCACAATAAGCGAAGGATATGACTCTGCGACCTTCGATGCGGGCAGTGCCTTTTCAAGGGTGCTCGAATCCGGCGATGCCGCCCTGTGGCAGTGGGAGGCGGAATTTGTTAAGGAGCACACATACCTGATGGATTATCAGGTAGTCGATGACCCTTTACTCTCTACAGCAATACCGACATCGACAGGTACCCGCATATATTGCGGGATCGAGGCTGTGGATGCATCCATGGTAAGGATCTCATGGCAGATCAATGCAGACGAGCAGATTATCTATCACACAAGTCCCGTGAGTAACGGGCATATGCTCGTCATACGTTTGAGAGCCAGGTATCGATAAGTTCTCGAGCCCTGATTGCTTCTTTGATGCTCATATCCTATGCGGTGTATCCAGCATGTCCATCCCGCAGCGGTGTTTCCCGATAGGTATTGTAGACCATCTCTGATCCATCTCTGATCGAAAAAATGCAAGATCAATGATGTATCCTGTTGTCCTTAGGAAAGCGTTGTACTATATGATGTTTCTCGTTAAAACTTGAAGACGCTGAGATTAAAGCTGGTATGTTTAGTATTGTAAAGGAAGGAGCATTATGAAACTTGGATTTTGCAGGACCGTATGCAGGGTGGCGTTCATGATTGCGGTAATTTCGCTGTGGTGGGGTGGTATATATGCCCAGGATCTATCGGATCTTTTTGTGGAGTACGGGGCCGTATGCGAAGATGTTGTCAACCGTGAGGCCCAGGCAGTGAGCAGCAGCTTTCCTTCAGGCATTGAAAAGCTTTATTGCTTCACCAGGATCTCAGGTGCAAAGCAACCCACTGTAGTAACCCATGTCTGGTATTACAGGGACCAGGAGCAGGCAAGGGTCGAACTTGCCGTGAGATCTGCCAGTTGGCGCACCTTCAGCTCAAAACGCATAGCCCCTGAGAACACCGGAACATGGCGTGTGGAAGTGGTCGACGCAAAAGGCGGGGTTATCGAAACATTCCGCTTCGACGTTTATCAGCAGCCATAATAATGAGGAAGTCAGGATTGGTTAAAAGTTTGCCGGGCAGTCATTACAACTGCCCGGCATTAGCAATGGAACTACTGAAGTAATCATATTTTCGGCATTATAAAGATGTTTCATTAGATATTTCAGTGAGTACCGGGACTTTTATTATATAATTGATGGCCTGGCCGATTATCCCGTAACAAGGGGCGCATAATACACAATGATTTGAGTGCAAAAGGACAATCGTAGGTTTACAGAATACGGCGATTCGTATATTACAGAGCCTTATTATTCGAAGTGCGAATCTCATTCAGGGGCAAAAAAAGGAATCTATCGGTTATGAAACAGCTGGATACATACAAGGCAGGGAGGTTTCGGTTCGGACCGCAGCGCATCATACACTGGCGCGAGATGGCCATGTTGGGCAGGCTACTCGATAAGCTTTGCAAGGGTTCGGACATGCTGTTGGACTGTCCATGCGGTTACGGGCGCCTGACAGAGCTTCTGAAAGGCAAGAGCGGCCGTCTCATTTCCGGTGATCTCAATGCCTACAGGGTTAAGGCCCAGTCCCGATACTTTTCCGGGATACCCGGGGGGTGCCTCAACCTCACCTGCGATGTCACACGCCTTCCATTCAGGGACGGAATCTTTGACGGTGCGGTCTCGTTTCGTCTTTTTCACCATCTGCGCGAGGAGCAGTTGCGCAGGGATGTTTTCAGCGAACTTTCACGTGTCACCGGAAGATACCTGGTGATTTCATATTACGGAAGGAATGCCCTGCATGAATTATCCAGGAAATTCAATCGAAATAAATCCATAAGAAAACGCAAAATGGCCATGCTGCATGAGGATCAGATCAGGTCGGAAGCTGCTCAGGCAGGCTGGGAGCTTGTGGAAAGCTGCAAGGTGCTTCCCGGTATTCATGCGCAGACACTGGCTTTTTTCGTGAAGAAGGGCTGATCGTTATCAGCCGTCTTCATTCATCTTCTTGATAATCTCTTCGAGAATACGCGGGGCGTCCTGGGCTGGTACCTGACAGGTGCCGACCCGTTTATGCCCGCCGCCTCCATACTTGAACATAAGAGAGCCGACATCTGTATTGGATGTCTGATTGATGATGCTGTGCCCGCAGGTGAAGACGATGTTCTGTTTCTTGAAGCCCCAGATCACATGTATCGATATGTTCTGCTCGGGGAAGAGGCTGTAGGGTACGAAGCGGTTTCCCGTATATATCTCTTCCTGGTCCAGAAGGTCGATCACCAGGACATTGCCGCGCACTTCTGATTTTGTCCGGATCATGTCCTTGAAGAGCCTGTCCTGCTCGAAGTAACGCTTCACACGTTCCTGTACATCGTCCAGTGCCAGGATTTCCTCTACGGTCTTTTTGCTGCAGTAATCGATCATATCCATCATGAGCTGATAGTTGCTGATCCGGTAGTCTCTATAGCGTCCCAGACCGGTCCTCGGGTCCATGATAAATGCCAGTAGGTCCCAGCCCTGCGGATGGAGAACCTCGTCTTTGGTAAAGGATGCAGAGTCCGCCTTGTCAACTGCAGTAATAAGTTCGTCAAAATGTGAGTTGAAGAATCTTTCCTTGCCGCCATAGTAGTTGTATACGACCCGTGCGGCGCTCGGGGCCGAAGGGTCGCTCATACCCATGAAGTATCCATAGGATTTTCTCTCATTTTCGCTCGAATGATGATCGAACCACAGCCCGCATCCCGGCACATAGGGGATATTGGCGAGGATATCTTCTGAATCGACCTCAATCAATCCGTCCTGGACATCCTTGGGGTGGACGAATTTTATATCGTCGATCATGCTGACCTCTTTTAAGAGCACTGCACATCCCAGGCCGTCAAAGTCCGATCTTGTAAGAAGTCTCATAGTTTATCTCCTAGCAATGTTCATGTGCATGGGGCTTGGTTTTCCCTGCAATATCGTTCCTATCGTCAAAGCGGCTCATTAAGTATAGCTTTTATATGAAATTTTACCGGTATCTGCACAAGTCCTTTGTTTCTTCATGCTATGCTTCAACCCCGGTCTCCATCATCCGGATATTCATCTCGATCCATCTGTGTTTCAGGTCCGGGTCGAAGGTCGATTTCTCACACGGGAATTCTTTGCACTGGAAACAGAAATTCAAGACAGCCTTATCTGGCTTTTTGCTTTGTATTGATATCGTTGTTTTTGTCAACTATCCATTCGTATTCGGTTACTTCGATTCTCTTTTTTGTCTCGACCTGCTTAACGGCAATCTTGCTTCTTGTTATCCTGTATAGGGTTCCTTCTCCTTTGTAATTTCTAAGGGCGTCTTCCTGTGTCTTGTAGAACTCAATCTTCTGGGTACCGAACAGGGATTCTTTGATTATGGCATATTCTTCTGCGCAGATGATTCCAGCCCACAAAAAAGATATCAGGAAAACCAGAGCTGATGTTTTCATTTTATGACCACCTTTTAATCTCTTTGTTTTGCATTTTACCTTGATTGTCAACACTTACATTGAGGATGTCCATTTTGCATTTACATTATAAACTCTTTATGCTACTTGACGTTCTTGCGTTATCTCAAGAAAATGGCGTATTTATGAGGCTTGCAGGGCAGGCATAAATGATCGCGGTTTTCTTGCATTGATAATTGAGGAGAGATGCCCGAGTGGCCGAAGGGGCGCGACTGGAAATCGCGTGTATCGCCAAAAGCGGTACCGAGGGTTCGAATCCCTCTCTCTCCGCCAGGCAAAGGCCCTGTGAGTGGCTGGGTCTCATGCAATACGGCGCTGTTAACCCCGTCAGGCCCGGAAGGGAGCAGCGGTACACGGTACGCCGTATGTGTATGGTAAGGCCCAGCCTCTTACAGGGCCTTTTTACTTGAATAAATCTGTTTTGGATAATAGTATGATCTCATGTATCAGGTAATCGCCCGAAAGTTCAGGCCCCAGCGTTTTGAAGATGTTGTCGGCCAGGATCATGTCACCTCTGTCATAAAGAATGCCATTGACCTTGACCGTCTTCCGCATGCCTTTATCTTTTCCGGCCCCAGGGGTGTAGGAAAGACATCCATGGCAAGGATCCTTGCGAAGGCTATTAACTGCGAGAAGGGTCTGTCAAGTGTGCCGTGCAACACCTGCAGTCAGTGTGAGGATATTACAGCCTCAAGGGCAGTGGATGTCTTTGAGATCGATGCAGCCTCACATACCGGGGTGGACGATATCAGGGATCTGATCGAAAACGCCCGTTATGCACCAAGCAGCGCACGATTCAAGACCTTTATCATCGATGAGGTGCACATGCTTTCACGCAATGCCTTCAATGCCCTTTTGAAAACGCTTGAAGAACCGCCGTCACATGTAATCTTCATCATGGCCACTACCGAGCTTGCAAAGGTTCCGGTAACCGTTCTCTCGAGATGTCAGCGTTACGATTTCAGGCGTATTGCTGTCGATGATATTGTTGCGCACCTCAAGAGCATTGCCTCGCACGAGTCGATCGATATCAGTGATGATGCCATGATTACGATTGCCCTTCAGGCCGATGGAAGCATGAGAGACGCACAGGGTATGCTCGAACACATGGCCTCGAGCGGTATAGAAAAGATAGATATGGAAACGGTCGAGAGCATGCTCGGGCTGGTAGGCAGATCCACCATGCATGATTTAATAACAGCTCTTGTGCATCAGGACGTGCCGAGCATGCTCGATGTTATCGATGCCGCCTATCAGTATGGACAGGATCTGGGCCAGCTCTACAGGTCCCTGCTGGAGCAGTCGAGGAACATGATGGTGATCAAGGCCGGATATTCAAATCTTGCGCTGGCTGAGGAAGAAAAGACCTTTCTTAAGGAGCTTGTAACGGAAATCCCTTTTGAGGAGGTTCACCGTATAGTTAGTGTCCTCCTTCATGCAGAAGAGATCATGAAATTCTCAACACTGCCGAAGATAGCACTGGAAACCATTCTTTTGAGAATCATCTCTGCGCCGAGGCTCACCGACCTCAAACAGGTGCTTGATCTGCTGGCGACCAGGCCCGGGGCGATCCCGGTCAGGCAGCCCTCACCCGTATCCCCTGTTGAAAGATATAAAAGGCCGCCGTCTACCATCCCCCTTTCCTGGGATGGTTTTCTAAGGTATTTGAACGATCATGACCAGCCGTTATATGCCATCCTTGCAAATACAAGGTTGATATCGGAACAGGGCAGCCGGGTGGTCCTTGCATGTACAGGTTCATTCTTTGCAGATCAGCTGACAAAGGCGCTTCCCGAAATCACCAAAAGGGCACAGGCCTTTCTGAAAAACGATGTTTCAATAGAGGTAGAGGTTCAGGATGGCGAAAGGCACGTAAACAAAAAGCCGAAGCCATCGGAGCTTCGTTCGCAGGCCCTTAAGACTCCTGTTGTAAAAGAGCTTATATCGGAATTTGACGGGGCGTTGAGTGATGTCAAGCCCCGTGAATAATACCATAACTGGTCTTGACGGTATAAGGGTCGGTCATTGCAGCGACTATGATGGCGGGACCGGCGTAACCGTAATTCTCTTTGACAGGCCTGCCATAGGGGCGGCCGACATTACCGGCATGGCTACCTCCACCAGGCAGATAGATTCGCTTGACATGATTCATCCCGGGACAGCCGTTCATGCCATATGCCTGGCCGGAGGTTCTGCCTTCGGGCTTGATTCGGCATCGGGCGTGATGAAATTCCTGGAAGAAAAGGATGTGGGGTTCGATCTTGTCGTGGCAAGACTTCCCATCGTGCCTACCGCGGTTATCTTCGACCTGTCCTTTATGAATCCCAAGGCAAGGCCAACCCATGATATGGCATATCAGGCGTGCGAGAAGGCATCGGCATCTCCTGTGGAGCAGGGGTGCGTAGGCGTTGGGACCGGTGCGACGAGCGGAAAGATCCGCGGTGTTGTCGGCGCTACTAAATCGGGTCTTGGATCCAGCCTTGTTAACGGGGCTGACGGCATAAAATTGGGTGCCCTGGTCGTGGCAAACCCTTTTGGTGATATCCTCGATGAGAACAGCCGCATTATCGCCGGAGCGCGGGATGGATCGGGATTTCTGGATTCTGAAAAGGTGATTGCAGCAGGCGAGGTGCGTACCCGTTTCGGCGCTCAGGGAAATACCACCCTGTGCGTACTCGTGACCGATGCACGTCTCGACAAGGTCATGGCCATGCAGGTCGCGCGTATGGCGGGTCATGGCATTTCGCGTCATATATCTCCGTACAACACACCCTTCGACGGCGACATTGTGTTCTGTCTGTCCATAGGCGACAGGCCGGCTCATCCTCTCCATCTGGGAGTCCTGGGTTCCCATGCCGCGACAAAGGCGCTGCTTTGTGCCGTGCGAGCTGCGCGCGGGCTCGGCGGAATACCCTCCTGCAGTGATATTCTATAGGACGTTCCTGTACGAATGAAGAACCCCTGACCGGGATCGAGGGGTATCATGTTCTCTTCGGTGTCTCATGCAGGATGTGGGTTGGAAAGATCTTGTGTGCGGCCTGAACACGCGGCAGGGAATCTTCTGATTGACAAAACAGGGAGACTTGAGTAGAAAAGACTTCCGTGGCGGAGTAGCTCAGGTGGTCAGAGCATGCGGCTCATATCCGCAGTGTCGGGGGTTCAAGTCCCTCCTCCGCTACCAGAATTCATTCACCTGATACGCAAGCTCCTTGCTATCTTCATTTATTGCTGGAGTGTTTATCAGACCTTTTTGTATTTCTTTCCAATCCCTGCAAGACCTATCAAACCTGTTCCGATCAGAAGCATGGTTGCCGGCTCCGGGACCGGTGCCGGAAGATCCGGATCCTGCGTGTCAGGATCGAAGTAAGAGTTTATCTCATTATTGAAATCGTTCTGATATGGATCTTCACCCTCATAATCATCTTGGCCTTCAGTATAGAAGGGATTGTCCGATTCAAGACCGGATAAATCTTCGAAAGGCTCATCCGGCGAAACAAAATAGGTAGTATAGCTTGATGTTATCATCCTGTCGAATTTAATCAGTCCGGCGTTCGCAGGTGTCTGGGTGAAGATAACGAAGACCGTGGCTAAAAGTATAATAAATATATTTCTCATGGGATACGCTCCTGTATAATGTTGATACTGGTAATTAGC
>Ga0129302_1001871_pt1 | contig 15425 bp, 6 predicted proteins | sample BlaSprsedimmetaG_FD_94476 | JGI IMG/M metagenome (GOLD analysis project Ga0129302, IMG submission 94476) | Hot spring sediment bacterial and archeal communities from California, USA to study Microbial Dark Matter (Phase II) - Blank Spring... | ecosystem: Environmental > Aquatic > Thermal springs... | reverse complement strand
GTCCGCCACCTCTGCCTGAGCGATGGCGGTCTGAAAGTCCACATCCCACAGGACAGGCCGGTTGTCCTGATACACCTCATTTTTTCGGAGCATGTCAAGGAAGCTGGCCTGCGAGGTGCGGCGGCAATGTTCGTCAATGGTGGCGTACTCAAGCGCCCAGTCATAGCTGAGCCCCAGACGACTCCAGAGCCGGCGAAAGGCGGCCTCGTCCTCTTTGGTGACGATATCGCACAATTCAATGAAATTTTTGCGGCTGATGGGCATGGGCACGCCTTTGCGCCCCCGTTCCGCCTTGAACTCCGGATCATAATGGATGTGCGGCTCGCATTTGACGTTGTACATATTCTGTACGCGCCGTTCCGTGGGCAGGCCGTTGTCATCCCAGCCGATGGGGAAAAAAATGTTTCTTCCGGTCATGCGCTGATAGCGCACGATGAAATCCTGATGGGAATAGCTGAACATGTGCCCCACGTGCAACGAGCCGCTGACGGTGGGCGGCGGCGTATCCACTACGAACGAGTCTTTCCGTTCTTTTGACGGGTCCCACGCATAAAGATTAGCGTCTTCCCACCAGTCGCGCCAACGAGATTCCATTTCTGCCGGCTGGTATTTTTTTGGTAAATCCATATCGGTTCTCCCGGATGGTTGTGATACGAAAGACTGCCTTGCAGGCAACGCCCCGGCTGTCAACGTCCAATCTTCCCGTGATTCCAGACACCCAACGCCCTTCGGGTACAATTCAAACCAAACGTAGTATACCAGATTGTTCGAAGCATCGTAAATACGGTGGCGCGAAAAGCCGTCACACAGGGGCCAGACGCCGGTTGCGTCCATGCGGCGCGGGAATGACGGGCCCACGCTGTTATTCGGGCATCATATACGGCCTGCCAGATAGGTACGACGGTTGCTTCTTTTTGGCATGTCGTGTCATACTCGGCGTCATGAGAATAAGGAGCGTTAAATCATGGCCTTGATGATTGTATGCATGACCGCCGCGCTGCTGCATGGGGCGCCCCTGCCCGCCATTGGCGTGGAGACCGATGATTCGGGGGTTGCCGGGTTTGTCAACCGCGATACCGGGGAGCGGTTTGTGCCGCTTGGCTTCAACCATACGGTGTTGTCTGAAATCAGCGGCGGTTGGCATGCCGTGTTTAATGTGGGACACTATAACGGGGAGGAAATGGAATTATTGCTGTCGCGGCTGGCGGCGACGGGCGCGAACACCATTCGCGTGTGGGCATGGGGCGTTCAGAATGACACGGGGTTTACGGCGGCGCCGGACGGCGAGGGGCTGAATCCGGCTTACATGGAAAATTTCGTGGACTTCCTGCGGCGTTGCGCGAATCACGGGTTGTATGTCGTGCCCATTCTTGACGAAACGCCGCACAACGCGTATTACAATATCATTTCCGAAGGCGCGGATGCGGCGTTGCCCACACCGGACATAACGGGCTATAACCGGAATTATCTGTCGCCCGGCCCGCTCGCCGCGAAGGCGCAGGCGGTGAAGGATTTCGTGCAGTATGTGAAAGACGCCGACGCAGAATTGCTGAACGCCGTGTTGGGCTGGTCTTTTTCCAATGAGGCCTTTGTGAAACATTCGGAAGGCCCGTTCAACATGGGTTCAGGCGCGGTCATTACCCTCACGGGGCGCAGTTATGACATGAGCGACAACGGACAACGGCAGGCCTGCTACGACGCCGCCATCCTGCACTGGTGCAACGCGCTTGCCGATGCGGTCAAGTCCGTTGCGCCCGACGCGCTCACCACCATCGGCATGTGGACAAGCGACGCCCACGCGCGTCCGCCGGTCAATTATTTGCTTCCCGACGCGCGCGACCCGCGTCGTCCGCCCCGTCCTTCCGTGCTCGCCGGGGCGGACAGCAAACTCGATTTCCTTGACATTCATATTTACCCGTGGGACGGCACATCGCAGGTGCGCCCGGAAGCGCATGAGCGGGACGCCGTCAGGCGAAGCAACAAACCCGTCATTGTCGGCGAATACGGCGTGTTCAAGAACAAGACCATTGAAGAGGCCAAGACAATGATGCGTGAGATGGTCGAACAGGCCTACGACATGGGCTATCAGGGTTCGCTGCACTGGGTCTGGGACTTGACCGAGGTTGAAGGCCAGACCTGGAGCGCCGTGGAGGAAGGACTTGCCGAATATCTCATGGCGTTGGACGCGCATCCGAAATAGTCCTGCATTTGTCAGTCGCCGAGGATTTCGCGGAGTTTGGCGGACAGCGTGTTGAAACGGTATGGCTTCTGAATGAATCCCGCCAATCCTTTGCCCACGAAGCGCTGTGTGGCGTCCTGTTCATTGAATCCGCTGCACAGGATTACCGGCACATCCTGGCGTATGCGTCGCAGTTCACGGAAACATTCTTCGCCGTTCATATTCGGCATGGTCAGGTCGAGGATCACACAACAAATGTTTTCGGTGTTTTCCCGGAACAGTTCCAGCGCGTCTTCGCCGTTTGACGCCAGCAGCACTTCAAAGCCGAGCCGGTTCAACATTTTCGATGTTACCGCAAGCAACACGTCTTCGTCGTCCACAAGCAACACAGTGCCGTCGCCTTTCCAGACGGTTTCCCCATTGTTTTCCGTTTCATAGGTAATGGCGGATTTTTTGCTGGCGGGGAACAACACCTTGAACGTGGTGCCTTTGCCCATCTCGCTGTAGACCTTGAGCGCGCCGCGATGGCCGCGCACGATGCCCATTACCGCGGCGAGCCCCAATCCGCGTCCCGTAAATTTGGTGGTGAAGAAGGGGTCGAAGATTTTTGCCACGGTTGACTCGTTCATGCCTTCGCCCGTATCCGCCACCTCTATGCCCACATAATCGCCGTCTGGCAGGTCTTCGTGGATATTGGTTCGTTCGAAGTAATGTTGATCGCAGTACATGGAAAACGTGCTAACGGTAATAATGCCCTCCTTGTCGCCAATGGCTTCGGCGGCGTTTATCACGAGATTCATCAGCACCTGCCGCATTTGCGATACGTCCGCCTCGACGGCGGGAATGCCCGCCGCGAGATCATAACGAAGGACCACATTTTTTGGAATGGACACGTCAAGCATGTGGCCGATCTCGGAAATGACGTCGTTCAGACTAATCGGTTCCACAACAAAGCGTCCTTTCCCGGAATAGGCCAGCATTTGGCGGCACAGGTCGGCGGCGCGCCGGGACACGGCCTCAATTTCCATGACCGCTTTCCGGGCGGGATTGGCGTGGGAAATATCCATAAGCGCCAGTTCCGCGTTTCCGATGATCGCCATGAGCAGGTTGTTGAAGTCATGGGCGATGCCGCCTGCGAGAATGCCCAAGCTCTCCAGTTTCTGGGTGTGCTGCAGTTTTGCCTCGAACACGCGCCGCTCCTCTTCCGCCCGGCGGCGTTCTTCCGCGGCATAGGCCTGTCCGGCCTGTTCCGCCATCTCGATGGCGAACTGAATCTCGTCGCTTTGCCACTGCCGCGCCGCGCCTCGATGCTCGTGGCAGAGGACGCCCACAAGGCGTCCGCCCACTTTTATGGGCACGTCCAATAATGCGCCCACGTTGCCGGGGCGCAGGTATCCCGGGCCCAGTTCCTTTGTGCGCGGGTCGTTCTGCGCGTCCGCGGCGTCAATGCAACGGCCTGTTTCCAGCGCTACGAGGTAATTGGTAATGGCTTGCGCCTGAATTTCCTGCGGTTCGACCCACGTCTGACTTATCCTGTCCCATGCCACAGAACAGCGCAGGCAGGTATTGCTTGTTTTTAGGAGCCACAAGCTGACGCTGTCCACCTCGATGGCGTCCGCTGCGCGTTGGGCAATCAGTTTGGCCGCCTCGCGGAAATTGCCTTCCTGCAACATTCTGCTCTGGGATACCTGCAGGAGGGCGGCCTGTTGTTGTTGAACGCAGCGCCAGTGGCGCTCCCGCTCCCGCGTTTCTTCAATTTGCGCGGTAACATCTTCAACGGTGAATACGGCGCCCGCCAGATCGCCCATTGCGTCGAAGAGCGGCGCGCCGCCCATGGATATGATTGCGCGCGTGCCGTCGGCGTGCTCGATGGAGTAGCGGATGTCGCGCACCACTTTGGCGGTTTGCATCACCTGGTGGAAAGGAAGTTTTTCAACGGCAAAAGGCGCGCCGTCCATGTCGGTAATGCGCCATTTGGGATCATCATAGGTGCGTTCGCAAATATGGGCGCGTTGCAACCGGAAAATGCGCTCCGCCTGTTGGTTCGCGAAAATGATGACGCCGCTTTCGTCCATCATGATGATGCCGACGGGGCTTGTTTCCATGATTGCGCGCACCAGATTGCGTTCCCGGCGCACGGCGTCCTCGGCCTGCTTTCGTTCCGTTACGTCGCGCAGCATAATCAACGTTGCGGGGCCGCCGCGAAAATCTATCATGATGCCGGCGGTTTCGGCATGTCGTATCTCGTGGGAGCCGGGCCGGACAATGCGCGCGTCCGCCAACGGCGCGTCGGGCTCGGGCAAAGCGGACAAATGCACCAGCCCGGCGCCCCTGTCCTCGGGATGAAGATAGGGAAGCACGGAAGTTCCCGTGAGACCGGCGTTTGCGTCGCCCGTAAACAAAACGCAGGCTGCGCGGTTGGCGAACAGGAACTCGTTGTCCCGCAGCACCACGATGCCGTCAGGCAGTTTTTCCACAAGCGAGCGATACCGCTTCTCGCTTTTCTCGAGGGCCGCCGTGCGGCGGCGCACTTCCCGTCGCAGCAATTGCGCCCACGCAAAGATTACGAGCAGTAACGCCGCGGCAACGAGCAGTCCCACTTGAAGATGGAACAGAAATCGGTCCGCCGCCGGTTCGTCGTAAACGCCCAGCCACCGATGGCGAATCTCGTCATATTGCCCGTTCGCCTTGAGGATGCGAAGCCCTTCGTCAATACGCGCCAGCAGCCAGTCGTTGCCCTTTGCCACCGCAAAACAGTATTGTTGATGGGGCATAAAATCCGCCCTTGCTTCAACAATGCCCTGCAGGTTCAATTTTTTCAGCAACAGCAGCCCTTGAACACGCTGCAGCAGGGCCGCGTCACAGTTCCCGGCCGCCACCTGACGGAGCGCAGCCTCCGCTGTCGGCGTCGTCACAAGCGCGCCGGTGTAATCGGACGCCGTCAAAAAATCATGGGTGATATCGCCGTCCTGCACGGCCAGTCGCAAAAGCCGCAAGTCATCGAGGTCTTTTACGGCATTGCCCTCGCGAAGAAACAATGCGTGGGACACTGTCGTATGGGGCATGCTGAAGTCGGCAAAACGACTGCGTTCTTCAGAGAAAAACATGCCCGTTAATCCGTCTATCCGCCCGGCGTCAAGTTCCGCCCGTATGTTTGCCCACACGCCCCAGTCCAAACGCACATTCAATTCCATGATCTGGGCAATGGTTTCAAACAACTCGACGTTAAATCCCGTCAACCGTCCGTTTTCCACGTATTCAAAAGGCGGATAGCTTACATCACTCTTGAAAACGTACAACCGGTCCCGCGGATCAGCGTCATCGGAAAAAGCGTAAGAAGCATGGAGAAGGGAAAATAAAACGCCGGTTACCAACACCAAGGCGCATGACATTGCACGCATGCCCGTCACCACAATAGAAGTCCCTTTTTGAAATGGTCTTCTCCCGCGCGCCCAGGGATATGCAACTATCATGCCGAATCTTTGCTTCACTCTGTCCTGCCTTTGCATTGCTTTGCGGACTGCACGCATGTCAATGCCGTCCACCGCTGAAGACGCCCCCATTTTATTATTCATTCAGCAGTCTACTGCTCTACAGCGCCAACATGATACCATGTTGCAGCGGTAAATGCACGTTTATGAATACAACCGCAAGGCATCCGGTGCGGCGGTAACAGTCTTCCGTTTTTCTCCGCGCCGATATCCAACGTTTGTTTTTGTTCGAGTATTCTGGCCAATAAGATATTTCCGGTGCGAGGCGGTGTGAAGGCGACGACGATTATTGTTCCGGCCTGCGAGTGTTTTTTAACGTCCTGTTTTTTCTTCATCCGAATGGGATATAATACTATACGGTTGTCTCTTCGCCCGGCGCGAATGGACGGGCGAAGGGTAAACACTTGACTTTATTGCATAAAATATCGCAAACTAAGTATCATTGACAGTCTTGGCCGCGCGAGTTTATCATGCGTGGCGAAGTGTGTAGTTGGGTACCTGACGATTAGGAAAGGCTTACCAACATGCCTAAGGTGTATTTTTCAGCGACCATGCTCGCGCTGGTAATGGCGGGGTTGATGTTAACCGGATGTCCGAAACCGCCGACGGTTGTGGAGCCAACGCCTCAGTTTGAAGCGACGCCCGTGCGCGGCACGGCGCCCTTGACGGTTCGTTTTCGCGACATGACTGATCCGGGGGCAGCCGTGATACGCGCTTATCAATGGGAATTCGGCGACGGCGCGAAATCACAAACGCCCAACCCGACTCATGAGTATAAGGTTCCCGGCACTTATCCGGTTAAATTAACGGTTATTACGGGGCGTGGCGAGTTTTCCGCGCGCAAGGAGGATTACATTACCGTGCTTCGGGTGGGCAATCTCGAGCCGACCGACCCGGAGACGAACACGGTGAGCGCGGAAGGCGTTTCCATTACGGTTCCGGCGGCATTGGAGAATCCGGGCATGTTCGGCATAACCAAAGACACCACGCCGCTTGCGCCGGACGCTTTCGAGCAGATTGTTCTGATGTCTGAGACCTATACCATTACGCGCAGTGTGGACACGCCGGACGTTTATGTTTACGACGCATGGGAGCAGGCCATTCCCACCAAACTTTCCATGCCGCTTCTCGAGCGGCTGCCCGTGCCTGTGCTTGATCCCGCCGCGCTCTTTATTCTTGCGCGCTTGACTGACGGGCGGTCAATACCGATACCGGGCAAGGTTGAAAACAACCGGTTTGTGGCCTCCGTGCTGCGCATGCCGCCCAAGGCGCGGTATGTGGTGGCAATGCGCCCGGAAACGGTGTCCGAGGATTCCCGGGCGCTGGAGCAATTGTATCAACAGCGGCTTGACGCGGATGACAACTGGGCGGACTACTGGAAAATCATTATGACGCGCACGACAATCGAGGAAATCGCCGCGGTGCATTATGGCGATATTGCCGACGAAACCACCTTTCAGCGGCGTGATTTTACGACCGACGAATTGAAGGACGCCGGGCTGATGGTGCTGGGGGTGGCGCAGGCCGTACACAATCTGCTCGCCGAAGCGGAGATGCGGGCGCCGACACTGGTCGTGGAGACCAATGTCAACGGGGAGCTGTACCACAACCTCGTTATGTATGACATGTACCCAAAATATGACAGCAACATCGAGGATGTGGCGGATGTTTACTATTACGATTATTTCTTCGGTCATATCGTGGTGGACCCGGCGCAGCTGCTTGCCATCAGCATGCGCAACGCCCGGCTTGCCGCGTCCAATCCCGACGCTCTTGACATAAAACAACGGCTGTCCGCGGTTATGACGGTGACGGAAGCCATTACGAAAAGCACGTACGCGGGCTACAGCATTCCCGCCATCACTACTCGGGGCGGCGGCCCGCTCAATCTTCCCGTGCCCGCCGACAGGACGCCCGGCGGCAGGGTGAGAGCCGTGGATTTCATGGAAGCGTTGTTGGAAGGCGGTCCCATATACTTGGCGCAGCGTGTGGAAGACTTTATCACGAGCACTGAAATTGACGCCGAAGACCTCGATTTCGAGCTTGGGGATGAGGATAATGAACTTAAAAAGCTGGGTCGCGGCTTTGGCGAAAATGAATACGCCATGCTGTGTTCGCCGCTTTTCTTCCCGTACAGCGCGACCGTGCCCGCGTATAATCTTTCGGGCCAGGACTTTTTCTGCTATCTTCACAACGACGGCGATTTCGAGGAGCCGATGGCGCTGCTTATCGGCACCATTGAAGCGATAGCGGATGAGATAGACGAATATCTTGAGGACGCCGTTTACCCGGTGGGTTTCGCGGAGGCGCTGGTGGGCATGTATACGGTGATGGATGAAGGCGTTACCGAGGCTATTGACGAGCAGGAAAACGTCACCGATCCCGAATCCACGAACCTGCGCGATTTTTACTGGAAATATCTGAAAGACCGCGCCTACATCAACAGCGGCGAGGCGCTGCTGCGTCCCGACGACGTTTTGCGGCCTCCCTTCAGTTTTAATGAAGATCGTTTTTCGGAAGCGGGAACGGTTCATGTCCGGATTGACGCGCCCACGGACGCCTTTGCGTTGCTGCCCGAGGATTACAGCGCGCTGGAGGATGTGATGCCCCTGAGCGGGCGCGCCGTTGTGATTGAAACCCATTCGTTGACCAACGAACTGACGCTTGCTTTCAACGCCGCCGATTGGAAGGTGGATGACGATGGCTACGGCATATCCGTTGCGGTTTACAAAGAGGGGAGCGCCGGCGTCGAGATTTCGGATGAAGCGGGCGTCTACCGCGATTATGCCGTCGCCGACACCGACGGAGACGGGATAAACGACACGGTAACCGTTCGGCGGCTGCCGGCCAATCCGCGGGACGATGAGCAATGCGTCAACAGAGTCATTGTGATTATCGGCAACATAAACTACGAGGCCGTAAGCGACGTTTCCATTACGGTAAACGCCTACTCTGATCTTGTGGTTCCCGAAGCGGACGTCATTCGCCGGTATGTGTACGCGTGCGATCCGCATTACGAGTATTCGATGGAAGCCACCTTCAACCTTTATGAACAAGAGGCGGCGGCGTATGTCCTGAATATGACTTCCGGCGCGTGGCGAAGCGCCAATGACGTGTATGAGACGGTATGGGAGCATCAACTGGCGGTTATTGAACCGAACAATGTGCGGGAAAACACCGCCATGCTTCTTGTGTCGGGCGGTCGCATCGGCTCCGGCATCAGCGGCACCGAGGTGACGGTTCTTGCGGAAATGGCCAAGGCGAGCCAGTCTGTTGTGGCGTTGCTGGCCGCCGTGCCCAATCAGCCGTTGCATTTTACTGACGAGCGCCGCTCGCGCTCTGAAGACGCCATCATCGCGTACAGTTACGACAAATACATGAACAGCTATGAAGCGGGTGAGCCAGAGCTTACTTGGCCGGCCCTGCTGCCCATGACCCGCGCCGCCGTGCGCGCCCTGGACACCGTGCAGGACTTCATGGCGTCAAAACCGGGACGTGTCCGGGTTATTGACAACTTTGTCGTGGCGGGCGCCTCGAAACGCGGCTGGACTACTTGGCTGACGGCAGTGGCGGAAACCGCGGAAGCGGCCGCCGCCGACAGGGAATCCCGCGTGTCGGCCATTATCCCGATGGTCATTGACGTGTTGAATATGCCGGCGCAGTTGGAGCATCACTACAAAGCGTATCAAGGGTATCCGTATAACGATGACCTGAACGGAATTTTCCGGGGGTATTCCACCGCGTTGAGCGATTATGTTCGCCTCGAGATATTTGACCGTTTTGACACGGCGGGCGGACAGTCTTTGTTAAAGATTGTTGATCCGTACACCTATCGGGACATGTTGACGCTGCCGAAACTAATCGCCAATTCGACGGGCGACCAGTTCTTCCTGCCCGACTCGTCCAAATTCTATTTTAACGACATGTCCGGCCCCAATTACCTGCATTACGCCGCCAACACGGACCACAGCCTCTCCAGCGGCATTATGGTGGACATGGATACGCTTGAAACCATTCTGGCGTTCTACCGCGCCCACGTCAAGAATATGAGCCGCACCGCCACGGAAGAGGTTGTATTGCCCTCTTACAGCTGGGAGTATCTGCCCAACCGGTCGGAAATCGTGGACGGCCGGACCGTAACCTATGCGCGCACCAAGGTTACGGCGGACACATTGCCGAGGGCGGGCGCGCTGAAGGTGTGGACGGCGTTTGCGCCTGAAAACCGCGATTTCCGCCTCGAGTCTTCGCAACCGCCTTTCTGGACTTATCAGTGGCTGCCCTATGACCCGGTGGAAGAAGGCTGGATCATGGAGGCGGAAATCCCGCAGACAGGATGGCGCGGCTTCTATGGGCAGTTGCGGTTCGAGGGTTCCGCCCCGGGCGCGGATTTCCTGTTTACCACGCCGGTGCGCGTGGTGCCGGACAACAAGTATCCCACGCCAAATCCAGACAGACCCTGACATCGTTTGACTTGAACAATAAACGGCCTGACGTAATGCCATACATCAGGCCGTTTTTGCAGCGCAGCCGTAAACACGTCATGATTCCGTCCGGGCAGACAGATGCGGTTGCGTCCGTTCCCTGAATCGTGGCGTTGGTCCGAGACACAGCGCAAGAAAGGATATTGCCATGCCTGCCGCACCGGAAAATACAGACCACCCCGGCGCATCAAGAATCAGCCGCCGCGACTTTGTAAAAATAGGCGTTGCCGCGGGGGTCTCGCTGCCGGGCGCATGGGCGGCGACACAGGAAGGGACGGGGCCGCCCCATGCGCTGTTCGCCGCGCCGCCGCTGGAAAAGGTGCGCATCGGATTTGTCGGCGTCGGCAACCAGGGCACAAGCCATGTGCGCAATCTTGCGCGCATTGAAGGGGTGGAGATTAAGGCGGTATGCGATATAATCGAAGACCGGGTCATACGCGCGCAAACTATCGTGCGGGAGGCCGGCCAACCCTGTCCGGCGGGGTATGCGCGGGGCGACCACGATTTCCTGCGAATGTGCGAAGAAATGGAACTTGATATTGTGTACACCGCCACGCCTTGGGAATGGCATGCGCCGGTGTGCGTGGCCGCCATGGAAACGGGAAAACATGCCGCCACCGAAGTGCCCGCCTGCGTCACCATTGAAGAATGTTGGCAGCTTGTGGAAACAGCGGAAAGACACCGCAAACATTGCGTTATGATGGAGAACTGCTGCTACGGACGCGCGGAAATGATCATTTTGAACATGGCGCGCCAGGGGGTGTTGGGCGAAATCATTCACGGCGAATGCGGTTATCTCCATGACTTGCGCGCCCTTTTCACGGGTGTTGCGCCCGGGCGGGAATGGTTCGGCGCGCATATACAAAAAAGAAACGGCAGCCTGTACACCACCCACGGTCTTGGTCCCGTTGCGCAGTGCATGGACATCAACCGGGGCGACAGGCTGACGCACCTGGTGTCCATGAGCAGCGCCGCGCGCGGCGTCAACCTGTACGCCAGGGAGCATTTCCCTGAAAGCGATCCGCGCCGCGCCGTGACGTATCTTTCCGGCGACGTGAACACCACGCTGGTGCATACGGAACGGGGACGCACTATTACAATTGTGTATAACTGCAATAATCCGCGGCCGTACAGTCGCATCAACATGGTGCAGGGAACCGCCGGGATCGCCTGCGGTTATCCGGACCGCGTTTTCATCGAAGGGAAGAGTCCCGGTCATGACTGGGAACCGCTTGAAAACTACGCCGCGCACTATGAGCCGACGCTCTGGAAAGACCACGGCGCGGACGCCGCTTCCGCCGGGCACGGCGGCATGGACTTTCTGGAAGACCTGCGCCTGATACACTGCCTTCGGGCCGGCGCGCCGTTGGACATGGATGTTTATGATGCGGCGGCGTGGAGCGCCATTGCGGGGGTCAGCGAGCAGAGCGTTGCCAACCGCAGCGCCGTGGTGGACATTCCCGATTTCACCCGCGGCGCGTGGAGGGAACGCCCGCAACTGGCCGTGCCCGGAGAAGCGTGAATATAACGCGCCCGCCGTCGTCTTGTCCTATGATGAAACGGTATTTAACGTTGCGCTGTCTAATTTGGTATAATACAGCGCCCGGGACGCAATCGCGTCGGGAGCGGCCAAACCGCCGGTTCAGGCGGCGCAATTAACACATTAACCAGAAAAGGCAAATAAAGGAGTATCCGATGAAAAGAAGTGCAGTATGGTTTGGCGCGTTTGCGCTGACAGTGGCAGTGATGATGACGCTTATCCCGAGGGCTGTTGGCGAAGATGCCGCCGAGGGCGATTTGGCGGCCATAGAAATCGAGCTCCCGGAGCCGTTTTTCGGCGGCACGCCCCTTGATTACTGGGGACCGAACCTCGAGCCCCAGGATTTCCGCGACCGCCCGCCGTTTATGGCGCCCAAGGGCGCCGTGAACGCCGCTTTGGGCAAAACCGTTGCGGGCAGCGCCCCGCCGGTGCATGGCGAACTGAAGCAAATCACCGACGGTGACAAGCATTATGCCCGGACCAGCCTGGTGGAAATCCCCGCGGGCGTGCAGTGGGTTCAGGTTGACCTTGAGAAGGAACACGATATTTACGCCATTCTTGTGTGGCATTTTCATGAGGGCAACCGCGTGTACTTTGACATCGTGGCGCAGGTCTCCAACGACCCCGAATTCAATGAAGAGGTCGAGACGGTGTACAACAACGACCACGACAACTCCTCGGGGCTGGGCGTCGGCGAAGATAAGGAGTACATTGAAAGTTACAAGGGCCGGCTGATAGACGCAAACGGCGTATCCGGACGGTATGTGCGTTTGTACAGCAACGGCAACACCGCCGACGATTTCAACCATTACGTTGAAATTGAAGTGTACGGCATTCCCAAGACCTCCTGATTGTCAACATCATAATTCACGCGCCTTTGCAGTGCGTCACGCAGTGCAAGGGCGCTTGTTTTTTTTAATTTGCCCGCGTCCTTGCGTTGTCTTCCGCGCTTTGCGTACTCTATTGCCGTCAACCATTTACACAGGATGTCATGCCGATGCCGCAGGAACCGAAAAAGAAACCCGGCGCTATTACATTTTCCAGAAGGAAAACGATTCTTTATTCACTATTGCCGGCGTTTTTGCTGCTGGGCAGTTGTGAAGGCTGCGCCCGCCTGTTGGAACTGTGGCGTCCGCCGCTGACGCTGGATTATGGATGGGGATTCAACGCGGACAGCCGCGTGTTTGTGCCCGCGGGCATCGCGCGCAACACCATGATAACCCGTCCGGAAAAGCTGGCCTCCTTTCAGATGCAGACGTTTACCATGCCCAAACCTGCCGGCACATATCGCATATTCATACTGGGCGGTTCAAACGTAAATTATATGAACGCGCCGCTGCGCGACATGGCCAAAAGGCTTTCAAGTACGCCGGGGGAAACCCGCCGGTTTGAAATCATAAATCTGGGAGGGCTGGCTTACGGCACGCACCGTCTGCGCATCATGGTTCCTGAGATACTGGAATATGAACCGGACCTGGCGCTTCTGTACGCGGGTCACAACGAATTCGAAGAGCTCAAACATCAGGCCATTACAAACCTCGAGCGGCTCCCAGCGCAAAAGGTGGCGTATTCACTGGCAATGCTGCGTCTGGCCCGTGACGTGTGGGCGCTGTTCGATCTGGCGTGGCGCGCCGGCCATGCCCATTTTTCCGAATTGCCTTCGGAGGTGGATTACGGGGCGGCGGGCGCTCATGACTTTACAAGCGAAGAGATTGCCGAACGCATGAACCGTTACAAAGAGAATCTCGACGCTATTGTTACACAATTCACCGGCCATGACGTGCCGGTGGTTATCAGCACGGTCGCGAGCAATTTCTGGGAACCGGACCTGGCGCAATCTTTTGCCGCAGAAAAGGAACAAATACGGCAACTGTATGATTCGGGCAATTATGAGGAGGGAATGCGGCTTGCCCGCGATATTTTGTCGCGTTCCAAACGGCATCAAGCGTCGGATGTTGAAAACGGCGTCATACGGGAAATCGCGGCGAAGCACAACCTGCCGCTGGTTGACGGCGAAAATCTGATCATGGACGCCGAACCGCACGGCGTTCCCGGGGAAACCTTGTTAAGCGACCGATGCCACATAACGGAATGGGGCCGCGAAATCGTTCTCGCCGCTTTTGAAAAAGTCATACGTCAACTTGCGGGCGTGGGACAGTCATGACGCCGCGCCGTCTTCCAAGCGCGTTTCAACGGGGCGCTGTCGAGGCGCTTGTCATTGTGCTGCTGGCGGTTGTCGCCGCAACGGCGGGCCGCGCCTATCTGGCGTCGCTCAACACGGGACATTCACCCATACTGGGCACGGAGCTCTTGTACGGGCCTGCTGTGATGCTGGTTGCGGGCCGGGGGTTTTATCAGCCGGATGTCAGCGTGTCGCCGGAACTGCGCGCGTTCCTGAGAAATGAAACGGAGACGCTTGACCCCGGGGCGTTGCCGGATGACATACCCGCTGTGGAGTCCACCGTTGCGGCCTATCACCGGTATCTGCTGTACACGGTCGCCGCGTTCTGGCGTTTATTCGGCATGTCCTGGACTTCTCTCGAACTGATGGCGGCGTTGATGCTGGGATGGTGCGCCGCCGCCGCGTACGGCTTGTTCCGACTGGGCATGGGGCGGTTGCCAAGCGTCGCGCTGACGATGGCCTTTGCGTTGTCGCCGTCCATGCTGACCATGCTGCCCCATTTGCGCGATTTCGGCAAGGCGCCCTTTATTCTTTCTGCCATTCTGCTGCTGGCGGCGCTGATCAAAAACAAACCGTCCGTAAACCGCGCGACCCGGTACGCGGTGTCGCTCGGCCTCGTCATCGGCGTGGGCGTGGGTTTTCGGCAGGACGTCATCATTTTTATTCCGCCTGCGATTTTCATCGTCGCCTTGGCGCTCTACCGCGGCGCGCGCGGTTCGCGCCGGCGGCGTTTCGCCGGGTTTGTCTTGTTTGCTACTTGTATGTTTGGCGCGGCATGGCCCATGCTCGGGCGCATGGAAGGTGGCGCGCAGCCGTACCATCCCCTTGTGCAGGGGTACTCAATGAAACGGATGGCCAATCTGGGCATTGCGCCCGCTTCCTATCAGCCGCTGGCGTCGGGACATGACAATTATGTGTTTGCCATGCTGAACGCGTATTACCGGCGCGTGAACGACGCCCCGGACGCGCATTTCGAATACAACAGCCCCGGCGCGGAGGCTGCGGGACGCCAGTGGTTGATGGACATGGCGCTCCATTTTCCGGCGGACATTCTGACCCGCGGCTATGCGTCCGTGTTTCGCGCTGTCAGATACGCGGACGCCCACACGCCCTGGTTTATGTTGTTGCCGTCCCATCTGCGGCTCTTGGAGCAGTGTCATATCGCGTTTGCCGCGTTCATGCAGCGGTTCGGGCTGTTGCTTGGGGCGTTGGCGCTGCTCATGATTGGCATGCGCACTATGACTGCCGGTCTCGGATTGTTTATTTTTGCGGTGTACGTCTTTGGATACACGGGTCTTCAGTGCGAGTTTCGCCACGCATTTCATCTGTCCTTTGTTCCCTTCTGGATAGTCGGATTCCTGCTGCATAATGCCGCGACGGCGGCAATACCGCGAATTGCCGCGACACCGCGCGCGGCTGACGTCTTGAAAGGGCGGGCTGCGCGGTGGCGTACAGCCGTCCTGTTCTTCGCGTTCGTCGCGGTGATGGCCCTGGCGCCGCTGTGCGTATTGCGGGTTTATCAAAGCTGCGCCGCGGCAAAGACAATTCTGCC
>Ga0129302_1001869_pt1 | contig 15446 bp, 16 predicted proteins | sample BlaSprsedimmetaG_FD_94476 | JGI IMG/M metagenome (GOLD analysis project Ga0129302, IMG submission 94476) | Hot spring sediment bacterial and archeal communities from California, USA to study Microbial Dark Matter (Phase II) - Blank Spring... | ecosystem: Environmental > Aquatic > Thermal springs... | reverse complement strand
TGGTCTGCGGACCCTGAAAGTGGTCTGCGGACCCTGAAAGTGGTCTGCGGACCATCTGCGGACCATTAGCGGACCATGTCCCCGTATCTCTCCAGGTCCTCTTCCTTGAGGCAGGGCTTGATGTTGAGCAGGGCCTCCTGGAAGTGTTTCTGGCTCACCTTGCCTATGAAGATGGCGGGTTCGGCGTCACGGGCAGTGGCCCGGAGGGCCTCCTTGTGGTCCTTGGCCTTGTTGAGCAGGGCCACAGCTTCCGGCCAGTCTTTGTATTCTTTGGCCACCTTCTCAAGTTTAGAGGTGCCCTTGACGACAGCTTCCACATCAGCCCTGAACTTCTCAAGCTGGCGCACAGCCTCCCTGACCACGTTCATGGTGGCCTCGCGACAGACGGCGGCAATGTCGGCCCCCGTGTAACCTTCGGTCTTATTAGCCAATTCTTTGAGGTTAATGTCTGATTCAAGAGGTATATTACGGGTGTGCACTTTAAAGATGTCCAGCCGGGCCTCCTGGTTGGGCATTGGGATGTTAATGATTTTGTCAAACCTGCCCGGTCTCAGGAGGGCGGGATCCACCAAATCCTTGCGGTTGGTGGCGGCCAGCACGGCCACCCCGCGGAGGTTTTCAATGCCGTCCAGTTCGGTCAGGAGCTGGTTGAGCACCTTGTCGGAGACGCCACTGGGGTCGTTACCGCGGCCCGAGGCAATAGAGTCAATCTCATCAAAGAAGATGATGGCAGGGGTCACCTGACGGGCCTTCTTGAAGATTTTCCGGATGGCCTTTTCACTTTCTCCCACCCATTTGCTGAAAATTTCCGGGCCCTTCACCGCGATGAAGTTGGCGTTGGCCTCGTTGGCAACGGCCTTGGCCAGCAGGGTTTTACCGCATCCAGGGGGTCCAAAGAGCAGGGTACCCCGCGGAGGCGAGATGCCTATGCCGGTGTAGGTGTCCGGATATTTCAGGGGCCACTCAATAGTTTCCTTGAGCTCCTTCTTGACGTCTCGCAAACCACCCACCTCGTCCCACCTGACGCGGGGGATTTCCACCAGCACATCCCTCATACCACTGGGCTCAATCTCATTGAGGGCGTTGCGGAAGTCGTCCATGTGGACTATCAGCTGGGACAGAATTTCGGCCGGGATTTCGTCGGGCATTTTGCCGGTCTCCTTAACCACTTCAGGCAGGACACGCCGGAGGGCCTTCATGGCAGCCTCCTTGCTCAGCATGGCCATGTCGGCTCCGGTGAAGCCCTTGGTGAACTCCACCAGCTGGTCTATGTCCACGTCAGAGTGGAGGGGCATGGCCCTGGTGTGAATTTGGAGTATGTCCTTGCGACCCCGGCGGTCGGGGACACCGATTTCAATCTCACGGTCAAACCTGCCAGGCCGGCGCAGGGCTGGGTCTATGGCGTTTGGGATGTTGGTGGCAGCTATGACTATGACCTGGCCACGGCCTTTGAGACCGTCCATGGTGGTCAACAGCTGACTGACCACCCGGCGTTCCACCTCCCCGCGGGTCTCCTCACGGCTGGGGGCGATGGCATCAATCTCGTCTATGAATATCACAGCCGGTGAATTCTTGGAGGCATCCTCAAAAATATCGCGGAGCTGGCGTTCACTTTCGCCGTAGAACTTGCTCATGATTTCCGGGCCGTTGATGGTCAGGAAGTAGGCACCCGACTCGGCCGCAACCGCTTTGGCCAGTAGGGTCTTACCACACCCCGGAGGCCCGTATAGTAGCACCCCTTTGGGAGGCTCAATACCCAGTTTGTGAAAGAGCTGAGGGTGTTTGAGGGGGAGTTCCACCATCTCGCGGATTTTCTTGATTTCCTCGCGGAGGCCACCTATGTCCTCATATGTTATAGTGGGCAGGGTGGCATCACCGGGTTTCATGGGTTTCTCGGAGACCTTGAACTTGGTCTCTGAGGAGATGTAGACGACTCCTTTGGGGTTGGTCTGGGCTACCACGAAGGGGATGTTCTGGCCCATGATTTCCAGAACCACCAGGTCGCCCATGAGCACGGGCTTGTTGAGCATCCTTTCTTTGAAGTATTGTATGAAGTTGCCACGGACCACCATCTGCTCCACAGGGGCGAGAGTGACGGCCTGAGCTCGTTGGGGGTTTGCCTTACGGATTTTGACCGGGTCCTCCAGACTCACGCCGGCGTTCTTGCGGATGATGCCGTCTATGCGGATGAGGCCTTTGCCATCGTCAGCCAGCCGGGACCTCCAGGCCACGGCAGCCGTCCGCCTCGAGGGACCTTCAATTTCAATGATGTCCCCGGTTGAAACCGAGAGTTTGTCCATGACGGAGTTGCTGATGCGGGCGATGCTCCGCCCGACATCGGTATATTCAGCTTCGCCGACTTTCAGCTCAACCGGGCCGTTGCTGGATGCGGAGTCTTCAGGAGAACTGCTCATTTGATTTTCACCTTTCTGCCTTTGTCCTGTTTGAGTTTCTTCAGCTTTACTTCCAGGATGCCGTTGCGGTATTGGGCATCAACGCTGTCCGGGTCAACATCCACGGGCAGGGACATGAACTTTTTGAACTGGGTGAATGCCCGTTTGCTGACACCTTCAGCCTCAGAGACTTTCTGTGTGCGGGCTGAAATCTCAATACCGTTGGAGGTCACTTCCAAGTGAATGTCTTCCTTGGTGGCTCCGGGTAGTTCCATGGTGACAATGACCTGGTCCTTGGTTTCGTTGATGTCGGTCAGGGGTTCACGTACTCCGGAGCCCAAATCCACCCCGCGGGACTTGCCCACTCTCATGGGAGCAAAAACCTCAATGTGGCCACCTCCGAAAAGGCCTTCAACCATTTTCCGCATCATCTTTTCAAACCTGTCAATATCATCGTAGGGGTCCATATTAGTCACCTTCAGTTACTTTAGGGTCTGGGGGGCTTTAAATAGTTTGTTAGGCAAAGAATTAAAAAGTCCGGGTTTTAACGGGAGTCAGATTTTTGGGGTCAGAGTAAAGGGGTTACAGTCTCCGGCTGAACTCCGACATGGGGTGGCCCTTGGCCTGGAGGTGGAACCTCTTATACCACCCAAACGGTGCCCGGTCGCACCCCAGTTTGTCCGCCAGTTGCTTCAGAACCTGAACTGCCTCCGCCGGGCTGGAGAGGGTTTCACTCAGGTGGGTGTAGGGATAGAGTAGCAAGTCCTTGCTGTGTTGCATGTCCAGAACTTTGTGAATTTCGGCAACCGCCAGGTCAATTTTCTGGAGGTCTCCCGGTTCCACGGCCACAAAGGCCACTGTCAAATTCTCCTTGCGGAGGTTGGCGACAGGGTCGGGCTCGGCCAGCTTGGTCGGGCGTTCGGTCCAGTATTCAAATGCGTCGGCGTGAATCAGTAAAAGTTTCATGTTACTCCCTCACCAGCACCTCGCCGATGACCCCTTCCTGGCGGATGATATCTGCGATTTTGTGAAGGTCCCAGACGGGGTAGGGCTTCATGTCGCTGAACCTTTGGTCCACATAAGCAGGGGCCCCGCTGAAGAAACCCTGGAGCACGTATTTTTTGACCGGGCCCAGACTGTGGGCGATTTCCAGGGCGGTCTCGGGGGGCACCAGAGCCGGCACGATGGTGGTGCGGAACTCATAGGGCACCTGGGATTTTTTGAGCAGGTCAATACTTTGCACCACCTGGTCAAAGGCCTCCTGGGTGCATTTGGCGACCGTGTAGTATTTCTCGTATATCAACGGAGCCTTGACGTCCATGGCCACGTAATCCACCAGCCGGCGGTCTATGAGCGTCTTGAGCCCTGGAAAAACAGAACCGTTGGTGTCCAGCTTTACATCAAGACCCATGGCTTTGACTTTTTCCACGAACGGGATGATGTCGGGCTGAAGCAGAGGCTCGCCCCCTAACAGGACCACGCCATCCAGCATGTCTTTGCGGTCTTCCAGAAAACCGAAAACCTCCTCCACTGTCTTGCCACCGTTGAACCTCTCCGGCAGGACGACCTCCACATTATAGCAGTAGCCACAGCGGAAATTGCAACCTTGGAAGAACACCACCGAGGCCACCCTGCCCGGAAAATCAATCAGGGAGGTCTTGATGAGGGACCCGATTTTTGGGTTCATGCACCCAACCCGGTTGCAGATTTAAGACGTTTTCTGCTGAAGAGGGGGAACGGTCTGAAGAAGAACCCCGTTGGGAGTGGTCTCAAAAGTCTTTCTCTGCCGGAACTCCTCCTGCTTGCCATCATTCCATTGGGCTACGGGCCGTATGTAGCCCACCACCCGACTGAAAACCTCACACCTTACCGGAAACTCTTCTGGGGTATATTCTTTTGCCATTTTGGTCACCTTGTTTAGATATTGAACTGGGCCAACCCGCCACCCTTCATGAGGCCGACCTCAATCAGCTGTTCTGAAGAGTGGGGGTATGGACAGTAATCATGCTTGCCCGATACATAGCCATGAACGGGGCAGATACTATATGTAGGCGTTATAGTGTAATAAGGGTTTTGGAATTTGTTGGTGGCCTTGCGGACCAGACTGGAAACCGCCCAGGGGTCGGCGGCCTCCCCAAGCCAGGCGTGGATGACCGTGCCTCCTGTGTAACGGGTCTGAAGGCTCTCCTGGTGCTTCATGACGTCAAAGATGTCGCCGGCGTAATCCACGGGCAACCAGGTGGAGTTAGTGTAGTAGGGGGTTTTGGTGCTGGCAGTGATAATCTTGTCCCCGAACTCACGGGTGTCTATGCGACCAAACCGGTATGTGGTGCCTTCACCGGGAGTGGCCTCAAGGTTGAAGATAGTTCCGGTTTCATCCTGAAACTGCTTGAGGTTCTTGAGCATGTGGTCCATCACCTTCTCGGCGAAACGCTTGCCCTCGGGCTCGGCGATGCTCTGGCCCATGAAGTTGAGCAGGGCCTCATTCATGCCCAGCAGGCCGATAGTGTTGAAGTGATGGGACCAGTATTGACCCTCCAGGTCCTTGACTTCACGGAGGTAGAACTTACAGTAAGGATAGAGCCCTTTATCAGTCATGTTTTCAAGGAAGTCGCGCTTGGTCATGAGGGACTCCTTGGAGATGCGCATGAGGTTGTCAATTTTCTCCAGAAACTGGGTGTCGTCCCTGGCGGTGAAGCCAATGCGGGGCATGTTGAGGGTGACCACCCCGATGGAGCCTGTCAGGGGAGCTGATGCGAAGAGGCCACCGGCCCGCTTGCGGAGGTCGCGGGTGTCCAGCCGGAGGCGACAGCACATACTGCGGACATCGTCAGGCTTGAGCTGGCTGTTCACAAAGTTCGCAAAGTAAGGAATGCCGTATTTGGCGGTCATCTCCATAATTTCACCGTTAAGTTCACTGTCCCAGTCCCAATCCCGGGTGATGTTGTAAGTGGGAATGGGGAAAGTGAACGGGCGCCCCTTGGCGTCACCCTCAGTCATGATGTCCACGAAAATTTTGTTAAGCATGATAATTTCGTCCTCAAAGTCGCCGTATGTATCGCCGGTTTCCTTGCCCCCCACCACGACCTTGGTGTTTTCGTAGAAAGAAGGAACGGTAACATCCATGGTGATGTTGGTAAAGGGGGTCTGGAAGCCGACCCGGGTGGGGACGTTCATGTTATAGACGAACTCCTGCATGGCCTGCTTGGCCTCCCGATAATTCATGCCGTCGTAACGGATGAAAGGGGCCAGCAGGATGTCAAAGTCACTGAAGGCCTGGGCCCCCGCGGCTTCGCCCTGAAGGGTGTACATGAAATTGACAGCCTGGCCCAGAGCCGCCCGGAAGTGCTTGGCGGGACGGCTTTCAATCTTGCCCGCCACCCCCTGGAAGCCGTTCTTCAGGACGTCCATGAGGTCCCAGCCCACGCAGTAGGCGGAGAGGCAACCCAGGTCGTGGATGTGAATTGAGCCGTCCTGATGGGCGTTGGAGGCCTCCTCAGAATAGACCTTGGAAAGCCAGTATCTCTTGCTGATTTCGGAGGAGATGAAAAAGTTCATGGCCTGGAGGGAGTAGGTCATGTTGGCGTTCTCCCTGATGCGCCAGTCCAGCTTCTTGAGGAAGCCTTCCACCAGGGTGATTGAGTCCCACCAGTCCTGTTTCACTTTTTCCCCCCCTACCCGACCCAAAACCACAGGGCGCGGAACATATTTAGGCTAAAGAGGATATAAGGCTTATTGGCGTGAAACCTATGGTTTCACACATATATGTTGCATGAGAAATTTTTTGACCCGGATTTCACGGGTTTGAGGCCTGTCATTTTTTCCCGGAGCTACACCACGACGGGAGCAGATAGTGGTGACACGGTATTCACAATCCGTTTAAGTACGGCATTTACAAATGCCGGGCCAGGCAGAGGAAGGCAGTGTGGGTCACCCCGATGCTTTCGGGCCGCAGGGTTCGCTGGTCGGGTTTCCAGTCCAGTTGGAGGGTCTGGACAATCCGGGGGTCAAACCACGCGGGGGTGTCGCCGGCATTCAGGGAGTCCAGCCACTGAGTGACCTGGGCCATGGAGGGCAGGTAGCAGGCCCACCATCCGCCGGGCTTCAGGGCCTTCGCGGCGCCGGAGACCCCGTCCCAGGGGTTGGGCAGGTCATAGAACAGGAGGTCAAGCCGGCCGGGGTGGTCGTCACCAGCCTGGAAGACATCGCCGAGCTTGAAGGTCACGGGGGCCAGGCCGGGCAGGTCCAGGGAGGAGAAGTTGGCCTTGGCCAGCTCCTGGTGCTCCTGGCGGTTTTCGTAGGAATAGACGTGGCCTTTGGGACCGGTCAGGTAGGCCAGCCATGAGGTAAGGTGACCCATGCCGGAGCCGCCCTCGGCCACCTGCCAGCCGGGCCCCAGGCCGGTCAGTACCACCAGCTGGCCGATGTCCCTCTGATGCATGAGCTGGGGCCCCCGCTTGAAGGCGGCCACCCGGTCAGTGAAGGAGGCGGGAAAGGAGTGAAAACCCTCCGGCGGTTTGGCGGGGTCCACGAAGCCCCGGGGGGTGGCGGCCTTCCTGCCCTTGCGGGCCAGCCACTGCTGGTGGCCGTCGGTAATCAGGTGCATGAAAAAACGGGGCTTCGCGGTTTAAATAAAACCACTCGCGTCGCCAGGCCCGCGAAGCGGGGTCGTGGGGTTTCAAAAGGGGAGTAATCCGTCAAAACGTCAGGCCCGCTGAAAGCGGGCCACGTGATTGACCTTCGTTAAGGTTAAGGGACTGGGCCTCGCCGGCCTGCCGGGCATGCTCCCGAACCGGAGACTGGCCTGGCTGTTTGCAATTGGATTGTTTTTCACTCTAAAAACAACTCGTGCCGTCGAACCCGAAGGGTGAGACGGCACCGTTTTGGTCAAGCTTTTTCTAAAAGCTTGGAGGGACTGGGCCTCAGCGGGATAGGTTGTGTCGCGCGACTTAGTTCCCTTGCGCTCCGAGTCGACCGGCTTATCACCACATCCTGAATCCGCATGGGCGACGGAAGGGTAGTGCCACTGGCGGGATTAGCCCAGGTCGCCAGGGCACCTCAGGGCCCGTTGGAGCCATGAGATTGAGAGCATTAAGCTCCGCTGAGTTTGCCCCCCTCGTAAATATCATATGGGCAGGGGTGGGATTTATGCGTTATGGACATGAAAAAGGACGGCCCGCGTTTCATGGTGGGCAGGGGCCCTTGGTTTTTGGTTGGTCGAAATGCATATTAAGGGAGCAAATAAGGGTTGATAGGTGACTATCATGGAAGACAAGATTAAAGGTAAAGACATCATAGGCAAAACCGTCGTCAGCAAGGAAGGTCGCAGGTTCGGCCTGGTAGGGGACGTGACTTTTGACCCCGGCACCGGCGAACTGCTCAATATTGTCCTGACCAGTCCCACCCAGTATGCCAAAAACATTCTGGGCACTGAACTACGGGTAAGTTTCACTGCGGTGGTAAGTCTGGGCGACTTTGTGATTGTAAGCGAAGAAGACCTGGTTTAAGCGGAACTAACCACGTGCCCGGGTTTCCGGGAGGGAGCCGTGTCTTTTTGAGGCTTGGTTTCCCGCTTCAGATGAGGGTCATCTCAAAAACGTTTTCCATGACTTCCTTATCCACTCCGACTGTGGATTTGCCGACCTTGGCGCCGGGACCCACCCGGGAACCCTGACCAATCAGGCTGTCGGTGACGACTGCACCCTTCTCAATCACCACTTTGGGACCAATTACGGAATCGGAGATATTCACATCATCATGAAGCCGGACCCCCTCCAGAATGACGGAATTCACAATTTTCACATTCCTGCCCATTTTCACATCATTGGCTGTAACGTGGGGACCCAGAATAGCAGTCTTGGCCTTAATGTCCCGAAGATGGGCGGGGGGGAAGACATTCACTCCCGATACGTTCTCCTGGGTCAGCTCCATGCGACGGTTGAGGAAGTCGTTGTTGGCATCCACATATTCCTCAGTGGAGGACAGGCTATACCAGAAGGGTTTGAATTCGTAGCCATACACTGAGGCGTCCATGTGAACGAAGTAGGAAACCAGTTCGTGCATACGCATTTTGTAGGGGATTTTGTCAAAAACCTCGGGATCCATGGCGAATATGCCGGAGGCCACCTTGTTTGAGAAAATGAGGTCCGGGCGGGGTTTGTAGAGGAAACGCACCACGCGACCGTTGGGGTCAGTGCTTATCACCCCGTAACGCCAGGGGGATGGGGTAATAGTAAGGGCCGCTGAAATCATGGCCCCCTTCTCCTCATGGAATTTCATGAGAGGTTCCGGCTTGAAGGGCGTGAATATGTCAGAATAATGCAGAATGAAGGGACCGGTGATAATTTTTTCAACAGCCTTCAGACAGGATGCACTACCACTACCCTCATCCTTCACCACTTGAACCTCATACTTCTTGAAAAGTTTGGGAAAGGGGGTGACCACAATCAGTTCATGGCCCCTGAGTTTTTCCAGAATGCTGGAGAACAATTCACGTGAGGTCAGGTTCAAAAAGGTCTGTGGTGTTTTGGTGACGGGAAAATTTTCCCGAAAACCCACCGGGATAACTATTTGCATTTAAGATATAGGTGGCCGGAGTTTAAATAAAATGAGGGATTTTCACTCGGCATCCGCCAGTATTTCTTTGAGCAGGGACAGGTAGGCCGGGCGGGTGATGAAGTAGCCGATAGCGACTCCAAGAATGGCGGTAACAGCGAAGCCCCGAACGGAGCCCACGCCGATGAACATCAGAGGGAACATGGCGGCCACGAGGGTTCCAAAGGTTGCCAGAATAACAAACATGGCATCCTTCACCTTCTGCTTACTGTAGCCATAGAGCACCTCGTCAGTCATGATTATCTGCTGGTCTATGCCTGTTCCCAGTGTAACTATGAGGCCTGCTATGGCTGACAGGTCAAGTTGCCAGTTGATGAAACTGGCCAGGGCCATGGTGATGAAAAGCTCCGAGAGGCCCGTAAAGAGAACCGCAGTCACCATGACCGGGTTACGGTAGCGGATGTAGAGGACGATGCTGAGCAGAACGGCGGCCGCCAACATGGCCAGCATGGTGCTACGCAGGAATTCATGACCCAGGGTGGGGGAGACATCCTGCACTGATACCACCTCAAGCCGGGTGGGGACTGAACCGGTCATAAGAATGGCCACCATGCGGTCCATATTGGATTTGGCCTCGTCGTGGGTGGCGGCAGCTCCAGTCACTTCGGCACTGGCAATCTCCCTGCCCCTCATGTCAGCACCAACGCCCAGCTCTTCAAGCAGGACCCCGTCAATATACAGTTCAAGTTTTTTGTCAAGATAGGATGTCTCCTCATCAAAACCTGTTGAAAATGAAGTCAGGGTAGCCTCGGCAAAGCGACGGGCGGCTTCCGGTGAAAGCATAATGGGGATGTGATAGCGGTAATAGCCCGTAGTGCGGTCATAGTAAAACTGCTGACGGGACTTGTCCAGCCTTATGTCCTTGTTGGTGAAAACTGTGATGTTGTTAAACCTGCCTTCAAAAATCCCTTCGCTGGCCAGCAAGTCCTCAATCTCATCCCGGGTGAGGCCGGCGGCCTCAACCACCACATACTTGCTGGTGAGGTCGGAAGCCCCCCGAACCCGAATATCCTTGAGGCCGTATATGTTGAGACGGTTCTGGAGGATGGTGGTAATGTCATCAATATTCACAGACTGGTTGGTGGGCTGGAGGACTATGCGGGAGCCACCCTGAATATCGAACCCCCACTCAACGTTGATGCCTTCCCCAATCCCCCGCGGAGCGAGCTGGTAGGCACTCCAAATCAGCATCAGTATCAGGAAAATCATGCGGGGGTGTATTAGAGCTCTTTTCAGGTTCATGAGGCTTCACCTCCTTGCTTTTTCTCCTGGCGCTCCACATACCAGAGCACCATGGAGAGACTCTGGAACCAAGTGTTGATAATATCAAAAAAGGCTCCCAACAGGAGCACCAAGGCAATCTCTTTCACCATGCGGGCGGTTGATACAAAATAAAGGGCCAACAGACTGGCAAAGATAGCTGCACTCATAGTCATGGCCGTTTTCATGGCGTTTATAGCCTTCTTTTTGGGGTCGCCTCCCCCTGCTTCCCGAAGCAGTTTGCTGTCAAAGAGGACTTCGGAATCCACCGACCACCCCATGAGCATAAGCAGGGCCCCAATAGTGTGGGGGGACAGTTTGATGCCCAGCAGAACCATGGCCGTGGCCGCCTCAAAAACATTCAGAAAACCTGACAGGATGACAGTCAGGGCCACAATAGGTTTGCGGAAGATGAGGGCCAGAATGAGTCCCATGAGCAGGAAAGAGAAGATGACAGCCTTGGTGGCACTCTGCATGAAGCTTGCCCCCATGGAAGGCCCGACATGACGCAAGTCATATTCATAACCGGGAAATGTGGAATTTATGAGTTCAACCATGTGGGTTTCAGGAATTTCGGGCCCGGCCTCCACCATAATGGCCACCAGTTGGGTGCTCCCAACCGCCCGGATTTCCCGGACCACCATGTCTTCGGCTTCAAAAACGGCCTTTTGCACGGGGGACATGTCGGGAACGTAAAGGGTGGCTACTGTGCCCCCACTCAGGTCCAGGTCCTTCTCAAAAACGCGACCGGTGGTCCGGTAAGTTATGAACATGAAAAGGGATGCTGTCAGTAACACCAGAGCGGGGATAATCATCAGTCGCTTGTAATTGCGGATATACCACTCACTGAACCGTTCATAAATCACGGGTTTGGGAGCCTGATAAATTTAAAAGCCTTGGCCCGGCCATTTGAGCACAAAGGTTTTTAGCCACCCCCTGCCGGATAGGGTTGTGGCACACTGGTTGATAGTGCTTGGCATGATAATTTTAGGCTTCCTGTTGGGGAGAGTCTTCCAGACCTGGGTGGAAAGTCACACGGACAAAATCAAAGTGGCGGGGGAAACCTGGGATGTGGACCTGCCAACTTTCCTGGGGGAAGTCTTCTATTTTTCGGCTCTGTTTTCCGTGCCCCTCTCAGGCAACCTGCCTCTCACCGGCATAGTGCTGGCCATGTTTTTATATGTACTTTTCGGGCAGTTTGGGAGAGGGCCCACCGAAAAGGGGGACCCTGAGGATTCGGTGGGTAGCAAATGGCACAGAATGTTTCCGTGATTCCCAAAAGAGTGAATCAGAGGCTGAAGGTTGTAGGAGCACGGCTACGTGAGCTTCAGGACCCCGTGGTGGTGTGTCACATTGATGCCGACGGCCTGACCAGCGGAGCCATTATGATTCACACTCTGAAGACACTCGGAAAAAAAGTGGAGGCCCACCCGGTGAAGCAATTAGACCCGAACAGTTACGAAGGAATACCGTGGGATAGAGACCTGGTATTCACTGATTTGGGATCCGGGCAAATCAAAAGGACCGAAGGTCATGTGATTGTGGACCACCACCAGCCCCTGAAGGAACACAAATACCAGCTTAACGTTCATCATTTGGGTATGGACGGTTCGCGGGATATGAGTGCCTCCATGTTGGCCTATATGCTGTCCCGGCATGTTATTGGCGACAACAAGATGGCGGGGGCAGCAGTGGTGGGTATGGTGGGTGACCAGATGACCCGCCAGCCCCTGAAAGGCATTGCCCGTCTGCCAGTTGAGACCAAATGGGTGAAGGACAGGAAAGGACTCAAGTTTTTCGGCAGGGAAACCCGCCCTCTGTCAGTGTTTCTGAAATATGCCTCGGAACCCTTCCTGCCAGGCCTGAGTGGTGAAGTGAATAAGTGTTATGATTTTCTGGCCAAACTCAAGCTGGACCCTCACCGGACTTATCATTCACTCAACAAAGAGGAGTTGAAAAATTTTCACACCGAGCTCATCAAGTATGCAGCAGGTCATGGAGTGAAAGTCCATAGAATGCTTGGTGAATACTATGTGTTACCCCATATGCCGGAGAGAACGGAGATGAGGGACACGAGTGAATTTTCCACTTTGTTGAACGCGTGCGGACGACATGAACGGCCGGATATTGGGATGGGGGTGTTACTGGGAAAAAATGTTTATGATGAAGCCCAGAAACTTCTCAGAATTCACAGGATGTTGTTAAGCAGGGGTATGAACGAACTGGAGGATAATGGGGTGACCCAGTTCAAGAACTTCCAGCTGTTCACAAGTGAAACCATCAAGCCTACTATTTTGGGTATTGTTGCAGGGATTGCCATTTCAAGCAGGACAGTCAGTCCGTTGAAGCCGATTATTGCGGTAACTCCCATGGATGGTGGCTACAAGGTGTCGGGCAGGGCCACCCTGGAACTGGTAGAGGGCGGGGTCAACCTCGGCCTGGCCATGCGGAAGGCAGTGGGCATGGCGGAGGAAGAGGAAGGGGGTGGCCATGATGTGGCTGCGGGGGCCTTCGTCCAGGAGGACGGGCTCCAAGGTTTCCTGCTGAAGATGGACAAGGTGCTCGGCAGACAAATGAATAAATGAAGGCCTTTATGGCTTTTCAGAGGTTTTTTAAGGGCAAGACGTTTTAAACCCCAAACGGGCCATACTATCCGGGAGCCGGTGGAATGGCTGTCCTGTAGCCTGGGGATGCAAGTCCCCGGACCAAGGGAGGAAGGTCCCCCCACTCAAGCTTTTGGGAAAAGCTCAACCAAAAACGAGAATTTCCCGAGGGCATATGCAGACGGCCTCGAGAGGGGCCGGGGACGTAGCAGAAACGCACCCGAACGGTGGAGCGATGATCTGATGAGAGCGTCGAAACCGGGAAGGATGAAACGGACGTCCCCCTGCTGGGTGCAAGGCCTGTGGCCGCTCAGATAAATGCCATATCAATGGCCGAAAGCCATTGACGAACTCAAGGGGGCCTACCACCGGGACCCGCTTCCATTCACTTTTCACTTTTTGGTTTGGCTTTTTTACCTGACTTCTTGGCCTTCCGTTTTTTGGGCTGTTTGATTTTATTCCCAATCACGCCCACAGACCACAACCAGAAGCCCAGAATGACGCCTATGGAAACCCACTGGAAGGCCGGGTGGAAATATGTGAAACTGTCGCGGAAGAAGATGAGCAGGTCCAGACGGATGAGGTTGTATACCAGAATACCTGCCATGGAAATCAGAGCCCTCAGCCAGGACTTTTGTTTGGGCCATGCCAGCAGGAGGGCCAGAAAAACAAAGAGTTCCTTCCAGCCAACGCAGTCAGTGATTATCATGAGGTTGAAGCCGTCAGGGGTGACCACATAATAACCGTCCATGCCTGCAATCATTTCGGAGCCTGTAGTAATGGCCATGACCTGAGCAGTCAGGAGTTTGGCCAGTTCAAAGGTAGGCATCATCCACCACACCCCGAAGAATATGAGAGAGAGCACCATCAGACGGCTGGTGAAAGTGAGCCTGTCTTTCATGCGGGGGCTGATTTTGGGCCTCATTTTTCTGGCGATTTTTTTCAGGGCTTTCATTTGCGGAACCTCTGCTTGTAGTCTGCAATCATGCGGAAGATTTGCTGTCTTATATCCTCTTGCCTGTCCCTGTCTCCCCGCTTCACCGCCTGTTTCAGCTTCTGCATTTCCGCCTCTATCCCCAGAACCCGGCTGTGGGCATCGGCAAGGGCTACCTCCAGACGGAGACGGGCCTCGCGCTCAGCCTTGGCCTGACCGGACAGGGTTTTGCCGGGGACGGGGAACCTTCGGTCGGCCCGGGCCAGTTTGGTTTTCAGCTCGGCCACCTGAGTCTGGCGGGCTTCCAGTCGGTTCTTCAGAAGGGCCACCTTCAGCTCAAGGGCTTTTATCCGGGCCTCCTGGCCGGGGGCGGAGCGAGATGGAGGTTTGGAGGGGGTTTTCGGTTGATGGGGAGGGTTATCCAGAGCCTCAACAGCCTTCCGGACATTTGCCACCTCCCGGTTGAGGAGGGCCGAAACCACCCGGTTTATCAGGGACTGATGAACCCTGAAAGCCTGGAGGGCGGCGGCCAGGGCATCCCTTTCGTGGTCGTTTCCGAACCTCAAGCCAGAGGTAAGGCGGGTCTTTTCAGGTATGGAAAGGTCCCTGTCCGGAAAATAGGGCCGGGCCTTGAAGGAGGTGGCCAGCTTGGCCACTGATGCCTGCCGGGCTTTGTCAGATGCCATTATGACGGGCCGAATCTGGTGACTCCGGAGCAGTTCAACCGCCTTGGGGTTGCCCCCTTTAAAAGTCCGGAGAAGGAGAAGCTGACCCTGAAAATCCAGGGCCACTATGGCCGCAGTCTCCCCGGGGTCGTAGCCCACAATCACGGGAGAGGTGGGCAAGGGGACTTTTAAAACTAATTTGAATGGCGCGCCGGAGGTGTCAGAAGTCCCGCAGGAAGTTCCGACGGCAGTGGGGCTTTTAAAGCTGGTTTGTATAATAAGTGTGTGGCGATTGGTTGTTGCGGGTGGAGTTATTTACCCAAGAAGTTCGTTGAACCGGGAGAGAGCCGGCTGACAGCCTACGCCAAAATCTTTTCACTGGTGGAAGTCACTTCAACCTTTGCCCAACTGCCCAAGACCAGCACGGGCCGGGCCTGGAGGAAGGAGGTCAATGAGGTCAACCCCAAGTTTGAATTCACCATCCGGCTACCCAAACTCATCACCCACGTCAGTCACTTCTCCGACAAGGGAACCTGGGAAAAAATCCGTGGCATCGCCGATGCCCTTGATGCCAAAATCATGGTGGCTCGGGCTCCGCGGAATTTTGCGGATAACCCGGAAAATCTGAGGAGAGTGCAGGAATTTGTGGAGGGCATGGGCAAAAAATACAAGCTGGCCATGGAGGTGCCGGAGTGGCCGAGGGCTACAGTTGAAAAATTTTTCTCCAAACTGGGTATCATCCATCTGGTCAACCCCTTTGAAGGCAAACCCATCAAGCAGGCCCAGAACTATTACCACCTCAACGGGAGGGGGCCTTCCATGTACCGCTACAGGTTCAAGGCTCCAGACATGGAAGAACTCAAGGCCATGACCAAGAAGAAAGACTATGTTCTATTCAACAATATCTTTTTGTATGAGGACTCCATGAGATTTATGGAGGTGACGAAATTATGATTTTCATCAAACTGGACAGCCG
>Ga0129302_1001868_pt1 | contig 15449 bp, 19 predicted proteins | sample BlaSprsedimmetaG_FD_94476 | JGI IMG/M metagenome (GOLD analysis project Ga0129302, IMG submission 94476) | Hot spring sediment bacterial and archeal communities from California, USA to study Microbial Dark Matter (Phase II) - Blank Spring... | ecosystem: Environmental > Aquatic > Thermal springs... | reverse complement strand
GCATTAATAGGCTAAAATTAAGTTACCTGAAAGGTCTGAAAACAGTAACCTTTAAGGTAATAACATCTTTGCGTAAGGTGAGTTAATTATTTACTACGCACATTTTAAATTCAACTTACATTTTCTCCGGTGCTGAAATTCCAATAATCTTCAACCCATTTTGCAACACCGTTCTTACAGAAGTAACTAACGCAATTCTTGCTTCCGCTAAATCTTTTTCCGATCCGATAATTCTGCATTCAGTATAAAATTTATGAAACAGTGTTGCTAACTCTTCAAGATAATTGGCAATTTTATTCGGTTCACAATTTTCCGCGGCATATAATATTTCATCTTCATAATGATGCAACTTTTTGATAAGATTCAACTCTTCCTCTTTTTCAAGTTTATTAAGTGAATCATAATAAGGTTGTAAACCTTGCTCAACAGTCATCCTGAGAATAGAACATATTCTTGCATGTGCATATTGCAAATAAAAAACCGGATTTTCATCTGATTGTTTTTTTGCGATCTCTAAATCAAAATTTAAGTGGGAGTTTACATTACGCATAAGAAAGAAGTAGCGAACAACATCAGCCCCGACTTCATCGATAAGTTCATCAATTGTTATAAAATTTGCTTTGCGGGTTGACATCTTAACTGCTTCACCACCTTGAGTAATAGTAACGAATTGATGAATAACAACTTTAATCTTCGATTCATCATACCCGAGAGCTTTAACCCCGGCAATTACATCCGGGTAAGTTGCATTATGATCCGAGCCGAAGAGATCAACCATCAAATCATAATTTCTTTCAAACTTTGTTGTGTGGTATGCAATATCCGGTAAGCGGTAAGTAGGTTCCCCGGTTGATTTAACAATTACTTTATCGTCTTCCCTACCGAGTTCACTCAACTTTAACCAAAGTGCTCCGTCTTTTTCGTAAGTTAAATTCTTATCCGCAAGTTTTTGTTTTACTTCTTCAAGTTTACCGCTTTCATAAAGATCATTTTCGTTATAAAAAATCGCCATCTTTATGCCCAGACGGCTTAAAGTATTTTTTATATCAATAAATATTTCTTTCTCTGCTTTTTCTTTAAAGAAATTATTGTCTTTTTGTTTGCAGCCGTCTCCGAATTCATCAATTAACTTTCGAGCAATATCTCTGATGTATTCACCTTGATAATGATCATCGGGGAAATCAATTTTCTCGCCAAGTAATTCTAAGTAACGGAGTTTCAGAGAATCACCCAATACACGCATCTGCCTGCCTGCATTATTAAAATAATACTCGCGGTCAACTTGATAACCAACTGCTTCTAATAAATTTGCAATTGTATCTCCTATAACCGCATTTCTACCATGCCCGATAGTTAAAGGACCTGTTGGATTAGCCGATATAAATTCAACGTTTGCCCTTTTGTTAATATACTTTTGAGATTTACCAAATTCCTCTTTTTGTTGATTGACTACATTAAGAATATCTGCTAAAAATGAATTAGAAAAAGTAAAGTTGATAAACCCGGGTCCTGCTATTTCAATTTTGCTAATGTAGTTTTTATTGTAATTAAGATTAGTAATAATTTCTTCAGCAATCTGGCGAGGATTTTTTTTTAATTCTTTTGTTAGAATCATTGCAATATTAGTTGAAAGATCACCGTGAAGTGGATTTGCTGGAACGCTTAATTGTATTTCTCTATCATTTAAGTAATCAAGTTTTTTTGAGGCATCAACAAAAAGATTTGTAATATACTTTTTCAATTATTTTTCTCCTTAATCCTCATCTTCAATTTCTATTGTTTCGGCGTCACCCCAGAGTTTTTCTAGGTTGTAGTAATCACGAATCTCATTTTTAAATACATGAACTACAACATCAAAGTAATCGAGTAAGACCCAGTTAAGGGCTTCATATCCTTCGCGGTGATAAGTTTTAATTCCTCTTTCACGCATTTTTTTATCGATTGCATCAGCAATAGCTTTTACTTGTGTATCTGATGAAGCTGAACATATAACAAAATAATCTGCAAATACGGAGAGTTTTCTGAGATCTAATATTCTAATTCTAAATCCTTTTTTGGAAAGAATAGTTTGAGTAATTTCTTCAGCAAATTTTAATGAATCCAATTTAACCTCATTTTAATGGAGTTAGTTTATAATAATCAGCGCCAAGTATAACCGAAACATCCAGAAAATAATCTTCATTGATTTGAGTAATTATGCTATTTTTATTTACACCCAGAGAATTTGCAATCACTACGGCATTTGCTTTATTTCCAATTCTGTCGATAATCATGGTTTTTTCTATATCAAACTGAATGTAATTACCTTTGTTTACAACGTCATATCCTTTGCTTCTTAGGTAATCAGTAAAACGATCGGCTAAGCCGGAAACACCGCATCCGTTTAAGACTTCGACTTGAATAATTTCGGAAGGGACATCTTTATTAACATTCTGAACAATTTCTTCGGCAGTATCCAATTTTAGCTTAATATAAATCGAATAGCTTAAATAAACTACGACAACTATCAATATAAAAATGATAACATTTAAAAGTAGATTTTGTGTAGATGTTCTTAAATCTACTTCGTTTGTTGTGCTTGTAATTTTTTTCTTTCTTCGGATCAATTTTATTTCGGAATAGATAAAAAAATAACCGAGCATTTACCCGGTTATCAAATTTAACAAAAAATGATTTTAATTACTTTGTCTCTTGAAGCTGCTGCATTCTTGTTTCTCTTTCAAAGGACGGGCTTAAGAAATAGTAAGGATTGTAGTAATTATTATAATATCCGCCAGGAAGTTGTCTGAATTCTAAAGAAATTCTTGTGTTTTCGGATGGCTTAAAATTAACTGCTGCGCGTGATAAATATATCCCGTTGATATTATTTGTAAAACCATCGCCGATTGTATTATATGGTGAGTTCACAATACTTGCATCAACTTGAAAATTGAAATTATCCGAAAAGTCATACCGCATACTGTTTGTATATACGCCTAAAGCAACACCTTGACCGGCAAAGGCTGAGTAAGACATGCTGACTTGATGATTCATGGAAAATTTTGATGGATCGATAAAACCGAACAAATTATTAGAAGTTTCCGGATTTAGAAATCCTTCCCGAACACTAACTTTATTATCTAAGTCATCTCTAAACTGAGCATTAACTGAAAGAACAAATCCTAGTAGTAATAAAAATGTAAAAAGTTTTTTCATCATAAATCTCCTTTCAGTTCACTTTTCAACATATTTTTTGCCGAAAAGTTTCAAGTAATTCCAATAATTTGTTATAAAAATACAAGAAAACAATCATAAGTCAATACAAATCGTAGGAATATTATTTCTTCAGTTCAGCAATCATTTCAATTTCTACCGGGGCGTTTATTGGTAAACCGCTAACACCAACGGCACTTCTAACGTGCTTTCCCTTTTCCCCAAAAACTTCTACTATAAAATCTGATGCACCATTTGCAACTTTAGGTTGATCTACAAATCCATCGGAGCTTGCAACAAATACAGTTAATTTTAGAATTCTCTCTATCTTGTTCAAATCTCCAATAACTGATTTTATAACACTAAGACAATTAATTGCACAAACTTTTGCAGCCTTTTGAGCATCTTCAATTGAAATATCTTTTCCAACCAATCCGATATAATTTAATTTGCCACCTTCTAAAGGTACTTGACCTGCGGTATAAACTAAATTTCCCGAAATTGCAGCCGGGATATAGGATGCCAAAGGTTTTGGAGCTTCGGGGATTTCAATTCCTAATTCTTTTAATTTTTCTTCAAACATAATTCCTCCATAAGTATGTTGTAAAATTAATAAAAGTAAATCAATTAATTTTTGGTTTGGTAATTCTGAATAAACAATAGTAATTTCGACATCAAAAAAAGAGGAATAATGACCGGGGAAAAATTTCAAAAACTAGTTGATGTGATGAAAAGGCTGCGAAACGAATGCCCGTGGGATCAAGAACAAACACATGATTCGATAAAAGCTGCTACATTAGAAGAAACTCACGAACTGATTGAAGCAATTGACGATAAAGATTTTGATGAAATGAAAGGTGAGCTTGGCGATGTGCTGCTCCATATAGTTTTTCACTCTGAAATTGCAAGTGAAACTAATCAGTTTAATATAGATGATGTAATTGATGGCATAACAGAAAAATTAATTCGTCGCCACCCTCATGTTTTTGGTGAAACTAAGGTTAAGGATAACGATGAAATAATGTACAATTGGGAAAAAATAAAGCTTGAGGAAGGACGAAAGTCAGTTTTAGACGGTATTCCAAAAGCATTACCTCAATTACATAGAGCATTCAGAATCCAAGAGAAAGCTTCTAAAGTTGGATTTGATTGGGATAAAAAAGAAAAAGTTTGGGAGAAAGTTAAGGAAGAGATAAATGAATTTGAGCAAGTCTCGCAAACTAATGATTCGCAAAAAATAGAAGAAGAATTAGGTGATCTGCTTTTTTCGATTGTAAATTACACAAGGTTCATCGGTGTTAATCCCGAAAATGCACTAAGAATTACAAATGAGAAATTCATTAAACGATTTGCATATATCGAAAGTAAATTAGAAAAAATGGGAAAAAGAGTTACTGAATCAAATCTTTCCGAAATGGATAAACTATGGGAAGAAAGTAAAAAACACTTCTAACTATCGGAATTCTTACCGCCGTTGTTAAATTTTTCGTATGCATTGATAATATCTTTAACAAGCTTGTGTCTAACAACATCTTGTTTGTTAAAATAAATAAATTCCACTCCATCAACATTTTGCAAAATCTGCTGCACTTGAATTAATCCGCTGTAAGTTGAGCTTGGTAAATCAATTTGAGTTACATCGCCTGTAATAATCGCTTTGGAATTTGGTCCGAGTCGAGTTAAGAACATTTTCATTTGAACTGCGGTTGCGTTTTGAGCTTCATCCAGAATAACATAAGCATGGTTTAAAGTTCTTCCTCTCATATAAGCAAGTGGAACAATTTCAATGACTTCTTTTTCAAGATAACTTCTCAATTGATCGGGTGGAAGCATTTCTTGCAAAGCGTCAAGTAAAGGTCTAAGATACGGATCAATTTTTTCTTTGAGATCACCCGGTAAAAAACCTAGGCTCTCTCCGGCTTCAACTGCCGGTCTCGCTAAAACAATTTTTTGCACAATTCCTTTTTTGAGAGCCGAGACAGCAAAAGCAACTGCTAAATAAGTTTTTCCTGTACCCGCCGGTCCGATTGCAAAACAAATATCATTTTTAGAAACACTTTCCGCGTAAATTTTTTGTGTTGGAGTTTTTGCTTTTATTACATCTCTTCTTGTATAAAGAATAATGTCATCGTATTCTTTATCGCTGATAATTTCTTTGCCTTGAACCGTAAGATCCAAAATAGTTGTTACATCCTGCGGAACGAGTTTACCGGTTGTGTTGAGAACATAAATCATCTCTTTGAATATCTTTTCGATAACCTCAACTTCTTCTTGAACGCCTTTAATATAAACATTGTCGCCCCTCACAATAACTGTAGAACTAAAACGCTGTTCAATTGGCTGCAAGTTACTGTCGTTAAATCCGAGCAAAGCTCTTTGATCGACAGAATTAATATTAAGTATTTTTTCCAAAAGCAGAATAGCCCCCGTTTAAATAGAAATAGCCCTTCTCAAAACACGAAAAGGGCTATCATAAAAATTTACTTCTCAAATCAATCTAATTTAGTTTACTCTGTTAGTTTGTGTTTGAACCGGTGGAGCAGGTTTATAGTTTCTTCTGATCTTATCATATTTTGCTTTTTCTTCTTCAGTCAAGTTAGGAATTTTGAAGACTTGTTTAGGATAGATAAGGTCAGGATTTTTTATCTGATCTTTGTTTGCTTGATAAATTTTCGGCCAAGCAAATGGGTTATCATAATGTTCTTTCTTTTTTGCAATTCCCCAAAGGTGATCGCCTTTAACAACTGTGTACATAATTTCTTTTGGTTTTGCATCCCAAGCATCAAGCTTTCTTTGAAGTTCGTTGTGAACTTTTTCATAGAATTCCGGCAATGCAGAAATCTTGTTTGCTTTTAGATTATTTAATTCCATTTGACGATCTTCTTTTGGCAGTTGCTGACGGTTAATTTTACCTTCAACCGCTTCCACTTGGGACCTGAAGGCATCAACATCAGCTTTAGTAGCGCCGACTAATGCATATAATTCATCACGGCAGTCTTCCCAAGCTTGCATACCTTCCAGAGTAGATCTTAATTGGTTAACATCATTTTGTAACATAGTTAATTCTGATGTTAATGATGCTTTTCTTTCGGTTAATCTGTTAATTTCATTTTGCCATTCTTCTTTGGTCATTTCTTGAGCAAACAAACTAACATTAGCCAACAGAAGAAGAGCAACTAAGCCAGCTAAATATTTTTGAATTTTCATTTAATTCCTCCAATTATTTATTAAACTTTTACTAAAATTAAATTACATACCCATTTTTTCTAAATTTGCTTTTGTTTGCTCTTTGTCTTTCGCACATTGCTCAAGTTTGGCATTTAACTCAGCAATTTCTCTTTCAAGTCTTGATTTTTCATTTTTCAGATCTTGGGTTTCACTGTCTAACGCAGAAACTTCTTGTCTGAGAGCTTGCAATTCTGCCATTTGCTCCTCGCTAACTCCGCTGCAACCCGCGAATCCGATCATACCGGCAACCATCAGAACAGCAATTGATAGATTGAGGGCTTTTTTAAGTCTGACCATGTTTTCCTCCTGATTAATAAATTATTTGGTTGTGAATTTATGCATTGCGTAATATAATAAATTTTTGTATTCGATGTAATTGGAATCGTAAAAAAACTAAATTAATCTCTTTTCTACGAAGCTTGTGTACGAATTCCCCGCTATAATTATATGATCAAATATTTGAATCTCAAGTATTTTGCCTGCTTCTATAATTTTTCGCGTTATACTTATATCCTCGCTACTTGGTTCCGGTTGTCCGCTGGGATGATTATGCATAAGTATTATGTTGGCAGAATCATTTGCAAGTGCTGTTTTAAATATTTCTCGCGAATGAACCAAGCTCGCATTCAGTGTGCCTACAAATAATAATTCGTGCTTTATAATTCTATTTGACGAAGACAAACAAACCACATAAAATTTTTCTTGAAGTTCATCCCTCAATAATGGGATATATAATTCGGCAATATCGCTCGGTGAACTTATCTTTTTGTTTGAATACCATTTACTTTTAAACTCAATTCGACGAACAAGTTCAAAAGCAGCAACTAATGCAGCGGCTTTATCTTTTCCTATTCCTTTTATTCTGGTAATTTCTTGAACTGATTTTGTTGCAAGAACAGCAAGATTACCGAACTCAATTAATAATTTCTGCGCAACTTGAATTACAGATTCATCCTTTGAACCAGTACGCAGCAATATAGCAAGCAGTTCTGCTTCGCTTAAATTTTGTGCGCCGCGTAAGATTAATTTTTCGCGAGGGCGATCATCTAATGGTAAATCTTTTACTTTCATTTCTCAATTCAATTTAGTTTTTGATTGAATTACAAAGTAATAATCCTTCTTTAGCTTCTCCATCGGAAGGATTGATCCGGAGTACTTTCATAAAATTTTTTATTGCATTATTTACATCTCCCAATTCAAAGTAAATCATCCCAAGTAAATTAAGTAATTCCGTGTCTTCATCAATTTTACTAATCGCATGGTTCAATATTTTTTTTAGCTTGCTCAGGTTCCCCCATTTTATTTAAGATTCTGCCACTCCATAAAATAGATTTAATATCACCCGGGTTGAGCTTAATACTTTTCTGAATGTTATCCAATGCATGATAATACATTTCTTTTGAAAAATATACTACTGCTAGTATTAAATATACTTCATAATTCTGATTATAGATTTTCTCGGATTCTTTTGCATGATTCAAGGTAGAATCAAGCTCCATATTTTTTAAATAACAATTTGCCGTAAATAAATGAGCTTCAGGTAATAGTTCAGAGTTTGGATTACGTTTAATAAAATCTGCAAAATTTATTAATGCTATTTCATAGTCTTCGAGGTAATAATTTACTATTCCCATCAATAAATTTTTTTCCGGACGATTATCATTAGAGATTGCCGACAATACATCATGAGCTTCCGCATATTTCTTATACCTAATCAGAAACTGAGCATAGTAGGTAAGCATATCTTCATCAGATTTTTCATCGCTAATATATCTTTTGAAAACATTTACTGCAGATTCAAACTGGTGTTGAATATCGTAAATCTCTATTAGTTTTACGGCAGCTTTTCTTTTAATTTGTTCAATGTTTAGAAGAGATTGATAAATCTGTACGGCGTGTAAATATTTTTTTTCGTTAAAGAATTCTTCGGCTTTTTCAAATTTTCTTTCAAATTCCGTCACGTCATTCCCACTCAATTGTTGAGGGAGGTTTGGAACTTATATCGTAAACAACCCGGTTTATTCCTTTTACATCTCTGATAATTTTATTAGAAATTTTTTCAAGGATTTCCGGATCGAAACGGTACCAATCTGCAGTCATTCCGTCGAGAGATGTAACGGCTCTTAATGCACAAACATTTTCATAAGTACGTGAATCACCCATAACTCCGACAGACTGAACCGGTAGAAGAACCGCAAACGCCTGCCAAATCTCATTATAGATTCCGGCATGTTTTATTTCATCAATATAAATCTTATCAACTTCGCGAAGAATATCCAATCTTTCTTTTGTAACATCGCCGAGAACTCTTACTGCTAAACCAGGACCCGGGAACGGATGCCGTCCGATAAATTCTTCAGGCAGACCTAATTCTTTTCCTATTTCTCTGACTTCATCTTTAAATAATTCACGAAACGGTTCAATAAGTTTTAAGTTCATTTTTTCGGGAAGTCCGCCTACGTTATGATGAGTTTTAATTGTTGCTGATACTCCTTTAACTTGAACAGATTCAATTACATCCGGGTATAACGTACCTTGAATCAGATACTCTGCATCGTCAATTTTATTTGCTTCGGTTTCAAAAACTTCGATAAATGTATTACCAATAATTTTTCTTTTCTTTTCGGGATCGATAATATTCTTGAGTCTCTCTAAAAATAATTCTTCGGCATCAACAGATATTAGATTTAGATGATAATTATCTTCAAACATTTTCATAATAGAAGAGCTTTCATTCTTTCGCATCAATCCATTATCAACATGTATGCAAATTAAATTATCACCGATTGCTTTTTGAACAAGAATAGCAGCAACGGAAGAATCTACTCCACCACTTAAAGCACAAATAGCTTTTTTACTACCGACTTTTAGTTTTATTTCTTCAATTGAAGAAGAAATAAAATTCTGTGATGTCCAATCACCTTTGCATTGGCAAATGTCAAACAGGAAATTCTTTATAATTTCCTTCCCGAATTCAGTATGTACAACTTCAGGATGAAATTGGACACCAAAAATCTTTTCTTTTTCATTGGTAATAGCGCAAATCGGTGAGTTTTCTGTTTTAGCTAATACTTCAAAGCCTTCAGGAAGTTTTGTGATATAATCACCATGACTCATCCAGACAACAGAATTATTCTTTACATTCTTTAATAAAACAGAATCCTTTTCAATAATGATATTAGCTTTACCGTATTCTCGTTTTTCTGCAGGTTCAACAATTCCGCCATACTCTTTTGAAACTAATTGAAGTCCATAACAAATTCCTAGCACCGGGATATTCAGTTTAAAAAATTCCGAAGAAATTTTTGGAGCACCAATGTCATAAACACTCATCGGACCGCCGGATAGTATCAATCCCCTAGGATTAATTTTTTTTACTTCTTCAATACTAATTGAGTGGGGATGTATTTCCGAGTAAACATTCTGCTCTCTAATTCTGCGAGCAATAAGCTGTGTATATTGAGAGCCAAAATCTATTATTAGAATGTTTTCGGTGTGTTGCATAGCAGTTCCTAAAAAATAGAGGTTGTATCAAAATTTGATATCTATAAAAAAAATTACATCCAGGAATAGATTTAATTCTATTACAAATAGTGACACAACCTCTAAAAAACTTTACTCTCCAATCTGAGCTTTATATCCTTCGGCATCAAGAAGTGAATCGAGTTGTGAAGGATCTGTTAATTCAATTTTGATTAACCAGCCTTCACCGTAAGGATCAGAATTAATTTTCTGCGGATCATCAGCAAGAGAAGAATTGACTTCAATAACTTTCCCGTCGCACGGAGCATATAAATCGCTGACAGTCTTAACAGCTTCAATAGTTCCGAATGCTTCACCGCTTTTTATTTCAGCTAAATCTTCAGCAATATCAACAAAAACCACATCACCAAGTTCACCTTGCGCAAAATCGGTAACACCGATAGTTCCGGTGCTTCCCTCAACTTTAATCCACTCATGATCTTTTGTGTACTTCAATTCATTTGGTACCATCATTTTCCCTCATCAATTGTGTTAGGTATTTATCTATGAAAGATGTATCATAATCATTTTTTCTAAAATGGTCATTTTTCAATACTTGAATATGAAACGGAGCCGTTGTTTTAATGCCTTCGATCGTAAATTCTTCGAATGCTCTTAGTGCACGAGCAATTGCATGTTCTCTATCTGTTCCCCAAACAATTAATTTAGCTATTAATGAATCATAATACGGCGGAATCACATAATCATTATAAATATGAGAATCGATACGAATACCAAACCCGCCCGGGAAATGCAGATATTCAATTCTTCCTGGAGACGGTCTGAATCCATTTGAAGGATCCTCAGCATTAATTCTAAATTCAATACTATGACCGGTTGGTTCGCGGGGAAGTTCTTGAATTTTTTCCCCACCGGCTACTAAAATTTGCTGTTTTATTAGATCAAGATTTCGAACCATCTCAGTAACAGGATGCTCAACTTGTATCCTGGTATTCATTTCGATGAAATAAAAATTAAGATGTTTATCTACTAAAAATTCTACTGTTCCCGCACCTTCATAATTAACTGCATTACAACCAAGGACGGCAGCTTCACCCATTTTTTCTCGAATTTCGGGAGTAATAACTGGTGAAGGTGATTCTTCAATTAATTTTTGATGTCTTCTTTGAACAGAACAGTCTCTTTCGCCATAATGATAAACATTACCTTGCTGATCACCCATTACCTGGATTTCAACATGCCGGGGATTCTCAATAAATTTTTCAATATAAAGTTCGGGATTTCCAAATGCCGCTTCAGCTTCGGAACTTGCTGTTTGAAACATTTTTTCAAGATTTTTCTTTTCCCAAACAATGCGCATACCTTTACCGCCACCGCCTGCCGAAGCTTTCAGCATAACAGGGTAACCTACTTCATCAGCAATTTTTTTTGCTTCATCTATTGTTTTAACTGCACCTTCACTTCCTGGAACTACCGGGACACCGACTTCGCGCATAGTAGCTTTTGCAAGGGCTTTGTCCCCCATTCTTCTTATCATATCAGGCGAAGGTCCAATAAACTTGATGCCGGTTTCTTCGCAAATTTCTGAGAAGTTAGCATTTTCTGCTAAGAATCCATAACCGGGATGAATTGCATCAGCTCCGGTTACTTGTGCAGCCGACATGATATTTGGAATTTTTAAATAACTCAGGTTACTTTGCGGAGGACCAATACAAACGGCTTCATCTGCAAAAACTGTATGTAAAGAATCTCGATCTGCTTCAGAATAAACGGCAACGGTCTTAATGCCTAATTCTTTACATGTTCTAATAATTCTGAGAGCTATTTCGCCGCGATTGGCAATTAAAATTTTATTAAACATGAAATCCTTCTGATAGTTGCTGCTTAATTTTTCTCAACTAAGAAAAGCGGTTGATTATATTCCACAGGAGTTGCGTTTTCAACTAATATTTTTACAATCTTACCGCTGACATCGCTTTCAATTTCATTCATTAGTTTCATCGCCTCAACAATGCACAGAACAGATCCCGGGGATATAGAATCACCAACTTGAACATAAGGGTCCGCATCCGGTGCAGGTGCTCTGTAAAAGGTACCTACAATCGGCGAATTAATTTCGTGAAGATTTGAAGGAGCAGCAGTTTCAATTTGTTTCGAATCAGAAGGTTTTACGTCGGTATTTGCGGCAGCCGGTTGCGGAACAGAATGGACCACGTTCTGCACACCGTTATTACTGTTTTTAGATATCTTAATTTTCATATCAGCCTGGCTGAATGAAAATTCGGTTATCTTACTGTTTTCAACAACACGGATTAGTTTTTTTATAAGATTTAAATCCATAACCCCTACTATTTAGTTTTTACTCTTTCAACATACTCGCCGGTGCGCGTATCAACTTTCAGCATATCCCCTTCGTTAACAAAAAGAGGAACATTTATTTCAGCACCTGTTTCTAATTTTGCCGGTTTCATAACGTTTGTTGCCGTGTCTCCTCTGAACCCGGGTTCTGTTTCAATTACTTCCAGATTTACGAATATAGGAATATCAACATTAATAATCTGATCTTTATCATCCATCAACAATTCTACTTCGGTACTCTCTTTTAAGAATTTTCTTCCATCACCAAATAATTCACCTTGAACTGTCATTTGTTCATAGGTGTCATTGTCCATTAAAACATAACCAGCTGAATCTTTATAGAGGAATTGATACTTTCTTCTTTCGACCCTCACGACATCAACGCTTTCACCGGAACGAAAAGTATTATCAAGTACTTTTCCCGTTCTTAAATTTTTCAGTGTTGTTCGAACAAAAGCTCCGCCTTTACCCGGTTTCACATGTTGAAACTCGGTAATTGTATATAGATCGTTTTTAAACTTAATAATAAGACCGTTTCTAAAATCTGAAGTATCCGCCATGTTTCCTTAAATCCATTTTTATTAAAAAATGTTTACAATAATGTATAGAATCAAGAATTTAATTTGATCTCGATTTCCGCAAGATATCTATCCGCATCTCGTGCTTCTTGCGATTGGGCATATTGATCTTTCAATGTTTCTAGGAGTGATTTAGCGGATTTATAATCATTTACTTTGATATAATTAATCGCACTACTTAATAAGTATTGACTATTGAGTACATTGTTGGAATAAGTATTGGCTGCATCTCTGAAATATTTTGCAGCTTTCTCAAATTCACCATTGGCTTCATAACAAGCAGCCATGCCCGCCAAAGAAGATGCTTTATAAAGTCTATTACTACCGGAAAATTTTTTATAATGTTTTAGGGCATTTTCAATGTCGCCTGTATAAAAATACGAATTTGCAAGATAGATACGTGCGATTTCACCAGCCTCGGTTCCACTATATTTATCGGCTACTTCAGCTAAGCTTGGTATACCCGGAACATTACTTCCTTGAATTACAGCATTGAAATTGCTGCTATGATATTGTTGAGAAGCTTTTGATAATGCTGCAGTAGCTTCAATTTGTTTGGTTTTGGATTGACCTGTGAAATATACAATTGCAGCAATCAATATTACTATAATAGCCGCTCCGGCATATACTTGATTTTTATACGTTTCAAAGTACTGCAATGTTTTTGAATATAAGGCAACTAACTTATCTTCTTTGATGTTTTTTTTACCGAATTTTTTCTTTTTTGCTAACACATTAACTCCAATACTGTTTTTTTAAGCTAAGTAATTTAATAAATCTTAAAGTCCAATTCTAATATGATTTGAGAAAATCCAAGCTTTTCCTTCGAGATAGATTTCTACCCGGTAAGCACCTTTTTTTGTAATTATGAACTGAGAATCAATATTCTCGGTCTCGTCGATTATTTTACCATTTCTTACCAATTTTATAACACCGGTAATATTCGGAAGAAAGACTCGAAGCCTGACTTGATTAGTCAACGGAATATCATCACCCATATGAAAAATTTTACCGTCGGATTCTGCAAAAAACCTAAAACCTTTTGCATCCCCGTGATAATAATTCGACACAAAACATCTACCGGATTTTAAAGCATCGTAAAGAATACTTTTAGATTTCTCAACATCATTTTTATCTAAATTTTCGTTAGATAAGATATGCGTTCTAATTGATTTAAATAGAACTTTATACGGAAAAACTTCCACTTCAAAAAAACCAAGGACATTGATTTTATGTGCGTGGGCATCAACACCGCCGATACCGACAACTTTTCTTTCAAGATTCAACTCATCCCATTTTGCTAACGTTTCTTCGGGCGGTGCAACTATCGATCTTAACGGATGGACAAAATGATTATACTTGTTCTCTTCGGTTAATCCTTCCATCCATTCTGACATATGATTCCAAATTTCAATACCGGTAAAGTTATCTATTTCCCAATCAGTCCAGGGAAATGCCGGATGTTCTTCCATTGAAGATCTCTTTTCATGCGGATGTGCAATAAACCCAATACCGCCGGCTTCATTAACTTTAGACACATATTCCTTTGCGGAAAGCCTTGTTGAATATGCTTCTTCTATACCAAAAGCGAGATAATGATTTTTGTTTTCTCTATCGTTTAACTCGCAGCCTACTAAAACCAAAGTATCATTGAACCACTTTTGATAACCTTCTTTTAATGCACGAAGTGTATTGTGATCGGTTATCATTATATAATCCAATCCCACTTCATTAGCAAAGCCGGCAATTTCTTCAACTTTACCGGTGCCGTCTGAAAAAACGGAATGCATATGTATTGCGCCGACGTATTCGTGCATATTAATATTCGCGGGAAGTTGTGCGGTTATTCTTCAACTTCAAATAAAGTTGAATAGTTAGTTGACTGTTGTTTTATCATATCCGAAAGCTTTGTCATAAGAATATCAACTCTTTCATCCGATTGGTCATCAAAATCTTCGTATGCCTGGTTGCTTTCGAACATATATATTTCTTCAAAGTCGTTTGGCTTGCCTTTCGTTTCAAAAACCGAATAACTTTCTAATCCTTCTGCTTTAACTAAATTTTTAAGTTCGCGAATCACATCCAAATATTCTTCTCTTTTTTCCGGAAGGATGCTGTACTTAATTGAAAATATTACTTTTCCCATTAGTTCCTCTTTAATGATTAAATTGAATATTCACCTTCATGTTCAATCTCTACCGGACCGGTTAGAGAAATGTTCTTAAAGGATTTATTTTCTATATCGAAATTTACAATTAATTCTGCATTAGATTTAGTAATTAATTTAATTGGCGGAATTTTTTTTGAATTAAAATAAGAAATAAAAGCCGCCGCAACCGAACCCGTTCCGCAAGCAAGAGTTTCAGCCTCTACTCCTTTTTCATAAGAACGGATTTTAATTTCAGAATCGGAATATTGAATAAAATTAACATTAACCCCTGCCGGCTGAAATTCCGGTGCATACCTGATTTCTTTCCCGATATTTTCAACGGGAAAATCTTCAATTCGTTTGAATGATGAATTAATTTTTCCCGGGACCGACAAAACACCCTCTATATTAATAACAACATGAGGCGAACCGGTATCAATATAAGATGCAGTAATTAATTG